>Ga0315287_10002892_pt1 | contig 16433 bp, 9 predicted proteins | sample YL17G11_0_MG_FD_205037 | JGI IMG/M metagenome (GOLD analysis project Ga0315287, IMG submission 205037) | Sediment microbial communities from Yellowstone Lake, YNP, Wyoming, USA - YL17G11_0 | ecosystem: Environmental > Aquatic > Freshwater > Lake > Sediment | place: USA: Wyoming | collected... | reverse complement strand
CAAGACCTGGAAAGGCCTAGGCTGGCCTTCCGACGGCGTCATGCCCAAGGCCTTCGGCGACTGGCGCTGCATGTGGATCGACCCGCTGGATTCCAACCGCCTCATCTTCGGCTCGGACGGCGGGGTCAACATCAGCTACGACCGGGGCCGAACCTCCCACCATGCCTACAATATCCCCCTGACCGAATTCTACGCCGTGGGCGTCGATATGGAGGAGCCCTATAATATCTACGGCGGCCTCCAGGACCACGACTCCTGGAAAGGGCCGTCCAATGGCTGGGCGGGTGAAATCAGTCCCTCCGACTGGGTCACGGTCGGCGGCGGCGACGGCATGTACAACTGCGTCGATCCGACCGATTCGCGCTGGCTGTACAACAACCGGGAGATGGGCTCGATGTGGCGGCTGGACCAGAAGACCGGAGTTCAGACCGCCATCACTCCGAGGCGTCCGGCCGGTCAGCCGGCCCTGCGTTTCAACTGGACGCCTCCGATCGCCCTCTCTCCGCATAACCCGGCCATCGTTTACACCGGCGCCCAAGTGATTTTCCGCTCCCTCGACCGCGGCGATCACTGGCAGGAGATCAGCCCCGACCTGACCACGAACGAGGACGCCAAACAGCATGGTGAAGGGAACATCTCCTACTGTACGCTGACGACGTTGGCGGAATCGCCGGTCAAACCCGGGATCATCTGGTCGGGATCGGACGACGGCAAGGTCCAGGTCACCCGGGACGGGGGAGCCTCCTGGCTCGACCGCACGGCCAAGCTGGCCTCGGCGGGCGCGCCGGCCGAGTTCTGGGTCAGCCGCGTTTTCCCTTCGCCCCATGACGCGGGAACGTGTTTCGTCTCCAAAACGGGCTGGCGCTTGGACGCCTGCAAGCCTGTTCTTTTTAAGTCGACGGATTTCGGCGAAACCTGGACCTCAATCGCCGGAAATCTTCCGGCCGACAAGCCGGTTAATGTCGTCGTTCAGGATCGTAAAAACCAGAATCTCGTTTTCGCCGGGACGGAGTGGGGCCTTTACGTCACTCTCGACGGCGGGAAAGCGTGGTTCTCTTTCGGAGCCGCCATGCCCTCCGTCAAAATCACCGACTTGGTCATCCATCCCCGCGAGAACGATCTGGTCGTGGCCACCTACGGGCGGGGCGCCTGGGTGGCCGACATCACCGTCCTGCAAGAGATGGGGGAGAGCGTCCTGGCCGAAGACGCGCATCTCTTCGACATCGAACCGCGGGTTCAGCGTGTGTACGGCGGGATCGGCAATTACCAGTTTCTGGGCGACGGCCATCTGTTCACGCCCAACGAGCCCAACGCCGTGATTATCAATTATTTTCTCAAGGCCAAAGCGGCCGGCCCGGTTAAGATCACTGTGGCCGATCCTTACGGTAAAACGATCGCCGAACTGACGGGCCAGGGTGAGGCCGGACTGAACAGCGCGGCTTGGGGCATGCGGTCCCAGCGGCCCGGTCAGGCGGGCGGTCGGGGCGCCGGAATGGGCCCGGGCGGCGGGATGGTCGAGCCCGGCGAATATGTCGTCACCCTCGACGTCGGCGGCAAAACGCTGACGAAAAAAGCCATCATCCGCTACCGCCAGGGTTGGACCGTTGGCGCCGTCCCGACCGTCATCCACGGCGGCCGGGGCCCCGGGCTTTGACCGGGGGCCCACATTCGCCGTACTGGACCGTTGATAAAAGACACGGGTGAGTACTTCCGCTGCCGGAAGTTCAAGAAGTGCTGCGGGACAACAAGCCGGAAATGAGAAGGCCGCCAACCGCACCTCGCAGGGAATTTTCGCTCCGCTCGAAATCCCGAAGGCGGACTTTGGGCGCGGTGTCTTCGTTCCCTAAACCGCAAGTCATTTAAAAACCTAACCGAAACGGGGATTGAATTCGGCCGTCCTTTTGCATATCGTACCGCCATGGCGGAAATTCGGCCGTTTCGTCCGGTGAAACTCATCTGCGGGATCATCGCCTCCGCCGACGATCATGTCCGGGCCGCGGAAGAACGGCTGGCCGGTATTTTCGGCCCGATCGATGCCCGAGGGCCCCGCGTCGCCTTCGCCGGGACCGATTATTATGAACCCGAGATGGGCTCCGGATTGCGGCGGGGATTCATCGCTTTTCGCGATCTCGTCGCGCCCGAGCGCTTATCCGACATCAAAATCCGGACCAACGGGCTGGAGGATGAGCTTCGGGCCTTTTTCGGAACGTCCCGAAGAATCGTCAACATCGATCCCGGATACGTGACGACGGCGGCGCTCATCATGGCCACGGCCAAGGATTTTTCCCATCGGGTGCCCTTGAAAGACGGGATCTTCGCCCATTTGGAATTGATCTTTAACAAGTCCGGTGTTAAACGGTTGGAATGGACATATCCTGATTTTCGGAACGAAGATCACATCCCGTTTTTAACGAGCGTCCGCCTTTCCTATCTGGAAATCCTAAAAAACATGGATCACGACCGGGGATGACGATCCGCCGTTTTTGCACCCGTCCCGCCCGGACGGTTTCGATCCTCTTAATCCCTGATCATGCCCCGAGTTTGGCGGGCATGCACCGGGCTTTAGCGAGCAAGTTCTGCGTATTTTACAGGGCAAGTCCCGGGTATTTCCGGGGCAGGCCCCGGGTTTCTGCCCCCTCAAATTTGCTTCGCCAATGAGGATTACAAAGCTCGGGGAGTCGAATGGGTTTAATTTCGATGAGTTCTCCGTCGGGGGCGAGAAACGGTCCGGAGATCAGCGGGACAAGATCAGCGGGACGATTGACATTGCGGCGCGGCCGGCGATATATTGTCAGCATAAGGAGGTGGGGAAATTCCACGGCCGGCACAGCGATTCGCCAGGCTTCGGAACCGGGAAATTCCCTTCCCTCGGGAAACCGCCCCTAATAAACTAATGAATTGCCCGCGCTGCCGTACCGAACTTTCGGCCGATAGCCGCTTCTGCGCCTCCTGCGGAGAGCCGCTGGCCGGTTCGGAATCCACGCGGACGATGGCGGAGGCCGGTCCGATCTTCGCTCCCGGCGATCTTTTCGCCGGCCGCTATCGGATCATCGATGAAGCGGGCCGCGGCGGGATGGGCATCGTTTATAAGGCCATTGATACGAAAATCGAGGAACGGATCGCCCTCAAGATTTTAGCGCCCGAGATCGCCCACGATCCGCGCGCTCTGGAGAGATTCCGCCGCGAGCTCAAATCGGCCCGCCTTGTCACCCATAAAAACGTCCTCCGCGTCCACGACCTCGGAGAATCCGAGGGGATCGCCTTCCTGACCATGGAATTCGCCCCCGGGCAAACTCTTAAGAGCATTCTGGCGATGGCCGTGAACTTCGACCCTAAAACAGCCCTGAATTATGCCCGACAGATCTGCGACGGACTGGCCGAAGCCCACCGGGCCGGAATCATTCATCGCGACCTCAAACCGCAGAACCTGATGATCGACGACCGGAATCGGTTGCGGATCATGGATTTCGGCATCGCCCGGCCGGCGGCCGGGGAGGGGCCGACCCGGGAGGGCGTCCGGATCGGCACACCCTCGTACATGGCCCCGGAACAGGCCGAGGGCCGAAAGGTGGACGCCCGGACCGACCTCTATGCCGTCGGCGCGATTCTCTATGAGATGTTGACGGGGCGGCTCCCGTTCGAGAGACATCCTACGCCGACGCCACCCACCCATCGGAAGACCGGCCATCCTCCGCCGCCGTCGACCATCAATCCGCTCGTCCCAGCGTCTTTGGATGCCGTTATCCAAAAGTGCCTGGCCGAGGATCCCGGCGGGCGTTTCGCCTCGGCCGAAGCGCTGAACGAGGCGCTGGCGTCCGTCGCCGCGGAAATCGATCCCGCTGAATCGGCGATGATGACTCCGCCCCCCTTGGCCGAAAACGCTTCCCGCCGCGCCCGCCGGCGATTCCGTCCGGCGGTTGTAGCGGCAGGCTTGATCGCCGCCGCCGCTTTGACTTTTTTCCTCCTGTCCCGGCGGGATTCCTTGTCCTGGCCGGAGGGTTGGGATGCCCGCTTGGCCGTCCTCCCCATGTCCGACACCAGTCCGGCCCGGGACCAAGCGATGTTCTGTAACGGCATGACTCATGACCTGAGGGACAAGCTGGGCGCGGCGGGAGGCTTGAAAATCATTTCCGAATTCTCATCCAACCAATTCGTCGAAAAGCCTTCCGGCCCGACCGAAATCGGCCGGATCCTGGGCGCACGGCATATCCTGGAGGGCCGGCTGAACCTCCAGGGGGGGGTCCTGTCAGTGAAGGTTTTGCTGGGCGACGCCCGGACGGGCCGAGTTTGGACGATGCCTTACAACGGCCGGGCGGGCGAGTATTTCGCCATCCAGGACCAGATCGTCGCCGATGTAATGGAGGAATTAAAGGATTATCGCGCCTCCGCCGTGCCGCCGACCCCCTCGCCGGCGGATCCCGCCAGCATTGAAGCTTATACGGAGTACTTGATGGGCCGCCGGTTCGAAAGCCGTTACAGGGAGCTGGACGCGGCCTTGGATTTCGAGGAATCCGCCCGTTTTTACCGGGCCGCCCTGGCGCATGATCCGCGATATACGCTTGCTTTCCGCGGCCTGGGCGATCTCCATGAGGCCCGCTTCGTCAAGGGGAACGACCCGACCGATCTGGCCATCATGCTCGAGAATTTCCGGAAGGCTTTCGACACCAATCCCCGCTGGCCCGATGCCATCGTCGCCCTGGGCTGGTCGTATTTCTACCAGCAGAATCCGGACGAAGCTTATCGTTTTTTCCGGCAGGCCCGCGATGCGGCTCCCGACCAGGCTTCCGTCCTTCTGAACGTCGGGGCCTTTCTCCGCAGTATCGGGTTGTTTGAAAAAGCCGTCGCTTATTTGCAACGGGCCATCGAAAAAAGCCGTGAAATCGACCCCTTGTCCATCAGCCCGGCCATCCAGCTGGCGTCCTGCCAAATCGCTCTCGGCCGGACCGGGGAAGCCGAGAAAACTCTGCGGGCCACGCGGACGATCGATCCGGCCAACACCCGAATTCGGATCCTTCTCGCCGGGCTGTTCCTAGGCCGGAAAGACCTGAAGTCGGCGCAAGCCGAGATCGATTCGATCGGAGATCCGGTCCAGCTTCCGCCGACCCTTCGCCGCCAGTACGACAATAACCGGATCTGGCTGGCCGCCGCCCGCGGCGACGAGCCGGGGGCACGCCGGCTGATCCAATCGTCCGATCGTCCCTTCAGCTACGAGATCATCAACGCCTATTGCGCCCTGGGCCTGAAAGAGGAAGCGCTGGCCGGAATCCGGGACGGCCTCGAACGCGGATTCCGGGTCGTCAAGGATTTCCTCTATCGGTACCCGATCCTGGTCAACAATCCGGCTCTCGATGTTTTGCGCGGCGATCCCCGTTTTCAGAAAATCCTGGCGACACAAAAAGAAATTTACGACAATATGATGAAATCCTATACCGGTCTCTGACCGGTTGGATCCCATATTCCGAAAGGAGGAAAGGATGAAAACTAAATTGTGGACCTTGGAGGACGCCCAGGAAGCCGTCCAGGCGTGGTACAACGATCTTAAGGAAGCGTACAATCAAAAAGATTGGGAGGCCGTCGCCGCTCTCTACAATGACTCTTCGTTGATCTTCGATCGCGCCCGCCAGAAATCCCATAAAAACAGGAAGAATATCAAGAAATTCTGGAGGGAAGTCATGGGTCCCGGTCGGCCGAAGATGACCAGCGTCGTCGTCAAGGTCTTTGCCGCCCAGCCCGTGGATACCATCGTTCGCTTTGATGACATATACCGTCGCATCATACAGAGGGTCAATTGGACGGGGGTGATGACGTTTGAGCTCAAGGCCGAGAAAAAGGCCTTTGTGACGATCGACTTCTCCGGAGACGGCGGTCATATGGATGTGTGCATGTTCAGCTATCCGGGGTTCGAGGTTTTCGGGTAAAAGCGGCGGGCGGCGGAGGCCCGGGGGTTTCGGCCCCATCCGTTGACAGCGGGGTTGGGGCGTGGAATAATCCAATTAAAGAAGGAGGTTACTATGTCCATAATATCCTTTTTTGCCTCATCATTCAGGGCGGTTCCCGATTCGAACAAGGTCAGCCTTCCTTCCTGGCTGTTCTGGGTTCTCCTCCTGGTCGTGGCGGCGCTTATCGCCGGTCTCATCATCCGGGACGAATCCCTCCGGAAAAAGATTGTTGGCGTTTTTAATAAGCTCAAGAAGAAATGGACCCGAGCGCGCCTGCGGGGAAAGATCGAGAGGGAGCAGCGGGCCCAGAACGAAGCCTTAAAGAGGTTGGGGCAAGCGGCCTGGAAGGCGGGCCACAAGCTTAGGACGCCGGTCGAGACGATTCAGGAACTCGAGGCGCTGCACGAAACGATCCGGGCGAAAAACGCCGAGATTGAAAAGATCGAAGCCGAGGCGGCCCGGGCGAAGCAGATTCAGTCCGATTTCCTCAAGTCCCAAAAAGCCAAGATCGAGGCGCAGGCCGAAGCGGCGCGTCCCCACCGCGAGGAGCTGTCCCGCCGGCAGGCCAGGCTCAAAGAAGTCGAACTCGCCCTCGTCGAGATCGAAAAAATCGTGACCGGGGCGGAAGCGGAGATACGAACGGCGGAAAAAGAACTGGCCGGGATCGAGGCCGATACCGCCATGGAGGCCGGCCGGAAGCAAGCTGGTCTCACCGAAACCCGGAATAAAATTGAAGCCTTGATCCGGAAAAAGGCTGATGCCGCGGACCGCGCGGCTCCGCTGCGCGGGGAAAAAGCCTCGATCATGGAGGCGGAGGCCAAAGTCCAGGCCATCCTCGACGGCTATGACAAGACCGGCAAGGCGTTGGGCGATGAACTAGGCGAAAAAACGCGGGTTGTCGAAGCCTCGATGGCGGACATGGACAAGAAGAAAGCCGGACTGAAGGCCGAGATCGACAAAGCCGAAAAGAAAAAAGATCCGCATTGGGCCGTCTTGGGAAAGAAGCTGAACGAGAAACGGATTGATGATCCCGCCTTGGCCGCCATCTACACCGAAATCGACGGGATCGATAAAACGATCCGCGAACACGAGGCCCGCCACAAAGACTTGGGCGGTTGAACATGAGGGCTCAACCCTCCCTCGTCAGAAATGACTTTCGGACTTTCACGCGGGAAGCGCCCGGACATGCACAGGCGTGGAGCGCCATGGTTCAAGGACTGGCCGGCTTAAATGATCGCCTCGCCGCCCGTCTTACGATCGGTTACAGCCCCATCTCCTTGATGATGTGCGTCGCGCCGGAGAACTTTTCCGTCACCCACAGGACGTATCGGATATCCACGCTGATCGAGCGCTGGAAATCGGGGATGATGAAGTAGTCGCCGACGACGCTTTCGTAGGTCATATCGAAGATGATCCCGATCTGCTCGCCCTTGGCGTTGAGCGTGGGGGAGCCGGAGTTTCCGCCGGTGACATTGGTCGTGTTCAAGAAGCAGGTCGGCACGTCGCCCGCCCGTTTGTCGGCATAGCGGCCGAAATCCTTGGCCTGCCAGAGTGTCTTGACCTTGGCCGGGACAATGAACGGCGACATCCCGGACTCTTTTTCGATGACGCCTTTCAGCGTTGTCATGGGCTTGAAATCGACCGCGTCCTTGGGCGTGTAGCCCATCACGGGTCCATAGGTGAACCGGATCGTGCCGTTGGCATCAGGAGGGTAAGCGCCTTTTTTCATCTCCAGGATGGCCGCTTCGTAGGCCATTTTTAAATCGCCGCCCTCGCGTCCGAAGCCCTTGGCGTCCTCGCGGATGACCTTGAGCTCTTTTTCCATCTCCGCCGCCAGCTTGAGGAAGGGGTCGTCCAGCGCGTCCAACTGGGCCGGCTTGAGCCCCAGTACTTCGAGCCGCTTCTGGGGATCGCCCAGCTTGGTCTTGGCGTACATGTCGTCCACCCGGGCGGCGACTTCCGCGTCCGAACCGCCGACGAGCCCGCGCAGGGAAGCCGGCCATTGGGCCGGATCGGGCCGGGTCGCCTTGAGCCGTTTGATCGTCCATTTGAGGAGCTCGCGGTCCGTGGCGAATACGTACCCCCGCTCGGCCAGGGGAATGTTCTGGCGGAGCTGGGGCAGGCTGCGCTCCTGGAAAGCCGAGTCGCGATCCTTGTCCGGCTTCTGGATTTCAGCCACCGCGCGGACGAGGGTATTGGCACCGCCCAGGATGGTCGAGCCGCCCAGCACGCCGTTGAGCGCTTCGCCACGGGCGTTGAAAGCTTTCTGCCGTTCCAGATAGGCGTTGAGATCGGCCGCCGCCTGGCCGTATTTGGCCTGCCGGGCGGGATCGGCGGCGATCCAGTCGAGAAGCACTTTTTCCTGGTCCGCCTTGCGGGCGATGAGGTCGAATTTCAGCAGGCCCTCGAGCTTGCCCTGCAGGTTCTTCAGCCCGTTGTAGAGGCCCTTGACTCGGGCGGCGTAGCGGATTTCGACTTCCTTGTCGGCCTTTCCGGCGTCCTCGTAGAACTTGATCGCATCCTGATTGTCTTTGATGCGGCGGCTCATCGAGTCCATGTCGGATTTAAGCTCACCCAGGGCGTAATTGCGGTAGGTGCGGCCGGGAAAGCCCATGACGAAAGTGAAATCGCCCTCTTTGTAGCCGTCGAGAGAGGGCTTGATCCAGACTTTGGGTTTGTAGGGGACATTGGCCGTGCTGTAGTCGGCGGCCGTGCCGTCCGGGGCGACATAAGCCCGGAGGAAGGAGAAGTCGCAGGTGTGGCGCGGCCACATCCAATTGTCCGTTTCGCCGCCGAAGTTGCCCAGGTCCTGAGGCGGGGCGTAAACAAGTCGGATGTCGCGGATCTGCTTGAAGGTGTAAAGATAATAGGCGTTGCCGCTGTACATCGAGGCCAGGTTGCAGCGCAGGTCTTTCCCGCCCTTCTCGCCCAAGGCGATGAGTTCCTTCTGGGCTTTATCCAATGCGTCGAAGCGTTGGCGAGGGGTCATCTTGGGCTTGAGGGTGGCGGTGACCTTGGCCGTCACGTCCTCGTAGCCGAGGAGGACGCCGGCCTGGTAGCCCTGGGCCGGAATTTCCTTGTCTTTGGACGCGGACAGAAATCCCTTTTGGATATAATCGTTGTCCTTGCTGGAGGCGCGTTGGATGGCCCCGTAAGCGACGTGGTGGTTGGTCAGGATGAGGCCTTCGGGGCTGACGAATTCGCCCGTCCCGCCGCCCAGGTTGACGACGGCGCTCATCAGGCCGGTGCCGTCCTTTTTGAAAAGGTCCTCGGGATTCATCTGCAGGCCGAGGGCCTTGAGGTTGAGGTCCTTCATCTGATGGGGCATCCACATCCCCTCGTCGGCCCGGCCGAGGAAGGCGACGAGCAAAGCGAGCCCGAGAATGGCGATGAGTTTTCTTCTGGTCATGACGGCCTCCGATGCAGGGTGGAATTCGGGCGGGCTAAGCCGCCGCGATATCTTATTGTATGACGAACGATCCGTCCGCGTCTATCCTTGATAATTTGACTTTCGGGAAGCGGGAACATTATCCTTGAAGACCAAGGAGTCAAATCTTTTGATCTTCATCATTCTGGCGGCGGCCGCGGCGCTCAGCGGTCCGGCCTCCGCCCAAGAAATACGGAGGGACTATCCCATCCGGCCGGTCCCGTTCACCGAAGTCCGGCTGGACGACGCGTTTTGGCGGCCCCGCCTCGAAACCAACCGCACGACGACCCTGCCGTTTCTTTTCCGCAAGAACGAGGAAACTGGGCGGATCGACAATTTCGCCATCGCCGGCGGGCTGACGAAGGGCGAATACAAGGGCGAACGCTACAACGACACCGACGTCTACAAGACGATCGAGGGCGCATCGTACTCGCTTCGGGTTCATCCCGATCCGGAGCTCGACCGCGCGCTCGACGCCGTGATCGTCAAGATCGCCGCCGCCCAGGAGGCGGACGGATATCTCTTTACCCCGCGGACGGCCAGTCCCAACAAGCTTCAGCCCGGCATCGGGGCCGAACGCTGGTCCGAACTGGCCGTCAGCCATGAGCTCTATAACGCCGGGCACCTGTTCGAAGCGGCCGTCGCCCATTTCCAAGCGACCGGCAAGCGCTCGCTTCTTGATGTGGCCGTCCGATACGCGGACCTCATCGCATCCGTCTTCGGTTCGGGCAAGCGGGCCGGTTTTCCCGGTCACCAGGAAATCGAGCTGGGTCTGATCAAGCTCTATCGCGCAACCTCGGACGAAAAGTATTTGAACTTGGCCAAGTATTTTCTCGATCAGCGCGGCCCCGCCATCCGGCTGACCCGGTATCCGCCCGGAAACCGCTTTGCCATCTACAACGAGCCGGAGCAGATTCAAGCCCATAAACCCGTCCTGGAGCAGGACGAGGCCGTCGGACACGCCGTCCGTCTGGCCTATATGGCCTCCGGCATGGCCGATATCGCCGCCGTCTTCGGCGACGCGGCTTATGCCTCGGCCGTGGAACGGCTGTGGCAGAATGTCGTGGGGAAAAAGATGTACCTCACGGGCGGCATCGGGTCGCTCCACGACCGCGAACGGTTCGGAGCGAATTACGAACTCCCCAATCTCACCGGGTACCTCGAGACCTGCGCTTCGATCGGCATGGCCTTCTGGAATCATCGCTTGTTTCTGCTCACGGGCGAGGCGAAATACCTGGACATCCTGGAACGCGTCATCTATAACGGCGTCCTGGCCGGTGTTTCGTTCGACGGCCGGTCCTTCTTTTACGCCAATCCGCTCGAATCCGACGGGAAGCTCCGCTTCAATCAGGGAAGTGTCGGCCGCCGGCCTTTCTTCAATGTGGCCTGCTGTCCCGGAAATGTGTCGCGATTTCTACCCTCCATTCCGAGCTATGTGTATGCCGCCCGAGGCGACAGGCTTTATGTGAATCTGTTTATCGGCGGTGAGGCCTGCGTCGAGCTCGACGAATGCCGGGTTGTGGTCCGGCAGGCAACGCGCTATCCTTGGGAAGGCACAGTCCGGATCACCGTCGAGCCCTCCGCGGCGGCGGAGTTCTCGGTTTTCGTCCGCGTCCCGGGTTGGGCTCAAAATCGTCCCGTCCCTACGGATTTGTACCGGTATCCCGAAAGGGGGGACGTCAAGGTTCTCATTAAAGTGAACGGCACGCCCGTCGATATGGACCGCGATAAAGGCTTCGCCCGATTGCGGCGCGTCTGGAAAAGGGGCGATGCGATCGACATCGAATTTCCCATGGATGCCCGCCGTGTCGTTGCCCACGACGCCGTCAAGGACGATGCGGGCAAGGTCGCCGTTGAACGCGGTCCGCTCGTCTACTGCGCCGAGGGCGCCGACAACGGCGGCCGGGCGCTTGATATCGGGTTGGCCGACGGTACGCCGCTTCTTCCCCAGTGGAAGCCCGAACTTCTGAACGGCGTCGTGATTCTGAAAGGAACCGCGTTGTCGAAGGCGGTCCCGAGTTCGGGCGCCCCGCGGCCGCTGACCTTGATTCCGTATTATGCCTGGGCCCATCGGGGCGCCGGCGAGATGGCGGTTTGGATGATCCGGAAATAAATTTTTTCTCCCTCCCGGCCTCCGCATCCTACGAAAAAAGCACGGCCAGCGACAAGACCGTTGGCGGATTTTTCCCTTTCCGCCCCTATTTGATCCGCTTGGCGACAAAGACGCCGCCGGGCTGGCTGAGCTCGAGTCCCGTGACCTCGCCCTTGTCGTCCTCGATGAATTTCACCCGGACGACCTTGATCTGTTTAAAGGAAAATTCGCCGCCGGCCTCGGGGACGAGATCATAGGGCGGCTGGCCGGGAAGCGAGGCCGTGAGCGTATCGCCCTTCAGGGCGATGGTCGCCAGCTGGGTGACGAGATCATACCGGCCGGCGAGCTTCCGGAGATAGGCGGTGTCGAAGAACCGGGGCTCGGGCTTCTTGGCGAACACAACCTCCCCCAAGGTGCTCTCCAGAGGAATTTCAAGGGCCGAGACGATCCCGTTGACGTCGGTCCGGAAGGTCAGCTTCATGTCGGTGAACGTGGGGTCCTCGGCCTTGGCGCCGTTGAACGTCTCGTAATGCCAGTGATCGAGGGGGGTGGTGATCCGGTTGAAGGCAAAGGCCAATTGACGGCCCTGGACCGTTACCGTGAGCGTCCCGTAGCCGGGATGAGCGTATTCGCCGGCGTATTCCTCGAGCTTGTGGGCGGGCGTCGTTCCGGGTTTTTTTCGGGAGGCCTTGTTCTGCTCGGCCTTTTTGGCCACGCTTTCCCCCGCGGCCTGCTCCTGGGCAGCCGCGGCGATCCAATCAACCGGTTCCAAACCCAGCAGACGATCGATTGCCGTGCGAGCCAGAAGCTCGGGAAGTCCGGTGCCGTTTTTATTGGTCAGGATGACGTATCCGTATCCATCCTGGGGCAGAAACCCGACCAGGGCGGAAAATCCGTCAATGTTTCCGCCGTGCTCGACACGGCGATGGCCGCGGTAAGTGTCCACGAACCAGCCCAGGCCGTAGTCGGACGGCGAAATGTCCGCGCGTGTCGGCTGGTTGCCGGTGGGCATATAAGCGGCATGAAGGTCTTCCACGACCGCCGGGCTGATGACCTGCCGGTCTTCGAATTTTCCTCCGTTGAGGTGGACGCGGACCCAGCGGGACATTTCATTGACGCTGGAGTTGACGGCCCCCGCCGGGCCGATGACCGTGATGTCGCGGAAGGGGATTTTGACGACTTTGCCGTCCCGGTCCCCGTACGGCTGGGCGAAGTCGGCGTCCTTCTGGGAGACGGCCACCGAGAAATTGCTGCGCGTCATCCCCAGGGGAGCGAAGATGAGCGAGCGGACGGAATCCTCCCACGATTTTCCGGTGAGGGTTTCGATGAGATAGCCGGCGGTCAGGAACATCAGGTTGTTATACTGGAACCGCTCGCGCAGGTCGGCCGTCGGCGGCAGAAAAGCCAGGCTCCGGACCAGCTGTTCCCGGCTGATCGTGGTGTTGTTGTACCAGAGAATATCGTGGCGGGGAAGGCCGGACCGGTGGGTCACCAGGTCCCGTGGGGTTAAACGGTCTCCGGCTTGGGCATCATAAAGTTTGAACCAGGGGATGTAGTTGCGAACCGGCTTGTCCCATTCGACCTTGCCCTGGTCCACCAGCGTCCCGAGCGCGAACGTGGTGAACGCCTTGGTGGACGATCCGATGGCCAGAATCGTATCGGCCGACATGGGGAGCTTGTTCTCGATGTCCCGGAACCCGAATCCTTGAGCCAGGATGACGTCGTTGTCTTTGATGACGGCCACGGCCGCGCCGGGGACTTTGAGCTTGGTCAGGCCTTGTTGAACGACCGCCTCGAAGCCCTCGAGGGCTTTCTTGGATTTGGCGGCCGCATCGATGCCTCGGACGAGCTCGAAGTCGAAGGTTTGACCGTTTTGCGTGTATTTTCCCGTGATCTTGCCGCCGTCCTCGCCGATGGCGCCGACGAACGTCGCGTTGCCGGGAATATCGGCGATCTTGAAGGTGACTTTCGGCCCGTCGGCCCCGATAGCCGTCAGGGGCAGGTCCTTGGCGCGTTGGGAGGGTATGGAAATATCCCCTTTCCAGTTCCCGTCGGCTTGCCTGGCGAAATCCAGGTCCATGATGAGTTTTTGACCCATGACGTTGACCGAGCCTTCCCAATGTCCGGCCAGATCCCGGGCCGGTGTTTGGACGGGAACGGTTGCGAACGCGGCCGAAGCCGGGAGGCCGGCGACGGCGAGGCCGACGAGAAGAATGAGGATGAAACGAACGGATTTCATGGACGACTCCTTTTTTGCTTATCAGCTCAATACATCTGGACCTTGATCGTAAAGCCCGCGCCGAGAGCGATCGCTTTCTTCTCAGCATGGTCCGAACTCCTTCCCTCCATTTTTTCCATTCGCCGCGCCTTGTCAATAGATAGCGGGCCTTATCGTATGGCACTTTGCTATTCGAGCAAGAAAACGCAATGATCGACGCTGACTAAGCCGGAAATCCGGACGACGGTCAAACGGTGGGCGTTTTGACCTGTTTTTCCTGAGACTGAGACTTGATATGATCGAGCGGTTTCGCTTAAGATCGGCCTTCATGAGAAAACGGATTCTTCGCCCGGCAACCTTGATAGGGTTCTTCGCCGCCGGTTCGGCCTGATAATCGCGCTGGAGTTGGAGGCTGATAATGAAACGATTTTCCCCGGGATTCCTTACCGCCCTGGTTTTGGGTGTTTCCGTCCTATTCCAAGCCATGGGGTTGCCCGCTTCGGATCAATCGGCTGTTCTCAAGCTCGACCGGCTGACAACCCGGGAAGCGAAGGGCTTACGGGTCAAAAACGTCGTCATGATGATCCCCGACGGCATGGGTGTCGGCGCCTCCACCCTGGGCCGCTGGTATAAATTCGCCAAGACCGGGGTCAACAGCCTTGTTTTTGACGACCTCGTTTGCGGGCTGGTCAGGACATACTGGGCGACGGGACTGATCACGGACTCGGCGCCTTCGGCGGCGGCCATGGCCACCGGATTCAAGACTTCGTATGGCTCCGTTTCCCTGCGGCCGGCCAAGGTCACCATGCCGGATGTCCCGGCTTTGCTCGAAGGACAGGCTTTGACACCGGTGGCGACGGTTCTGGAAGCCGCCCGAAGCCTGGGTCTGGCCACGGGATTGGTAGTCACCTGTGAATTTCCGCACGCCACCCCGGCCGGGTTTTCGAGTCATTACACTCAGCGGAGCGCTATGGACCTTCTGGCCGAGCAGCAGGTCTATCAGGGCATGGACGTCGTCCTCGGCGGCGGCCGCAAATACCTTAACCCCCAATCGCGCAAGGACAAGGAAAATCTGGTCAAGGTTCTTGAGGAACGCGGGTATCTCTATGTCACCGATACCGAAGCCATGCGCGCGGCGCGGCCGGGGAAATTATGGGGTTCCTTCGCCGAAGCGGGGATGGAACGCGATATCGATCGAGACCCGCTCAAAGAACCTTCGCTGGTTGAGATGACCCAAAAAGCTCTCACTGTTCTTTCCCGGAATCCCAAGGGTTTTTTCCTCATGGTCGAGGGCAGCCAAATCGACTGGGGCGCTCACGCCAACGATCCCATTGGGACGGCGACGGAGGTCCTGGGGTTTGATCGAGCGGTGGCGGCCGTTCTTGAGTTCGCCGAGAAAGACGGCCAAACGGCCGTCATCATCGCCGCCGACCACAGCACCGGCGGTTTCAGCATCGGCAACCCCGAAGTCGGCGATCTGCCGTGGGAGAAGTTCCTCCCGATCACGAAGGCCAAAATGACGGCCACCAAGGCGGCCGCCCTTTTGGCGGCGGGCGAACCCAAAAATCTGGCCGAAAGCGGGAGCTTGATCTCCGATGCGCTTGGCGTCGATGACCTCCGGCCGGCCGAAGTCACCGAGCTCGATACCCTCCTGAAAGAACGGAACGCCAAGAGACTCGAATTGTTCCTGGGGCGCGTCGTGTCCAGGCGGGTGGGCGCCGGTTGGGCCTTCACCGGACATGGGGGCGAGGATGTCGCTCTTTATATCCGGCACCCCCGCGGATTACGCCTCGGAGGCGTCATTCAGAACACGGACATCGCCGCCTATATCTCCAAGTGCCTGGGATTTGACCTCCGTCTTTTAACGGACCGGCTTTTTGTTCCGGCGGCCGCCGCCTTTTCCGCCGTCGGGGCCAAGACGAGGGTCGATATCACCGATCCGGAGAATCCGGTTTTTGTGGCGGTTCGGGATGGCCAAACGCTCCGGCTGCCGGTGAATAAAAGCTATGCCGAATGGAACGGCAAGGCCGTCGAATTGGGCGGAGTAATCGTCACCACGGGTGCGATCGGGGCCAAGGTAACCGACGATCCGTCCGTTTGGTTCGTCCCCAAGCGGGCGGTCGACCTCTTTAAATAGCGGGGGGCGGACGCCGGGCCCGGCTTATTTGTCCTTGCGGACGTTAATCAGGACTTTAGGGGCTGATTTGTACTCGTCAAGTTCGATCGTTCCATCAGTCAGGTATTTGAGCGTGGCATTCTCATAAACCCGGCCTTCGCCTTTTCCGTTCTGGTCAAACTCCAGGATGATGACCATGAAGTATAGACCCTGGTAGATCATCCTGGAGATGCCCGGGCCGAATCCTTCGTTCTCGGCGATCAGCCGGAGTTCGATCTTGTCGCCTTTCTGGAATTCCTGGGCGGCGTGAATGTTGACTTTCAAGCCCTGGGCTCCGGTGATCTGCACCGACCCTTTTTTGTAGGAGCGGAAGACTTTCCGGAAGGCATCCTCTCCCCCGGAGTTGAGGGTCTCGACGAGATTGATGACCTCTTCCTTCGTGGAGAAGTCATCCACCACGAACTTGATGTTGAAAACAGCATCCATGGATCCGCCCTTGCCTGTCATATGGCGGGCGCGGATGGTCAGCCGTTGAGCCAGGGCGGGGCCGGCGGCCAGGCCGACAATCAGGAGTAGAATAATCGCTTGACGGGAAATTCGAAAAGACATCATGTCCTCCTTGCCTTTGCGGAAAAAAACCC
>Ga0315287_10002891_pt1 | contig 16436 bp, 11 predicted proteins | sample YL17G11_0_MG_FD_205037 | JGI IMG/M metagenome (GOLD analysis project Ga0315287, IMG submission 205037) | Sediment microbial communities from Yellowstone Lake, YNP, Wyoming, USA - YL17G11_0 | ecosystem: Environmental > Aquatic > Freshwater > Lake > Sediment | place: USA: Wyoming | collected... | reverse complement strand
GCGACAAGCTGGTCGACGTGCTCGGGCAGCTGCAGCCACCCATGGACGCAGCGGGCGACGCGCTGTCACGCGAACCGTTGCTGACGGCCCGGGCGACGCTGCAGCGCGAATTCGACGGCGATTTCGGTGGCTTCGGCGAGGCGCCCAAGTTCCCGCACCCCGCCAACCTGGAGCTGCTGCTGCGCACCTGGCGCGCCTCGGCCGGGGACGAAGAGCCGGACCTGCAGGCGCTCTACATGGCGACGCTGACGCTCACGCGCATGGCCGAGGGCGGACTGTACGACCAGCTTGGTGGCGGGTTCTGCCGCTATTCCGTCGATCCGTACTGGATGATTCCGCACTTCGAGAAGATGCTGTACGACAACGCGCAGCTGCTCGGCGTGTACGCGCAGGCAGCGGTCGCCACCGGCGAACCACTGTTCCGTCGTGTCACCGCAGAAACGGCCGACTGGCTGCTGCGCGACCTGCGCTCGCCAGAGGGCGGTTTCTATTCGACGCTGGATGCGGATTCCGAGGGTCACGAAGGCAAGTTCTACGTCTGGACACCGGATGAAGTGCGAGACCTGCTCGACGTCGAGCAGTACGAGCCGTTCGCCCAGCGCTTCGGCCTCGACCGGGACGCGAATTTCGAAGGCCAGTGGCACCTGCATACTTTCAAGTCGATCGCCGACATCGCAACCGAACTGCAGCTCGACGAGGCCACCGCCGAGGCTCGCATCGACGAAGCGCGGGCGCGATTGCTCGAGGTGCGCAATGCGCGCGTCTGGCCGGGCCGTGACCAGAAGATTCTCACTTCATGGAACGGCATGCTGATCGGCGGGTTGGCGCGCGCTAGCCGTGCGCTCGAACGCGACGACCTCGCCGATGCCGCCGTGCAGGCCATGCGCTTCCTGCGCGAACGCTGCTGGAAAGATGGCCGGCTGCTGGCCGTGCACACGGATGGCGAGTCCCGCTTCCCCGCCTACCTCGACGATTACGCCATGCTCGCGTGGGGACTGCTCGAACTCGTCGAGGCGCGCTGGGATGCCGACGCCCTCGCCTGGGCCATCGAACTCGTCGACGTGATGCTCGAGCACTTCACCGACCACGAGGCTGGTGGATTCTTCTTCACGGCCGACGACCACGAGTCGTTGATCCTGCGGCCCAAGACGTTCTCGGACGACGCCACGCCTGCCGGCAACGGTGTAGCAGCGCGCGTCCTGATCCGGTTGGGTTACCTGCTCGGCGAGACGGGCTACATCGATGCAGCGGAGGCGACGCTGCGCTCGGCACGCGCTGCCATCGAACGCTACCCGCACGGACACGGCACGCTGCTGATGGCGCTGGACGAACTCACTTCGCCGCCAGTGCTGCTGGTGTTGCGCGGCCCCGCCGAGGAACTCGACGTCTGGCGCACCGAGATCGACAAGCTCTACGACCCGCACCGCTGCATCGTGGCGGTGCCCGCCGACGCCCGTAATCTGCCGGCCGCGCTGGCCAGCAAGAAAGCACTGGGCGGAACAGTTGCCTACGTCTGCCGCGGCATGACGTGTTCGCCGCCAGTGACCACGCTGGGCCAGCTGGTGCGCGGGCTGCGGGGCCAGTAGGCCGGCCGCAAGGCCCACTGGACGGGTTCCAGTCTTCCTCGGCGCTCCGGGGTCTCACGCGCACGCGAATCGCGCGGAGGAACCGCACGATTCACGGCGAACCTTGCTCGAACGGGTGCGAGGCGATGGTGTCAGCGAAGCAACAGAACCCGCAGTGCCGCCTCGCACCTGCGCTCGAGCTGCGGCGTTCGACACGGAGCGCCGAGGAAGACCGGAACCCCTGCAGCGGGCCGCCAGTAACCTCACTTGTCCTGACAGTGCGCGCCCTCAGGCGTTGATGCTGCGCGATCGAACCGCCCATGCCGTGAGCGCAAGCAAGAGAAGCACGCTCCCCGCCAGGTCTGGGTTTTTCACCGAGCCGACGACCGGCCACAATGCAGCTCGCACCATCATGCGCAACGAGTCGTGCGCGCGAATGGTGTCGGCGATCGCGGGCGAGTACCGGTAATAGAGCTGCACGAACCGGCGCCCCGCTGCATTTGTCAGCAGGTGGTGGTCGCGGAAGTCTCGCAGCACTTCGACTTCACTCGCCAACGGGCTGCCGTAAGCAGCCGTCGCGATGAAGCAGCCGCCGCCACCGCTGGCACCGGTCGATTGCGCGGTGTTCTTGAACGTCGCCGTGCAGAGCACGCCGGGCTTCTGGACCGTGACCATGCCGTTGCCGCAGCCCGATCCCTTCCAGCCGGAGAACTCCGAGCCGGTGCCTGCGAGCGCGCTCAGCGCAACCCGGCTGCCGACGGGGAACCGTGCCTGGCACGCCGCACCACAGGCGATCCCTGGGGGCGACGACGACACGGAGCCGATGCCGCTGCCGTCGAGCGCGACCGTGAGGGCGGCAGTGTTGCCGATTTCGGTCACCGTATTCGCCAGCCGGCCGGTGACGTAGGCGTGAGTTCCGTCGGGACTCATGGTGATTCCGGCTGGTGCAGCGACCGCAACGCCGGACACGACGACCGCAACCGAAGTCAGCGCCCTGCTCACGGTATCGATCTGCGTTACCGAATCGTCGCCGCCATTGGCGACCAGCACTTTCTTTCCATCCGGACTGATCGCAATGCCGGCCGGCGCACGGAACCCGCTCAGCGTGGCGCTTACGATATCCGTGGTCGTGTCGACGATGCTGACCGTGTTCGCGTCGTGGTTCGACACGTACGCCGTCCGGCCATCGGGCGCGAAAGCGATTCCTTTCGGTCCGGCGCCCGTCGCCAGCGCGATCGTCGCTGCGGCGGGAATTCCCGTGCGCGGATCCAGCACCGCGATGAAGTCGGCGGACGTGCGTGCAGGATCCGCGACGGCCACGTATACCTTCGTCCCGTCCGGATGCGCAGCAACGGCCACCGGCACCCGCCCGGTGCCGAAGGACGGCGAGGAGACGTACGAGCGGCTGGCCAGCGTCACGATGCGCACGACGCCGTCACTGCGGTTGTCCGCGACGTACAGTTGCGTGCCGTCGGGGCTCAGTGCCAGGGCCTGCGGCGCGATCGCGGCACTGCTGCCGACCGTGAATCCACCGATGGATTCAGACGGGATGGCCTGGGCGAGCGCGGCATCCATCGCGACGATGCCTTCGACACCGCTGCCGACGTAGACGCGCTTGCCGTCCGGACTCGCGACGATGCCCTGCGCCACGGCTCGCGGCGTGTTCGGGTACGCACTGTTGGGCACGATCACCTTGCTGGTGACTGCGCTGACGATGCTCACGGACCCCTGGCTGGCGACATACACCTTGCGCCCGTCAGGACTGAACACGATGCCCTGCGGACCCGATGCGACTGCAGTCGAATCGCCTGCCACCGCTTCGGGCGCAGTGACGTCCACGCTGAACGGACGTGGGCTCAAGGCCTGATTGACCGGAGTGCGCAGCACCAGGGGCGCCGTACCCGTCGTGCCAGGCACTCGCACGGACAGCACCGTGTCGGTCGCAGCGAGCAATCCGGCGGGCACGCCATTGCTGAAGAACAGCGAGTTATTGAGACGCGATGCGTCGAAGCCCGACCCGACGACGGTGACGATCGTGTCCGGTGCACCCGCGGGCGGCGACAGGAACCTGATCCGCGGTCCGCCCGGCATCGCGATGCGCGTGCCCGTGAACGTGCCCTGCGCCTTGCTCACGCTCTGGGTCCAGCTGCCAGTCGCGCTGGCGCTGTCGGTGCTCAACGCGGTGAGCTTCCAGCTGTTCTGCTGGCAGGGCGACCGGCTCAGCGTGCCAGTCATGTCGGTCTTGCCTGCCGTGCCCTGGACCGAACCGTCCATGCAATCCACGTCACCGAGCAGATACCCTGCTCCGGCAACGCCGTTCGTCGTCTGGCTGAGCGTGGCCTCCCATGTACCCGTGACGACGCCCAGCGCAGGGTCGGCTCCCTGCCAGCTTCCCGCCCAGACCCCAGCGAGGTCCGGCGCAGTGCGCGGCGGCTGCCCGCCTCCACCCGACGAGCCACCGCCACCACCACCCCCGCCACAGGCGGTCATCGCTGCCGTGAGAATGATCAGGATTGCGAGGCGAGCGGGATGGCGGTTCATGACGAGCCTCCGGGTCGTGTCTCTACGCGCCAGGTACGCGGACTGTCGCTATGAGCCAACGATCAACCTGAAATGGCGACTCGCGCATCGGGGACAATGACTAGAAGCGGCAGTAGCTGGAACCAGTCTCAGATACCGCGGCGCGCGGGTGCCAAGGCCCGCTGGATGGGGTGTGCCGGTCTTTCTCGGCGCTCCGTGTCGAACGCCGCAGCTCGAGCGTCGGTGCGAGGCGGCACAGCGGGTTCTGTTGCTTCGCTGACACCATCGCCTCGCACCCGTTCGAGCAAGGTTCGCCGTGAATCGTGCGGTTCCTCCGCGCGATTCACGTGCGCGTGAGACCCCGGAGCGCCGAGAAAGACCGGCACACCCCGTCCAGCGGACCTGCGTAGTGCCAGCCCTCAATAGGCCGTCAGGGGCTGCCCGCTCCGCGGCGTAACGCTCACGCCGCCCGGTCCTGCAAACGTAACCGGGACCGACTCGCTGCGCAGGCCGACGTTGTGCAGCACCACGAAGTGCAGGTGCGGCCCGCTCGAAAACCCCGTGTTGCCCGAGTTGGCGATGTATTCGCCGCGCGCCACACGCTGGCCGATCTTCACCCGCACGGTGTCGAGCTGCAGGTGCGCATAGATCGCGTGCGTGCCGTCGTCGTGCATGATCTGCACGAAGTTGGCCTCATCCATATTCTGCGGACTGAGACCACTGCGGAAATGCCGTGCAGCCACGTTGATCACCACTCCATCGCGCGCGGCATGAATCGCGGTACCGACCGGCATCGCGATGTCGACGGCGTTGCGACTCGACGGATCGACGTGCGTGATGACATCCGGCGGCGCCTGCGTCACCTGGAAACGCTGCGCCAGCGCGAACGGCGCGCGATAGGGTTGCGCCGGCCGGTGCACTGCGCCTGGCTCACCAATGACGTAAGCGTATTCGTAGTGAATGTTCGCAGGAACATCGGCAGCCGCCACGTCGAGCAGAACTTTTTCCGCTTGCGGCAGCACTGTCCCGCGCGCCAGCTTCTCGCCGTCAGCCGTCCTGGCCTTGACCGCGAATTCCACGATGCACTGGCACTGGTTGATCGCCACGAGCGCGACGCCCGCGCTGGTGGAGCGCGGCTCCACGATCATCTTCAACGGCGTTCCGCCGCCGCCTCCAAGCGCCATGCTCTGTGACGCCTGGCCCGACGGAGGCGGTCGGTCGGTGTAGACCCACTGTCCGCTCGAGTCCTTGTAGCGATACGCCGCACCTGCTGCGACCCCGCACACGAGCAGGCTGCAGACCAAGGCGCCGAGCGCACAGAGGGTCCTTGGCATGCTCGCGGGGTGACGGGTCGAGTGCATCGCAAAAGGGTAGCGCAAAGCGGGCCGATAGCCAGCGCCGCTACTGCGGAAAGGCGGCAGAATTCACGCTCTCAGGGCGTGCGCTCGAGCCGTGCGCGAATCGCGAGCAGCAGGTCGCCGTCGGCGACCGGGTCGAATCGCGGTGCGGCGTTCCAGTCGTAGCCCCAGGGGTTGGCCTTGATCAGGTCGGCAGGCTCGTCTTCGTAACGCGGAATCACGTGCGCGTGCAGCGCGGGCTCGACGTTGCCGAAGATCGCGTAGTTGATGCGCACGGCGTCGGTGATGTCCTGCACGGCCTGCCCGATGCGCGCCATGTCGGCGAGGAAAGCCTGCTGCAAGGCCGGCTCGAGCGCGTTCAGGTGCGGCACCACGGGATCGGGCAGCAGCAGGCAATAGCCCGGCAGCACCTGCGGATCGCCGAGCACGGCCCAGCCGGAGCGCAGCCGCGCGATCATCGTGGGGTCCGTGCCTGCGCGACAGGCTTCGACGCGACGATGGATGGCGGTCTCGGTCAGGGGTTCGTTCACTGGGTCGGCCATGGTTACTTCCTCGCTCAGGTGAACGGCGCGGGCAGCCTCACGCCAAGGGCCCGCAACTGCGAACGCGTGAGGCTCGCGTCGGTGTGGTGGATCGCGTGCCAGCCGCATTCCCGCGCGGCAGTGACGTTCGGCAGCAGGTCGTCCATGAATACGGTCACCGCCGGATCCAGGTCGAACATCGCTTCGGCCTTGCGGTAGATATCCACGTGCGGCTTGATCGCGCCCACGCGGAACGACGCGCACGCGCCATGCACCAGGGTATCGAGACCGTACAGCGAGTCGAGGTGGGCCCAGTGCATGTCGCCGATGTTGGACAGCAGGTAGACGCGGTAGTCCGCCATCAGGCCCGACGCGAGCGTGAACATTTCGTCCCATGGCTCGAACATCGAGAGCCAGTGCGTGCGCAATTCGGCGGGATCCAGCGGTCGCGCCGCCATGCCTGCAATGCGCTCGAGCATGACTTCGCCGGGAACGTCGCCGCGCTCGTGGCCTTCGAGATCGACCTGGCTGAGCCAGCGCGGCAGGTTGGTCATGTCGATACCCGCCTGGCCCAGGTACCGGATGAACGGCTCGTAATGCAGCTTGACCAGCACGTTGCCGACGTCGAACACCACGTTGCGAATCATCGTCCGTCTACTCCTGCGGGTGCGCCGTCACCGCAGGCTCGGCGGCGACTCCCTTGTGCGGCGCATGCGGATGCCAGCCCATGACCAGCATGACGGCGGCAAAGCCCACGACATAAGCCAGCGCGACGTGCCAGCCGCCGCGCAGCCAGGCGCCCACCGAACGCGCTTCGGGGAACAGGTTGGTGATGGCGACGCCCGCCGACGAGCCGAACCAGATCATCGAGCCGCCGAAGCCCACCGCGTAGGCCAGCACGCCCCAGTCGTAGCCGCCCTGCTCCAGCGCCAGCTTGGTGAGCGGGATGTTGTCGAACACGGCCGAGACGAAACCGAGCCCGAGTGCCGTGGGCCACGACGCGAGTGGCAGGCGCTCGACGGGCATCATCGATGCCGCCAGCACGAGACTCAGCAGGAAGATCGAGCCCTTGAGCGTCGCCGGCAGCACCGACCAGTCGGGCCGGCGCCACGCGGCGGTCGCGAGTATCGCGACCCAGACCGCCGCGCCCAGGAACGGGAAGCGGTCCGAGTACTCCGGGTACTTCACGTTGGTCAGGACGTTCACGGCAATGGCCGCGAGCAGGATCGTCGCGACGATTCCCACGCGCCCCCAGTCGATGCTCATGCGCTTGCTGCTGTGCTTCACGATCGGCGAGTACGCGTGCTGCTGCAACGCGGCCGGGATGCCGCAGACGACCAGCGCGACGCCCGCCGCCACGTAGGCATGCAGCACGTCCACCGGACTGACCCCGTCGATCCACATCATGGTGGTGGTCGTGTCGCCCACCACGCTGCCCGAGCCGCCCGCGTTGGACGCGGCCACGAGCGCAGCGATGTACCCGATGTGCACCTTGTGGCGGAACACGGTCGCCGCGACGGTACCGCCGATCAACGCAGCCGCGATGTTGTCGAGGAAACTCGACAGCACGAACACCATCACGAGCAGCAGGAAAGCGCCGCGCCAGTCGTCCGGCAGGTAGTCCGGCAGCTTCGCCGGCACGTGGCTTTCCTCGAAGTGCCGCGACAACAGCGCGAAGCCCATCAGCAGCCCGAACAGGTTGGCGAGAACCACCCACTCCGCAGCGAGATGACCGACGAGACCCGCCAGCCCGGTGCCTTGATGGAAGCCAGTGATCGCGACCTTGTACATCACGATCGCAGCCAGGCCGGTGATGGCCACGGCGAGCGTGCGGTGGTGGAACAGCGCAACCCCGAGCAGCGTCGCCGCGAACAGGATGAACTCGAAGGGGATGCCGAAGGGCTGGAAACCAGCCGCCACGGCGAGGGGTGCGGTCACGCGGTCGCCCCGGGCACGTCGATGCGCTCGAGTTCGTGGCGTCCGTCCGCACCCTTGCGCAAGCGCAACACGAAGTCGAAGCGGTCCACTTCGGTGCAGTAATCGAAATCGGTGATCGGGGCCCAGTCAGCTTCCGGGTCGAAGAACTTCACGGCGGCGGGCGCGTCACGCAGCCGGTCGCGAGCCTCCGCCGTGGTCGGCGCCTTGCCGCCGTTGAACAGCGTGATGAGCGCTTCAGCGCAGAGATCGTCTTCGGCGCAGCGTTCGCGGGCCTCGTGGCCCATGCGCACGATCGTGACGTACTGCGGGTTGCGCGACTTCACGTAACGCACCAGGGCCGAGACGTTGACGAGACTGGCGGTCAGCACTTCGTCTGCGCCCGTCGCATTGACGAGGCCCTGCGTGCCCGCGTGCGTCGTGTGGACCACGGGACGGCCCGCGACACCCACGGCGAGGATCTCGGTCGGTGAATTGCCGGCATCGAATCCGGGCAGGCGACGCGCGTGCCGCTCACCCACGAGCACCGCGTTCGGCATCACGTCACGCAGTGCGAGTGCGTCTTCGATCGCACCAACGGGCAGCACGCGGCTTGCGCCTGCGGCCACTGCGTGCGGCGCGACCGTAAAGGCGCGGAACACGTCGATGACGAGCGCGATGCCGCGCGCGCGGGATGCGCCTGCCACGTGATCGACCACCTCAATCTGCACGTTGCGACCTGGCCTGCACGTTGAGCGCGACGATCTTCGCGCGCGGGATGAAGTTGAAATCCGTGGCCGAGCACGCCGTGTACGCGCCCATCATGCGGCCGACGACCAGGTCGCCGATCTGCAGCTCGGGCAGCGGAATGTCCTCGCGCACGACGTCGATGCTGTCGCAAGTGGGGCCGGCGAGCACGCTGGGATGGGCTGGTCCGGTGCGTCCGGGCACGTCGATCGGATAGAGCGCGTGGTCGTACAACTGGCCGTTGTACGAGCCGTACAGGCCGTCGTCGAGGTAGTACCACCAGCGGCCTTCGCGCTGCGCGCGGCCGACGACCGTGGAGATCGACGTGCCCGAGGGCCCCGCGATGAAGCGCCCCGGTTCGGCAATCACGCGCACGCCGCGCGGCAGTTTCTTCAGTGCCTGCCGGATCGGCCGGCAGAATTCGCGGATCGGCTGCATCGTGCCGCCATACGCGATCGGGAACCCGCCGCCGATATCGAGCAGCGTCAGGTCCGCCAGGCCCGACGCGCTCGCCTGCTCGATCAACTCGGCGCAGACCCCGATGGCCTCGACGTACTTCTTGGGCTCGGCCACCTGCGAACCCACGTGGAAAGACAGGCCCCGCACCGTGACGCCGAGGCTCTGCGCGAGTTCGAGCATCGGCGCGACGGCCGCCGGCTCGCAGCCGAACTTGCGTGACAGGTCGACGACCGCCGTCGGATCGCGGAACGACAGTCGCAACAGCACTTCTGCGCGGGCGCGGTGCTGGCGGAACTTGCGCAGTTCGTCGGGGTTGTCGACCACGAACGTGCGGATGCCGAAGCGCAGCGCAGCGCGGATTTCGGCGTCGGTCTTGATCGGGTGCGTATGGATGCAGCGCTCAGGTGCGACACCCGCCGCCTTGACGAGCCTGATCTCGCCCGACGTCGCCACGTCGAAGCAGCCGCCGAGATCGCGCAGTTCGGCGACCACCGCCGGGTGCGGCAGGGGTTTCAGCGCATAGAACAGGCCGACGCCGGGCAGCGCGGCTTGCAGGCTCTTGTACTGGCGACGCACGACGTCGCAGTCCAGCAGGAGCAGCGGCGAGCCGTGTTGCGCGATGAGCGCATTGAAATCGGGCCCCCGGCTCACGCGGGCTCAGTCCTGGCCCAGGTCGGCGCGCAGCGCCGCAATGTCCGGATCGCCGGAAACCACGTTCTCGGCCGAGGCCGCCCGGTGCAGCCGGTCGCGCACGGCATCCCAGGCTTCGCCCGCAGGCACTTCCTCGACCAGGATTTCCTTCGCGCCTGCCTTGTCCAGCGTGCGCAGGTTCACGTACAGCTCGCGGCCGTAGACGTCGGCGCGGCGGCCGGCGTTGATCCACGTCATGTACTTGTTGGCCACGCGCGGCGGGCGCATGGCGAGGACCGCGACTTTCTCGCGGTGCTCGGTAAGTTGCCCCACGACTTCCTCGAGCGTACGGCTCGGGACGATGCTGAGCGGGGTGCCGGGAGCGTAGTGCTTCGCGTCGCTGCCAGGGACACGGGGCGCGCCGGTGTCCGGACCCGCCTGGAGGTCCGGCACCACTGTGCGCAGTTGCGTCAGCGTAAGCGCGCCGGGCCGCAGGATGCGCGGCACGGTGTCGACACAGGAGACGATGGTGGATTCAAGTCCGATCTTGCAGTCGCCGCCATCGAGCACGATTTTCAGGTCGTCGCCGAACTCGTCGCGCACGTGCTCGGGGCGCGTCGGGCTGATGCGGCCATAACGGTTGGCGGAGGGCGCGGCGATGCCGCTGCCGAAAGCGCGCAGCAACTGCAGGGCCACCGGGTGACCCGGCATGCGCACGGCGACGGTGTCCTGCCCGCCCGTGATCGCGAGATCGACGGCCGGCGCACGGCGCAGGATCAGCGTCAGGGGGCCGGGCCAGAACTTCGCGGCCAGCGCCGCGGCGGCCGGCGGTACGTTGAGCGCCCAGCGCTCGAGCGCCCGCTCGTTGTCGATGTGGACGATCAGCGGATGCGTCGCCGGACGGCCCTTCAATTCGAATATCTTGCGGACGGCGTCGGGGTTCGACGCGTCTGCGCCGAGTCCGTACACCGTCTCCGTCGGGAACGCGACGACCTCGCCTTCGCGCAGGGCCTCAACGGCCCGGTCGATCTCGTCCTGGGGTAGTCGCGCAGTCACCATAGGACGCGAATGATAGCGTCAAACCCCGGGCGCCGCGCAGGCGGCGGCTCAGGGAATCGCCTTGCGCGCCCACTCGCCGTCGGGGTTGCGACGCAGGTCATACGCTGGCCAGTAGTTCTGGTCGAGCTTGAGCGTCGTCACGCCGGTCGACCCGTTCCAGGTGATCGTCTTGAGTCGCACCGATGAGCGATCGGGACGGCCGCTGACGGCCGCAATGAACGCATCGAGGTCGGGCGTCGGCCGCCCGTCCACCTCGACGATCCGGCGCCCGGCAAACAACCCGTAACGGGTGGCAGGCGAACCGTAGGCGAAGTACGCCACGAAAACGCCCTCGGGCGGGATCGAACGCTGGATCGTCATCGCGCGATGCGGTGCGTGGAGCACGGCGCCGGCCCAGAGCAGCAGGCGATCGATGTCCTCGCCACGGAGCGCGGTGGTGTCCACGTCGACGACCTTCTCGGCGCCGTCACGCAGCACGGTGACCTGCACGCGGGGTGACTGCGTGGCCTCTTCCACCTCACGGAACCGGTTGAGCGTCACGCCATTCACGGCCAGCAGCAGGTCGCCCTCCTGCAATACCCTGGCGGCACCGGACCCTGCGGCGACCCTTGCCACGGTGAGCACCTGGCGATGCTCCGGATTGCGTTGCTCGAGTTTTTCGACCCACGCGGCCGGCAATCCGAGCTTGCGCGCGGCGGCGATCGGCAACGCATCGAACTCGGTCTCGAGCGAGAAGAGCGGCTTGCGGTCGCGCGCGGCCGCAACGGCCTCGAGCACGACCGAGGCCGGCATGCCGCGGTTGACCTGCACGGAGTCGCGCGCGCCTTCGGTGGCAAAACTCGACCACAGCGCGCGCACGCGGCCGTCCTTGCCGGTGATCACGCCGTCGAAATCCGACGGGGGGTTCACGAGCGAGACGACTTCGAGGTTGGCGTCGCGGAACTGCAGCGTGCGGGACAGCGGGAACGTCACGTCGTCCATCGTCGCGACGTACGTCGCGAGCGAACGCAGGCGCGAATCGCCCGCGAGGCCGACGACCGTCACCGGTTCGCCCGGTTCGAGTTCGCGCGTGTCGAACTTGACCGCGCGGATGGGCGTGCCATCGAGCGCCTTCGGGTCGAATGAGACGACCGCCAGGTTGTGCAGCGGATGCACGTATTCGACCTTGCCGGGCACTTCGATCGAGCCGCCGATCGTGATGCGCACGTCGCCTGCCGCGACCGGCACCGTGTTGCGGTCGACCACGACGAGGCCGCGCTCGGCGTCGACGATGACGCCGGTGCCGTGGTAGTTGCGCTCCGTGATGCCGGCCAGCGAGAACGGCATGTCGAACGTCACCAGCACGAGCGAAGCGGCGAGCTGGTTGGCACGCTTGTCGTTGCTGATGGCGAAATTGGTGCGGGCGGGCTGGACCGTTGCCGCAGCGGGGGCCGCCGCCAGTTCTTCGCACGGCCACAGGCCGGTCTTGTCGTCGCGGCGACAGACCTTGGCCGGGAACCAGGCGCGGTCCATCCGCACCACGCGCGTCTCTGAACCCTTGGGGTCATCGAGCGTGGTGTAGCGCAGGGCCGCGCGCTCACCGTGCGGCAGCTTCGCGACGATGTCGCGGAACTCCTCCATCGTGGCGACCGGCTTGCCGTTCACGCTGGTGATCACGGCGCCGCGCGGCACGCCCGCCGCGTTCAGCACGTAACCCGGGTTGGCGACGTACACGCCGCGCACCGGCGCGTTGAAATGGCGCGCCATCTGGTACGAGAGCGTGTGCACCACGGCATCGCCGAATTCGAAGTACTCGGAGGGCGTGATCGCGTGGAGGTCGCCCACGGGCAGTGTCTGCTGCACCCTGACGCCGCCCCGCTCAATGACGATGTCGACCTTGCCGCCGACGGAACCGTCGAGGATTTCGTCGAGCGGCTGGAACGTGGTCACGAGCTGGCCGTTGACGTGCGTGAGGATGTCGCCCGGTTGCAGCTTGCCTGCGGTCGGCGATCCCGGCAGCACTTCGTCCACCACCAGCATGCCGGTGAGGTCGGGGTGCGCCTTGCGTGCGGCTTCCTGCGTGGCCGCCTGCAAGCCGAGGCGCACGAGTTCGTCGTAAGGCGTGTAGCTGAATACGGTCTGCAGGGTGCCGCGCGGAACGGGCTCGCCGCGCTGGATGAGTTGCAGTGCACGCTGCACGCGGCCGAGCGGCAGGTAGAAGCTGGACTGCGCTCCGCTGCTGCCACCGGCATTGAGCGCGACGACGCGACCCTGGATGTCGATGACGGGCGAGCCCGACGAGCCGCCCGACGTGCCCGAGGCCGCCTGCACGTAGAACGTGTTGAAGTCGTTGTACTTGCCGACGCCGTACTCGGGAGCCTCGCGGTCGAGCCGTGCGAGTGTGCCGGCCAGGATGGACAGCTGCTCGCCGGCATCGTTGCCGACGACGCGGATCTCGGTGCCGACGCGCGCACCTTCCGGATACAGCGGCAGCGCCACGGGCTGCACGTACCGGAGCTTGGCGGGATCGTAGCGGTAGATGCCGAAATCATGCACCGGGTCGCGATAGACGGCGTGCAGTTCAACTTCTTCGCGGTTCTGGAACACCGCGGTCGCAACCACCGGTCCGGGCGTAACCACGTGCCGGTTGGTCAGGATGAGGCCACGCGCAGCGTCGACCACGAAGCCCGTCGCCTGGCTCGACTGGTTCCACTCCGTGTCGAAGGCACGGGTCTGGTCGATCTCGATGGTGACGACCGACGGCGCGATGCGCTCGAGCGTGCGGTCCCACGCCGGGCTCTCGGCGGCAGATGCCCCGCCGACGAAGCCCAGGGCCAGCCCCGGCCACAGCAGCAGTTGGATGAGTCGTCGGCCCAAGCCGGTGCGGGCGCCCGCCAGCCAGGAGGTCACAGTTCGCGGCCGTACGCCGCGCTGAAGCGCTGCTTGAATTCGTTCATGTCGAAACGGTGGTTCTGTGTTCCGGAGTGCGCGATCTTGATGGAACCCATCAGTGAAGCGATTCGACCCGTGGTATCCCAGTCGAGTTCATTCATGAGGCCAAAAATAAGTCCGGCGCGATATGCGTCGCCGCAGCCGGTCGGGTCCTTGACCTCGTCCGGCTTGACCGTCGGGATCAGGTACTGCTCGCCCTCGGCATGGATGGCACTGCCGTCCGCGCCCTTGGTGACGATGTAGGCACGGACCTTTTTCGCGATTTCTTCTGGGCCCCAACCCGTCCGCTCCTGCAGCATCTGGCCTTCGTAGTCGTTGACTGCGACCCAGGTGGCCTTGCCGATGAAATCACGCAGCGCTTCGCCGTCGAACATCGGCAGGCCCTGGCCGGGGTCGAACAGCCACGGAATGCCCGCGGCCGCGAACTGCGATGCGTGCTCGATCATGCCGTCGCGACCGTCCGGCGCCACGACACCGAGCGTGACGCCCGCCGCCGTCGGCACGGCATTGAGGTGCGACTGCGTCATCGCGCCCGGATGGAAGGCGGTGATCTGGTTGTCGTCGAGGTCCGTCGTGATGAACGCCTGCGCGGTGAACTCATCGTCGAGCTCGCGCACGTAGTCGAGACTGACGTTGCAGGCCTTGAGCCAGCGCCGGTAGGGCTCGAAGTCGTGACCCACCGTCCCCATCGGTTCGCCCTTCTCGCCGAGCAACTGCAGGTTGTAGGCAATGTTGCCGGCACAGCCGCCGAAATTGCGCCGCATGCTCGGCACGAGGAACGACACGTTCAGCATGTGGATGCGGTCGGCGAGGATGTGCTCGCGGAACCGACCCTGGAAGACCATGACGGTGTCGAATGCCAGGGAGCCGCAGACTAGTGCTGTCATAGGGGAAGGGGTTGGGGGTTAGGGGATAGGGGTTAGTCGGAGAAAGACGTGCGCCGGTGCGCGGGCGCCATCCCCTGTCGTCAGGTTAGAAGAAGCGGTCCCAGAGGATCAGCGCCCAGGTCGAGAATAGCAGCACGAGGCCGAAGAAGACCGCGGCGGAACCGACGTCCTTGGCGAATCCGGACAGGGGGTGTCGTTCCACCCCGATCCGGTCCACCACGACTTCGATACCCGTATTGAGCAGCTCGATGACGAGCAGCAGCAGCATGCTGCCCACCAGCAACACCCGTTCGACACCGTTCTGGCCGAGCCAGAGACCCGCCGGGATCAGCACGCACGCGAGCCAGACTTCCTGCCGGAAGGCAGCTTCGCTGCGGTAGCACTGCTGGATTCCACGCCTCGAATTCATCGTCGCGAGCCACAGTCTTTGCAGTCCGGTCGGGCGGCCGCCCTCGCGCAGGTCTTCCGTCATGCAGCCTTCCAGGTCAGGTCGAGGTGTTTCGCCGCGCGGACATCGTCGAGGCGACGCACCGGCAGGGTCCACGGCGCGCCCTTGAGCTTGTCAGGCTCCGTTTCGGCCTCTTTCCGGATCGCGATCATCGCGTCGACGAAGCCATCGAGTTCTTCCTTGGACTCGGTCTCGGTCGGCTCGATCAGCAGGCACTCGGGCACCAGCAGCGGGAAGTAGGTCGTCGGCGCATGGAAGCCGTAATCCAGCAGTCGCTTGGCAAAATCCATCGCGTTGGTGCCCCATTCCCGCGCCTCGTGTCGCAGCGTGACGATGAACTCGTGGCTCGCCCGGCGCTCCGGGTATGCGAGTTCGAAACCCGCGGCCCGCAGCCGCGCCGCCAGGTAATTTGAGTTGAGCGTCGCGAACTCCGACACGCGCTGCATGCCGTCGCGGCCCAGCATGCGCATGTAGATGTACGCGCGCAGCAGCACTCCGGTGTTGCCCATGAAACCCGACAGCCGGCCAATCGTCTGCGGCAGGTCCTTTTCGTCGAGCCACCGGAATCGCTCGCCGTCGCGGCCCACGATCGGCACCGGCATGAACGGCAACAGCCGCTCGCTGACGCCCACCGCGCCCGAGCCCGGGCCACCGCCGCCGTGCGGCGTCGAGAACGTCTTGTGCAGATTCATGTGGATCACGTCGAACCCCATGTCGCCCGGGCGCACCTTGCCCAGGATCGCGTTGAGGTTGGCGCCGTCGTAGTACAGCAGGCCGCCGGCCTCGTGCACGATGCGGCGCACGTCGTCGATGTGGCGCTCGAATACGCCGATCGTCGACGGGTTGGTCAGCATGATGCCGGCCGTCTGCGGACCGACCGCGGCCTGCAGCGAATCGAGGTCGATGTCGCCATTGTGCAGCGTCGGGATTTCTTTCACCGTGCAGCCGCACATCGTCGCGGTCGCCGGGTTCGTGCCGTGCGCGGCGTCGGGCACGATGATCTCGATGCGCGCGAAGTCCTTGCGGGCCTTGTGGTACGCACGAATCATGGCCACGCCGGCGAACTCGCCCTGCGCGCCCGCCATCGGCGTGAGCGACACGCCGCGCATGCCGGTCACTTCCTTCAGCATTTCCTGCAGCTCGAACAGGATCTGCAGGATGCCCTGCCCCGTCGATTCCGGCGCGAGCGGATGCCGGTTGAGCAGCTCGGGCAGCATCGCGTACTGGTTACACGCCTTCGGGTTGTACTTCATCGTGCACGACCCGAGCGGGTAAAAGTGCGTGTCGATGGAGAAGTTGAGCTGCGACAGGCGCGTGAAATGACGCACCGCCTGCAGCTCCGACACCTCGGGCAACAGCGGCGCACTGGCGCGGCGCAAGGCCGCGGGGACGAGCGA
>Ga0315287_10002888_pt1 | contig 16440 bp, 9 predicted proteins | sample YL17G11_0_MG_FD_205037 | JGI IMG/M metagenome (GOLD analysis project Ga0315287, IMG submission 205037) | Sediment microbial communities from Yellowstone Lake, YNP, Wyoming, USA - YL17G11_0 | ecosystem: Environmental > Aquatic > Freshwater > Lake > Sediment | place: USA: Wyoming | collected... | reverse complement strand
GCACGCCGGGTGTCGACGACGGTGTCCGGGCGAACGCCGAAACGCTGGTGGACCTGCTCGTCAGTGATCTGCAGAACGACCGCCCAAAGCTGGAGCAGCGCGTCCCCACATTGCTCAAGCAGCTCGTGGACGCCGGCCAACTCATGGCGGTCGAGTCCGAATACCGTTTGCAGACCCGGGAGGGTGTGCTCTGGACGCACGACTTCAACCGCCGCCGCACCGCCGCCCTCAATGACGACCAGCGCATCAATTCCAAGCGTGCGGAACTGCTCCGCGACGGAGCCAAGCAGGCGCTCAAGCCCGTATCGTTGCAGCAAGGCACCTCGCGCCAGCCGCGCAAACTCGTCTTCGAGCTTTCCTCCAGCCGTCCGAGTTCCAGCAGCGACGAGGTCACCCTGTGGGTGCGGGATGGATGGAGCGACGACCAGCACTCGGTCCTGAACGACGCCCGAGCAGCCGGCGTGGATAGTCCGTTGCTCTTTGGCTATCTGCCGCGGCTCCACCACGAGGAATTGCGGCAGGCCATCGCCTCTGAGGTGGCCGCTCAGGAGACGCTGGACGCCCACGGCCCGGCGGCCACGCCGGAGGCCATCGAGGCCCGGAAAGCCGTCGAGACCCATTTGGAAGTCGCCGAGCACCGCATTCAGGAACTACTCGGCCAGATCATCGGCGGCGCGAAGGTCTTTCTCGGCGGCGGGCAGGAAGCTAACGGCATCGAGTTGGCCGACAAGGTGCAGGACTCCGCAAACAGCGCCCTGGAGCGGCTCTTTCCGCAGTTCTCCGAGGCCGATCACGCCAACTGGGGCCAGGTCGTCATCCGCGCCCGCGCCGGTGACGTGGGTGCGCTCTCGCAGGTGGGGTACCCAGGCGACGTCACCAAGCACCCGCTCTGCCGTCGGGTGCTCGATCTCGTTGGGGCTGGCAAGAAGGGCAAGGACATCCGCGAGCAATTCAAGTCCCCGCCCTTTGGGTGGCCGCAGGACGCCATCGATGGCGCGCTATTTGTCATGCTGGTCGCCGGCAACCTTCGCGCCACCGTCAATGGCCAGCCAGCACAGGCACAGACTCTGCCGCAGAATCAGGTGGGCGTGGCCAGCTTCTACGTGGACGTGCCGCCGCTCAATGTGCAGCAGCGGCTCGACCTCAAGGCGCTCTTCCAGAAGCTCGGCGTCACGACACAGAACGGCAAGGAAGCCGAAGCCGCGGGGCAGTTCCTCCAGAAGCTTCTCGCACTGGCGGATTCCGCCGGGGGCAGTGCTCCGCAACCCGAGCCCCCCGATACCCAGGACGTGCGTGCCCTGCAGACGCTCAGCGGCAACGCCCAACTGCTCAGAATCCACGAGCAGAAGGACGGAATCACCGCCAAGATGGCCGCATGGAAGAAGAACGCCGACGCCATTGCCAAGCGCTGGCCCGTGTGGGAACGGTTGCTCGAGCTTCACGGCTTTGCCACCGGCCTGCCGGAAGCGGAGGCCTGCGGCAACTCGATCGCCGCCATGACGGACGGCCACACCCTGCTGGCCGATCCCGATCCCGTACCCGAGTTGACGAAACAGCTCACCACGGCCCTGCGCATGGCGCTCGGCAAGCTGCAAGGCGACCTCGCCGCCGCGTTCAAGGCCGGCGATGACAGACTCGCCGCCTCGCAAGTGTGGAGCCGTCTGAGCGACGAACAGCGCGCCACGCTCGTCGCTGGCTGCCATCTCACGCCGCCAGTGAAGGCGGCCATCGGCACGGACGACGAAATCCTAGCCGCCCTGCACGCCCGCACCCTGACCGACCGGCGCAACCTGCTCGACGCCGTGCCCCAGCGGTTCTCCCGCGCACTGGACGAGGCCAGCCGGCTGTTGGAACCCAAGGCGCAGCGCGTGGTGCTGCCCGGTGCGACCATCCACAACGCGACCGAATTGGACCAGTGGCTCGCAGGCGTTCGCAAGCAGGTCGAGGAACAACTCAGAGACGGCCCCGTGATTCTATGAGCGTGCTGCCCGCTCCTCTTCGCCGCCAGTTGGAACGCGCCGCGCGGGACGCTCGCAACCTCGCTGAGGCCGGCGCGCGCAAGGCGCTCGAGGCCCTCGCCGTGCATGAGCCAGACCCCTACCGGCACATGTCCGAAGCACAGCGTGACCATCGCAGCAAACTCCAAGTGCAAGCCAAGCAGCTTGGCGATGTCGAGAGCAGGACTCGGCGTGGCTTTTACGAGATCAAGCACCTCGTCGAGAAGCTCGCCTACGACCAGTGGCATCGGCTGCTCTTCGCCCGCTTTCTCCTGGAGAACAATCTCCTCATTTCGCCTGAGCATGGGGTGTCAGTATCGCTGGACGATTGCGAGGAACTCGCCCCCTCGCTCGGGCTCAAGGACGCCTGGGCCGTGGCGGCCCGCTTCGCGGCGAAGGAACTGCCCGAGATCTTTCGCGCCGACGACCCGGCGGGTGCGGTGGGACTGTCCGTGGAGGACCGCAATCCGCTCATCCAGCTCGTGACCGGCTTGCCGGTGGAGGTATTCACCGCCAGCGACAGCCTCGGCTGGTGCTACCAGTTCTGGCAGGCGGAGCGGAAGGACGAAGTCAACGCCGCCGGCAACAAGATCGGCGCGGACGAACTGCCGGCGGTGACGCAGTTGTTCACCGAAGACTACATGGTGGACTTCCTGCTCGATAACACGCTCGGCGCGCGGCACGCGGGCAAAGTGCTCGCCGCAAAGCCCACCGTGGCCGAAACCGCGCAGAGCGAGGACGAACTCCGCAACGCCGTGGCACTGCCGGGGTGCCCGTGGAAGTACCTACGCTTCATCAAAGCCAAGGACGGTAAGTGGACGCCTGCCGCCGGCACGTTCGACGGCTGGCCGAAGACGGCGAAGGCACTCACGTGCCTCGACCCGTGCATGGGCAGCGGGCATTTCGTGGTGGCGATGTTCGAGCGGCTGGTGGCCTTGCGGATGGCCGAGGAACAGCTCGACGAAGCGGCGGCGGTAGCGGCAGTCATCAAGGACAACCTGTTCGGGTTGGAGATCGACCCGCGCTGCACGCAGATTGGCGCGTTCAACCTGGCGCTGGCCGCGTGGCGGCGCGTGGGCCACTGCAAGCTGCCCGCGATGAACCTTGCCTGTTCCGGCCTCGCGCCAAACGCGAGTAAGGAAGACTGGCTGACGCTGGCCGGCGACAACGAGCGCCTCCAGCGCGGAATGCTGCGGCTGCACGCGCTATTCAAGGACGCGCCCGTCCTAGGCAGCCTCATCAACCCGCGCGCCGCCGAGGGAGACCTACTGGAGGCCGGGTTCCACGAACTCCAGCCGCTGTTGGAAAGGGCGCTGGCGCAGGAGGCCAAGGACGACACGGCGCACGAAATGGCAGTAACCGCGCGCGGCATGGCTAACGCGGCGGAGATTCTCGCCGGGCAGTTCACGCTCGTCGCAACCAATGTGCCCTACCTGGGATTTCGAAATCAGTCAGATACTCTTCGGGGCTTTTGTCGGGAACACTACAGCACCGCCGAGAGTGATCTCGCAACTGTGTTCATTTCACGTTGCTTTGGCCTAGTGGGGCACACTGGGAACATTGCTGTTGTTTCTCCACAGAACTGGTTTCATCAGACTCGGTATGAGGCGTTCCGCAGAGCATTGATTGATATGGGCGCACTGAATCTTATTGCCCGATTGGGCGCAGGTGCTTTTGAGACGATCTCTGGTGAGGTTGTGAAAGCAAGCCTCTCGGTGCTTCATGCCCCAAGCAAGGGACGGATGACCACTGTCTCTAACTTGGATGCGTCGAACGAAAGCACCATTGCTGGGAAGGCCAAGTCTCTTCAACGTGCAGAACTGGCAATGGTTCCCGGTGCCGATTATCAGCGGGCTCCAAATTGCAGATTCGTCTCTGGCTTTGACAGCAAGACCACATTGCTTTCAGACACCGCAACCATATTGCATGGTCAGAATGCGGGTGACAATTCGCTCTTCAACAAATTCTTCTGGGAAGTCTTCCTCTTCGGGAAGACGTGGCGAGCATATCAAGTCGCGCCAGGAGAGATGAGGGAATTCTCTGGCAGATCACAGATTGTTCGCTGGGAAGAGGAAGACGGCATGATGGCGCGCTTGGCGGAGTCAGTGCGGCATCTGAATCACAAAGCTCAGCAATGGCGGAGCGGGAAACCAAACTGGGGCAAGAGGGGTGTTGCGGTTAGCCTGGTTGGGCGGATCAAAGGTACCCTATATGATGGCGAAATCTATGGTGAATGCGGTGTTATTGTCCCAGACAATGAACAGGACCTTTGCGCAATATGGGAGTTCGTACGTTCCGGTGAGTTCGAAATTGGCTTGAGAGAAATCGATCCCAGCTTAGCTGTCTCGGTCAAGACTGTATTGGCCGTTCCGTTCGACGGTGAGTCTTGGGCAGATACATGTCGCGAGAACTGTCCTGAGGGGTTACCTACCGCCTTCTCCAGTGATCCGACGCAGTGGCTGTTCAACGGCCACCCCAGAGGTTCAGACCAGCCCTTGCACGTGGCCGTGGCGCGGTTGCTCGGCTATCTGTGGCCGCGACAGACCGGTTCCAGCTTTCGCGATTGCCCAGCGCTCGAGCCGGATGGCCTGGAGAAGCTGGCGGACGAAGACGGCATTGTGTGCCTCTCCGCCACCAAAGGCGAAGCAGCTGCTGCCGAGCGTCTGCGAGAGCTCCTCACCCGCGCCTGGGGCGAGGATTGGAATGCCACCGTGCTGGAGGAGCTGCTCGCTCAGGTGGGCTACGCCGGCAAGACGCTGGACGACTGGCTGCGCAGCGTGTTCTTCGAGCAGCATTGCGCGCTCTTCCATCATCGCCCCTTCCTCTGGCACATCTGGGACGGCCACAAGAACGGCTTCAGCGCGCTGGTGAACTACCACCAACTCACGCACGCCAACCTGGAGAAGGTCACCTACGCCTATCTCGGCGACTGGATCCGCCGCCAGCAGGCCGCCGTCGAAGCGGAGGAAGCCGGCAGCGACGCCCGCCTCCAAGCCGCTAAGCAGTTGCAGGTCCGCCTCAAGCTCATCCTCGAAGGCGAGCCGCCCTACGACATCTTCGTTCGCTGGAAGCCGCTCTCCAAGCAGGCCATCGGCTGGCACCCAGACGTTGACGACGGCGTGCGCTTGAACATCCGACCCTTTGCGACTGCAGACATCCTGCGCAAGCGGGTCAGAATCAAGTGGGACAAGGACCGCGGCAAGGAACCCGTGCATGACAAGAAGGAGTTTCCGTGGTTCTGGGGATGGGATGAGGAGAAGCCAGACTTCGCCGGAGTCGGCAAAGAGCCGGACGGCAATCGCTGGAACGATTGCCACTACAGCAATGAGATCAAGAAGAACGCGCGAGAGGCGAACAAGACACGATGAGCACTCTCGCAGAACAGATAGCGGCCACCGTCAGGACAGCCGCCCAGGCCTATGCCGTCGGCGACCAGGTCGCGCCCTGCGCGGTCCTCTGGACGGATCCCGAGCGCCTGTGGGAGTGCGTCATGCCGGTGATGCAGTCGATGCTGCCGGAGCTGTTCGTGCTGGGCAGCTATGCACCGGAACGGCGCACGGGACCAGCGCTGTGGCTGCGCTGCATCGAGGCGCGAGTCGTTGATGGCGCGCCACCGGCGGGAACGACGCCGATTCTCTACCTGCCTGGCATCAGCCGAGAGAAGCTTCGGACCGCAGAGGATTGCCCGCAGGAACTCGCGGCGCTGGTGGAGCTGCAGTATCGAGGCGTGATGTGGCTACACGTGAATGGCAAGGAGTGGACGCCATACGCCTTCCTGGTTTCTAAACTCGGCGGCCTTGGGCTCGATGTGGCCAAGGACCAGTCGACGCTCGATGCGCTGGCTGGCGCGCTGCCCACGCTGGTGGATGAACCACTGGCCCACCTGCAAGGCCGGCTGCTCGATGCGGAGTTCTTCAACGAATTGGTCGCACCCGACGCCAGCGGTTTGCTGCTGCGTTGGCTGAGCGACTCCATTGCTTTCCAGCAGCGTCGTTCCGCCACGGAGTGGAAGGCCTTCTGCCAGCAGTGCAAGGCGGACTTCCGGTTTGAACCGGAGAAGGATGGCCAGCTCAAGGCGGCAAAGCTGCTGGCCGAGCGGTGCACTCCTTGGAGCAAGGTCTGGCAGCGTTTTGCCGAGGCTCCGGCCAACTACGCAGGGATTGTGGAATGGCTGAAGCGGGCCGCCCCCAAGGTTCCGACGATGTTCGACTCCGCCGAAGTCTGGCCGAGCATGAACGAAGGCGAAGAGCGGAAGTTGCAGCTGGCTCTGGAGTCGCTCGTGGATCGGCCGCAGGACGAGGTGATCCGCCGAGTCGCTGAACTGGAATCACAACATTGTGGTCGGCGTGGTTACCCATGGCAGAAGCTGGGGCTGAGCCCGTGGGCGACAGCCCTCCAACCGCTGGCGCAATTGGCCCGCCTCTGCCAGAACGCCCCCGGCGCTCCTACCCCGGAGGCGTATGCGGAGTCCTACTCCAGCCAGGGGTGGCGTGTGGATGCAGCGGCCCTGGCTACCTTGGCGGCGTGCGGATCACCGGAGCAGCACGGTGCCGTACTCGGAATCGTGCGAGCCGTCTACTTGCCGTGGCTCGAGAACACCGCCCGCCACCTGCAACAGCTCATTCGTGACAATGGGCAGTCGGTTTCCAAGCGCACCAAGCCAATCGAAACTGCCGCGGGACGGCTCGTCTTGTTTGCCGACGGGCTGCGAATGGACGTCGCCCAGCAGTTGGCGGAGAAGCTGGCGGCGGTTGGTATCGAATCAACGCAGGATTGGGAGTGGTCGACCATTCCGTCGGTCACAGCCACGGCCAAACCTGCGGCTTCCCCTATCGCTGACGCCGTTCAGGGTGGTGAAGCAGGCGACGAGTTCTCCACGCGGCTGGTTTCCACGGGGCAGCTCCTCACGCAGGATCGCTTTGTCTCCGCCCTCAAGGAACGCGGGTGGCAGTGCCTCGGTTCAGACGAGACCGGGGACCCGACCGGGGCGGGCTGGACGGAAGCCGGCGCGCTCGACCAGCGCGGTCATAGCGAGGGCTGGAAGATGGCCCGCAGCGTTGACACAGAAGTTCGCGATCTGGTCAGCCGAATCGGTGCGCTTCTCAAAGCCGGTTGGACGGAGGTCATCGTGGTGACGGACCACGGCTGGCTGCTGGTGCCCGGCGGCCTGCCGAAGGTCGAACTGAAGGTATTCCTTGCTGAGACCCGCTGGGGGCGATGCGCTGCCTTGAAGCCCGATGCCCAGACTGACGCGATGGCGTTCAAGTGGCACTGGAATCCGGAAGTCTCGATGGCAAGCCCACCCGGAGCTGGCTGCTTCCGCGCCTCCATGGAATACTCCCACGGCGGCGTGTCACTCCAGGAGATGGTGACACCCGTGCTTCGCGTGAAGGCAGCCAGGTCGGCCGGCGGCTCTGCCCGGCTGCTGGAAGCCAAGTGGACCGGGGCGAAATGCCGCGTATCCGTCGGTGGGGACTTCGGCGGCGTACTAGTGGATGTCCGCACCAGCCAGTCGGATCCGTCCACTTCACGGCTGACCGACCGTCAGGCCCGGGAAACGACGCTCGACGGCAAGGTGACGGTCTTTCTCGAAGACGATGCGGATATCGGCCGTCAGGCCGAGATCGTGCTGTTGGATGCGAATGGACAGGTGATTGATTCCCTGTCCACCACACTTGGACAGTGAACCAATGAACCAGCAACTGGACGCCGTCGATACGATTGCCACCAAAGCCTTTGAAGGCTACGTGGTGCGCAAGGACCTGGTACGCAAGTTCAAGGGGCAGTATCCGGTCCCCACCTACGTCGCCGAGTTCCTCTTGGGCCGCTACTGTGCCTCGGTGGACGACGAGGAAATCGCCGAGGGCCTCAAGATCGTCGAACGTCAACTCGGCGAGAAGACGGTTCGCGCTGGGGAACACGAGCTGTTCAAGGCCCGTGCCAAGGACAAGGGGCACATAAAGCTGATCGACATCATCACCGCCCGATTGGATGCGGCCACCGATTCGTTTGTGGCCACCCTGCCGAGCCTGCAACTGAAGGACGTGCGCATCGATGAGGCGATGGTCCACGCCAATGAGCGGATGCTCACGGGCGGCTTCTATGCGGAAGTCGAACTCGCCTACGACCCGACCATCGCCCTGGAGAAGAACGGCCGGCCGTTCGGCATTGATTCCCTGCGCGAGATCCAGTTGTCCAAGCGCGACGTTCTGCCCGCGCTCTATCAGGGTCGGGAGGCCTTTGCCACGGAGGAGTGGAAGGAGTTCCTGATTCGAAGCATCGGCATGGAGCCGGAACAACTCACCCCCCGTGCCCGCGACATGGTGCTCCTACGGATGGTGCCGTTCGTGGAGCGCAACTACAACATGGTGGAGCTCGGTCCGCGCGGCACCGGCAAGAGCCACCTGTTTCAGCAAGTGTCGCCGTATGCCCACCTGATCTCGGGAGGCAAGGCGACGGTCGCGCGGATGTTCGTCAATAACGCCAACGGCCAGCGCGGGTTGGTGTGCCAGTATGACGTGGTCTGCTTCGACGAGATTTCCGGCGTCTCCTTCGACCAGAAGGATGGCGTGAACATCATGAAGGGCTACATGGAGTCCGGCGAATTCAGCCGCGGGAAGGAGAGCATCCGCGCCGATGGTGGCGTGGTGATGGTGGGCAACTTCGAGGTGGACGTGCAGCACCAGCAGCGGGTTGGCCATCTTTTCGGTCCACTGCCGCCGGAGATGCGGGACGACACCGCTTTCATGGACCGCCTCCACGCCTACCTGCCGGGCTGGGATGTTCCCAAGGTGAGCCGGGAACTGTTGACCAATCACTTCGGCCTCGTCAGCGACTTCCTCTCCGAGTGCTGGAACCAGTTGCGCCGGCAGAGCCGGCAAAGCCTCCTCCAAGGGCGCGTTCACCTGGGTGGTGCCCTGAGCGGACGTGACACGACTGGCGTTCAGAAGACCGTCAGCGGCCTCATCAAGCTGGTGTCACCGAACCCGGACACTCCCGTTCCCGATAATGTTCTGGAGTGGTCGCTGCGGCTCGCGCTGGAGTGCCGCCGGCGGGTCAAGGAACAGCAGAAGCGCATTGGTTCCGCCGAGTTTCGTAACACCCAGTTCAGCTACTCGATGGGCGATGACGGGGTGGAGAAGTTTGTGGCCACGCCCGAGCTGTACAGCGAGAACAGCATCGGCACCGATCCGCTACCGCCTGGCCAGGTGTGGGTGATCGCGCCCGGCGGCGGCGACGAGAACGCGGGCTTGTATCAGGTGGACATCACGGAGGGCCCGGGCAGCGGGGTGAAGATCCTGAACCAGCCGGCACCGCCACCGTTCAAGGAGAGTGTGCGCTGCGCTGAGCAGAACCTCTATGGAAGAGCGAGGGAACTTGTCGGCGACCGTGAGCCTCGTCAGCACGAGTTCTCGGTGCAGCTTCGGGCATTCGACAACGCGAAGAGCGGCTCTGCGGTCGGCGTCGCCGTGCTTGTCGCGCTTTGCTCATCGCTCCTCCAGAAGAGCATCAAGGGTGGTTTCGCTGTCTCCGGTGGCCTGAACCTGGGCGGTTCCATCGACACGATCTTCAACCCCATCGCCGTCGTTGAACTTGCCATCGAGAAGGGTGCCGCCAGCATCCTGATGCCGATCAGCAGCCGTCGGCAGTTGAACGACTTGCCCGACGACCAAGCGGCCAAGATCACCATCCACTACTACCTCGATGCGCGCGATGCGCTGCTGAAGGCGTTGGCGATATAGACGGCAGCTGACTGAACACTGCGCTACTGGGAGGTAGGCTTGTCGAGCATTGGCGAGTACGCGATCCAGGTGCCCGCGTTCGAGGATATCGACTGGGGAGAGGCGCTCACCGAAGCCGAGGGAGTCGACAAGGATCTGATGCTCAATCAGATCCGCTTGGTCAAGCAGTTGAAGTCTATTCCCCCGTTGAAAGCCACGCCTGAGCGGCTGGCATGGCTCGGGTTCTCGGCTCGGGCGTTCCAAATACTCAACGCTGCACGCGGTGCGCTTTCACACGATTCCGAGTTCGGAATGAGCGCGGCACATCGCTCGTCTTTCGAAGTCGCACTCCAGATGCAGGTCATTATGGAGCCGGTGTCGGTCTTGGCCAAGGCGTCGCGCTCTGCCCAGACCCACGTCGCCGCGAGCGCGTGGGAGCGAGAGTGGCTGGAGGCCGTCAAGCGCTTGAGGGCGTACGCGGCTTGGTGCCTGCTACATGATTCCGACTACTGGAAGTTCGTGCTTAGCCGCGGTGTCCTCGACGACATCTGGGATGGTGGGGCGGAGCGGGAAATCGTGCAAGATCCCAAGCATCTCGCCTTTCACGAGAAGATGTTCGGACCGCTGGACCTGATGAACGAACATGAACTAGTGCGCGAACGGCAGCAGATGGAGGAAGAAGCGCGCGCCGCTCTTCAGCGCATCAGCAACTGGCTGGCAGAACCTGGTTTAGTGGAATGGCGAGACAAGTTGCGCGCGATGGCCGAAGGGAACAAAGGGCGAATGCCGGAGTTCTTCGCGCTCTTCGATGATTCGGCGCAGTCGATCGGAGCACGACTACGGAATCAAGAACTGCGATTCGCGTACGGGCCCTATATGCATGCCTCCATGCTGCTTCACGGTTCTTCCCTCGATGCGTTGTTTGTCCGAGACGCCACATCAATCACGCCGCTTCTAGTGGATGTTGGCGACAAGCTCGAGACGTTCGGGCGTGGTGTTGCGGCCGAGTGTGCGCGGGTTCTGCTCTGCTTGGAGTTGGTGCGCGAGCGTGTGTGGGCAGTCGACTAGCAGAGGCCCCTGTTCCTTGACAAGCGCTTTGTCGACAGCGTTATGACGAGCCGTTGACGCCCGGACGCTATGCTCCTGGCGACCGTCACCAGGAACTCATTATGGGCGCAGTCATCTCGGGCTTTCCGATTCGGGTGTCGCGCCACAGTGTCCCTTGCGCGACAGGCAAGGAAGTCCTGCAAGCGAGTAACGCCGCTTCCGGCGAATGCGAAGCTCGCGCGCCGGCAGCGGCATACGATGGTCAGGTCTCGTCGGGAAGCACATACCGCTTGCGCTCGCGAATCTGGTATTCGAGAACGTGAAGGCGCGCCGCGCGAATTCGAGTCCTGTGAAGAGCGATGAACTCCGGTAGGTACTCTGCTGCACAGAGGGCTGCATCCCAGATCTGGCCGTTGCTGATGCATGCGTCGACGAACAAGTCGACCTCCACCGGCGTGAAGTCCTTGTAGAACGCACGCAGAGGCTCCATCAGGGCCTCCGCTCCACGGTAGGACGAGGCACCCGCCATGCGCCGAATGAGGGCCGCGGTCACCTGCCTGGGATACCGGCGATGGAGCGGGCCGAGAAACAGACCGTCGCTCAGCGGCTCGACAAGCCTTTTGCTCTGGAGGTCACCGATAAAGCCGTACGGAACAGTATCGTCGAGTGACAATGGGATGATCGCTACCTCAGGCCGTGCCACAGCGAATCCCAGCTCTTGAGATGCCCAGTCGGAGGCCTTAAAGGCCTGGCTGAAGAGCGCAACGAACACGTCCATGCGCTGAAGCTCCTCGACAATACGCTTCTTCCATTCGTCGGAAACGCCCAGGTCGTCGTGTGCCATGAAGCACTCGACGCCAAGGCCGGCCAGGTGCTCCTTCACGGTGGAGGCGCGGTGGCGGTCGGTCGTCGAGTAGCTGATGAACCCACGGAGAGTGTCAGGCATCGACTTGCGATTCCGGCAATGGCGACTGTTGCCAGCTGAATAGGCATACTGTTCGGGCTCGGGCCGCACTTTTCACAGTAGTTCGTGAATCCGAAGGTAGATGTTGCCAGTCTGAGAGGCGTGGCGGCGCTTCCTCAGTAGGAGCTGGACCAGATCGATGCGGCCCTCGAGGACGGCCATGAGGTCGCTACCATCCATGAGAATCATGAGACGTCGACCGGAGGAGTGCTGGCGAACACCGTCGTCCGAGAAGCCGTTTACCGACAGAAACAGGCCCAGGGTGTTCTCCAACTTCCGTGTGAGCTTGCCGGCGAGTGAATCGAGGTCAGCTGCATTCACCGGCTCCTTCTGCCACTTCGCTTCAAGCAAGTAGTCGGTGGTCTGAAAGGTGAAGGCCCCGTCCATCTGCTCTCCTGTGACCTTGAACGATGCCTTGGGATCGAGATCGAAGATGGAGAACAGTTCTCGGAGAATCTTCTCTAGTCGGTAACCGCGGCGTTGAGGTTCTGAACTGCCGAGGAGTACGAAGTACTCCTTTGTGAGCACCTTGAGTGTGTCTTGAACTGCCGTCGTCCTTACCAAGGAATCGAACGCGGCCCTACGCCGTTGCTGGATCTTCTCTTCCTCGGCGTCCGAGTCCGCCGGGCCTCCGATGTACTTTCGCAGCGCAAGAACTGCTTGGCGAGCTTCTGTGGCCTTCGCCTTTCCGTCCTCCAAGCGTTCGAGGTGCGAATAGTCGTCTACCCGTGCAACCTCTGTCATGAGGCGGATCAGATCCGACAGAAACAGATCCTGATTCCGTGCCAATCGATCGACAAGCGAACCGACAATGTTGCGCTTGTAGTCGTCCCAGTTGACGCCCGCGAGTAGCTCGGGCTTGCTTAGGGTCGACGAGAGGAAGCTGCGCAGGTCTGACTTGTACCAGTACACGGTAGTGAGGGCCTGCTTCAGGGCCTGCAATGCAGCGGGCACGATCTTCTTAGCTGCCACGTGTGCTCGGAGCTGTCTGGCCTAACAACGATTCCACGCGAGTGGAGTCCCCGCTCTCCGACTATATGCAGCAGAACCTGGCTCGTTGCCAGAGCCCCCGCCACTTTTCCGTCGACCGATCCGGGCACCAGGGTGTGGCCTGGCCGCCCCGCCGAGGCTCCAACTCCCCCAGGGACCACCCCCTCCTGGTGACGATTTGTTGACCCCCCTGCGCTACGCTCCCGGCGACGTTCACCAGGAGTTCACGATGGGCGTGATGATCTGGGACTTCCCGATGCGTTGGTCGCACAGGCCAGCGATAGGCGAGTACGAGGCTGCGGAACAGGCGTACCGGCTAGAGTGCGAACGGCTCATCGACGTGGAGCAGGGCGAAGGCGAGAACGACGCGCCGGGAGCAGTTGGTGGTAGCAAGCGGTGTTGCACTTCGAACTTGATACTAGGCAGCAGCCAGCGGGGAGATGTCTCGCGCAGCTAAGCACCCAGCCCCGGTGGAGCGCCGCCCGGTGGTAGGGCCTTAAGCCGGGCCACAGTACCATCTCGCAGGATGCGGTACATTGGCTCCGCGCGGGCCAGGCCAGGAAGCGCCTCTCCAGAGTCCTGCTTCGGTCCTCCCTGTAGAACACCGAGAACCTTCCCCGACGACCAGCTAAAGACTGGACCCCCACTGTTTCCGAACGTGGCCGTGATATCCAGCTGAAAACCGCTTACGAGTTCCTCTCTTGCGCTTGCTGCGGGGGCAATCGAACTAAGGATGCCACGAGTGAAGGAGCTGGTCATCGTACCGAGCTGCCGTTGCAGCTCGTTCCCCAATGGGAATCCGCAGGTCGCCAGTTCCATGCCCTCATAGATGTCTTCGAACGGCTCAACGCTAAGGGCAGGGTACCCATGGGGAAAACCAGCATGAAGTGGTATTCGAATGGCCCCAAGATCGTATTCTAGTTTCGCGACCGCGTTGGATACAGGAACTGGCAGGACCAGCAACTCCTCATCCGAAGGACCTGGAAGAAAGAACAGCACGTGGGGGATAAACATCGTGAGGCCCTTGAGTGGACGAATTCCGGGTCCGCGATCGTCCTTCGGTTGGGCCGCTATTGCCTGCCTAATCCCGGGCGAAAACGCCCTCAATACATGCTCGCACGTAATCACGATCCCATCGGGATCGATGCAGAATCCAGTGCCTACGATTGTGAACGGCGTCTCGCGACTGTCTGCTGGCGGTTGATCCGGGACAAGGGCAATCGCCACCGTGGCACGCTTGATCAGCTCGAGCTGTTCTCTTGGTGGCATCGATGTCCTCTCCAGAGCCTCAGTGGACACCCAAAACCGGCCATACGTGGACGGCTGAAAACCGGCCATAGCAAGTAGGCGCTCAGGGTGTTGACGCGGCGGTGGGAGCAGTGCTCCCTGCGCCGCATGACCAACCTCTTGAGCGACGCCTTGAAGCAACAAGTCATTGCCCTGGGCCGTCTCGGCTGGACGCTGCGCCGCATCGAAGTGGCGACCGGCGTGCGGCGCGAGACGGCCAGCGCCTACCTCAAAGCCGCCGGGCTTCCGGTGCGCCCTCCGGGGCGCTGGGGCCACCCGCCGGCAAAACCGGCCATAGAGGTGTCCACCGACCCAGGGCGGCCCCCGGCGGCGGAGCCCAGCCCGCCCGGGTGGGAGCCGCGCCCCCAGCGCGCTCCGACCGCCAGTGCCTGCGTGCCCTACCGGGAGCTGATCGAAAGCGCCGTGGCCCTCGGCCGCAACGCCATGGTGATCTGGCGCGACCTGGTCGACGATCACGGCTTCCCCGCCCGGTACGCCAGCGTCCGCCGCTTCGTCGCCACGCTGCGCGGGCAGCGCTCGCCCGAGGCCCACCCGGTCATTGTCACGTCGCCCGGCGAGGAATCGCAGGTCGACTACGGGACCGGGCCGATGGTGCGCCACCCGGACACGGGCAAGTACCGCCGCACCCGCCTGTTCGTCCTCACGCTGGGCTACAGCCGCAAGAGCGTCCGGCTGCTGACCTTCAAGTCCAGCGTGCAGCGCTGGATCGAGCTGCACGAGGAAAGCTTCCGCCGCCTCGGCGGGTCCCCCAGGGTCGTGGTCCTCGACAATCTTCTCGAGGGGGTGCTCAAGCCGGACATTTACGATCCCACCTTGAATCCGCTCTACCGCGACTTCCTGGCGCACTACGGGGCCGTCGCCCTGCCGTGCCGCGTGGGGGATCCCGATCGGAAGGGCAAAGTGGAGTCGGCGATCGATCACTCCCAAGAGGCGGTACACGGCCTGCGCTTCGAGACGATGGAGCTGGCGCAGGCCTACCTCGATCGGTTTGACACCCGGTGGGCCAACACGCGCATCCACGGCACCACCAAGCGCCAGGTGGCCGCCATGTTTGCCGAGGAGCAGCCCACCTTGCTCCCGCTGCCCGTCGAGCCGTTTCGGTCCTACCAGTTCGGCACCCGCACCGTGCACCTCGACGGCTGCGTCGAGATCGAGGCCGCCTACTACAGCGCCCCGCCCGGCTGGCTGGGCCGCCAGGTCGCGGTCCAATGGGACCGCACCCAGGTGCGCCTCGTCGATCCGCGCACCGGAGAATTGCTGCGCGAGCACGGTCGCCAATTGCTCCGCGGCCGCCACCAGATCCACGCCGACGATCGCCCGAAAGCGACGCCGTCCACCACGCTGACGCTGCTGGCCCGGGCCGCCCGGGCTGGGGCCGCGGTCGGCACGCTGTGCACCGAGATCCACCGCCGTGAGGGCGAGCCCGGGGTGCGCCGCATCCTGGGCGTCCTCAGTCTGGCCAAGAAGTACGGGGTCGCGAGCATCGAGGAGGCCTGCGCCGCAGCGCTGGAACTGGGTGTCGTCGAGTACCGCTTCGTGCGCCGCTACCTCGAGCGCCATCCGCCCACGCCGCTCACGCTGCGCCACGTCGATCCCCTCATCCGCGAACTCACCTACTACCGCGACGTCGTCGCACAGCTCACCCACGTGGAGGTCCCGACATGAACCTGATCGAACTGCAGCGCGCCCTCCGCCAGCTCCGCCTCTCCGGCCTCGCGGCCGGCCTTGAGACGCGCTTGCTCCAGGCGCAAAGCGAACGGCTGGCTCCCATCGACTTTCTCTCCATGCTGGTCCAGGACGAACTCCTGCGCCGCCAAGACCGACTCCTCGAACGCCGCCTCAAACAGGCCGCCTTCCGCGACCCGGACAAACGGCTCGACAGCTTCGACCTCGACTTCAACAAGAAGACCAACCGACGCCTGGTCTTCGAACTCGCCACGGCGCACTTCGTCACCCAACACGAGGACGGACTGTTTCTCGGTCCGCCCGGGACGGGTAAGAGCCACTTGGCCCAGGCCATCGGCTTCGCCGTCCTCCAGCAGGGCCATCGCGTCCTGTACCGGGAGGCCCACGCTCTCGTGGAGGAGCTCGCCGACGCCCAGCTCGCCGGCACTCGCAAGGCGTCCCTCGCGCTGCTCACCACCGTCCCTCTGCTCATCATTGACGATCTGGGTATGCGCAAACTCCCGCACACCGCCGCCGAGGATCTCCTCGAGATCGTCATGCGCCGCTACGAACGCGCCTCCACGCTGATCACGTCCAATCGGTTATGCGGTGCACCGCATAACCTGTTTTATGCGGAGCGTATTGTTACGCCGAGTTGACCTGAAGAATCAGCGATAGCGCTTTTCCACCAGAGGAGGTGGACCGACCGGGTTTTGTAAGGACTCCGCATAATCATGACGTGCTTCCA
>Ga0315287_10002886_pt1 | contig 16446 bp, 11 predicted proteins | sample YL17G11_0_MG_FD_205037 | JGI IMG/M metagenome (GOLD analysis project Ga0315287, IMG submission 205037) | Sediment microbial communities from Yellowstone Lake, YNP, Wyoming, USA - YL17G11_0 | ecosystem: Environmental > Aquatic > Freshwater > Lake > Sediment | place: USA: Wyoming | collected... | reverse complement strand
GCACGAGCACGAGCACGAGCACGAGCACGACCACGAGCACGAGCACGACCACGACCACGACCACGCGCACGCGCACGACCACGCCGCCCACGCCTCCCACGACGACTCGGTCTCCTCCGTCTCCCTCACCCTGCCCGGCGCCATGAACCTGGCCATGGTCAATGCCTGGCTGGGCGCCCTGCTGGAGGTCCGGGCGGACGATTTGTACCGGTTCAAGGGCATCCTGGCGATTGACGGTTACCCCAACCGATATGTCTTCCAGGGCGTCCACGCCCTGTTTGCCGGGGAGCCCGGGAAGGCGTGGGGCGAGGGCGAGGAGCGCGTGTCCCGCATGGTGTTCATCGGGCGGGAGCTGGATGCGGGGTTGTTGCGGGAGGGGTTTGAGGAGTGCTTGGCGGGCACTAAGGTGGCGGGTGCCGAGGTTGTGCGGTGAGAAAGCGAGAAGTTGTTGCCATTCCCACATTTCTCATTTCTCTCTGCATCGGCTTCTGGCTCTTCCTCTCTCTCTCTCTCTCCCCCCTCGCACCGTCCCACTCCACGCCGATTCCCGCTACTCTCAGACAGCGCATACCCCTCGCTCAGTAAAGGAAGTGCGCCAGTGTGGAGGAGAAAGTGACCAAAATGCACGCGTCCTGGCAAAGTCTCACCACGCGCCTCCCGCCGACCCTGCTGCCCCGCTCCGGCGGGGCCGCCCTGCCCCTGCCGCTCCCGTCGGACGGCTTCGTCCTCGTCGGAGGCTACACAGAGGATGCGGCCAGTAGTGCGCCGCCCGCCCGCGCCCCGACGGGCGAGGCTCTGCTCGTACGGGCGGGGCGGGCGGGGCGGCCCGCGGTCGTGGCCCGCCTGGCCAGCGCGTCCCCCGCCCCGCCCCCTCGCCTGGCGGCCGCGGGCGCGACCGCCGGCACCACGGCCTGGCTGATCGGCGGGTGGGACCCCGGGCCGCGCGGGGATGGCGGGGTTGTCCTGGACGACCTGTGGAGCGTCGACCTGGGGGAGGGCGCCCTGCGCGCCCTCCCCCTGCGATGGACGCCCCACCCGGCCGCGCCGCTCCCCGGCGGCCCGGCCTCCCGCCACGCCGCGGCCGCCCTGCCCGACGGTCGCATCGTCGTCTTCACGCACCGGTGCGGGGATACCGTGCTGGTCCTGCACACGGGCGGCGGTCGTGGTGGCGCGCCCCCCCCCCCCCCGCGCTGGGAGACGGTGGCCGTGCGCCCCGACCCGGCCGCCGGCGCCCCGCCCGCCCGGGGCCTAGCCACCCTGGTCGCCCTGCCGCCCGCCTCCCCAGGCGGCGACGACGGCACCGCCACCCTGCTCCTGTTTGGCGGCGCCCCCAAGCGGGGCGGCATGGTGAGCGACCTGTGGCGCCTGCGGCTGGGCGGCGAGGGAGGGGGCGGGCGGTGGGAGAGGGTGGCTGGGGGGCCGGGCGGCCCCGCCCCCGCCCCCGCCCCCGCCGCCCCCTGGCCCGCCCCGCGCTGCTCGCACGTGGCGGCCGCCCTGCGTGGTGGCATGGTGGTGTGGGGCGGGTCGTTCTACGACGCGGCGGGCGGCCTGGTCGCCCGGGGAGATGCCTGGTGGTGGGATGAGGCAGGAGGGGCGGGGTGGGGCCGCCTGGCCCCGGGCGGCGACGCGCCGCCCCTGCCCCGCAACGCCGCCGCGGCCGCGGCCGTGGTTGGGGAGGGCGGCAAGGAGGAGGCCGGCCTCCTGATTTTTGGGGGATGGGACCCGTTTCGCGTGACGTACGGCGACAGCGCGGTGTTGTGGGTGGGGCCCGGAATGAAGGGAGAGAGAGAAAGAAAAGAAAACATGTCACTGTAACCCTGTTTCTTTTCTCGCTCCACCCCAATCATGGCCGACACCCTCCCCACCGCCGCAGCCTCCACTTCAGACGCCCTCATGGGTAAAGGCGCCTGGGACTGTGATGCGGGGCGCGCGATCCCGCCGGACAGGGAGGTGGGTGAAAAAGAGGATGAGAGGCAGAAAAGGGGGGGTGGCTCTTCTCTCTGTCCTGTTTCGACCCCCCCCCCCCCTCCCCCCTCACCTCTCCACCTTTTTCTTTTCTCTCCTCTCCCGTCCAGGCCGAGGTCTTCGAGGAGGTCCCGACCATGGACTTCCCCTTCCACGGCATGCCGACCGTGCCGCCCCGCAAGGACATGGGCCACATGGTGAGGAGAGAGGGGGAGGGGAGAGCCAAAACGGAGGGAGAGAAAAAAGAAGAGCGGGAAGAAGGTTGCGAGGGGGGAGGGTAGACAAAAAGGCGAGCGCCCCGTGCGCACCCCCCTTACTCACCCACCCACCCACCACCACCACCACCACCCTGAGGCCTTCTTCTGCCGGGGCGTCCGGTACCGGGTGACCGCCTCCCCGGACTGGACGGCCGCCCGCGTGAAGGCGTCGCTCTGGGCGGGCGGGCTCGGGCGGGGCGTTTCGAGCGGTGGCGGGGCGGCCGCGGCGGGTGCCAGCCGCCGCCCAGCCGCTGGCACTTCCTCCGCCCGCCCGCCGCCTGCGGGCCCGGCCGACTTCAGCCTGGTGTACGCGGGGCGGGTCATCCCGGACGGCAGCCGCCTGGGCGAGTGCGGGGTGCCGCCGGTGAGACGAAGGAGAGGAGAGGGAGCGCTTTTTCTTTTCACACTCCCCAGGCACGCCCACCTGACCCCCCCTCTGCCGGACCTCCCTTTCCATTTTTTTCTCACTCTCCCTGCTGTCCCTCACATGCTAGGGCTGCCAAGCGCTGATCGCCATCGAGACCTCCCGCCTGGAGGGCCCGCCCTCGCCGACATCGCCATACTGGAACTAAAGGGATGAGAGGAGAGGAGGGGGCACGGACAAAGGGCGAAGGCTGTCGCACCACAAAACCACACCCCGCCACTCCCTCTTTTCACCCCCCCCCCCCCCCCTCCATCACACGCTTGGCGCCCGCACGCCTCTCGCTCGCTCCCCCTCTCTCTCTCTGCCACCCATCATCATCATAACAACCTAATTGGAGCCGGGCTTCGTGTACATTTGGGACGCCCCGCCGACGAGCGCGAGAAAGGCGCACCCGAGGAGCGCGGCGGGCGCGCCCACCGAGGTCAGCTTGTCCGCCTTGCCCAGCAGGTAGGAGAAGCCGCGGGCGACCTGGGCACGCTGGATGGTGGCCTGGCGGGCCTGTGTGTGTGTGTGTGTGTGTGTGTGTGTGTGTGTGTGTGTGTGTGTGTGTGTGTGTGTGTGTGTGTGAAGGGGCGGGGGTGGGTGTGCGTGGGAGGTGTGGATGAGAAAGTGTGCCAGGCTGGGTTTATGCGCCGTCGCGCTCCGCCGCCGCCCGCCCCTCCCTCGATGCCCTTTTCTTCTCCGCGTGCGTTTGCGTCGATGACCGCCCTCTGTCGCGCTGGTCACTGCATGATCGGATGCACATGCGGTCTGGCTAGTCCAGGCAGGCGGGGAGTGGGCCACGGCTAGGGCACCGGGCGGGGCGCGGCGCGGTTGAAAGAGAGGAGGGCGGCGCTCACTGCCACGGCGCCGGCGCGCCAAAAAGTCGCGCACCTGCACGTCCTTCAGCGGGGCTTGCTGAATGGTGGGCTTGCTGAAGTCTGAGCCGGAATCCATTGGGTGAAGAGGATGACGGGAAGAAACGGAGAGAAAACGCGGGGAGGAGAGAACACGAAACGAACGAGTGGAAAAGGAAAGATAACCTCGCACCTCATTTTTTTTTTTTTTTTTCCAGCATGACTGCTCCTCTCTCTCTCACCACTCCGCCACCACCCCGCCCCCTCCGACCACCAGCCCCGCGATCACGCCCTCCGCCGCACGCACGCCATCCACAGCCGCGCTGACGATGCCGCCCGCATAGCCGGCGCCCTCGCCCGCGGGGAAGAGGCCGGCCAGCCCAGGCGACTCGCCCCAGGGCGTCCGCGACGCCCCGCCCTCGCCCGCCCCGCCCCGCACGAAGCGGACGGGCGAGGACGTCCGGGTCTCCACGCCGTGCAGGAGGCCGGCCGGGTGGGTGGCAAACCCCGGCAAGCCCCGGTCAAAGCGGGCGAGGCCGGCCCGCAGCGCGGCCGACACGGCGGGCGGGTAGAGGCCCGCCAGGCGCGCAGGCGTCACGCCCAGGCGGTAGGAGGAGGGCGGGAGAGGGGTGGCCGCCGCCGGTTGCGCGCCGCCTGCCTCGCCACCCAGGTAGTCGACCACCCGCTGGGCGGGGGCGCGCAGGCCGCCGCCGCCAGCCACGGCGGCGGCGCGCTCCACCGCGCGCTGGAAGCGGACGCCCGCAAAGGCCGGGTGGGTGGCCAGGAGGGCGGCGGCCGGGGTGGCCGGGCTGGCGAGCCGCACCTCCTCCCCCCCCGCCCCTCGCCAGCCCCAGTCCTCGGGGCCCACCCCCACCACCACCGCCGCGTTCGCCCAGGGCGAGCCCCGGGCGGAGAAGGACATGCCATTGATGCAGAGCTCGTCGGGGGTGGTGGACGTGGGCACGACCTGGCCGCCCGGGCACATGCAGAAGGAGTAGACGCCCCGCGGGGGCGCGCCCGCGCCGCCTCCTCCTGCGCTCCCTTGCTCCGTGGCGGCCTGGCAGGCCAGGCGGTAGTCCGCGACGGGGACGGGGCCCTTGCCCCGGGCCACCAGGGACGCCAGCTCGCCGTACTGGGCCGTGTCGATCAGAGCCTGCGGGTGCTCCACCCGCAGCCCGACCGCGAACGGCTTGGCCTCCAGGCTGGCGCCCGCCGCCGCGGCCGCCGCCCAGGTGGCCCGGGCGGAGTGCCCCGGCGCAAAGATGACGGCGGACGCGCGGAGGAGGGTGGTGGTGGAGGCGGCCGGCTCGCCGCCGCCCTCCCGTGGCGGGCCGGCCCAGACGCCTGTCACCCGGCCGGCCGCTTCCTCAAAGGCCGCCGCCTCCGTGTCGAACAGGATGGTCACGCCCGCCGCTTCCAGGGAGACCCGCAGGGCCCGCAGCAGGCGGACCAGGCGGTCCGTCCCCAGGTGGGGCTTGCCCGCCGTCAGGATGGACGGCGGGGCGCCCAGGGCGACCAGGGTGGCCAGCACCGCCCGCACCTGGGCGCTGTTCTTGCCGATCTGGGTGGCCAGCTTGCCGTCCGACCACGTCCCCGCCCCGCCCTCCCCGTAACACAGGTTGGAGGAGGGCGACAGCAGGCGGCGGGCAAAGAGGGCGCCAATGTCGGCGCCCCGGCGTTCGACGGGGCGGCCGCGCTCCAGCAGGGTGACGGGGAGGCCGGCCCGCGCCAGGCGGAGTGCGGCAAAGAGGCCGGCCGGCCCCGCGCCCACCACGATGACCGGGTCCCGCCGGCGAGGGGCGGGAGGTGGGCCGCCCTGGCCGCCAGGCCACCGCGCGGACGTGGACGGCGCGCCCCCGTCAGCAGCGCCGCGCCCGACCCAGGCCAGCCCGGCCGCGTCCTCTGGCGGGGGCGCGGCCTCGACCCACCCGCTCTTCTTGCGGGGCCGGACGGCGGGGCCGACCGCGGCGCTCGTATCCACGTCCACCACGTACGAAAAGCACACCCCGCGCGCCCGGGCGTCGAAGGACTTGCGGACGATGGACAGGGCGGCCGGCGGCAGGGCGAATGAGCCCGGCGCGCGCGCAGCCTCGCCCCGGGCGGCCCCGGCCAGGCGGGCCGCCGCGGACGCTGCCAGGGCGGGGCAGACGGTGGTGTGGTCGTCCTTCCCCGGGTCGTCCTCTACGGCGACGGCCAGGCCGAACAGGCGGTAGGAGGTGGTGGGAGGGGGTGGAGAGGCGGCGGCGGCGGTGGCGGCGGCGGCAGGCAGAGGAGGTGGAGGCGGCCGCCGGCGCGTGCTGGCGCCAGCGGCGGGTCGCTCCGCGCGTCCGGTACCGGCCGGCTTTCCCGGCCCCGGCTGCGCCGGTTTCGCCTTCGGATGGCGCTGGAATGAGGCGGGGCTGCCAGGGGCGGTGGTGGGTGGGGGCGGGCGCCCCGTCCCGGTGCTGGGGCGGCGTTGCATTGGAAAACCAAGCGCGGCTTTCAGTTCGCGCCCCGAACCTCCTTACCAGCCAAAAAAAGAACACGAGAGTGAGATAGAGAAGAAAAAAACAAAACAAAAAAGCCCTCTAGAGCCTCAACACCCCCGCCCGCACCCGCTTGACCCGCCTTACTGTCAAGCTCACCCGGAGCGGGCCCCGGCGGATGGTTAGCGGCGACGGCGGCCCCCCAGGCGCACCACCCGTGCCGCCTCCGCCCCCGCCCCGCTGGTCGAGCAACCACTCGGCCGCGCCCCCCGCGTTCAGGACGCCATCATCAATCCCATCCTCATCGACCGCTTCAATGCCGTGCCGGTGGTCACTGTACGCCGCGCCCTTGAAGACCAGGAGCGAGCGGGGTGGCAGGAACACAGAAAAGGACGGCGGCGCCGGCTCGCCCCCGCCCCCAGCAGCAGCGGCGGGGTAAAACCGGATCACCGCGGGGCTATCGTCGCCCAGGGACAGGATCGCGGCGACGGGCGCGTAGGCGGGCCCGTCCGTGTGGGCCAGGATGCCCGCGCCCGCCGGGTAGGCGTTGATGAGGACGTGGTTTGGGGCGGCGCGGGCGGCCTCGTCGTGCTCGCCGCCCTCCCCATCACCGCCCCCACACCCCCCAAACCCGACGCCCGCGGCCGCCAGGCGGGTGAAGAGGGCGATCGCCCAGGCCGGCAGGGGCGCCGGGATGAGGGTGGAACCCAGCACTGCCCCGCCCGCGGACTTGACGGCCCGCCCCGCCGCGGCCTTCCAGCCCGGGCCCAGGGACGGGGGGGGGGGAGGCAGGTCGCCGCCGCCACCAGCCGCGGCCGTGGTCGGGCGGCGGTGATTTTCGCCCAGGACGGCGTCCAGCAAGGCGTCAGCTGTGCGCGTGTCCACAAAGTCGGGGAGGAGGGCCAGGTCGGCAGAGAGGCGGTCGGGTCGCCTGTCGGTCTGCATTGGGAAAATGGAAAAAATGAAACAAGTGGAGAGAGAAGTCAGCACTCTCACGATGCCCTCCTCCCTCCCCTGCCGCCGCCCGGCCGGCCCGGCAGGGCGCCAGACTGCCACTTTCCGCCAGGTAAGTGAACCCCGGTCGCGCAAGAGGCCCTGGCTGGGGTGTATAGGGGCTTTAGCCCGCCGCAAGGCCGTCAAAAGGGGGCGCGTCGACATAAAGAAGCCACCACGACGGCGTCGTCGGGGCGCGCCTTGGCGGGGCGCGCCGCTCCTTCCCTGCTCATCTCAAAACCTCCCGCACATACCCCACAACAGCCTCCTCGCTCCCGCCCGCCCTCCACCACCCCGCACGCCATCTCCATCGACCGGCGGGCCCACATGGACGCCGCCTGGCGCCGGCAGGAGGCGGAGGAGGCCGCCCTGGCCGCCCTGGCCGCGAGCGGCCCCGGTGGCGGCGGCGCGGGCCCGGGGCCGGGCTCCATGTCGTCTGCCCTCCTCGACCCGGCGGCCGTCCACCCGCTGCGCTCGGCCGCCCACTTGGATGCCATGGCGACCGCCGCGGGTGGGGCCACCGTCCTCGCCGTCGTCTTCTACTCTCGCTCCTGCGGCACCTGCAAGGCTTGGCTGGCCGAAGCGCGCGCCCTGGCCGCCGAGGCGGGCGCGTCGCGGTCCGGCGTCCTCTTCGCGTCGCACGACGTGCGGGACGCGTGGGACGAGCCGTCCGACCTGGCCCGCCTGCACCGGGTTCGGGCTGTCCCCTCGATCCTCTTCTTCTCCGGCGGCGCGTCCGTGAAACGCCTGGCCGCCCCGGACTCACGGTCCATCGCGCCCGGGGAGCACGCGGCGATGGGGGGCTGGGTCCACGCCCGCCTGCGGTCCGTCCTGGCGGAGGTCGTGTTCCGGGAGACGCCCTCCGCGCGGCGCGGGTGAGAGGAGCAGAGAGAGAGAAGAGTGAGAAGAGAGAGGTGTACTGTTTTTTTGTATATCATCATGAATTGTTAATGTGGTGTGCATCATTTCACCACGCCCGCCACCGCCGCCGCCGCGGCCGCCACCGCCGCCCGGATCTCCTTGTCCCCGACCACCACCTCCCCATAACCGGCGCCATCACGCTGCAGCAGCGCCCCCTCCGCGCCCGCCACCATGGCCGCGGCCAAGTCCGCAACGGGCAGGGCTGGCAACAGGGCGGCCGCCCACCGCTCGGCCGCCCGGCCGCCCGTGTGCGCCGCGCCCCGGGCGAGCAGGCCCGGCCTGTAAATGGACGTCGACGGGGCGCCCGCCGCCAGGACGGCCTCCTCGGCCGCGCCCTTGGTGGCCCGATACAGGAGCGGGTGGAGGAGCGCGGCGTGCGGGGCCCAGGCGCCGCCGCGGGCCGCGCCGGCCGCCGAGACCAGGGCGACGTGTGCTGCTCCAGCGGCGACGGCCGCTACAGCAGCCGCCTGGGGGGCGGCCAGGTCGGCCTCTAGGAACGCCGCCGCACTCCCGCACACCGCCCGGGTGGTGCCGAGGCAGATGAAGGCCGCGTCAGCGGGGCCGAGGGCGGGGAGGGCCGAGTACGAGGTGTGGGGAAGGTAGCGAATGGAGGTCGAGGAGGTGGACGGCAGCGCGTCTCCCCGCACCGGCACGATGACCTCTTTCCAGACATCTGGGCGGGCACCCAGGGCGGCGACCACGGCCGAGCCGGTGGCGCCAGTGCCGCCAAAGACGAGGGCGGTGTAGGGCGGCGGCATATGAAACGAGTAAATGGGGTCTAGGCCCACTTCCATTTTTTTTCTCAACACCATGGCCGACGCCGCCGCCGCCCCACCCGCGGCCGCCCCGCCCGCCGGCACACGCACGCCCGCCGACTTTCTGAAGTCCATCCGGGGCCGGCCCGTTGTCGTCCGCCTCAACAGCGGGGCCGATTACAGAGGTAAAAAGAGAAACGGCCCCCGAGAAGAAGAAAAGAAAAAAAAAAAGAAAAAAAAAAAAAGCAGGCGCCGCCCACGCATGCATTTCTCTCGCTCACAAACCATCATCTCCCATCTGCAGGTGTCCTGGCCTGCCTGGACGGCTATATGAACATCGCCCTCGAAAACACAGAGGTATAATGAAGAGCAGAGGAGAGGAGAGGAGAGGTCACCCCAAAACCTCCTCGATCCCCCCCCCCATCCCTCAAAACCTCATCATCGTATTCTCTCTCTTTTTTCATTCATTCACAGGAGTATGTCGGCGGCCAGTTGAAAAACAAGTACGGTGACGCCTTCATCCGGGGTAACAATGGTGAGTTTTAGATGCCGGGCGTGGAGGGGGGGTCGGGAGTGGTGTTCTTGAGCGCGCGTGGTCTCTCTCACCACCCTGCTCTCCGCTGCTGGAGAACACACCCCCACCTTTTCCATTTCTCTCGTCTCACCGCGCCTCCGCCCCTCGCACCCCTCTTCTCCCCCAGTCATGTACATCTCCACCGCCGACCGGACGACATGATGAAAGAGGGAGGGGCGCGCGCGTGTAAAAGGAAAAATTGTTCACAGGTTTTCCTTGGTGTCTTTCTTCCATTCTCACACACGCCGAAAACGCCCAAAAAAACCCACGCTCCCTCTTCTCTCTCGCTCTCTCACAAACCACACACACAAACACACACCCACACCAAACTCGCGACTGGGAACGGCTCAATCTACCCAGGAAAAAAGAAAGGACGCCACCCCAGCATAACACCCGCCGAAAAAGAAAACTTTATTCCCACCTCTCTCTCTCTCTCTCTCTCCCCCTCCTCCTTCTCACGCGCCAAAGTACGGCCCGATCCCTTTGACCCCCAGCCCCGGAATGCCGCCCGGCATGCCATCCGCGGCCGAATCGACGAAGGCGGCGGGCGCGTAGACGACGACGGTGCGGGAGGGGGCGTAGACGGGGAAGGAGGCCGGCCGGTTGTCATACCCGAGCGGCCCCGACCCGGGCGCCCCCTCGACCGCCTCGAAGACCGTGTCGGACGCCTTGGTCGCGTTGGCCCACCCCCCAAAGACGGCCTCGTCCGAGGAAAGCACGATCTTGTACGGCCCCTTGGCCGGCGCGCCGACGCGGTAGTCGGTGAAGGAGGTGGAGGGGTGGAAGTTCCAGACAAAGACGAGGTCGCCCCGCTCGGCGACTATCACCTTGTCGCCCTCATCCTTCCTGGACACCCACTCGTGGGGCGCGGCCACGAAGCCGAACGCCTTGTCCAGGTGACACATCGCCCGGTCGAAGGCCCCCATGAACTTGTACTTCAGGAAGGCCGCGTCCGCCAGGTCCCACCGCCGCCGGCACTTGTCCAGGGAGCCGCCGTTCCCGGGGACGAGCGCGCCGCTCGAGGGGTCGTACGAGTCGTCGCGCGGGAAGTCGACCCACTCCGGGTGGCCCCACTCATTGCCCATGAAGGTCAGGTACGACTCCCCGCCCAGGCTCATCGTCAGCAGGCGGATCATCTTGTGGAGGGCGATGCCCCGGTCGACGGCGGCGTTGGCTGGCGAGTCGAGCGCCATGCCGTCATACATGGCCGCGTCCATCAACCAAAAGGCGATGGTCTTGTCGCCCACGAGCGCCTGGTCATGCGATTCCGCGTACGAGACGCACGCCTCCGCCGCCCGCCGGTTAGTCAGGGTGTGCACCAGGTTGCCCATGTCCCAGGCCTCGTCGGGGATGGCCAGGACTTCGATCCACTTGTCGGCGATCGCCATCTGCAACCGGTAATCAAAGCCGACCCCGCCCTCCGAGACCGGGCGGCAGAACGTGGGCATGCCGGACACGTCCTCGCCGATGGTGACGGCGGAGGCGGGCCACAGGTCGTGGACGAGGGCGTTGACGAGCATGAGGTAGGAGATGGCCTCCACGTCGGTGGCCAGGCCAAAGTACTCCTCGTAGTTACCCTAAGAGACGGTGTGAAAGAGGGCACATGGAGAGAAAAGTGTGAGGGGCAATCATCCCCATCCCAACCCTCGCACCCCAACCCCTCTCCATTTCCTTCTCTCATCTCTCCACCCTCCACTGTCTCACCGTGAACGCCATCTGCAGGCCGTGGTGGTGGTACATCATGGAGGTCACCCCGTCGAACCGGTACCCGTCAAACCGGTACTCATCCATCCACCACCGGGTGTTGGAGAGGAGGAAGCGGAGCGTCTCCCAGTTGCCGTAGTTGAAGCAGCGCGAGTCCCACATCCAGTGATACCCGCGCCCGCCGCCGTGGAAGTACTGGCCGTCCGTGCCGTCAAACATGTTGAGGCCGTCCTGCGTGTTCTTGGAGGCGTGCGAGTGGACGATGTCCATCAGCACGGTCAGGCCCAGGCGGTGGGCCTAAATGTGGGAGTGGATTGAAAAGATGTGTGAGAAGAGAGAGGAGAGAAGAAAAAACCAACCAACCACTTCGCTCCCATATCTTACCTCATCGATCATGGCCTTCAGCTCCTCGGGCGTCCCGCACCGGGAACTGGCGGCGAAGAAGTTGGTGACGTGGTAGCCGAAAGAGCCGTAGTAGGCGTGCTCTTGGACGGCCATGATCTGGATGCAGTTGTACCCGGCCGCCCGCACGCGCGGCAGGACGTCAGCCGCAAACTCGGTGTACGTCGCGATCTTGGGGTCCGCGGACGACATGCCGACGTGGCATTCGTAGATGCGCAGCGAGCGCGGGCGGGGCGGGCGCGGGTACTTGAACGTGTAGGCCGTGTCGCCGTCGGGCGGGGTGACGCCGGGCGCCCCCTTTTTGGGGGGGTCCCAGTGGACGCCGTTGAACTGGATCTCCCCCGCCGCCTGCGTCGCCCACTTGATCCAGGCCGGGATGCGGTCCACCCACTCCCCGTACCCCGTCTCCAGGCGGCACTTGATCTTGGAGGCGTGCGGGATGGCGGGCTTCCCGTCGGACGTGTCGGGCAGGAAGAGCGACCACACCCCGAAATCGTCTTTGGCCGCCCAGTGCCCGTCGGCGGGCGTCCAGTTGTTGAACTCGCCGATCAGGGCCAGCGCCTTCGCGGCGGGCGCCCACTCCCGGTACCAGATGCCCGCGGCCTTCCCGTCCGGGCCCACGCCCCTGTTGAACCCGAACTTTTTGTATCCCTGGGAAAAGGCGTCCAGGCCGCCCTCGTTCGCGTCGATCGCCGCGCGCATGCCTGCATAAGTGCCCCACCGGTGCTTGAAGTGGTCGGCGTGCGCCCAGAGCGAGTCGTCCGTGGCCAGGCAGGCGGTGCCGTCCGCGCCCGCGGAGAGGGGCACGATGGCGCCCTTCGGGTCGGGCGCGGCCCCGCCGGCCGGGTCGACGGGGGCGGCCGTCGGCGCCCAGGCGTCCAGGGGGTCGGCGGGCGGCGGCGGGGCCGGCGCCGCCGCCGCGGCAGCGGGCGCCTTCTTGGCGGTCGCTTTGGTGCTCAGCGATGCCCGTATCGCATCCAGGGGCGATTCGGTCGCCTTGGCGGTGGAGGCCTTGCCGTCGCCGGCGGGCGTGCCGCGCGGCACCGCGCGCACCCGGGCGACCGCCGCCGGCCGGGCACCGGGGCGGGGCGCGGCACCGGCCGACGCGCCTGCCCGGCCAGCCAGGTGCTGGAGGATGGTCGAGGAGGCCATCGCGACGGTGTGTGTGTGTGTGTGTGTGTGTGTGTGGTGGTGGACGAGGTCGGGGCGCGGAGGGGTGCGTGTGTTCTCTGCTGCTCACACCCAGGGGAGGAGGGGGGAGAGCGAGTGGTCGAGGAGAGGCCGGCGATGGTTGTGTCTGGATTTTTGGGGGGGCGGAGAAGAGCGGGGGAGGGGGTTGGGGGGCGTGAGGCCGCAACTCCGGGCGGAGGGTGGAGCTGCAGTGCTGGTCCGACACCGCCGCGCGTACGTGGGGGCCCCGGTGGGGCCAGGCCGCGGGGCGTGGGGCACACTTCTCCCTTTCGCCCGGCGCCGCGCGAGAGGGTGGGGCGCCGGCCGCCCTTTTGGTGCCTTTGCCGTGCGCGTGCAAGGGCGGCGGGCGACGCTCATTCCAGGATAGCAGCGCATGGGAGTGGGGCCGGAGTGTGTGGCGCACCCCTCGGCGTGGGCCGAGGCGGGGCACGCCCCCACCTGGCCCCGCCGGCGGGGCGTGAAACGAGGAGCAGCGCATGCTAGGGAAGCGGCGCTCTTTTTTTTTTCTTTCCTTTCGCCGCTGGCCACCCGAGGGGCCCGCGCGTGTGCGGTCTCGGGCGGGCACGCGTGCCCTTTCCCCACACGTGTACGGCACCAGGGCAGATTGGGCTGGCACCGACTGGGAGGGCGGGGTGGCAGGCCCCTCCCCTGCTCGTGCGACCCTATTTCGCACCTCAAATCGGCCGCGCCTTCTGCTTTCGGTGCTCTGAGCTTTTTCATTCACAGTTTCTTTCCTCGCCTCTCGCCTCAACCCGTTTCCCCCGTTCAGGTACGCGGAAAGCCAGAACAACCCCGCGCACCCCCCGTGTCGTTCGCCCAGACATGCGCACCACCCAGCTCGCGAAGCGGCGGGGCGATTGGTCAGGGCTGGAGGCCGTGCGCGGAGGCCGTTTTAGTAGTAAAAGAGAGAACAGCTTTTTCTCTCTTTCTCGCCGCGGCGAGAAAGGGACGGCGGGACTCGAGCGGCGCTTGCTCCCTGAACCCCGACAGAACGGGGCATCGCCGCCGCCGCCCCTGCATGCACCGCCCACCGCCCTCACGGGCGAGTCACCTTAACACCTCAGCTACCAGCTGGTGGGCGCGGCGGTCGCGTCCACGTGCATGCACCCCTCGCGCGCGGGCCCAAACTCGACAGAAAAAAACTTGTTTTCACGGCGCCGGCGTTCTCACCCCGCCTCCCTCCGCCCCCCCCACCCCCACAGCCTCCCCAAACACCATGTTCGCCCTCAAGGCCCCCGTCTCCGCCCGCGGCGCTTCCGTCGTGGCCATGGCCAAGGTTGTCAAGAAGGCGGCCGCCCCCAAGCGGGCCTCGTCCGGTGAGTTGAGTGAGAAGCCCGCAAAATTGCTTACGCGCCCGACCCGACCCTGGAGAGAACGCCGGCCGGTTGTGCGCGGGGAGAGACCCCGGCCGCGCCTCGTCCACCGCCGGTGTCCCGCCGCACCCTTCTGTCCCAGGGCCGGCGCGTGACCCACCCTGTTCTACCCTGGGGTGCAGCGCTTCCTTTGGTCACGGGCCTGCCTTGGCCGCCGCGGGCCCCTCACAAAGCCTGCCCGCCCCCTCACGATCGCCTTATCCGCGGGCGGCTGGCCAGCCAAGCCCCTTTTCCTCTGCCCCGCCCTGCTCACACTCCCCTCTCTCCCCTCTCTCCTTACACCAGGCGGCGGCGACGCCCTGTGGCTGCCCAACACCGAGCGCCCCGACTGGTGAGTGTGCTCTTTTTGAAAGGCGGGAGGGGAGGGGAGGCGAGGGCGGAGAGCAAGCATCCCTCTCCGCCCGCCAGCCACGCTTTTCGACTCGACCCCTCTCACCCCGTTCTCCTGTGCCCTCCCTCCTCTCCTCTCTCCACTCAGGCTCGACGGCTCCCTGCCCGGCGACCGCGGCTTCGACCCGCTCGGCCTGTCCAAGCCGACCGAGTACCTGCAGTACGACGTCGACTCTCTGGACCAGAACAAGGCCGTCAACAAGCCGGGCGGCGTGGTCGGCGGCTTCTCGGGCGGCGCCGGCAAGGTCGACTCGGCCTCCTCCCTCCAGCCGTACGACGACGTCTTCTCCCTCGCCCGCTTCCGGGAGAACGAGGTCATCCACGGCCGGTGGGCGATGCTGGCCGCCCTGGGCGTGCTGGTGGGGGAGGGCGCGACGGGCGTCTCCTGGGCGGACGCGCCGGGCGTCGAACTGGGGTCCGCCTCGTACCTCGGCCTAGACCTACCCTTCAACGGGGCGGCGCTCGCGTACATCAACCCGATCCTCATCGGCGGGGCGGAGCTGTACCGCAACTCCGAGACCGACCCGGAGAAGCGGTGCTACCCGGGCGGCGTCTTCGACCCGCTCAAACTGGCGTCCGCGGGCCCGGAGCAGGCGTTCAAGCTCAAGGAGGCGGAACTGAAGCACGGCCGCCTGGCCATGCTCGCCTGCCTGGGCTTTGGCGTCCAGGCGTTGGCCGTCGGTGAAGGCGCCCTGGGCTCGCTCAAGAAGTTCGCGGACTCCTTCTGAAGGGAGGGGGGGGACTCCATTTTGCGTGCGTGCGTGCGTGTGGGCGTGTGGGCGTGTGTGGGCGTGGTTGGCAGCGCGCGCGCTGTGCGCTGGAGTGAGCGTGCCCCTCTTTTGGTGTGTGTGGGGGGGGTGGGGGGTGCGGGGTGGGGGGTGGGGGGGGAGGGGCTGCGAAGGGAGAGTGAAGGTGTGTGGCCATCGCCCCGCCGCGCGCGTGCCTGCTCCCTCTACGCCTTTCGTGGTGGCCTTTCCCCCCCCTCAGTGTGTCATGTGTTTTGTGTGTGTTTTGTGATGAGAGAAATGAGGCGCCTGCCGAACGAGAGAGGCCATTTTCCCGACTCGTTCGCACACGCAACGCCGCCTGCCTCTCTCTCACCCGCCGTGTGATCGGAGCAAACCACCAAAGGGAAGACACAGCAGAGGACGATGACACCAAAAAAGAAAGATTTAAAGAACGCTTGCTCCCCCATGGAGGAAAGACAAACAGAGAACTCCCACAGCCCCGCCAGCCCGCAGAAAGCACAGGGCGCCCGGACCCCCGCCCGTCTCTCTCTCTCCATTATCCTTGACCACACACACACACACACACACACAACAAGAGCACACACGCCCGGCTCCGTTGCAAAAGGAGGGAGAGGGAAGGGGGAGAGACTTATTCTGCCCAGCTACCCCCCCCCCCCCCTCCCCCCCCCGCTTCCTCCGAAAAGACTGAAAAAAACACAACCACCCGCCCATCCACATCCACATCCCCTTTTTCCATCCCTCAGGCAAATCGGTCCAGCTTGACCGTCAGGGTACGCCCCTCCAGGTCGGTCGCGTGCTTGCCCGTGATCGCGGCGGCCGCGCCGGCCGCGTCGGCAAAGCGAACCGTCCCGTACCCGCGCGACCGGCCGTCCCGGCCCATGACCACGTCCGCCCGGGCGACCTCCCCGAACTCGGCAAACAGCGGGCGCAGGTCGTCGCCCGTGTACGCCCAGGGTAGGCCCTGGACGACGACCTGGAGGCCGGAGGAGGCTTCAGGGCGCTCCTCGCGGGGCGGCGGGCGCGGCCGCCGCTCGCGGGGCGGGCGCTCGCGGCGCTCGCCCTCGCCCGGCCCGCCGCCGCCGCCGCCCGCGTGGTGGGCCTTCACGTCCCGGTCCTCCCGGTCCTCGCGCACCAGTAGCTTGCGCCCCGCCAGCTCGGAGCCGTTGAGCGACGCGATGGCCGCCAGCGCCTCCTCGGGCGACTGGAATTCCACGATGCCCCACCCCTTGGACCGGCCCGCGTCGTCCCGCATCACGTTGGCGTACACGACCGTCCCCGCCTCGCGAAAGGCGTCCTTCAGGTCCTGCCAGGACGTGCGCCAGGCCAGGTTGCCGACAAAGCAGCGCTTGCCTGGGGGGGGAGGGGGAGGGGGAGAGGAGGGGGAGGTGAAAGGGGGGGGGGAAATAATAAAAAAGAGGATGAGGTGAGAGGGGGGAGCGGATAAAAA
>Ga0315287_10002884_pt1 | contig 16458 bp, 12 predicted proteins | sample YL17G11_0_MG_FD_205037 | JGI IMG/M metagenome (GOLD analysis project Ga0315287, IMG submission 205037) | Sediment microbial communities from Yellowstone Lake, YNP, Wyoming, USA - YL17G11_0 | ecosystem: Environmental > Aquatic > Freshwater > Lake > Sediment | place: USA: Wyoming | collected... | reverse complement strand
CCGTTGAACTCCACCATCCGCTTCCAGTTGATCGGTTTGAGCGGGTCGAGATCGCTGGAGTGCAGAAAGCCGGCATTGACCTCGAGGATCCGCCCGAAGGCGGCCGCCTCGATCATCCGTCCCATCCTCTGCACGGCTGGGAAGAACGGGAACTCCGACGAACAGCGAAGGAAGACCTGCGGGTGCTTGGTCGCACAGGCAAGGATGGCGGCATTCGCGGCCTGATCGATGCCGAACGGTTTCTCGCCCAGCAGGTGTTTGCCGGCCTGAATCGCGGCCGTGTAGATCTCCTCGTGCAGGTGGTGCGGCACGGCGCAGTAGACGGCATCGACAGCCGGATTGTCCAACAGGGCACGATAGTCGTCGGTGACCTGTCCGATCGAACTGAAATGCTCGCCGTACCAGCGAAGGACCTCGCGGTTCATGTCGCAAACGGCAACGATCTGGGGCCGCACGTCCATTTCCGGCAGATGGCACCAGCGGGCGGCAGCGCTGGCGAACTCGCGGCCCATCAGCCCGCAGCCGATGATACCGAAATTGACATCCTTCATGACCTATACCTTCGCCAATGCTCGCCGCAGACAGTCGGCTGTGAAATCGACCAGCACCTCATCGGCGATGATGGGAAGCTTGGTCAAGGCAACGGGCGGGCAATTTACCTTGTAAGTCTGTAGGCTGATGTCGAAACCCATGTCGTTCAATGCCCCCACCACGGCGCGGCCCCGCGGCAGATCGTGGAATCGCAGCCCGAGCAGGTGGCCGCGACCCTCCACGCCGGCAATGAGCCCGGCAAAGTCGTGGGCCAGACATGCGAAGGCATCTTCCAAGCGACGGCCGATTGCCGCGATGGCGGAACCGTTGGCTTCGGCCCACTTCATGGTGACCAGGTAAGTGAGCGACGCCAATTCCTCTTGCCCATTGGTCACCAGGGCACCGAACTGCGGCAAGGCGTCGAACCGCGACGAGAAAAGCAGCCGAGAAGCGGGATACTCGCCGCCCGGAAAACCCTTGCCAATGGCGACCATCGATGGTGTCAACCCGTACTGGCGAAAGAGAAACATCCCCTCGTACCACATGCACGACTGGATTTCATCGGCGATCGTCGGCACGTCGTGTTCCGTGCAGAGGGCATAGGCGCGGCGCAGGAACTCCTCGGCCAGCCGTCGTGCACCGAAGTTCATGAGAATGATTTCGTGGATGAAAGCCGCGATTTTGTAAGGCGGCCGCTCGAACTCGCGGAATGCATCCTCGAGATCGGCGAGCGAATTCGGGCGCACCGCGACGACGCGCAAGGCGTTCTCGGCCTCCAGCCGCGACCGCAGCCCCGGCCACAGACCACGGAGGATCTGGGTGAAGATCGTCGTGCCGTGGTAGTTTCCCTCGGGCGTTCCCTCGTCGTCACCCAACACCAGGAACACCGGCGTGCGGCCTTCATAGAGGGGGGCCGGCCCATTGGGCAGATGCCGGTGGAAACGGCAGAGCGCGAGCTTCACGGCCGCTTCGACCGCCACGCTGCCCGTCTCCAGGTTGAACACGCGGTTCAAGACGTCCGCACGGTCGGCAGCGAGGATATCGCGGAGGTCGGGGGCACCCTCTGGGGCCGGCGGCAGCCCATTGGCCGTGCGGACCAATTCCTCTTCCAACCTGCGCGTGATCGCGCCGCGGGTGTTGTTGTGCGTGGCGTTGGGTATGCCCAGCCGGCGCGCGGTCTCGACGATCGCATATCCGGGGAAGGAATGACCCAGGGGGGCGTGATAATGCTCGCTCTTTGAAGTCACATACAGGCGGCCGTCCTCGCCGATGCGAAAGTAACCCAGGCCCGCTAAAGGGGCCGAGGCCGTGCGGGTCGCTGTGCAGAACGCCCGCGTGCCGGCGCCCGCCAGGCTGCCCGTCCACGTCGGAACAACGATCTGGCCAGTCCGCGGCAGCAAGTCGTGCAGCCGCCGCTGAAGCGATTCCGGCCAAAAATCGACGGGCTCTTCGGCCAGGCGGCGCAACACCGCCTGATCGCCGCCTGTCAGCACCGCGCTGGCCTGGCACACGGCCGCAACGTATTCCGGACCGACAAGATCGGCCAGTGATTGGGTAACGGGAACGAATGGCATAGTATCTAACGTTTCTCCAATGTGGCAGGCGCTGATCGCGGTAATGCGTCGATATCCAGATCGCCCGTTGCGAATTGGATGCCGGCCAGATAGTCAAGGGGGTTGCACCTCTTCGCCGCCCCTGCGGGTGCTCAGTCCGCGATAGACGGCCTGGTCGATGGTTTCGCTCATGAACGTCACGCGGCCGTCGCCCCAGGCGAATTGGCCGCCTCCCGGATGCAGGCTGCGGAATCCCATCTGGTTAGGCCAGTTGGCCCACGGGACATTGGGATTGGGCATCCAGTTCAGCGGCGGTGCCGTGCTGGCCCAGGTGCCGTCGCACTCGGCCCAATACGTGAAATCGTCGTAATCCGGCAGGACCTCGCCGATAATCAGCGTATTGCTGGGGCCATCGGTGATGCTCGCGATCTTGACCGGCGCAAGCATGGCGTGCCGCCAGAACGTCCCTGAACAGGAAGGCGTGCCATATAAGTAGTAATTGGAGCAGTCCGGCAGGCCGCCGAAAATCGAGGAGTTGCCCAGGTTGTGCGGGCCCAAGACGCCCTTGTAATTGGTGACCCCGAGTTCAATGGTGGCCGGTACGGCCATCCAGACATTGTTCTTGAACTGGCCGCTGGAATGGTCGCTGGGGCAGAGATACAACGGCAGGGTTTGCTTGATGTACGGCCAGTTCTGCTGGTTGAAGATCCCCTGGCCGTTGGGAGACGCATCGCCGTCGAGTTTCAATGCGTCGAACAACCCTTGCTGATCGGCAAACGGCAAGATCAGTACCGTCCAACTCACGCCGCTGACGCTTCCGCTCCAGCCGGGGTATTTCTGCACGATCCGCTGCCTGTCCAAATAGTAGCCGGTGGAAGCGGGGTACGCGCCATAGCACACTTCGAAGCTCAATACGGCTAAGGCGGTTTGCTTGAGGTTATTGGCGCACTGCAGCCTCCGTCCACTCTCGCGGGCCGCATTCACCGCTGGGAGCAATAGCGCCACCAGGGTGCCAATGATGGCGATGACCACCAGCAGTTCCACCAAGGTAAAACCGCCTGGGACTTGGCGCCTGGTCCACCTATTCCAGCACAAGGGGACATTCATTGTTGCCCTCCTTCACTTCGAACCGCAAGGGCGATTCAGCTTCTTTCCAATACCTATCCGGGATGAGCGATTCGCCCACGACCAAGCGGGCCGCCTCTTCGGGCGTGACCTCGCGGCGGCAGTGGACGGTGACCCGGTGCTTGCCGATGGCCGCCCCCGTGCGGCCGGCCGTCTCCATCCGAAAACGCCCGTCCGGGTGGATCTGTCCCACGGCCTGCGGGCCGGCAGTGCCCTCCTGGGGCGTAAATACCACTTGCCCATGGTCCACGGGCCTGCCCTGCCGCGTGACCGTACCGGACACCGGTGCCTGCGACAACCGGTCACGCGTACTGCAACCCGCCAAGAGGGTTGTCACCAGGAGGATCAGACACTGAAGGGAAACCTGGTTCATATTGCTCCGGCAGGAAAGGTGCTCAATTGCAGCCGAGGTGTCAGCGAGGTCCGCCTCGCGGACGCTTCACTGGGCGGACATTGCCAAGGTAATACCTGAATGATAGCCGAAGCCGGAGGCGACGGATATGCAACTACGCGCACAAAACTTGTAAGTTTGCGCAATCCGTGCGATAATCGGGAGAATGGGAATTGCGGTGCCGCCCAACGTGCGTTACAACATCCGGACGAAGCGGGAGGAAAGGCCTGTGTATGGTATACCACGCGTGATCTTGCTCTTGTATCCTTATGCGGGTTACGACCGCGGCATCCTTAGCGGGATCGCGCGCTACACCCAGACACATGGTCCCTGGCTGTTGTACCTGGCGGGCGAAGAGCCGGGCTTGCCTCTGCCTGACGTCGAAGCGGTCAGCGGCGAAATGGTGAAGACCTTTCACGTGGGCGATCGCGGGCGGATCCACCTGCCCGACCTCCGCCGCTGGGGCGCGACTGGGGTCATCGGGCGGCTGCAGAGCGAGGAGATCACTCGCGCGGTGATCCATTCCGGCGCGCCGATTGTTGCGATGGATATTTCCGACGAGGAACGCCGCTGCCTCGCCGCCCTGCGGCGGCCGGAGGTCTCGGAGATTGCGCCCGATTCGTGCCGGGCAGGCCAGTTGGCGGCGGAGCACTTGTTGGAGCGGGGATTTAAGAATTTCGCCTTCTGTGGCTTCTCGGGGCGCGGCTGGTCCGACCGGCGACAGCAGGGGTTCTGCCAACGGCTGGCGGCGGCCGGCTTCGATTGCCAGATGCAACAGCCGCCGAAGAAGCGCGGGCCGCTGCCCTGGCAGCGGGAACGCCTGAAGCTGACGGAGTGGCTTCGCGAACTGCCCAAGCCCCTGGGCGTGATGGCCTGCAACGACATTCGCGGCCGGCAAGTGATCGAGGCCTCCATTCTGGGCGGCATAGCGGTGCCCGATGAGGTGTCCGTGGTTGGCGTCGATGACGACCAGTTGCTGTGCGAACTATCCAATCCTCCGTTATCCAGCGTGGCCCTCAACGCAGAGAAGAGTGGTTACCAGGCGGCGGAGTTACTCGACGGATTGATGGCCCGAAAGGAAAGGAACCGGCAGATCGTGGTCGAGCCGCTGTGGGTGATCGCGCGGCGGTCTACTGAGGCGATGGCCGTGGAGGATTCCAAGGTGTCCGCCGCCTTGCGATTCATCCGCGATGAGGGCCGCGGCCCCATCGGCGTCAACAACGTGGCAGCGCACGTGGGCCTGTCACGCCGCGCCCTGGAAATCCGCTTCAACCGCAGCCTGCACCGCGCCGTTCGCGAGGAAATCGAGCGAGTGCGCCTGCTGTGGGTAAGGAAACTGCTGGTCGAAACGAATCTCTCCACGGCCAAGATTGCCGCCGCTTCCGGCTTCAGCAGCCTGAGTTATTTGAGCAAGGTTTTTCACCGGCAGACGGGCGAGACCATGAACCAGTATCGCCGCCAGCGGCGGTCCATTTAATCTTAATTTCGATTTCTCAAACTGCAACCGCGAACGGTTCAACTATTGGAAGCATATCACCTGCTTGATCTTTTCGGCTGGTTAACGACTGTTTTTCATGCTATAGACTCAATATGCCCGCTAAGTCGCTCGATCTCAAGCTCGCCCGAATCCTTGCCGACCGCTCCTGCCGTGATTTCATCCTGGCCGACGCCAAGGATGCGGATATGGCGTATGGAATTTCGTCGCCGGGCCGCAGCCCAGAGCACCATGCAGCCGAGGGAAGGTTCCGAACCCTGGATGAATATCGCGAATTGATCCGTGAGAACGTGCGGCAGGGCCTGATCGACATCATGCTCATGAGCGCGAGCTCTAATGCCGTACTTACGCTCGAAGAACGGCTTTTCGACGGGAGCCATGTCACGCCGGCCATCCGGGCCAACGATACGACCGACGTTTGGGCTGCCCAGGGCGGCGCCTACCTGCGCGAACCGTCTAGGCCCTTTCGTTCAGCCTCGATCGATCAGGCGATGTGTGGCAAGCCCGCCTGCTCGGCCGACCAGCGCAGGCGAGGCGCCGACTTGGGGCTCTACTCGATCACGTTCAACAACGATCTATCGCTCGATTACGCGACGCTGTCCGCTTACCGCGATTTCCGCCGAGAGGCGGCCTCGAAAGGCTTCCGCCACTTCCTCGAGGTTTTCGATCCGAACGCCCTGCAAAATCCGCCGGCCGACCTCCCGCGATACCTCAATGACATGATCACACGTACGCTGGCGGGCGTGGCGGGAGCGGAGAGGCCAATCTTCCTCAAAATCGCCTATCATGGCCCTGCCGCCATGGAGCAGATCGCAGGTTATGATTCCCGGCTCGTCGTCGGAATCCTTGGTGGGGCGTCCGGCACAACCTTTGACGCGTTCCATCAGCTCTGGGAAGCCAAAAAATTTGGCGCCCGCGTGGCTCTCTACGGCCGTATGATCAACCATGCCGAGCACCAACTCAGCTTTATCGAGCACCTGCGTGCCGTCGCCGACGATCAGATCCTGCCCGCCGAGGCCACGCGATCCTATCACGCGGCGCTGGCCAGACTTGGCATACGCCCCTACAGGCCGCTCGACGCCGACCTCCAGGCAACGCTTCGCGGCACGGCGTACGGATCGGGCAACTCGCCGGGAAAAAGCACGTACTCGGCACCGGCGAAGACCGGCCCCTTGACCGACCCGGATTTCTCGAAAATGTCGCAGGCAGAAAAGACTCGGTGGAACCTCGATCGCTGGAAGCGGATTATCGGTTAGCTTGCAAGCTCAGAGGGAGAAGGAGAGGTCCTTGTTTATGGCAGGCTTATCGTTTGTTGCTGAACAAACCTCGGCCGTTTGCAGTCTCCGTCGAGACTGGAACCATCGGAGCGATAAACCCTGCTTGTGTTCTTTCGCTCCGCGGCATTTCGGGCACGCATGCTGCTTGGGTGAGGTCTTGTGCCAGCTCGACAACAATCGACGGCTCATTGCGCAAAAGTGCAAGTTTTGTGCGCAGAATTGCCTATCGACATTGGTTGAATCCGACTATAACGGAGAAAGTGGGTTGGATGCGGCCATCACCGTTTTGCCGTCGTGATTCCTCTGGCTCACCTCAAACCCATCAGCAAACCTAGAAAAACGGTAACTCGCCAATCATGGATCAGTATTTCTCCCGCCGGTCATTCTTGCGAAGCGTAGGCGCCGGTTCGCTCGGCTTGGCGGCGGCCAGTGGCCCGTTTGGGGCTGCCGGGGCCCAGCCACCCGACGCCAAAATCCTCGGCGAGTCGGGCGTGAAGACTTCCGAACGCCCCAAGGGCGTCTGGCAACCCGTCTCCGATCGCAAGATCCACTTCGGCATTGCCGGGTACGGCGTTTGCCAGTTCGGGGCAGCGTTCGGCTACCAGAATCACCCGAATGTCACCGTGGCGGCCGTCACCGACCTGATTCCCGAGCGTTGCCAGGCATTGGCCAAGGCTTGCCGCTGCACGAAGACCTACCCCTCGCTGGAAGAGATGGTCAAGGATGATTCGCTGGAGGCCATCTACGTGGCCACGGACGCGCCCGGCCACGCCAAGCACTGCATCGACGTGCTGAATCACGGCAAGCACGTGGTCTGTGCCGTCCCGGCCGTGTTTGGTTCGCTCGAGGATGCCGACAAGCTCTACGAGGCGGTCAAGAAGAGCGGGAAGCTTTACCAGATGAACGAGACCAGCGCCTTCCACGCCAACTGCCACGCCATGCGGCAGATTCACAAGGCGGGCGGGTTCGGCACGCTCTACTCCGAAGGCGAATACTATCACTACATGCCCACGCCGATCCCGTCGTTTCGCGACTGGCGCGTGGGCTTGCCGCCCCAATGGTATCCGACGCACTCCAACGCCTATTATGTGTGCGTCACTGGAGGCAGTTTCACCGAGGTGTCCTGCATGGCCATGCCGAGCACCATCCCGCACTTGCGGCCAGAGAACAACCGCTACAAGAACCCCTTTGGCACCGAGATCGCCCTGCTGCGGACCAGCGACGGGGGCATGTCGCGGATGGTCGTCAGTTGGGACACCGTCGGCCCCGGCGGTGAACAAGGCCGCGTCCGCGGGCAGCGCGGGGCCATGTGGAACGGCGGCTACACGGGGACCCTAAAGAGTCTGCCCGACGTCGCCTGCCCGCCTCTTCCGCCGACGATGGATCCCGGCGGGCACGGCGGGTCGCACGGCCACCTGACCAACGAGTTCGTCACAGCAATCCTCCAGAACCGCACACCACTGGTCAACATCGCCTGGGCGCTGAACATGACCGTCGCCGGCATCGTCGCCCACCAGTCGGCCCTGAAGAACGGCGAACTGATGAAGATACCGCAGTTCAGCTACAAGTAGGAGACGCGAACATTTGTCGCCGTGCGGGCATCTCGCCTGCCCGAAACATGGCCGCCCGCGGCCACACCACGTGGATTTTGTTAGGACCTCTATGATTTCCATGCAACCATTTTCCTCCAGACCGCGGATCGGGCTTCTGGCCTTGACGCTGGAGCTGTACGAGCAGCTTGCCCCCGGGCTGCGGCAGCAACGGGAAGGCTGGCTGCGAAGCGCCGTGTTGCCGGCCCTGGCCGCCGGGGCCGAAGTGCGGTTCTGCCGAGCGGTCTGCCGAGCGGAAGACGTGGACGCGACGGTGGCCGAATACGAGGCGGCCGGCTTCGATGCCCTGCTGGTGGTCTTTCTCACCTACGCGCCGAGCCAGATCGTGCTGCCGGCGCTGCGGCGCACGCGCCTGCCCGTGGTCGTCTGGAACACGCAGGAATTGTGGGCCGTTGACGCGGAATTCGATCAGGACCGGTTGCTCGCCAATCACGGCGTCCACGGCACCCAGGACCTGGCCAATGTGCTCGTCCGCGGCGGTGTCGCGTTCCACTACGTGACGAGCCACCTCGCCGATGGCACCCAAGGGGTACCCGCCTCTGGGGCCGGCCTGCGTGAATTGTTCGATTTCTTCCGGGCGGCCGCGGCCGCGGCCGCCCTGCGATCGTGCCGCGTCGGCCTGATGGGCTATCCCTTCCCCGGGATGGGCGACATTGCCGTCGACGAAACGCACCTGGCCGACACGCTTGGCTGCCGCTGCGTGCCGCTGAGCGTCGAGGAATATAACCGGCGGGCCGACATGGCCCCGGCCGATGCTGTATGCCATCTTGCAGCCGAGTATCGCCGCTGTTACGCGACGGCGACAGAGATCACCGACGCCGACCTGGAGGACACGGCACGGGCCGAAGTATCGTTGCGATCGATCGCGGCCGACCAGCATCTTGATGCATTGACCTTTCAGTTCCTGTCGCTGGGCGATAATCCCCGAACGCGGACACTGCCTTTCGTCGCCGTCAGCCGCATGATGGCCGAGGGCGTGGGGTTCGCCGGCGAGGGCGATGTCATCGGCGCCGTCGGCACATGGCTGCTGCATCGTCTTTGCCCGCCGGCCAGTTTCAGCGAGATCTTCACCATCGACTTTGCGGGGAACAGTCTGCTGCTGAGCCACATGGGCGAGGCGAACGTGGCGATGGCCCGCACCGATCGCCAGGTGCCGTTGGTGGCCCGCCCGCAGCCGATCGTCCGCACTCGGGGGCGGCAGTTGGCGCTGATCACCAGTTTCCAGCCCGGGCCCGCCACGCTCTGCGCCCTGGCGCTGGGTCCCTGTGGCAAATGGCGGCTGATCGTCAGCCGGGTGGAAATCAACGATTTCGGACCGCTGGAGGGCCTCCCGGTGCCGCATTGCAAGGTGAAGAACTGCGGGGACGTGCGGGACTGGCTGACGGCCTACGCCCGCGCCGGCGGGCCGCATCACCACGCCCTCTGCTTCGGCGACGCGCGGCCGCGGCTGAAACTGGTCGCCGCCTTGGTCGGGGCCGACTACTGCGAGGTCTAGGCCATGTACATGGGAGTTGACCTGGGCACGACCAACGTCAAGGCGGTCGCGGTCGATGACGACGGTCGCATCGTCGGGACGGGCTGCGCGCCGGTTGAGCGTTACGCCACGCCCGATGGCGGCATTGAACAGGACATCGAACAGATCTGGACCGCCACCTGCACGGCCGTCCGCCGAGCAGCGGCCGGGCCGCACGCCGCCGCCATCCGGGCGTTGGGCGTCTCCAGTCAGGGCGGGGCGTTGCAACTGTTGGATGCCGATCAGAAACCCATGGGCCGCGTGATCAGTTGGCTCGACGGTCGCGGCCGGCCCTTTGACCTCCGCTTGAACGAGGAGTTGGGGACCGATTTCCTCGCCCGGCACATTGGCCACAGCAGCAGCGAGATGACCATCGGGCAGTGGCTTCGGCTTCGGGAGCAAGCCCCGGAAGTGGCGAGGGCGGCCCGATTCCTGGCTTTCGTGGGCGACGTGATTGTAGGCCGTCTATGCGGACGCCGGGCCCATGATGCGACATCGCTGGCCATCGCCATGCTCTACAACCCGTGGCTCCGGCGCGCCGACCCGGAGATCCTCTGCCGCCTCGGCCTTGCCGAAGAGCAGTTGCCCGATTTGCTCCCGACGACGATGCCGGCGGGCAAACTCCTTCCCGACGCAGCGCGGCAAACGGGTCTACGCGAGGGAATCCCCGTCTTGCCGGCCGTCCACGACCAGTATGCCGCGGCGTTTGGCGCTGGATCGATCCGCGAAGCCGATGTCAATTTCGGCGCAGGCACCGCCTGGGTCTTGCTGGCCAATACGTGCCGGCTTGCAGGTCCGGCGACGCGGGATGCCTTTGTTTGTCCGCACCTCGTGCCGGGAATCTACGGCCAACTCTTGTCCATGCGCAACGGCGGCTCGGCGATCGACTGGGTTTTGGACCTGACCGGCCGGGCCGGCGCGTCGCTGGACACGGTGGATTCGCTGCTGGCCGAGGCGCCGCCTGGCAGTGCCGGGCTGACGTTCTGGCCTTTGCTGGCGTCCGACGCCGATGCGGTGGGAGGCCGCATCCGTGGGATCGCACTGAATCATCGGGCCTGCCATTTGCTCCGCGCGGCGGTGGAAGGCTTGGCTTGCGAACTGGCAAGACATCTTCGCATGTTGTCGGCCGCGGGTGTTCCCGCCCATCGGCTGACCATGTGCGGCAACGCGGCGGCGAGCGGGGTAACGCCACAGATCATCGCGGACGTGACCGGGCTGCCGGTGGCGTGTGTCGACACGTTCGACGTCGGCGCCTTGGGCGCGGCCATCCTGGTGCGTGCGGCCATCGAGCCATCTGTGCCGTTGCTGGAAATAGCCCATCGCATGGCGGCGCCTTCCCGTCTGGTCGATCCGGGCGAGGACGCGAAACTTTACGCGGAACTTTATGCCAGATACCTTGGAGCCTACCCGTTTACCCCGACGCCGTGATCGCTGGAAACAAAGTGATGGAGTTGATTGCCAAACCTGGCTATTCGGACGTGCTTTCGCGCTTCGAGGCATGGTGGCGGAAGGAGCCGTTGGATCGCCCTCTGGTGACGATCGAGGTCGAGCCAGCACACCCGCCGCGGCTGCCGCAGAAGTCCCATGTCAGCGTTCGCGATCGCTGGCTGGACGTGGAATACTTGGTGGATTGCGTCGAGGCTCGCATGGAGGCGGGCGTCTTCCTGGGCGATACGGTGCCAATCTACATGCCCTTCCTGGGGCCGGAGGTCTGCGCCACGCTATTCGGCGCGGAACTGCGGTTCGAGAACGACGTGACAAGCTATTCGGTTCCTGTCGTCCATCGCGTGCGCGATATCCTCGCCCTCGAACCGAACCTTGACTCTTGCTATTGGAATCGGATCCGGCAGTTGACGGATGCGTCGATCGAGCGCGGACAGGGCCGATGGGTCACGGGCATCACCGATCTGCACACCAACGGCGACCTCCTGGCCGCACTATGCGATCCGCAGACGTTGTGCATGGAATGCGCAGACGACCTGGAGGGCGTGCGGTTGGCTTGCCAACACGTGACCGACTCGTTTGCGACCATTTTCGAAGACCTTTACCGCCGCGTCGCGGCCGCCGGCCAGCCCTGCACCACCTGGACTCCGGCCCTGTCGATGGACCGCTGGTACACGATCTCCTGTGACTTCATCTGCATGGTATCCCCGGCGACCTTCGCCAGGGCGATCCTGCCGTCGCTCCAGCGGGAAATCGCACACATGGAGCACAGCCTCTTTCACCTCGATGGCCCAGGGGCGCTGCGGCATCTCGACGCGCTGCTTGAACTGGACTCGCTCACCGCCGTCCAATGGGTCTACGGCGCAGGGGCCGGCCCGGCCGAGCGATGGATCGATGTCTATCGCCGTATCCAGGACGCGGGAAAATGCCTGCAGGTGGTGGGCTATTCCGGGCTGGAAGAGTTCAAGGCCCTGACGCCGCATTTGAAACCTCAGGGCGTATGGTTCTGGCCGATCGGCGTCTACTCGCGGGCCGAGGCCGAGGAGTTCATCGCCTGGACTGCCCGCTGGGCCGCGGGAAAAACTTGATCGGCGTGCCAATTGACATCCAAGGAAACAGACCATGCTTATCGGCGTCCCCAAGGAAATCAAGAACGACGAATACCGCGTCGGCCTGCTGCCCGTGGGGGCGGAGGAACTGACCCGCGCGGGACACCGGGTGCTGATCGAGGCCGGCGCGGGGGCCGGCTCCGGCCTGCCCGACGACGAATACGTCCGCCACGGGGCGGAAATCACTGCCACGGCCGAAGAGATCTACGGCCAAGCGGAGATGATCGTCAAGGTCAAGGAGCCCCAATCCCGCGAGATCTGCTTGCTGCGGCGGGGCCAGATCGTCTTCACCTATTTCCACCTTGCCGCCGATCGCAAGCTGACGGAAGACCTTTTGGATCGCGGCATTATTGCCGTGGCCTATGAAACGCTCCGCGACAACCAGGGCCGGCTGCCGCTCTTGACGCCCATGAGCGAGGTCGCTGGCCGGATGAGCATCCAGGAGGGGGCCAAGTACCTCGAAGGGCCGCAGATGGGCCGAGGCATCCTGCTGGGCGGTGTGCCGGGCGTCGAGCCGGCCCATATCACGATCCTTGGCGGTGGCGTGGTGGGGGCCAACGCGGCCAAGATCGCCGCCGGCTTCCGCGCCAACATCGGCCTGCTTGACGTCAACATGGACCGACTTCGCTACCTCGACGACATCATGCCGCCCAATGTGACCGTGCTGTTTAGTGACCGGGAAACGGTCCGCCAGCAACTCCGCCAGGCGGACCTCGTGATCGGCTCGGTGCTGATCCCCGGCGCCAAGGCCCCGCGGCTGATCGAACGCGAGGACCTCAAGCTCATGAAGCCCGGCAGCGTGATCATCGACGTGGCCATCGATCAGGGCGGATGCGTTGCCACCAGCCGGCCGACAACGCACAGCAACCCCACCTACATGGTCGACGACGTACTGCACTACTGCGTGACCAACATGCCCGGCGCCGTGGGCCGAACGAGCACCTACGCCTTGTGCAACGTCACCCTGCCCTGGGCCTTGCAGATCGCCAACCGCGGACTGGCCGCCGCCGCTGAGGCCCTGCCGCCGGTCGCCCGCGCGATCAATCTTTATGAAGGCGAAGTCACCAACCGGGCCGTTGCGGAGACCTTCGGGATGAAGTTCGACGCGCGGTTTGACTATTGACGCGAGATACCCCAGGACGCCGCCATGCAAACCCTTTCGCTGCATCACGTCTGGCAATACACCGACGTTGATCGGGCCTTCTGGCGGGAACACCTTGAAGACTGGGTGCCGGCCGAGATCTTCGACGCCCATACGCACGTCAACGAGCCGCGGTTCCGCCTGGAAGCGATGAGCGACGAGAAGCGGCGGCAGCACTGGTTCAACGAGGTCTGCGAGCCGATTGGCGCCGCCGAGGCCCAGCGCTGCCATGAGATCGTCTTCCCCGGTCGGAAGGTCAACTGCCTGGCGTTCGGATTGCCCTTTCTCGATTACGACGTCGAGGCGAGCAATGCCGCCTTGCAGGAGGAATGTGCCCGGCGGGGATGGCATTGCCTGGTAGTCGTCCCTCCGCAATGGTCGGCCGATCGCCTGGCCGGCGAACTGGACGGCACCCACGACCCTGCTGCGCACGGTGCTCGCCCCGTTTCTGGATCCGGCGTCGTGGGCGTCAAGCCGTACTATACCCTGATCAGCCATGACCCGGCAACCCGCGACAGGCACCTGGAGGCGAGCATCTTCGACTTCCTGCCGCCGCACCAACTGGAGGTGCTGAACCGGCGGCGGGCATGGGTGACGCTACACGTGCCCAAGGCCGGGCGGCTCGGGCATCCCGACAATATCGCCGAGGTGCGGCGAATCCGGCGGGACTATCCGCGGGTGACGCTGGTCCTGGCGCACCTCGGCCGAAGTTACACGCTTCCCCACGCACGGGAATCGCTGCCCCATTTCGCCGCCGACGAAGGGCTGTATTTCGATCTTTCCGCGGTCATGAACCCGGAGGTCCTGGGGTTCGCCCTGGAGACGCTCGGCCCCGATCGGCTGCTCTACGGCACCGACAACCCGATCTTCTATATGCGGGGCCGCCAGCAATGGCAGGGGAGCAGCTACTGCAACCGCACGAACCACCCTTTCATCTTCAACCGCGACCGGGAACCACCAGAAATCGAGGCCCGCTACACGCTTTACATGTACGAGGCGTTGCGGGCGCTCCGGCAGGCCTGTGAAAAGGCGGGGGTTGGTCGCGCCGGCGTGGAGGCCATCTTCCACAGCAACGCGCGGCGGCTAATACCATGAGAATCAACCTCGGTCAACTCGATCTCGCCGTCTTCGCGCTCTATATCCTGGCGGTGCTGCTGCTGGGCGTTTTTGCCACCCGCCGCGGCCGGCTGACCAAGCGCGACTACTTCCTCGCCGGCGACAAGCTCCCCTGGTGGATGATCGGCGGCAGCATCGTGGCGGCCAACATCAGCAGCCACCACTTGGTGGGCGTCATGGGCACCGCCTACCAACGCGGCTTCGTGGCCATGACCATCGAATGGGGCGCCATCCTCATCGGCTTCAACGCCCTGCTCTGGGTCTTCCTGCCGTTCTACCTCCGCAACGGCTTCTACACCATGCCCGAATTCCTCCAGAAACGCTACGGCCCCGCCGCCCGCACCGCCTACGCGGCCCTGGTCCTGGCCACCTACGTCTTCGTGGAGATCGCCGCCGTCCTCTACTTCGGCGCCCTGGCCCTCTATATGCTCACCGGCATGCCCATGACCTGGAGCATCCTCGTGCTGGCCGTGGCGACGGGCCTGTACACGATTGCCGGCGGGCTGCGGGCGGTGGTCTGGACCGAAATGCTGCAACTCGTCGTGCTCCTGCTGGGAAGCGCGGCCCTGGCCTGGAGGACGATTTCCGCTACCGGCGGCGTGTCGGCCGTCATGGCCACCTCCTCCGAATGGCGCCTCCTCCTGCCGGCCGACGACCCCGATTTCCCCTGGACCATGTACCTGGGCGGGATCCTGTGCATCAGCGTGTTCTATTGCGCGGCCAACCAGTTCATCGTGCAGCGGGCCCTGGCGGCAAAAAACGAGTGGCATGCGCGATTCGGCATCGTCTTCACGCTGTATTTGAAGTTCCTCATGCCGCTGTTGATCATCGTCCCCGGCATGATGGCGCCGAAGCTCTTCCCGGGCCTGGAAAAGCCCGACTTGATCTTTCCCACGCTGGTCGAGGGCCTCTTGCCGGCGGGCCTGGTGGGCCTGGTGATGGCCGGATTGATCGCCGCCGTGATGTCGCACATCTCTGGCGCGGTCAACTCCTGCACCACGATCGCCACGGTCGATTTCTACCTGCCCTTCGTGAACCGCGACGCCACCGACGCCCAGGCGGTCCGCTTCGGGCGGCTCTTCGGCGTGGCGGTCCTGGTGATCAGCATCGGCTGCGCGGAACTGCTGATCACGCAGAGCAATCGGCCTGTGTTCCTCTACCTGTTCAACGCCTACGGCTATTTCTGCCCGGGCATCGCCACGATGTTCCTGCTGGGCATCCTCTGGAAGCGGACCACGCACGCCGGCGCGCTGGTGGCCGGCGCCATGACCATTCCGCTGACGTTGTTTCTGGATTGGCTGACGGGCAGCCTGAAGATACCGCATCTGGCCCCTCCCTCGTTGCCGGAAACGGCCGTCCGATACCTGTCGCCGTTCATGAACCGCTCGGGGATCGTCTTCTGGACGTGCATGGCCGCCTGTGTTGCGGTCAGCCTGCTGACCCGGCCCAAGCCGGAGGCGGAGTTGGAAGGTCTGATCTGGAACCGGGAGAGCCTGCGGATGCCGCCGCAGCTTCGCGCCACGATGAGCGGCCTGCGCCGCCCGGGGCTGTGGTGGGCGCTGGTCACCGCGGCCGTGCTGTATTTCTATGTCAGGTATCACTAATGCCAGCCGCTTGCCGGCGGGATATTTACGTTCCTCGCTACTGGCCGGGCGACCGTCCTTCTTCAATGCCAGCCGCGGGTATTCCCTTGTTGAAAAGCGGTTGGAAGTAGCGTCGCCTCCAAAAGACGCCCGAATTCGCCTCCCGCATGCGCATCACTAGTTTCTGTTGCGGAAAGCCTGTTGGTTAGCGACAACGCAGCCAAAAATGTCGGAATCGAACAGCAGGGGTCGCTTGATGGGGGTTCGGAGTCGTTGTTTTCGGTTTGCGTCGCGCTGAGCGAGGTGATTCGTGCGAATGAAGACACAGCGTCCCTTGCCACCCTTCACGGATGGACGTTTCTCTCGTATCCCAACCTGCTGGGCTAGGAACTTCCCGCCAACACGATCAGGTTGTGGCAGAACTCCGTCGGCTTCTGCCGCTTCCCACGCTTGAGCAACTCCGTATGCGGCTCGAAAATACTGAACACGCGGTCGCGGGCCGGCCAAGTCCAGGTTGCTCGACGACCGGGCCGCATCGCAGAATTCGCCGGCAATCCCGACGATCCACTCC
>Ga0315287_10002883_pt1 | contig 16459 bp, 12 predicted proteins | sample YL17G11_0_MG_FD_205037 | JGI IMG/M metagenome (GOLD analysis project Ga0315287, IMG submission 205037) | Sediment microbial communities from Yellowstone Lake, YNP, Wyoming, USA - YL17G11_0 | ecosystem: Environmental > Aquatic > Freshwater > Lake > Sediment | place: USA: Wyoming | collected... | reverse complement strand
CGTATTCGGGCGGCGGCACGGGTGGCGTGGACTACGTGATCCGCGAGCTCTACGCCTGTCCGAACGTGAAGACCGACAACCAGAGCGTCTACATCAATGCGGGGCCGCAGCGCGCCTTCCGCGCGCCTGGGCATCCGCAGGGCGCGTGGGCGCTCGAGATCGCGATGGACGCGCTGGCGGCGAAGCTCCGCATGGATCCGGTCGAGTTCCGGCTGAAGAACGTCACGCTTCTCAGCCAGACGCGCAAGGACATCCCGTACTCGTCGACGGGCTTTGCGCAGTGCCTGCGCGATGGCGCGAAGGCCTTCGGCTGGGCCGAGGCCCGCGCGAAGGCTCCGTCGCCGTCACACATCAAGCGCGGCGTCGGCGTGGCGGGCGGCATGTGGCAGGGCGGGGCCGGCGGCCCACCCGCGACCATCATCGTGAAGCTGTTCACCGATGGCAGCGCGAACCTCAACATGGGCGCCAGCGACATCGGCTGCGGCACCAAGACGTGGGGCGCCCAGATCGTGTCGGAGGAACTCGGGGTGCCGCTCGACCGGATCTCGATCGAGCACGCCGACACGGGCACGACGCAGTTCGCGACGCCCAGCGGCGGCAGCAAGACCGTGCCGACCGAGTCGCCGGCGATTCACGCGGCGGCCTTCGACGTGAAGCAGCAGTTGCTCGCGATGGCGGCCGAGCAGCTCAAGCTGCCGGCGGCCGATCTCGTGCTGAAGGGCACCGAGGTCGTGTCGAAGAGCGACCCGACGAAGAAGGTCGCGCTTGGCCAGATCCAGGCGTTCGGCCGGCGCGGGCTGCTCGTCGGTGTCGGCTACCGCGGAGCGAATCCGCCGGGCAAGGCCGTCAACCCGTTCGGGGTGCACTTCACCGAGGTCGAGGTCAATACGAAGACCGGCGAGATCAAGGTGCTGCGCTTCCTGGCGGCCCAGGACTCCGGCCGGATCATGAACCTCAAGACCTTCCAGAACCAGGTGTTCGGCGGTATCACGATGGGGATCGGCCTGGGCCTGACCGAAGACCGGATCATGGACGACCGGCAGCGCGGCAAGCTGGTCACGGCCAATCTTCACGACTACAAACTGCCGACCGCGCTCGACGCGCCGGCCGACAAGTCGGTGGTCGTGGTGGACCTGCACGACAACTTCAGCTCGACCGGGGCGAAGGGCGTCGGCGAGCCGGCGACGATTCCGACGGCGCCGGCGATTGCGAACGCCGTGTTCCATGCGACGGGGCTCCGTCTCACGGACGCGCCGATGAGCCCGGCGCGCGTGCTGCGCGCGCTCCAGGCGCAGAAGCCGGCCCCCGCGGGCCAGAAGAAAGGGGGCGCGTGATGCTCGAGACATTTGCCTACGTCCGTCCGGGCACGCTCACCGAAGCCGTGAAGCTGCTGTCGAGCCCGGGTGCGCGGGCGCATGCCGGCGGCACCGACCTGCTGGGCTGTCTGCGCGACGAGGTGTTCCGCGCCGAGACGGTAGTGAGCCTGGCGAAACTCGACGAGTTGCGCGGGGTAGCGGCGACGCCGGATGGCGGCCTGCGCATCGGCGCGCTGACGACCGTGGCCGAGATCGTCGCGCACGCCGTCGTCAAGGAGAAGTACGCCGGCCTCTCGCAGGCGGCCTCGCTCGTCGCGAGCCCGCAGCTGCGCAACCAGGGCACGATCGGCGGCAACCTCTGCCAGCGGCCGCGCTGCTGGTACTTCCGCGGCGACTACGCGTGCACGCGGAAGGGTGGCGAGCTGTGCTACGCCATCGAGGGCGAGAACCAGTACCACGCCATCTTCGGCGGCGGGGCCTGCTGGATCGTGCACCCGTCGGACACGGCACCGGCGCTGGTGGCGCTGGACGCGACGTTCCGGATCGTGGGGCCGAAGGGGTCGCGCACCGTGCCGGCCGAGAAGTTTTTCGTGCTGCCCGACGAGAACGCGAAGAAGGAGACGGTGCTCGAGGCCGGGGACGTGCTGACCGAGATCCTGCTGCCGCCGCCGCACGCAGGGCAGGCCAGTGCGTATCGCAAGGTCCGCGCACGCGGCTCGTGGGACTTCGCGATGGCGGGCATCGCGACGTCGATCGGGCTGAAGGCCGGCAAGGTGGCCGACGCGCGCATCGTCCTCTCGGGCGTCGCGCCCATCCCGTGGCGGCTGCAGGCTGTCGAGAAGATCCTCATCGGCCAGAAGATCGACGCGAAGCTCATCGCGAAGGCCGCGGATCTCGCCGTGGTCGGCGCGAAGCCGCTCGAGCAGAACGCCTACAAGGTGCCGCTCGTGCGCGGCATCGTCGAAGAGGCGCTGGCGAAGCTGGTGTGACGGCCGCATGCCCGTGGTGATCACCCGCGCGCGGCTTCCCCTCAGCGCCGCCGCCCTCGTGGCGGCGGCGCTGTTGTGTACTGCCTGCACTCCCCAGGAACTGGCGACGCGGGCCGGCGGCACAAAGCGCCTGTCGATTGCGACCGGCGGCACCGGAGGGGTCTACTACCCGTACGGCGGCGCCATCGCCAAGGTCATCAGCGAACACCTGCCCGGCGTCGAGGCCACTGCGGAGGTGACGGCCGCGTCGGTCGACAATCTCAAGCTCGTCCGCGATCGCAAGTCGGACCTCGGGTTCACGCTCGCCGACTCGCTCGATGAGGCGGTGAAAGGTGAGGGCGTGTTCAAGGCCGGCGGCGCCGTCCCGGTGCGGGCGCTGGCCGTGCTCTACGTCAACTACACCCACCTGGTTGCCCGCGGCGCCGTCACGCGGACCGCCGACCTGCGCGGCAAGACCGTGTCGATCGGCGCCGCGGGCAGCGGCACGGAGTTGATCGCCACGCGCATCCTGCGTGCGGCGGGGATCGAGCCGGCACAGGACCTCACGCCGGTCAGCCTCGGGGTGGCCCAGTCGGTCGACGCGCTGAAGGACGGCAAGATCGACGCGTTCTTCTGGAGCGGGGGCGTGCCGACCGCGGCCGTGCTCGACCTGGCCAGCACGCCTGGCATCTCGTGGGGCCTGCTCGCGAACGACGACGTGCTGGCGGCGCTTCAGGCGACGCACGGTCAGGGGCTCTACACGCGGATAGTCGTGCCGAAAGCCGCGTACCCCGGGCTGCCCGCCGACGTGCCCGTCGTCGGCGTCGCCAATCTTCTCGTCGTCCACGCCGGGATGAGTGATCAACTCGCCTACGACATCACGCGGCTGCTGTTCGAGCATCAGCAGGAGCTGGTCGCCGTGCATCCCGAGGCGGCCCGCCTCGGGCTCGCGACCGCCGTGGTCGGCTCGCCGGCGCCCTTCCATCCCGGCGCGCTCCGGTACTACCGCGAGCGCGGCGCCGTGAAGTAGCCGCGTAGCCCCCATGGCCGACCCCGAGGCCCCGCCCGCCGTCGACGATCTGCTCGCGCGCTTCGACCCGGAGGCGCCCGTGGCACCGCTCGGCGGGGCGGCGGGACGCATCGCCGCCGTGCTGGCCGTGTCGCTCGCGCTGTACGCCCTCTACTGGGTCGTCGCCGTCGTCCAGCCGCAGGGCTATCGGCTGCGGTTCCTTCTCGGATGCCTGATCCTGACGTTTCTGCTGTACCCGTTCCGCCGAGGCACGGCCCGGGTCCGCGTGCCCGTCGCCGACTGGCTGCTCATCGGGGTGACCATCGCGGCGGTCGTCTGGCCGATCGTCGATTTCGACCGGTTCGTCTATCGGGCGACTGAGCCCGGCATGCCCGACCTGGTCCTCGGGTCGGCGCTGATCCTCATCGTGCTGGAGGCGACGCGACGGACCACCGGACTCGTGCTGCCGCTTACCGCCGCCGGGTTCCTGGCCTACGCGTACCTCGGCCCGCTCCTGGATCTGGTGGGCCTGGGCATCATCGCGCATCGCGGCTACGGGCCGGACCGGCTCGTCGGCACGCTCTACATGACGCTCGAGGGCATCTTCGGCGTGCCGCTGGATGTCGCCTCCACGTACATCATCCTGTTCACCGTGTTCGGTGCGGTGCTCGAGGCCTCGGGCGCGGGCCAGTTCTTCCTCGACTGGTCGCGCGCGGCGCTCGGGCGGTCGCGTTCCGGGGCCGCTGCCGGCCGCACCGTGACGCTCGCCGGATTCTTGCTCGGCACGGTCTCGGGCAGCGGCGTGGCGACCACGGTGATGCTGGGATCGGTGTCGTGGCCGATGCTGAAGCGGGCGGGCTATCCGAGGGACACGGCGGGCGCGGTGCTGTCGGCCGCCGGCATCGGTGCGATCCTCTCGCCGCCGACGCTGGGCGCCGCGGCGTTCCTCATCGCGGAATTCCTGAAGATCTCGTATCTCCAGGTGCTCGTGATGGCTACCATCCCGACGCTGCTGTACTACCTGTCGGCCTTCCTGATGATCGAGGCCGATTCGCGGCGGATCGGCACGACGCCGGTCGAAGGCGAGGTGCCGCCGCTCTGGGCGCTCACGCGCAGCCACGGGTACCACTTCATCTCGCTCGTGAGCGTCGGCGCGCTGCTGATGGCCGGCGTGACGACTTTCCGCGCCGTGTTCTGGGCCACCCTGCTGGCGGTGGCCATGAGCTTCGTGCGGCGCGAGACGGCCCTCTGGCCCCGGCGGCTCTTCGCGGCGATCGATGCCGGCGGGCGCGGCGTGCTCTCCGTCGCGGCGACGACGGCGACGGCGGGGATGATCGTCGGCGTGGTGACGCTGACCGGCCTGGGGCTGAAAGTCGCGGGCCTGATCGTCACGCTCGCGGGCGGGCACGTGTTCCTCACGGTCTGTTTCGGCGCCCTCGCCGTGTGGCTGCTCGGCCTGGCCGTGCCCGTGACCGCGTCCTACATCATCGCGGCCGTGATGGTGGCGCCCGCGATGGTGCAGGTCGGCATCGCGCCCGTCGCCGCGCACATGTTTATCTTCTACTACGCGGTGCTCTCGGAAGTGAGCCCGCCGACGGCGCTGGCACCGTTCGCGGCGGCCGCCCTGACGGGCGGCAACCCCTTCAAGACGATGATGCTGACGTGGAAGTACACGCTGCCGGCGTTTCTCGTGCCCTTCGTCTTCACGCTCGATCCGCGGGGGATGGGCCTGCTGCTCGAGGGCCCGGTCGCCGGCATCGTGTGGACGTCGGTGACGGCCGCCCTGGGCGTGGGCGCGCTCTCGATGGGGCTTGGCGGGTTCCTGCGTGTCCGCGCCACGGTCGCCGAGCGGGTGCTGGCGTGCGCCGGCGGGGCGCTGTTGTTCTATCCGACCGCCGCGGCTGACGCGGCCGGGCTGGCGCTCACGGGACTGGCTGCCGCCGCGAACGCCTGGCGGGCGCGGCGCAGCCGCTGATCCACGAGGCCATCCGGTCCTGGGCCTGCGCGAAGACCTGCGCCTGCGCAATGCCCGACCGCTTCGGCACCTCCAGCGAGTGATTCCCCTGTTCGACGACGTAGATCTCCGCCGGGGTCGCCAGCACGTCGAAGAACGTCCGCAACTCGGCCGGCGTCCCGAAGGCATCCTTCGCGCCCTGCACGATGAGCATCGGGTGCCTGATGTGCGGCAGGTGGGAGACCCGCACCTGTTGCGGCTTGCCGGGCGGATGCAGCGGGTAGCCGAGGAACACCACGCCCCGCAGGCGATCCCACCAGGTGACGGCGTCGGAATCGGCGGCGTCGCGGGCGGCCACCACGTGCGACGCCATCCTGCCGCCCAGCGATTTTCCGCCGATGAACAGCGGCCGCGCGCCCATCACCGGGTCGGCGGCGACGTGCGCCAGGACGGCGCGGTAGCACCCCTCGAGCACCGGCTGCGGGTCCGGCATCTTCTTGCCCCGTTCGGTGAACGGGAAGTTGAACGTGACGACATCGACATGGCGCTCGGCGAGGGCGGCAGCGAACCCCACCATGAACTCGCTGAACTGGTTCGAGCCGGCGCCATGTGCGAGGACGAGCGTCGCAAGGGCAGGCGCGTCGGCGGCGTAGACCATCGCCGTCACCGCCGCCCCGCCCTCCAGTTCGATTCGCCGCGCCTCGGCCATCGGTCCCGCCCCTTGAGTCCGCCCTGTCGGCAGCATACGCTATCTGTGCGAGGGAAATGGGGTCAGAGCCCAATTCCTTCGAACTCCGGGAATTGGGATCTGACCCCATTTCCGATGTCGGATGCAAAAGGGGCCAGGCCCCTTTTCCAGGGAGAGGACGGGGCGTGGCTGCGCAATACATCTACACGATGAAGGGGCTTGGTAAGGTCTATCCTCCTGACCAGGTTGTACTTAAGGATATCTGGCTGTCGTTCCTGCCTGGCGCCAAGATCGGCGTGCTTGGTCTGAACGGCGCCGGAAAGAGCACGATTCTCAAGATCATGGCGGGCATCGAGAAGGAGTTCCTCGGCGAGGCGTTTCCGGCCGCCGGCATCTCCGTGGGCTACCTCCCGCAGGAGCCGCGGCTCGACCCGTCCAAGACCGTCCTCGGCAACGTCGAGGAGGGCGTCGCCGACACCAAGGCGCTGCTCGAGCGTTACGACGACGTAAACGCGAAGCTCGGCGAGGACCTGAGCCCCGAGGAGATGGACAAGGTGCTCGAGGAGCAGGGCACGCTGCAGGACAAGATCGAGGCGGTCGGTGCCTGGGACCTCGATTCCAAGCTCGAGCTCGCGATGGACTCGCTGCGCCTGCCGCCGGGCGACGCGGACGTGTCGATCCTGTCGGGCGGGGAGCGGCGTCGCGTGGCCCTCTGCCGGCTGCTGCTGCAGTCGCCCGACCTGCTGCTGCTGGACGAGCCGACCAACCATCTCGACGCCGAGTCGGTGGCCTGGCTCGAGCACTTCCTCAAGGACTACCCCGGCACGGTGGTTGCCGTCACCCACGACCGCTACTTCCTCGACAACGTGGCCGGCTGGATCCTCGAACTCGACCGCGGCTCGGGCATTCCGTGGCAGGGCAACTACTCGTCGTGGCTCGAGCAGAAGCAGAAGCGCCTCGAGATCGAGGAGAAGCAGGAGGCGCGCCGCAGCCGCACGCTGCAGCGGGAGCTCGACTGGATCCGGATGTCGCCGCGGGCGCGGCAGGCCAAGGGCAAGGCCCGCCTCAACGCCTACGAGGCGATGCTCGGCGAGGAGAGCTCCCAGCGCATCGAGACGGCGGAGATCTACATTCCGCCGGGGCCCCGCCTGGGCGACATCGTCGTCGAGGCCCGCAACCTGAAGAAGGGTTACGGTGACATGCTGCTCATGGACGGCATGGACTTCACGCTGCCGCGCGGCGGGATTGTCGGCGTCATCGGCCCCAACGGCGCGGGCAAGACGACGCTGTTCCGGATGATCACCGGGCAGGAGCAGCCGGACGGCGGCACCCTGCGCATCGGCGACACCGTACAGGTCGGCTACGTCGATCAGTCCCGCGACGCGCTGGGCGCCGAGAAGACGGTCTGGGAGGAGATCTCCGAGGGCCGCGACGAGGTGGTGCTGGGCAAGCGCGAGGTCGCGTCGCGCGCCTACGTGTCGTGGTTCAACTTCAAGGGGCGCGACCAGCAGCGCAAGGTCGGATCGCTCTCGGGCGGCGAGCGCAATCGGGTGCACCTGGCCAAGCTGCTCAAGCGGGGCTGCAACCTGCTCCTGCTCGACGAGCCGACCAACGACCTCGACGTCGACACGCTGCGGGCGCTCGAGGACGCGATTCTCGACTTCGCGGGCTGCGTGGTGGTCATCAGCCACGACCGCTGGTTCCTCGACCGCATCGCGACGCACATGCTCGCCTTCGAGGGCGAGAGCAAGGTGGTGTGGTTCGAGGGCAACTACCAGGACTACGAGGCCGACCGGCACCGGCGGCTCGGGGCCGAGGCCGATCGGCCGCACCGGATCAAGTACCGGAAGCTGACGCGGTAGGGAAGAAGACAGAATTCAGAAGACAGAAGCCAGCAGACCTCTCGCCGAGTGTGGGGCGCGGCCCGGAGTCAGCATATAATCCGCGGAAGTCGGCTTTCATACTCGTTCATTCTCAGGGGTAAGAGTCCATGCTGCGACGACCTGGCGTCCTTATCACCGGCGCGAGCGGAGAAATCGGCCACGGGCTGATCACGCAGCTCGCGCAGAACGGTTCCACGACCATCGTGACGCTCGACGTGCGGGGACTCGAGCCCGAGCAGGGCAAGATGGTGCACCGGGAGATCATCGGCTCGATCACCGACGCCTCGGCGCTCGAGCGCATCCTGGCGGAGTTCGACATCGACCACGTCTACCACCTGGCGGCGTACCTCTCGACCCGTAGCGAGTTCACGCCTGTCACGGCGCACGAGGTGAACGTCGAAGGCACGATGAACCTGCTCGAGTTCGCGCAGAAGCAGGGCGAGTCCCACGGCCGGCCGGTCGTCTTCCTCTACCCGTCTTCGATTGCCGCGTATGGCATGCCCGATCTCGAGACCAAGACGAAGTCCGGCCGGGTCCGCGAAGAGGAGTTCAACACGCCGACGACGATGTACGGCTGCAACAAGCTCTACTGCGAGCTGCTCGGCCGCTACTACGCGCGGCACTACAAGCAGCTGGCCGCCGAGCCGCTGTCGGGCAAGGTGGACTTCCGCGCCGTGCGGTTCCCCGGGCTGATCTCGGCGGTGACGGTGCCGTCGGGTGGCACGTCGGACTACGCGCCCGAGATGATCCACGCCGCCGCGAAGGGCGAGCCCTATGCGTGCTTCGTGCGGCCCGACACCCGCATCCCGTTCATGGCGATGCCGGACGGCGTCGAGGTGCTGCTGAAACTGGCCGCCGCGCCACGCGCGACCCTGTCGAAGACGGCCTACAACGTCGGCGCGTTCAACCCTTCGGCCGACGAGTTCCGCACCGAGGTCCTCAAGGCGTTCCCGAAGGCCGACATCTCGTTCACGAACGATGTGAAGCGGCAGGGCATCGTCGACTCGTGGCCCGCCGACGTGAACGACTCGGCGGCCAGGGCCGACTGGGGCTATGCGCCGCAGTACGATTTCCGGCGCGCGATGGAGGAGTACCTGCTGCCGATGATCCGGCAGCGCTACGCGAAGTAGGGCGCTGTTCGTGAATGAATGATGGTTGCAGGGGGTGGCTGTGGGCCGGCCATAAGGGCCCGTAAGAAGACAGCACTTGCTACCTGTGTTTTCTAACGGGCTCTAACGCCGATGCGCCAGGGAGCGCCTGACCGCATGGATCTGAAGTCGCTCATCCGACACGCCCGCGGCGACGAGCCGGCCGACCTCCGTCTTCGCGGCGGGCGTGTGGTCAACGTGCTCAGCGGCGAGGTGCTGGCCTCCGACGTGGCCATCGCCGGCGAGCGCATCATCGGCCTCGGGTCCTACGACGCGCGTGAGACCATCGAGCTTGACGGCGCGTTCATCGCGCCCGGGTTCATCGACGCGCACGTCCACATCGAGAGCGCGCTGGTGCCGCCCTCCGAGTTCGCGCGCGCCGTCGTGCCACGCGGCACGACCACGGTCATCACCGATCCCCATGAAATCGCCAATGTCCTCGGCCTCGAGGGCATCCGGTTCATGTTCGAAAGCGCCAAGTACGGGCCGCTCGGCATGTACGTCATGGTGTCGTCGTGCGTCCCGGCGACCTCCATGTCCACCAACGGCGCCGTCCTGCACGGCTATGACCTGTTCCCGCTGAAATCCGACCCCTGGGTGCTGGGCCTCGCGGAGGTCATGAACTACCCGGGCGTCATCGCGGGCGACGACGCGGTGCTGGAGAAGATCGGGGCGTTCCAGGACCGCGTCATCGACGGCCACAGCCCGGCGCTCACGGGCCGCGCGCTGCAGACCTACGTCGCCGCCGGCGTCCAGTCGGATCACGAGTCCACCACCGCCGCGGAAGCCCTCGAGAAGCTCCGGCTCGGCATGATGGTGATGATCCGCGAGGGCACGGTCGCGCGCGATCTCGCCGCGCTCGCGCCCCTGGTGTCCCCGGCGAACCAGCACCGCTTCTGCTTCTGCACCGACGACTGCCAGCCCGCCGACCTGGTCGCGCTTGGCGGCATCGACCACGCGATCCGCCGCGCCATCGAGCTCGGGATGGACCCGGTCACCGCGATCCGCCTGGCGACGTGGAATCCCGCGCAGCACTTCCGGCTCCACCGCCTTGGCGCCATCACGCCCGGCCGACGGGCCGACCTCGTCGTGTTCGACGACCTCCAGGCGCCGCGCGCCCGAATGGTGTTCCGCAACGGCATGCTGGTGGCGAAGGACGGCCGGATGACGGTGTCGCCGCGGCCGCCGGCGCGGGCGCTGCGCAGCACCATGAACATCGCGTGGGAGCGCGTGGACCTGAGGATTCCCCTGGAGGGGCGGCGCGCCCGTGTCATCGGCGTGCAGCCGAACCAGCTCGTCACCGACAGCCTGATCGACGAGCCCGGCCGGCGCGACGGGGAGGCGACCGCCGACCCCCGCCGCGACCTCCTCAAGATGGCCGTCATCGAGCGGCACATGGCGTCGGGGGCCGTCGGCAAGGGGTTTGTCCGGGGCATGGGCCTGTCACGCGGCGCCATCGCCTCCTCCGTGGCGCACGACCACCACAACCTCGTCGTCATCGGCGCCGATGACCCGTCGATGCTGACGGCCGCGCGGCGTGTCGGCGCGCTGCACGGCGGCATGGTCGTCGCCGACGGCGACCGCGTGCTGGCGGAGGTCCCGCTTCCGCTCGGCGGCCTGATGAGCGCGCAGCCGCTCGAGGCGGTCCGCGCCGAGGTCGACGACGCCGTCCGGGCGGCGCGCGCCCTCGGCTCCCCGCTGCACGACCCGTTCATGGCGATGAGTTTCCTCGCCCTCGAGGTGATTCCCGCGCTGAAGCTCACCGACAAGGGCCTGGTCGACGTCAACCGCTTCACGCTGGTGCCGCTGTGGGTCGAGTAGCGCGCCTGGCGTGCGCGCTCCTCACAGCGTTGCTGGCTTCCTCTGCGCTGCACGCGCCGCAGCTGGCCGCGCAATCCGTCGCGACGCAATCCGCCGCGACGCAGGCGGCCCAATCGACGACGGCCCCGAGGTTCGCCGATCAGATCGAGAAGCTGCTGGCCGAGGATCGCCGCAGTCCCCCGAAGGACGGTTCGATCCTGTTCATCGGCAGCAGCATCTTCCGGCTGTGGACGACGGTCGCCGAACAGATGGCGCCGCTGCCCGCCTACAACCGCGCCTTCGGCGGGTCGCGCACGCCGGAGATGCTGGAGCAGTTCGACGCGCTCGTGCGCCCGCACACACCGCGGTTCATCGTGTACTACTGCGGGAGCAATGACGTCGCCGGCGGCGAGCCTGCCGCGGCGGTCGTCGACCGGATCATGCAGTTCGTGGCGCGGGTGCGCGAGACGCTGCCGGGGACGCGCGTGTTCTTCGTGTCCATCAACAAGGCCCCAAGCCGGCAGAAGACCTGGGACGTGGCGGACGCCGTCAACGCGGCGATCAGGCGGCAGGCCGACGCGTTGGACGAGCTGGAGTACATCGACGTCAACCCGGTCCTGTTCGATGCGGACGGACAGCCGCGCACCGGGCTCTACCTGCCGGACATGCTGCACTTTCAGCCGCCGGCGTATGTGGAGTTCACGCGGATCATCAAGCCCGTCCTCGTCCGAGCGTGGGAGGCGAAAGCACCGCGCCTGCCGTAGCGAGGAACAGCCGGCCAGCGACCGTGGACGGCCGGGAGGCGCCGACGCCGCGCTGACGCTCACCGGCGAGGGTCCGGTCGACGTCAACCGCTTCAGGCTGGTGCCGCTGTGGATCGAGTAGAGTAGCCTGATGGACGTTGCGTCACTGACCGCGCCCGCCCTGCAGGCCCTGCCGTTCCCCGTCTTCGTCGTCGACCACGACGTCCGCATCCTGGCGATGAACGATCGCGCCTCGCGCCTGGTCGGGCCACAGGCGGAGATGATGCTGCATCATCGTGGCGGCGAGGCGCTGCACTGCATTCACGCAGGCGATACACCCGACGGGTGCGGCCACGGGCCGTCGTGCGCCGACTGCGTCGTCCGGAACTCCGTGAACGCCGCGTATGCCGGCAAGGCCGTGGTGCATCGACGAGCCCGGATGACACTGCGCCGGGGCGACGAGGTCCGCGACGCCTTCGTGCTGGTGTCCGCGTCGCCGTTCGTCTCGGGCGGGGACACGTACACCGTGCTGGTGATCGAGGATCTGTCCGAGGTCGTGGCCTCCTCGAATTTCCTGCCCGTCTGCATGGGATGCAAGCGGATCAGGCAGGAAGGGCAGTGGCAGGCCCTGGAGCAGTACCTCGGCGCCACGATGGACCTCAAGGTGAGCCACAGCATCTGCCCGGTCTGCATGGTGCGGCTGTATCCGGAGTTCAACGACGAGGCCGTCCGGCCGGAGTAGGCCGCCTCCCAGCCCCGCCTGGCCGCCGGGTGTAACCGAACTGGCGGACCTGAATCCCTGTTCAGGACACCCCCGTCCCGCTCCCGGACGGGTGGCGGGCCCGGGCCGTCTCAACGCCCTTATTCGTCATCCTGGTTCCCAGGCCTGGCGCCCGATGCTCAGTAGAGAGGCCGTATGGATTCCCTCTCCAGGCGTCGTTTCTTGCGCATCTCCGCCGCCACGATCGGTGCGACGGCGGCGGCCGGCGGGCTGGCGGGGCACCTGGCAGGCCGGGGGACGGGCGAGGCCGCTGCGCCGTCCGGGCTGCAGAAGATCCCCACCTTCTGCGACATCTGCTTCTGGAAGTGCGGCGCCATCGCCTACGTCCAGGACGGACGGCTCTGGAAGATCGAAGGCAACCCGGACGATCCGTTGAGCCGAGGCCGCCTGTGCCCGCGAGGGACGGGCGGCGTCGGCGCCCATGTCGACGAGGATCGCCTGAAGGCGCCGCTCATCCGGCGCAGGCAGCGCGGGGAGGACGTCTGGGCGCAGGTGACCTGGGACGAGGCGCTCAGCCACATCGCCGGGAAGATGCAGGCGATCAAGGCCCGCTACGGCCCGGAGGCCGTCGCCCTGTTCTCGCACGGGCTCGGCGGGACCTTCCTGAAGCACACGCTGAAGGCCTATGGCTCGCCCAACATTGCGGCGCCGTCCTTCGCCCAGTGCCGCGGCCCGCGCGACGTCGGCTTCCACCTGACCTTCGGCGAAGAAGTCGGATCGCCCGAGCGCACGGACATCCGGAACAGCCGGTGCCTGGTGCTCATCGGCTCGCACCTGGGCGAGAACATGCACAACACCCAGGTGCAGGAGTTCGCCGAAGCCGTCGGCAACGGCGCCCGCGTGATCGTGGTGGATCCGCGCTTCTCGGTCGCCGCCAGCAAGGCCGCGCACTACCTGCCGATCAAGCCCGGGACCGACCTCGCGCTCGTGCTGGCGTGGATGCACGTGCTGGTCACCGAGGGGCTGTACGACAAGGACTACGTCGCGCAGCACGGGTTCGGCTTCGAGGCGTTTGCGGCCGAGCTTGCCCCGTACACCCCCGAGTGGGCATACCCCGAGACCGGGATCGACCCGGCCGTGATTCGCGAGACGGCGCGCGAGATGGCCCGCTGCCGGCCGGCCACCCTCGTGCACCCGGGGCGCCACGCCACGTGGTACGGCGACGACACCCAACGCGCCCGCGCCATCGCGCTGCTGAACGCGCTGCTGGGCAGCTGGGGCCGCAAGGGCGGGTTCTACACGCCGGTGTCGATGGACATCCCGGGCTATCCCTATCCGCCGTACCCGAAGTCGGAGAAGGGCAAGGTCGACAACCCCGGCGCCAGGTACCCGTTCGCCCTCGAGACCATCACGACCGGGATTCGCGAGGCGACCATCACCGGGAAGCCCTATCCCATCAAGGGCTGGATGACCTACGCGACCAACCTGATGACAGCGCTGCCCAACGAGCCGGAGACGATCACGGCCATCCAGGCGCTCGACCTGCTCGTGGTCGTCGATGTGATCCCGACCGAGATGGCCGGGTGGGCGGACGTCGTGCTGCCCGAGTCGACCTATCTCGAGCGCTACGACGACCTGAACCCGGAGCTGTTCCGGGAGCCGTTCGTGGCTCTGCGCCAGCCGGTGGTGCCGTCGCCGCACGACCAGAAGCCGAACTGGTGGATCGCCCGCGAACTCGCGAAGAAGCTCGGCCTCGAGTCCTACTACCCGTGGAAGACCATCGAGGAGTATCTCGACTATCGGCTGACGAAGGCCGGCCTGAGCTTCGCCGAGTTGAAGCAGAAGGGCATCATCCACGGGCCGAAGCAGCCGGTGTTCTTCGACGAAGGCGTCGCGCCGGTATTCCCGACCGCCTCGGGCAAGATCGAGTTCTATTCGACGACGCTCGGCGACAGGGGCTTCGACCCGGTGCCGACATTCACGCGGCCCGCGGAACCGCCTGCGGGCATGTTCCGCCTCCTGTTCGGCCGGGCGCCGGTCCATTCGTTCGGCCGCACGCAGTCGAACCCCCTCCTGAACGAGATGATGGACGAGAACGAAGTGTGGCTGAACGCCGATGTCGCGGCCCGCCTCGGGCTTACCGATGGCGGCTACGTCCGGCTGACGAATCAGGACGGCGTCGTGAGCAACCGCGTGAAGCTCAAGGCGACCCAGCGCATCCGCCCGGACTGCGTCTACATGGTGCACGGCTTCGGGCACACCGCCGTGCGGCTGCGCCGGACGGTGGGCAGGGGGGCGAGCGACGCCCAACTCATCACGCGGTACACGACGGACCCCCTCATGGGCGGCACCGGGATGAACGTCAACTTCGTGGCCGTCGAGGCGGAGGCGTAGGCGATGGCACGCTACGGCATGGCAATCGACACCCGCCTGTGCGTGGGGTGCATGGACTGCGTGGTCGCCTGCAAGACCGAGAACCGCGTGCCCGAAGGCTTCAACCGCGACTGGATCGCGTACGAAGCCGTCGGCCGTTTCCCCACGCTCCACATGGAGATCCGCTCGGAGCGGTGCAACCACTGCGACAACCCGCCGTGCGTCACCTGCTGCCCGACCGGCGCGAGCCACGTGGACGACCTCGGTCGCATCGTGCTGGTCGCGCACGAGGCCTGCATCGGCTGCAAGGCGTGCCTCGCGTCGTGCCCCTACGACGCGCGGTTCGTGCACCCTGACGGCTACGCCGACAAGTGCACGTTCTGCGCGCACCGCGTGACGGACGGCCTCGACCCCTCGTGCGTGGCCGTGTGCCCGACCCACTGCTTCACGTTCGGCGATCTCGATGACCCGAACAGCGCCATCACGAAGGCGCTGGAGTCGCGGACGGCGCACCCGTTGCTGCCGGCGGCCGGCACCAGGCCGCGCATCTTCTACCTGGACTGACCCGTGACTCCCGAACTGTTCATCACGCGACACAACGACCTCATCGATCCCTTCGTCCACGTCTGGAGCTGGCAGATTCCGATCTACCTGTTCCTCGGCGGCTGGGTGGCGGGGATGATGATCATCACCGGCTATTTCATGCTCGGCGGGCGTCACACGCGCCGGTCGCCGCTGCTCTCGGCGCTGCCTGGCGTCGGTCTGGTGCTGCTGAGCCTGGGCATGCTGGCGCTGTTCCTCGACCTCGAGCACAAGCGCTACGTGTGGCGGCTCTACACGACGTTGCAGTGGACCTCGCCCATGTCGTGGGGGTCGTGGATTCTCCTGCTCGTCTATCCCGTGCTCGTGCTGACCTGGATGGTCCGCCCGCCGGTGATCCTCGAAGATCTCAGCCAGACCATCGAGCGCGTGTCCCGCGCGCTGCAGGCCAACCGCCGGATCGTGCGGGTGATCGGGATCGCCAGCATGATCATCGGCGCGGCGCTGGGCGTGTACACCGGCGTCCTGCTGAGTTCACTCGGGGCGCGCCCGCTCTGGAACAGCGGCGCGCTCGGCGTGCTGTTTCTCGCCTCAGGCGTGTCGGCGGCGGCGGCCTTCGCGCATCTGGTGACGCGCAGCCCCGATGAACGCGCGCTCACGGTCCGTATCGACAACGTGGTCCTGGCGTCCGAACTGGGCATCCTGACGCTCTTCCTGCTCGGGCTGCTCGCCGGCAGCGCCCCGCAGGTCGAGGCCGCCGGGCTCTTCCTCGGCGGGCCCTACACGGCGCCGTTCTGGGTCTTCGTCGTCGGACTCGGGATTGTCGTGCCGCTGTTCATTCAGATCCTGGCGGCGCGCCACCTTATCCAGCACACCCCGATCGCGCCGATCATGGTGATGGCCGGAGGGCTGGCGCTTCGCTGGGTCATCGTGTCGGCCGGCCAGTTCAGTCACTGGGCGCACGGGGCGATGCGCATGCACTAGGGGGGCTAGGGACTAGGCGCTAGGGACTAGGCGCTAGTTCAGAGTCGGGACTCGGGACTCGGGATTGGGGATTCGGGGTTGGGGAAGCCGGCTGATGCCAGCCACGGAGCAAACCATGCGAGCACGGCGAACTCGCTCGCACGACAATCGCATCGCAAGGGCCGAAGACCGCGCTGGGTTGGGGACCCAGCGCTGCCGCCGACGGAGAGGCCGACACTGACCCCGCGGCCAACGCGTCGCTGGCGCGTTGGCACTCGACTTGGCGTCAAATTGGAGCCGCCAAGTCGAAAGCGGGGCCCCTGTCCGCCGTGTCGAGCGGTTTGCGCAGTGAC
>Ga0315287_10002882_pt1 | contig 16461 bp, 15 predicted proteins | sample YL17G11_0_MG_FD_205037 | JGI IMG/M metagenome (GOLD analysis project Ga0315287, IMG submission 205037) | Sediment microbial communities from Yellowstone Lake, YNP, Wyoming, USA - YL17G11_0 | ecosystem: Environmental > Aquatic > Freshwater > Lake > Sediment | place: USA: Wyoming | collected... | reverse complement strand
GCCATCGAACTTCCCCGTCATTTTCCCAGCTGCCTTGTCGAAGTTCGTCAGGCGTCCTGTCTTTTCGCAGAATTCAATATTTGCAGGAAGAATGCCCTGTTCCGCGATTTTCAGGTATCTGGACCAGAACTGATCCCTGATCTCCACCTGGTTGAACGGAACAGGCGACAAATTTGCGAATTCCCCTGTAGAATCGGAAAATGCCCCTGTTCCGGCAAAAAAAAGCATCATACATATAACTCCTGTCCTTGTCATGGCTTCAATCCCTTTTGATTCTTTAAAATTCCCGTTTCAAGATGATTGAATTTTTTACCGATTTGAAGTTTCATTATTCTGTTCATCGAGCAATTGAATGATAAGAGGTTTCAACGGAGGGAGGTTTGATTTTATGGTTTTCCATACTATTTCCATATCAATGCCAAAATATTCATGAATCATTTTATCCCTCATCCCTGCCATCTTTTTCCAGGGGATTTCGGGAAATTTGATTCGTATTGATTCCGGAATATTTTTCACTGCCTCGCCTATAACTTCCAGACTCCTTATCACAGCATTGATTGTTTTTCGATCATCCATAAACTGATCAAAGGACATATTGCCAATGAAAGATTCAATGTCCTGTATTGAATCAAGAATATCCTGAAAATAATCTCTGAAATCTCTCTGTTTCACAAATATAGAACTTCCTCAAGGATACGCTGACCGATATGAGGTTTTAACGCCTTCCTGGAAACAAGATCCACTTTGGAGCTTAGAATCTTCTCAAGAAATTCTTGCAGATCCATGAACTCGAAAAATCCAACAGGTTCTTCGAAATCCACAAGAATATCAATGTCGCTCTTATGTTGTTCTTCTCCCCTGACAAAAGATCCAAATATTCCAATATCCTTCACAGAAAAAGAATTTTTCAATGCCTCTTTATGTTCAGTGATAACTTTCCTTATTTCCTGAAGAGTTTTCATGATATGGTTCTTTTCCTTCAACAATATTTCAATCTCTATATTCTCAAGGGTATTAAAACATCAAGTGGAATTTACTTTGAGTGAAAAGACATTTGGGTGCATTTCACTTTGCCAAGGGTTATTATTCTTTTTTAACCGATTGCCTGATCAATGAGATCGAGGATTACAGGGAGATCAACTTTGTGGATAAAGTTTTCTGCACCGGTGTGTTTGAGTTTTTTCTCAATGGACGGTCTTTTGGCAGGGGTCCATTTGAGGAGGGATTCGAGCTTTGCAATGTCGCGGGTGCGGGAGAAATAATCGCCTGTGATGAGAACGCATTCAATAGCGCCTCCGGACAGGGCAAGATGAATCTGGATCAGGCCGCCTTCGGTCTTTTTTTCCGCATAGCACATGCGGCGTTTCGGCGTGCGCATTCCGTAAATCCAATCGTCATTATCGTATTTTTCCTGCATGAGTTCCCTGACCCGTGTCTCTTCATCAGGGGAAAGACCTTCGCAGGGCAGAGAAAGCTCAAGGGTGTGCTTCAGGGCGTTGTGAACAGCTTTCTCTACCTGATCGAGCGTTATGTCCTTCCCCGCCTCTTTCCTTATAGTCGTCATTCTGTTGTCGAAACAGGAGACGCCGCGATCGAGCATTCTTTCAGTTGGAAGGTTCAGGATATCGAGCATCGCCTCCATGTCAAAATCGAGGAGAAGGCTGGTATGGAAAAATGTGACGTTCTCCATATCCTGCGAGATTGCGAGTCCGGCGATCTTTTTTCCGTTCACAGTGAGGTCGTTTTTCCCCATAAACCCTGCATCGAGCCCGATTTGCTTCAAAGCATTGGCAAAGGCGCAAGACAGAAATTCAAACGCTCCCTGGATCGTTCCGGGAAGTCCGGGAAAATCGTTTGGGAGAACAAGTCCGAAAGCCATCTGGTCAGGCGTCATGAAAACCGTGCCTCCGCCCGTAATGCGGCGGTTCACCTCGATGCCCCGCGCCTCGCAACGATCCAGCCTAAGGCACGCAGAAACGTTCTGATACCGACCCACGATTGCGCAGGGGAGGTAGTTATATAGATGAAGGGAAGGGGGTGCGCTCTTTTTTGAAACCAACTCACACAGGGCTTCATCAATCGCAAGTCCCCGGGAGGAGGAAAGGTTTTGGTTATGAATGAAACGACTGATCATGGGATATTGGTTACTTTTTTTTTCTTCACATCATACCAGGCTCTGAATTGTCATCGGAATCGGAATCGGCATCGGTATCGAACCCATTTTTACTGTATTCAGCCGTGTCCTCCCGAACGCAGTAGCCGCGATTTCCGAGCTTAGTCAGCATGGCGATTATCCGATCGAGAATCTTTTTGGCTTCGACATTTTCCTGTGATGACAACGCCCCGCAAACTTCCAGAACATCTTGAATAGCTCCGCATTCAAGCGCTGAACCCCGTGCGATCTCGAAAAATCGACGGCGTTCGCCATTAGTCGGTTTGCCGTTGCCTTCAGCAATATTAAGAGGGATTGACTGCGATGCTCGAAGGAGTTGATCTTTAGCATTGTGATGCTTGCCCTTAAGTTGTTCACATAGACGATAAGACCAACCGACATACTCGATCGCCGCTCTGTAAACATCAAGTTGCTCGTGTCCAAAAGTCATGTAGATTCCCTCGATTCCGATTCCGATACCGATTTGAAAAAGCGGTTAGAAATACTCCTCGAAAAAATCTATAAGGCGCGGATCAGGATGCCGCTTAAGTCCTGGATGTCGATTCGGACGTCAAGATCCTTGGCGCCCTCTTTGAGGTTCAAAAGGCACGTGGGGCAGGCAACGGCGAGGATTTCCGCGCCGAGCCTTGCAGCCTCTCGCACGCGTTCTTCCGCGATCTGTTTTGCCAGATCCGGGTAGCTTCCGAGGAGGGGACCTCCGCAACATACGGAATTCTCGCGATTCTTGGGGAAATCCATGAGCTGGAGTTCAGGCACTGCGCGCAGAACCTCGCGAGGTTCTTCATACACCTGGCCGTGGCGTCCGATGTCACAACCGTCGAAATAAATGACCTTTTTCTTGAAGGGTTTTGCAAACTTGAGTTTGCCCTCCTTTATCAGCTGGGCGAAGAGCTGAACCACGTGCAGGGGTATGAATTCATCGGAATAATGTTCCTTCAAAGCCTTGAAGCACCCGGCGCAGGGAGTAATCACATATTTTACCCCGAGTTTTTTCCATGCCTCCTTGTTGCGGGCAACCTGTTTTTCCGCCTCCTCGCGCGCTCCCATGCGCATGAGGGGGTCGCCGCAGCATTCCTCCAAGTCTCCCATGAGAGTAAAATCAACGCCTGTCTTTTCCAGGATGCGGATCACGGCTTTTCCGATCCTGCTCTGGGCATAGGAAATGGCGCATCCGGCATGGAGGAGATACTCCGCAGGTTTCGGCTGGCGCAGCTCAGGGGGCAGCCATGCGCCGCGCTCCTTCTTTGGCTGGGCAAAGGGATTAAATTCATCCTTAATGCTGACGCGCACCCTGTTCTGATTTTCGGGAAGCATCTTTCCCTGTTTGATCATGGCTGCTTTGGCTTCGAGCAGGAGGTCGTTGACAGGCACGCCCGGGGGACATGTCACGCGGCAGGCGTCGCATTGGAGGCAGGTCAAGAGGGATTCCTGGACTCCGTCTGTAAGTTCGATTTCGTTATTCATCACCGCCTTGATGAGCCTGATGCGGCCGCGGGCCACGCGCGCTTCCTTCTTCGTGATCACATATACGGGACATGTTTCCTGGCAGTTGCCGCATTTCATGCATTTGACGATATCTTCGACTTTTTCTTTCAGAAAGGGCATTGCGATCTCCGATCATATAAATGGTTCATGGTTTATAGTTCATGGTTCCTGGTTCAATTATTTTAATACCCTCGTTCAATTAACAATTTACAAAAATCAATAATCATTTATAAAAACATCTTTCCCGGATTGAGAATGCCGTTGGGATCCAGGGCGTCCTTGACCTTTTTCATGACTTCAACGCCTTCGCGTCCGACTTCCTTTACCATGAAGCGCGCCTTTGTTGAGCCGATGCCGTGTTCGCCGGAGATGGTGCCGTCGAGCCGGAGCGCAAGGTCGAAGATCTCCTCAATGGCCTTTTCCACGCGGGCGAATTCCTCCTTGTCGCGTTCATCCGTCAGGATCGTGGGATGGAGATTGCCATCGCCCGCATGGCCGAAATTTCCGATCCGGATGTTATATTTTTTTGCGATTTCATTCACGCCGCGCACCATTTCCGGGATTCGGCTCCTGGGCACTGTGGCGTCTTCGAGAATGGTTGTGGGCCGGACGCGCGCCAAAGCCGAGAGCGCGGAGCGCCGCGCCTGCCAGATCAATTCCCGTTCTTCTTCTGAGCGCGCCTTCTGGACTTTGGTCGCCTGATTCTTTCTGCAGATCTCTTCCACGCGGGCGATTTCCTTCATCGCAGCCTCGCGAACGCCGTCGGTTTCGATCAAAAGGATGGCGTCCGCATCGCGCGGAAGACCGATCTTTTTGAAATCCTCCACTGCATTGATGGTGATATGATCCAGGAATTCAAGCGTTGCAGGAACCACGCCGGACTTGATGATATCCGCCACGGTCTGGGCTGCCTGGTTCATGTCATTGAAAATGGCGAACACGGATTCCTTGTGTTCAGGAGCAGGGACAAGCTTGAAGATCACCTTTGTAATGATCCCGAGCGTTCCCTCGCTGCCCACAAACAGCTGGGTCATGTTATACCCTGTGGCGGTCTTGACCGTGCGGGTGCCTGTATGGATGATCTCCCCGGTAGGCGTCACCACTTCCAATCCCATGACATAATCCTTTGTCACGCCGTATTTCAGCCCGCGCAGGCCTCCGGCATTTTCCGCCACATTCCCGCCGATGGTGGAGGTCTTCATGCTCGAGGGATCAGGGGGATACATCAGTCCGCGCTTCGCCACTTCCTCGTTCAGCTTCTGTGTGATCACGCCTGTTTCCACAACGGCATAGAAATCCGACTCGTTTATCTCGATGATGCGGTCAAAGCGCGACAGGCAGAGCACAATGCCGCCTTTTACCGGTACGCTTCCTCCGGAAAGCCCTGTGCCTGCGCCGCGCGGGATCACGGGGATCTTATACTCATTCGCCCATTTCATGATCTGGGAGATCTGTTCGGGATTTCCGGGAAACACGATCGCATCCGGCATGGCTTCATCAATTGTCGCGTCGTAGGAGTAGCACAGCCGGTCTTCAAGCGAGTCGGTATAATAATCCGGACCCACGAGACTTTTTATTTTCTCCAGGACATCATCGAGGCTTTTATTCCTTGGCATAATCCTTTCCCTCTGCTTTATCTTTTTCCAGTTTGGTAATTTCCTGCTCCAGCCATTTCAGGGCATCAGGACCTTTCATAAGGCCGGGAAGTTCCTCCGCGAAATTTTCGGGGGCAAGGGTGAATATCCACCCGCCGCCGTAGCAGTCGGAGTTGATGAGAGTGGCGTCGCCTTCCAGATCATAATTCACTTCCTTGATCTCGCCGGACATGGGCGCAACAAGTTTGCCGATCCATTTGGCGGACTGAATTTTTCCACAGGTGTCATTCGCCTGGATGGCATCGCCTTCGAACGGGAGATCCACATAGGTGATGTCGCCCGCCTCGGACTGGGCGAAATCAATCAGGCCAACCCGCACCAGATCGTCGCTCTCGACTTTCACCCAGCAGAAATCCTTGTGATAATACAGATCATCGGGCATCTCGTAATTTTTTACCTTTGCCATATCCCCATCTCCTTTTGAGTAAGATTTCGAGAACGATTAAGATCAAGATTAAGATTACGATTACGATTAAAAATAAGAAAGAGTGAATGCAACGTCTTTCTGTTCCTTAATATTCCTTTGGCATGGTCATGAGCTGTTCGTAAGTGAACACCGGGCCGTCTATGCAGACATAGTATCTTCCGATATTGCAGCGGCCGCATTTGCCGATGCCGCATTTCATGCGCATCTCTAAAGTTGTGACGATCTGATCAGGCTTGAACCCGAGTTTTGTGAGTCCCTGGAGCACGAACTTGATCATGATGGGAGGACCGCAGGTGATTGCCATGGCATCCTCAGGCGAAGGTGCAACCTGGTCGAGAAGCGCAGGAACGAATCCCACGCGGCCCTTATAATCGCCCACAGCCTTGTCCACGGTCTCGTAATATGCGACATCCTTCCGCTGTCCCCATTCCAGGAGATCGTATTTGAACAAGAGATCGCCCGGGGTTCTGGCGCCGTACAGAATCGCAATATCCTTGTAATCCCTGCGATGGGATTCATGCAGCATGTAGCTGATCAGGGAGCGCAACGGGGCAAGTCCGATGCCGCCTGCGATGAAAATAATATTCCGCGTTTTTTTTAATTTTTCCAGGGGGAAGGTGTTGCCATAAGGCCCGCGCACGCCGAGGATATGTCCCACGCTGGAGTTATGAATGGCGGTGGTGACCACGCCCATCTTCTTGATGCAGAATTGCAGATTCGGCTGCGTCGGGGAGGATGTAATGGAAACAGGCGCCTCGCCCGCGCCGAAGATGGAAACTTCTGCAAACTGTCCGGGCAGATATTGAAACCGTTTTCCATCCTCCGGGTTCACCCTTTCCAATTCAAAGGTGCGCGTATCTTTGACCTCGGATTCGACTGTGATCTTCGCGATCCGCATGGGACAGGGTTTGTAGGGATTCAGGATTTCGATCTCCGGAGCTGTCTTTGATTTGACTTTTGCAATACTCACTTTTTTTCCTCGTTCAAATTATTTCTTCGAGGCTGAAGCCAACTCCTCTGAGAGTTTCTTCAGCGTTTCGCGTATATCCATATTGACAGGACACACCATGATGCAGCGTCCGCAGCCGGTGCAGGAAATGATCCCCTGGTTATCCTTGAAATAGGAAAACTTGTGCAACACCCTTTGGCGCATCCTCTGGCCGCCAACGGTTCTGGGATTATGGCCTGAGGCGTGCAGGGTGAATTTGGGGAACATGCATCCATCCCAGGTGCGAACTCTGCGGCCCAGGTCTTTTTTCGTATCATCCGTGATGTCGAAACAATGGCATGTGGGACACACAAAGGTGCACGCAGCGCAGCCGATACATCTTGTGGCAAGATCATCCCAGAGAGGGGAATTAAAATTTCCCCCAAGCGCTTCGGCGAGATCCTCGAGGGAGATGGGATCGAGCGAGAACTCAACAGGTTTTTCCATGAGCTGTTTCAGGGCTTTTTTCTCCCTGGCGCCTGCCTCAGGGAGATCCTTGACAAGTTCCTCCCCCCTTTTTGTATTGACCTTGATATAATAAAGATCCGCCACAGGGGTAAAAAACAGATCCGCCACGGAAGAAGACAGCCTGTCAATGCCGAAGATGTTGCAGAAGCAGGTTTCCGCAGGTTCGGGGCATCCCATGCCAATGAGGATGGCCTGGCGTCGTCTCTGGATATAATAAACGTCCTTGAAGTCTCCGGATTCGAACAATTTATCCTGTGCTGCGATTCCTGCAAGGTCGCAAGGGGGCGCTCCGAAGAGAATACTAGTCTTATCCTTTGCCCGGGGTTCGATCATCTTCTGTGTGCGCTGGTTGAAATAGAACATCACCTCGTTCTGCGGGAAAAAGACCTCCTTCGCGGACTTCAGAGGTCTGACATAATCCAGACACACCTCATCGCCCGATTTTATCGTTTGATACAAACTGTAAGCCTCCTTGCCGACAGGGGCAATAACATGGAGAAACTCAAGAAGTTTGTTTAAAAAATCAACCAGTCCATCCTTTTTTAAGATCCGATCTTTCATGGTCATCACCCTTATCCATTACTTAATGAAGTCATTATAGTCTTCAATATTAAACGTCGCAAGAGCTGGAGGCTTATCAGGATCGAGTCCCGCGCGTTGTTCGAACAGACGAAGCACATCCTCGTTGATTTTGGCGGTAAGGAGCCTGAGATTCACGCCCATGGGGCAGGCGCGGACGCAAGCGCCGCATTCGCCGCAACGTCCGGCTGCATGAAGAGCGCGCACGATGTGGAAAATCAGGGTGTCCGAGAGCTCAGCGCCCTCGCCGATCCAGCGGGGCAGGGTGCGTTCCACAAAACACTCCTCGCAATAGCACATGGGACAGGCGTTGCGGCACGCATAACAGCGGATGCATTTTGCCATCTCCGCCTTGATGATCTCCCACCGCTCTTCAGGAGTTTTGGAAGAGAATTCTGCAACAGGATCGCTTGATTCCTTTTCTCTCTTGATCTCTTTTCCATCTCCGATCAGGGTATCATAGATGGGCGGAATGCTGATTCCGCAAGAGGAACATATAGGATGAACCGCAGCGCCATCCTTATCTTTCACTCCCGAACACGCGAACGAGATGATATGCACCTTGTCGCGCTCGATCTGTTTTTCCTGGATCAGGCTGACGATGGCGCGGACATCGCAGGGCTTTGCAACAATAGCCAGCTTTCCCTTGTCCTTGAGCTTTGTGAGATACACGGCAAGATTATTCGCGCAATATTCATTGAGCACAAGTTTATCCACATTTTGGGGATCTTCAATAAAGATGGGCGTGGTTCTGTGGGGAAGGGAACCTGCTCCATAACCGATGACCATTGCCACGTCCTTATTTTTCAAGAGTTCTTCCGCCTTTTTGCGGATTTCGTTTTGATAATCCTTCATACGCCCGCCTCCCCCTTAAGTTGGGATGAGGATCCTGCTGCGAACTCCGGTTCATTTTTGCGCTGTTCAAGATCCTTGAGAATGTCCTCGGGAATATCCAGTGTCTTGACCATTCTCCTGGCAGGGCCTAGTTTGCGGACGGATTCCGTGACTTCCTTCACGACCTGAGAGAACCTCTCCCCTTCCGCAGCGGACACCCAGGAGAACTGAACGCGTCCCTCCTCGAATCCGAGGAACTCGAGGAGGTTTTTCAGGATGACGAATTTGCGGCGGGCAAAATAATTGCCTTCTATAAAGTGGCAGTCGCCCGGATGACATCCGGACACGAGCACGCCGTCCGCTCCGTTCTGAAGCGCCTTGAGGATATACAGCGGATCCACGCGTCCGGAGCAGGGTACGCGGATCACGCGGATATTGGGGGGATACTGGTATCTGCCGATGCCAGCCAGATCAGCGCCTGCATAGCTGCACCAGTTGCACAGGAACGCCACGATTTTGGGTTCAAATCCCTGCGACTGTTTCCTTGTTTCCTTTTTCTCCATAATTTCCATCCCTTATAAAACGCCCAATTGAGCGAGAATTTCCGCATTCGTGAAACCGCCCACATCCGGCGCGCCGCACCGGCACGAGGAGGCGCAGATTCCGCAACCTTTGCACAGGACGGCATTCACCACAGCCACGCCCTTTTCCTCATCCATGACAATCGCCTTATAGGGACACATCTCGATGCACGCGCCGCATGCCTGGCAGAGCGCCGGATTGATCGAGGACACCTGTCCCTGGGTTTCGAGTTCGTCATGGGACAGAACCACTGAGGCGCGCGCTGCTGCAGCCTCGCCCTGGGCAATGGCTTCGTCGATCAGCTTCGGCGCATGGGCAAGGCCGCACAGGAAGATCCCGTCCGTTGCAAAATCCACGGGCCTGAGCTTCATGTGCGCCTCGAGGAAGAATCCATCCTCATTCAAAGGCACTTTAAGCATCCGGGCAAGCGGGACATTATCCGGATTGGGCACAGTTGCCATGCTCAGAACGAGATAATCCGCGGGGAGGATTATATCCTCCTGGAGCACGAAGTCGCGCGCCGTGACTTCCACTGTTCCGTCCTGTTTCAGTTCGACATCCGGCAGGCGGTCGCGATCGTACCTGATGAAGACAATGCCCTTCTCCCGCGCCCGGGTGTAATAGGCTTCATGGAATCCATAAGTGCGCATGTCCCTGTAAAGGATGAAGACCGAAGCCTCTGGTTTTTCCTCTTTGATCTTGAGGGCGTTCTTGATCGCCTCGTTGCAGCACACGCGGCTGCAGTACGGGTGTTCCTCGTCACGCGAGCCGACGCACTGAATCATGACGAAGGATTCGGCATTGCCGAGGGTTTTATCCGCAAGGCGCTGTTCCAACTCTCTCTGGGTGATGATGCGGTCGGATTCGCCGTAACGATATTCCGTGGGTTCTTTTTCCCTTGCGCCGGTTGCAACGATCACCACGCCGTGTTCGAATTCCTCGGACTTTCCATCAAAGGCAATAGAGCTTTTGAAATTTCCAATGTAACCTTCCAGGGCTTTGAGCCTGGTGGAGGTGAACACCCTGATATTGGGATCATTTTGAACCTTTTCAATTGTCCGGCGAAGGAATTCTTGAGGATCTGCGCCGCGCAGCGTGTGATAAATGTATCGCATGTGGCCACCGAGTTCCGGCTCCTTTTCCACAATCGCCACGCCGAATCCCTGGTCTGCAAGGGCAAGGGCTGCGGACATGCCTGCCATGCCTCCGCCGAGAACGAGCGCGGACTTTTTCACGGGCGTTTTCTGCCGCATGAGGGGCGTGAGAAAAGTTGCTTTGTGCACAGCCATGCGGACAAGATCCTTTGCTTTTTCCGTTGCTTCAAGGGGTTGCTGCATGTGCACCCAGGAACACTGGTCGCGGATATTCGCCATGTCGAAAAGATAGGGATTGAGTCCCGCCTCGCGCAGCGTCTCCTGGAACAGGGGTTCATGGGTGCGCGGCGAGCAGGAAGCAACAACCACCCGGTTCAGGTTATATTCCTTTATGATATTGCAGATGATTTCCTGTGTGTCCTGGGCGCAGGTGAAGAGATTCTCGCCCGCATACACAACGTTGGGGAGAGAGGCGGCGTAACGCGCGACGGAAGGGACATCCACCACTCCTCCGATATTGATGCCGCAATGGCAGATGAAAACGCCGATGCGTGGCGGTTCTGCGCGGATGTCCTTTTCCTCAGGATAGATTTTTTCCGTTGTCTCTGTATTACGCGCAGAAGCAAGGAGGCTGCCTGCGCGCACAGCAGCGCCGGATGCCTGCATCACGGTCTCAGGCACGTCCTTGGGTCCCTGGAATGCGCCTGCCGCATAAATCCCCTGCCGGGTGGTTTCGAGGGGATGAAATTCCGGGGAATCGGTGAATCCATATTGATTGAGACGAATGCCGAAGATGTCCGCAAGTTTCTGTGCGTTCTTCGGCGGATTCAGTCCCACGGAAAGCACCACCATATCGAATTCCTCGGAATGAAGCACGCCGTCTTCGGTTTCATATTTCAAAACCAGGTTTCCGGTTTTGGGATCTTCCTCTATTCCGGAGATGCGGGAGCGAATGAACCGCACGCCGTATTCCTTCTGCGCGCGTTCGTAATACCGGTCGAATCCTTTACCATAACACCGCATGTCCATGAAGAACAGGGCGGTTTCCATGCCGGGACAATGCTCGCGCGCAATCACCGCCTCCTTGGTTGCATACATGCAGCATACGGAGGAGCAATAATCCTTGCCGCAGGAGGTATCGCGGGAACCGACGCACTGGAGGAACGCAACCTTTCTCGGTTCTTTTTTGTCGGAAGGCCGTTTCACGTGGCCTTCATAAGGACCTGTGGCGCCCAGGATGCGCTCGAACTCGATACTGGTCACCACATTCGGAAATCTTTTGTATCCATATTGTTCGAGTGTTTGGGGATCGAATTCATCAAAGCCCGGGGCCAAAACAACAGCGCCCACATCGAGATTGATATATTCCTCAGTCATTTCATGAAGTATGGCGCCGGGCTTGCACGCCTCCATGCAGGCATAGCACTCGCTGCACACGCCGCACTGGAGGCAACGGGAAGCCTCTTCCAGCGCCTGTTCTATAGTGAATCCGAGATCAACTTCTTCGAAGGTCTTGATGCGTTCTTTCGGATCCAGGGCCGGCATGGGAATGCGCGGCTTGCGTGTGGCTGTTTGATCCATCTCAGCCACAGGTTTGTCCTTCTTCGGTTCAGGCTTCAATTCTTCGCCGGAGAGAAACTTATCCATGTATCGGGCTGCCTTTTTCCCGGCTGCAATCGCCTGGATCACGGTGTCAGGACCTGTCACCACATCGCCGCCTGCAAAAACGCCCTTAAGATTGGTTCGCAGGTATTCATCGGTTTCCATAGCGCCCCACTTGTTTAACTTGAGAGGCTCTTCGCCTTCAGAGAAGCCAAAATCCAGCTCCTGGCTGATTGCAGGGATCACAGTATCGAGTTTCACGATAAACTCGCTATTCTCCACAGGCAGGGGACGGCGCCTTCCGGAGGAATCCGGCTCTCCGAGTTTCATGCGAATGCATTCCACGCCCTTCACCCGGTCGTTTTCGCCGATAATGCGCTTTGGGGCAACGAGGAATTCGATCTTCACGCCCTCTTCAATCGCAGCATCCACTTCGCTTGCATTTGCGGGCATTTCCTTGCGGGTGCGGCGATAAAGGATTGTGACCTCATCAGCGCCCAGGCGAAGGGCGGTTCTGGCTGCGTCAATGGCTGCATTGCCGCCTCCGATAATCCCGACCTTTTTGCCGATGCCGGGAGGTTTCCTGAGATTCACATTCTGGAGGAAATCCACTGCATGAATGTATCCGGCAAGATCCTCGCCCGGGATGTCGAGTTTTTTGCCTTCCTGCGCGCCTGCGGCGATAAACACAGCGTCAAAGTCGTGGCGCAGGTCTGACATTTTGATATCTTTGCCTATGGGCGCATTGAGCTTCAGCTTCACGCCCAGATCCAGGATTTCCATGATCTCACAATCGAGAATTTCCTGGGGCAGGCGATAATCCGGGATGCCCATGGCAAGCATGCCGCCGGCGCGGGATAAAGCCTCGAATACAGTCACGTCATACCCGGTAAGAGCCAGATCATGAGCGCAGGCAAGACCCGCAGGACCTGAACCGATGACAGCAGTTTTCTTTCCCTTTGTGCCGCGGTTTTCATTTTTGATCGGTTCCGCAAGGCCATTCCTGCGCACCCAGTCCACAACGAACCGTTTCAGGTATGCAATGGACACAGGATAATCCGTTTCGCCGCGCTTGCAGTTCTCTTCGCAGGGGTGATGGCACACCCGGCCGCAGATCCCGGGCAGGGGGTTCACGCGACGGATCAGTTTATACGCTTCCTCGTACCTGCCCTCCCGGATCAGGGCAATATATCCCTGGGCAGATGTTTCAATGGGGCATCCGCTCTTGCAGGGGGATATGCCCCGCTTTTCAATGGCAAAGGCATTGGGAATGGCTTGCGCAAATTCCCTGTATATGGCTTTTCGAGTGCTGAGATTTTCGTTATAAGGATCGGGCCGGGCAATCGGGCACACGCGGGCGCACTCGCCGCACCCGTTGCATTTGGCAAGGTCCACAAACCTCGGATGCCGCAATACCGTGACGCGGAAATTCCCAGGTTCTCCCTCGAGACTGGTGACCTCGCTTCCTGTGATGATCTTGATATTATGATGACGGCCTGTGTCAACAAGCTTGGGCGCCAGGATGCACATGGAGCAGTCATTGGTGGGGAAGGTCTTGTCCAGCTGCGCCATCACGCCGCCGATGCTCTGGTTCTGCTCCACCAGATAAACGAAAAACCCGGAATCCGCGAGGTCAAGCGCGGTCTGAACGCCGGCCACGCCGCCGCCGATAACCAGCACAGCGCCGGATTTTTTTGTCTCCGTCTGGTTTGTATTCTTATCGTTCATCTCTATAAAGAATATACCTTTCCATGCCTTCCAGCAACCCCGGCTATACCCCAACGCCCAACTTCTCGAGAAGGGTTTTGGGACGCACTCGGTTCATATTGAGTCCCAGGTCCTTTGGATCCATGCCCATGGCAAGCCCCAGGATCTGGGGAAGATACAGCACAGGGATTTCATATTTTGTTTCAAAAGTCGTCTCTATCTTCTTCTGATTGCTTTCATACATCACGCTGCAGAAGGGACAGATCAGGCAGATGGCATCCACACCCAGCTCCCGGATCTGGTCGAGTTTTTCCTTTGTGATCTTCAGGGCAAGGTTTTCATCCACAGCCAGAACCGCACCGCCGCAGCACCGCATCTTATTCATATAATTCACGCTCACGGCGCCTGTCACCTCGATCAGATCATCCAGGGTGTGGGGATTCTCGGGAGAATCAAATCCCTCATAGATTTCCCTGGGTTTCAGGAAGTGGCACCCGTAATGAGGGGCGATGCGGAGACCTTCGAGCCTGCGTGTAATTTTGGAGGCAATCTTTTCCAGCCCCACATCCTCATACAGGATGCGGGCGAAATGTTTGACCTTAACCCCTCCCCTGTATGCCAGGCCGAGATCCTTCAGATGATCATTGATTTTGCCGCGTTTTTCCTCATTATATGCAAGTTCTTTTGCCGTTTCCGTGAGAACGCCGGTGCAGGCTGTGCAGATGGCGCAGATGTCCGCGCCTTCCTTTTCCGCAAGGGCGAGATTGCGCGCAGCCAGGAGCTCCGCTGTTTCCTGGTCAAGGGAACTCATGGGATACCCGCAGCAGGAGAAATTGGGGATATGAAGAAATTCCATACCCAGGGCTTCAGCCACCTTGCGCGTGGAGAGCTCGTAGTTCTGTCCCCTGACAGGAATAGTGCAACCAAGAAATAGAGCGTATCGGTTCATGACATTATCCAGGTTCAATTTCCAGCCGGGCGTTTGTCGCCCTTTTCATTTGATGTTCTTGAGCGCGCCGCTGGAGAAAAGGATCTCCAGGTCGGGGCACTTCTTTTCCAGTTCCGGCAGTCCCATCCGAGCCCGCTTTTTATTGTCAAAATCCTCGATTTCGTAAAGCTTCCCATGCTCACGGATCGTCTTTGCCTGGAGCGCAAAAGAGGGATGTACAATCCCCTCCCGCACTGCGATATTTTTCAGCGCCCGCATGATACTTGACAGATGCACTCCCTGGGGACAGCGTTCGGAACAGGTGTGGCAGGTGGAGCAGAGCCAGATGAAGTCGGAGCGCAGAACCTCGTCTTTCATGCCCAGGAGCACCATGCGGATGATGCGGCGGGGGTTGTACCGCTCCTCCACCTCGCGCACCGGGCAGCCTGCAGTGCATGCGCCGCATGCATAGCATTTGAGGAGGTTTTCCCCTCCCGGCGTTTTCAGAACTTCGTCCCTGAATTTCAGGGCATTCCTTGTTATGCGAATCGGTTTTACCATAATAGAATAATAAAAAACATCCTCTTATTCGTCAACCAAAGATTGACGTGTGATCAAAAAACGCCGAATCCCTGACGTCAAGGAATTTTAAATGTTTATCTTATGGAAGGGGTGTATCTCTTTCTACCACAAAGATGTAATTTCTTTCATATGAAGCGTGGAGAACACAGAATTGAACCACTGGGAGTCACTGGGAATCACAGGGAAAATACGCTAAAATTCGGAAATCCGGAAGGGAATTGGTGGTGTTACATAATATTCTTTCCTGGGACTGACATCATTTATCCCCCCCCGTGAATCCCAGTGAATCCCCGTGGTTTGAAAATTTGCATCTCTTAGGGTGGAGTCCATAATTTTAGAGGCTATCATTCATGTATTGCATCTTCGGGAAGTGGTTTTCGGTTGGGGACCTTGTAAAGTATCTTTGTAAAATCCTTATATCTTTAATATGGCGGTGAAGAGAGTCGGGCAATCTTAAATTTAAAGCGCTCATTTTAAATCCTCATGAAAAATATATATCAGAGGGAATATTATGATGATTGATCCCATTATTCCACGGAGTCGGAATCGGGATCGGGATCGGTCATTCTCTGACCATGACTGATCTCATATTGCTATTCCGGAACAACGGGCCGGACAATATATACCTCAAGGGGATTGATGCTTCCCTTATATTTGGGGAAATTCTCAGTATGATAACTCACGCCGTTTGTCGTCGCCTGTGCGGACCAGAATCCGATCCCTGTAATATCCCCTTCCGGATCTTTCTCCGCTCTAATGAATATCACGCAATGACCGTTTTTCCCAATCCTCCAGAACTGAATAAGATCCCCGGGTTCGGCCAGAGAAATATCCGGAACTTCAAGTCCAAGCCCATATTCCGTAAGCGCCTGAACGCATGTCTTTTTGCTTGTCAATCCATAGAAGACTTTTCTGAAGGTCTTAATATTATCTTTATTCAGTGAACCGATGGTATCGAGATTATGCGCCTTCATGTGATCGTTTATGGTTTTCATATATATCTGAAATATAAAACCAATGCAATATATACACGGATCCGCCCCTGCTTCCGCAACTTTCACATCGAGGAAATAGACATCTTCTGAAACGCCGAGTCTTTTGGCGGTTTCCTTATTATCGCATATACGGGGGAAAGTGGTGGTTTCGTTTTCCTTTATAAACGCCATGATTTCCGGATTCAGGGGGCGCCCCATTTCCCTGATTTTTCTCTCCAGGGCTGATCTTTGCGTATCGTAAAACCGGAGTTCAGGAAAAAGGTAACTTATGATAACACATGCAAATCCAAATGAGATAAGAAGCATGATGATTGTAACGATTTTCTTTTTCAATATTATCATCCACCTGAAGATATAAAATA
>Ga0315287_10002881_pt1 | contig 16462 bp, 10 predicted proteins | sample YL17G11_0_MG_FD_205037 | JGI IMG/M metagenome (GOLD analysis project Ga0315287, IMG submission 205037) | Sediment microbial communities from Yellowstone Lake, YNP, Wyoming, USA - YL17G11_0 | ecosystem: Environmental > Aquatic > Freshwater > Lake > Sediment | place: USA: Wyoming | collected... | reverse complement strand
CTGCTCAGCTTCAGAAACATCCATTACTTCGCAGCAGGAGCCACCCAGTACGGGGGCTTGGTCTTGGGCGGCTACCAGTACGTCGGGAAATCATACGATATCAAGTTCGCCCACGTTGAGGGTCTCGACACCTGCAATTCCTGCCATGATCCGCACAGCCTGGAAATCAAGACGGATATCTGCGCCGGTTGCCACGTTGGTGTGGCCACCAAGGAAGACTTGAAAAACATTCGGTTCGTCGGCTCCGCATCGGATTACGACGGGGATAAAAACGTCACTGAGGGTATCGCTGCCGAGATCGAGGGTCTCAAGACCATTCTCTATTCCGCCATCCAGGCCTACGCCTCCGGAACCATCGGCGTCCCCATTAAGTATGTCCCAAGCACGCATCCTTACTGGTTCAAAAACGACGGCGTCACCAAGTACGCTGACTGGACTGCGCGTCTTGTCAAGGCGACCTACAACTACCAGTTCTCAATGAAGGACCCCGGCGGCTTCGCTCATAACGGCAAGTACGTTATCCAACTGCTTTACGATTCCATTGAAGACCTGAACCCGGCTCGTGTTACAGGCCTCGAGCGGAACGACGCCGGCCATTTTGCCGGGTCCGAAGAGCCGTTCCGCCACTGGGACGAGGACGGCGAGGTCTCGGCAAGCTGCAGCAAGTGCCATTCAGCAGAAGGTCTGCCCTTCTACCTTGAAACGGGCATTACTGTTGCCCAGGAGATTTCCAACGGGTTCAAGTGCACCACTTGCCACAATGCTATCCCGGGATATACGCGCTATCAGGTGGATGAGGTGGAGTTCCCAAGCGGCGCGGTGCTTAGCTTGGGCGACCCCAACACCGGCAACCTCTGCATAAGCTGCCACCAGGGCCGCGAATCCACGGTCAGCGTCAACGCGGCGATTGCTGGCAAGGCTCTCGACACCGTGGACAGCAGCCTGAAATTCAAGAACTCGCATTATTTCCCCGCAGGCGCAACGCTCTTGGGCGCCGAAGCTAAGGGCGCCTACGAGTACATGGGTAAGTCATATAGCGGCCGTACTCGGCATACGGAGGTCCCAAGTGTTGATTCCTGCACAGAGTGTCACGATACCCATACACTTAAAGTAAAGGTGCAGAACTGTCGTTTCTGCCACAACGTCGTAACCGGGCCGAGAGATATCCGCAAAGACAAAACTAAAGATTATGACGGCGACGGCAGCTCGTCCGAACCTCTCGTTGGGGAAGTCGAGACCCTGCAGGACGATCTCTACGCTGCGATTCAGGCTTATGCTCGAAATGTGGCTGGCGTCCCGATCATATACTCCACCAGTCACCCGTACTTCTTCATCGACACTAACGGTAACGGGAACGTCGATCCTGGCGAGGACTCGTCTTCCAACAAGTACAATGCATTCACGCCGCGTTTGATCCAGGGGACGTACAACTACCAGTACGTCATGAAGGATCCCGGCGCTTATGCCCACAACGCATCCTACATCATCCAGATCCTGTACGACAGCATAGCAGACCTTGGTGGCGACACGACCGGTATGGTACGGCCGGGAGCGACGAATACATCGCAGGAATGTGGTGATCCCACGCATCCGTACCCAACGGGTGATCTAAATCTTGACTGTATCGTTGACTTCAAGGATGTTGCAGCTATCTGCACGCACTGGATGGACGATACTAATCCGTAATTGCGGATTCCCTATGGACAGCTCAAAAGGGCCGGCAGTTTGACACCGCCGGCCCTTTTCCATTTACCCGACGAATAAGGGCCTCAATCCCCGCAGTCTTTAGTCCTCGCTCAATTCTCGCCGGAAGTCTTCCGCCTCTACGGCATGCAGGTCCGGGAATATCAGGCTGAGCGGTACGAATCCAGCGCACCTTCTCTGCCGTCAAATCATCGCTCTTATGACCGACCTGTGTAGTTTGCCCGCTTCGGGCTCACTTCTTAGACTTTATATGTGAACGGGCAGGAGCTTGTCCGTCCCGCTGCGTGGAAGCGTTGTGAAATGCGAGGAAGCCCGGAGAATGACTCGGAAAGCCGCTATCATGCTCATAGCTGCCGTACTGGCCATCCCTCTCGGTGTGCTCGCCAAAATACGACCGCAAAAGAATACTCCGCTTCATCACTTCCAGCTGCCTTGTGATGCTTGCCACGAATCGCAACTGCCTGTGTCCACCTTGCAGCCTGACCCTAACATCGGCCAAGTTAAGGGCGACATCAACCGACTCTGCACCTCCTCAGGTTGTCATAATTTCGACCCCATTATGAGCCATCCTGTTGGCGTCGTGGCCCCCGGCGGGATGCAATCCGGCATGCCGTTGGACAATAACTCGCGCATCACCTGCCTGACATGTCACAACAAACCGAAATCATTGAACGACCCGGAACACACTGACATTAGATCGGGTCGTCTCCTGCAGAAACCGCAAGGCGCCCAATTCTGCGCCGGATGTCACATGAAGATGAATGGTCCTTTGTTAGTACAGTCCCACTGGCAGTTTTCCACACGTGCACATCTTGGCCCCACAGGTCCCCAATTCGGTGAATACGCGGATTTTGAGCGATTCACCGGCGATATTGACTCCGAGTCTCGCACCTGCCTGAGCTGCCATGATGACATCTCTATCACAATACCGGCATACAGCCCGACAGGGCGGCGCACAGGGCAACGTCTCAAGGGCATGACCGATCATCCGATTGGAATGGATTACCGGCAAGTAGCTTCGCGTCGAGCCGAGTGCTTCAGCTTCCTGCCGACGGACAACCAGCGTACCCGTTTATTCGATGGCCGCGTCGGTTGTGGCAGTTGTCACAGCCTCTACGCCAAAACCAAAACCCATCTCGTCGCACCGTTCGAAGGGAGTATTCTGTGCCGCAAGTGCCACAATCTATAGGGGCGGCTCCTGAGCGGTGGCTGACAACCATTCTCAGGACGCGATGAATACCCCTCCAGCACGCCCCTGTAATGCCTAAGACACAAGTGCCTTAGAAACAGAGACTTATGACATATCAACTGAACGGGCGGCCACACATCCCAAAAACAGCTCGAAATTGGCACAGGCACACTGTCTGATAATATTGCTGAAAGCGTCGCTGTTTGGCCAAAGATATGGCCCCGCCATCCTGGAGACGGCAATGCTGCAATTGGGGCGTTAGTGCGCACAGAATTGGAGACACAGTGAATATCTGTCGATGAATTCATAGTGTGCAGAAGAACAGCCAAGTCCCAGGCACTTTGCAGGCTGCTTGTCCTGTTGGGCGCACTTGCTGCGGTAACAGGCTGTGGCGAACCACAGCGCAAGGTTGTCGCTGCGTGGCGGGGGGATTTCATAGGCGAAAGCAAGGCCAAAGAAGAGGTCAAGTTCAGCCCGCCGGTGCTCGATCTTGTAGCCTCGGGCGGGGAGCCGGGCTCTTTGCAGATCGAAGTAAAGCAAAGGCAGCTCACGATGTTCAGTCTGGAAAAACGCTATCAGAAAGTCGGGGCTGTTCGGCAGTTATCGGCAGAACAAGTGGAGCAGTTGAGGGGCGATTCTGCGAAGACCGCTCATGTCAGCATATTCTTAGGCAGCATGTGGCTGGTTCCGCCTGCCGGTGCGTCTCTAACCGCCGGCGCTGCGGTTATGGAGAGGAAACAAGCCAAGAAGAAGGATGAGGCAGAAGAAAATGCTATTCAACAGCTAAGAAGCGGCGAATCCACAGTCACTATTCCGGTGAATTATCGTTGGAGCACTCTGGAGACGGAGTACAAACGCGAAATAGTCGGTGAAGAGAAAGAACCGGTTAGAGCAGGGAGCGAGGAAGAAATGGTCGCTGCGGTACAAGTGCTGCTCAAGATCGAGATCTCGCAATATACCGCGCAGCAGAAGAGGGTGCGCACCGATGATTTCGGCAGGGCTTCTTTTGTCTTTGCCAAAACGCCAGCCGAAGCCAGAGTGCTGAAACCGGAAAAATGGAAAATCTCCGCCAAATGGGCAGGCAAATGGCAGGAAATTGGCGCGGTTCAACTCACCCATGAGTGGATTGCTCAGGTAATGCGCGATTTGAGAGAACAAGACCTGCGTGCGGTTGGCAAGCCGGAACTGCCGCCTGCTGCAACCTTATCGCTGAAAGTCTCAAATGGCTGGTTTCAAGCCGGTATGGACAGCGATTTAGCATTAACGGTTCTGAACACCGGAGAAGGTGAGTTCTACCATTTGGAAGCGACTACCGAATCGGTAGTGCCTGCTTTGAACGGCCTGACATTCCAATTTGGCAAAATTAGCCCGGGAGAACGCTTAACCCTGGTCAGAAAGATACACATTCCTCACCAACAGCCTCCCGGGCAAGCCGTAGTGCGGTTTCAGTGGTCCGAGCTCAACGGCTACGCACCTGGTCCTGTTGAGGCCGGCGTTCCGGTGAAAGGGTCCTCCAACTATTAGTCCGCTATCGAGACTGTTTGACCGGATCCTCTTCTGTTCAGTACTCACCTTGCATTGAGAACCTTGCAGTTTGCTCCTTTTACTGCAATAATTCTTATTGCCTTGCTCATTGCCTCCACAGTATTTCCAGTAAGGGGCTTGGGCAAATCGGGCAAAAGAGAAACCGAATGCGACCAAAAACTGGAGCCAAGGCAGATGTCTGAAATCGCATGTCCGTCCTGCAACTCTGAAAATGCTGACAAGGCAAATACCTGCCGGAAGTGTGGTGCCGTTCTGAATGGCGTTGACCCGATATGCGGGATGCCGATTTTCGGCGGCACCAGCGTGGGCCAAGTGCTTGACCGCCGATATGTAATTACCCGTGAAATCGGCTCAGACGGCATGGGAGTCTTATATCAAGCGGAGGATGCCGAGCGAGGTGTTCCTGTCTTCCTGCGGGCTTTGCCGAAGGCCCTTGCCAATGACCGGCAGCAGATAGATCATATCCGACGGCAGGCCGAAACCGTGCTTGGTCTGTCACATCCGAACATCGTCCGCCTGCTCGGATTCCAGTTTGACCGGACGGTCAAGTGCCTTGCGACCGAGCACTTCGACGGTGGTACTCTACAGGAGCGAATAGCAGCCGCCGGCCCCCTGACCGTCGAGCAGATGCTAAGGATATTCCTGCCGCTTGCCGAAGCCCTGGATTACGCACACAGCCAGAATGTTCTCCATCTTGATATCAATCCTGCAAACATCATATTGGCCGCCGATGGAGCCTCCAGGCTCGCTAATTTCACAGTAACAAAACAGATAAAGGATTCATTAGCCCAAATCACTTCCGAGCAGACACCTGACGCATCGCTCTACATGGCCCCGGAGCAGTTCCGCAAGGCAAAAGCCGGCTCCCTATCTGACATATATTCTTTGGCCGCAACCATTTATCACTCTCTCTGTCGCCCCCCGGTTGTCTGGCGAGGCTGGTTGGAATACCAGGTCCTCAACGAACAACCTCTGCCCCTGGATATTCTCACCGACGGCCAGAATGCAGCCTTGCTGAAGGCGCTGTCCAGAGACGCCAGAAGCAGGCCCCGCACCGCACAAAGATTGTTGGATGACCTCAGGGCAGCGGTCGATTCTGCCGCCGCCATTGTCATCGAACCTGAAGAGAAAGCAAAAGATTACGCCGATGCCATAGCACAGGCGGAAGAGAAGCTCAAAGCTGAAATTCGGGCAAGGATCAAGGCTGAGCAACTTGCCGGGACTGAAGCTCAGGCAAGAGGCAAAGCCGAAGAGCAGATCAGAGACTACGCCGAGAGAATTGCCCAGGCCCGAAAGGAGCTTCAGGCTGAAATTGAAGCGAGAAACAAGGCCGAGAAAAATCTAAAAGCCGAAACAGAGAGACTGACTGAGATCAAAGCCCAATCCGCTCAGGCGGCCGCAGCCAAGGCTCAGATAAGAGAACAAGCTGAATTCTATGCCGCCACAATGGTCGAATCTCGAGAGCAAACAAAGGCAGAAGCTCTCGCCAGAGCCGACGCCGAGAAAAAGCTCAGGGTTGAAATAAAAGCAAAATCTGAGGCTCAGGAGCAGGTTAGGGTTTACGCTGAGAGATTAGCCCATCTCGAAAGAAAATTGACAACTGAACCTGTCGCCCAGTTCCAACCTGGTGAACGTACAGAGGCCTTTTCTCAGCCTGCGTCTGCAAGCGAGGAGCAAGCCCGCAAGCCCACATCGAAGTTCAAGGTCCTTGTTGCAGTCTCTGCTGCAACCGTGATAACAGTAGTTGTGGCTCTGACTGCTTCCCAATATATCGGCCGCGAAGAAACTCCGCCTCGGGCATTAGAATCGTGGATGCAGGCGCAACTATCCGCAGCACAGCAAGACTATGAGGGGGCGATTCGCACAGCCGATGCCGTCATTGCCGGTTTTCCACAATACGCCATGAAACAGGGCGTTCAACGCATCAGAACCACTTGGCAGATGACCCTGGCCGCCGACAACCTCTGGCTCAACACAGAGCAGTTGGCCGACCAGTCGAATTACGAACAGGCAATTATCAATGCCCGAAGACTCCTCAAAGAATACCCCGGCACTCGTTACGCCAATCAGGCCAAAGCCAAATTACCTCTGTGGGAAAACGCTGTCTCCGTCAACAGGCAAACCTCTGCGTTGTTAGCCAAGGCCAGCAGTGCGAGGGATGCCAACGACCTCGATGTAGCCCTTGCAGCAGTAGCGTCGGTTCTTGATCTGGCCCCTGGTAACGTTGAGGCCAGGGCTTTCAGAGCCGAATTTGAAGCCGCAAAACGAGTTGAACGCCGGATTCAGCAGATTACTGCTGAGAAGCAACAGCAACTCGAAAAACTGAAAGCCGATGCCCTTGCCTCTCAAAACATCAAGGACTGGGAAAATGCCATAAGCCTCTACACCAAAGCCTCAGCTCTCAACCCTGAAGATGCGGAAGTTATTGATGCGTTGGCCACCTGCCGGCACAATCTCCACCTGTCCGATGCTCAGACCGCGGAGGCTAAAGGCGATCTGGATGCTGCGGTGGAAGCGTATGCCAAAGCCCTGTCTTTCAAGGGTAATCCATCAGTGCGAGAGAAGCTCGAATCCCTGCAATCCCTTTGCCAGGCTGAACGAACACGTCGGGAGGCGCAGCAATCGCTCAGACTGGCATCCGAAGCCGAGACCAAGGGCGACTTTCCAGTTGCTGTCGAATGGTACCGCAAGGCCGCAGATGCCGGCGACAGCACGGCTATGCACAAGCTGGGACTGGCATATTTCAACGGCAACGGTCTTGGCGCGGATCACACCAAGGCCCTCGAATGGTTTCATAAGGCTGCCAACGCAGGCAACGGCGAGTCTATGTATAAACTCGGGCTGATCTGCCAAACGGGCGATGGCGTCCCAAAAGACTATTCAGAGGCCCTAAACTGGTATCACAAGGCCGCCAAAGCAGGAAATTCTGACGCAATGCACAATCTTGGCGGAATGTATTACAGCGGTGAAGGTGTTGCCAAAGACAATGTCAAGGCCATGGAGTGGCTCGCACAGGCCGCCATGACCGGAAACACACAGGCGATGTACAACCTTGCGGTGGCGTACTACAACGGCGATGGGGTCTCGAAGGACTACGCGAAAGCCGTTGAGTGGTTCCGCAAGGCCGCAGAGCAAGACAATGCCGGCGCCATGTACAGCCTCGCGCTGGCATACCTTGACATTTCTGATTATGCCAATGCCGAAAAATGGTTTGCCAAGGCCGCAGATGCAGGGAATGTTGAGGCGATGTACAACCTCGGAGTGATATACAATAACGGTTACGGGCTTGCCAAAGATTATGCAAAGGCCCTCGATTGGTATCGCAAGGCCGCCAAAGGAGGTGACACCAATGCAATGGTGAATCTCGGTCTTATGCACCATGACGGTATCGGCATTGATAAAGACCCCGCTAAAGCTGTCGAATTGTACCGTCAGGCCGCCGACGCAGGCAACACCCGGGCTATGTCAAATCTGGCAATGGCATATTACAACGAAGACGGCGTCACGAAAGACCAGCAAAAAGCCGTCCAGTTGCTCCAAAAAGCTGCGGAAAAGGGGGAGAATATGGCTATGTTCAATCTCGCTATGATGTACCAGAATGGCTGGTCCGTTGCCAAAGACCAGGCAAAAGCGGTCGAGTGGTACCGGAAAGCCGCGGATTCAGGTGATGCCCAGGCCCTGTACAGCCTCGCCACCATTTATCGCAAGGGGGACGGCGCTGCAGAAGACCAGAAAGAGGCCGTTCAGTGGTATCAAAAAGCCGCGAGACTCGGCCATCCTCAGGCAAAACAAGAGCTCGTCAAGCTCGGCCAGACCTGGTGACAACCCATCCCGCGCAAGAATCGATACGGACTTGTGCGGTTCACAAGGTTGCCGAGACGGCCCTTTCAATTGCGGGTGACCAAGTCGAAGGCGTTCTTATTGAAAATGAGAAGACTCAATGGCTCGCTTCTCACATTTGAGAACAAAGGTCGCTGCCGCAATGCCACCTACATTTTTTTCAGGATGTAAGTTCTTCTGCGGGAGCACTTTGTGTTACCAAGCCAGGTTGTGCACAGCATTGGCACATATTTTGTACGCTATAGTTCCAGCAACAACGGACGATGTGCCTACGGAGAGCGGCACGTCGCTTACATCAATGGAATTTGCTGAACTGGAACTTGACTGTATAACTACGCAGACGAAAAAGGAGAACGCGTGGGTGCTCCAGGTAAAAGGGAACATGGGACATCGCTTCCAAATCGTTCCCAACGTGGCCGCTTTTGGGAAATCCCTGCGTTGGCGGTGGTATTGCTCATGGGACCGGTCTTGGCCGAAGAAACCCGCTCCAGGAAGGAGGAACACGCGGAGAATCCACATGGGGATCCGAAACAATGTGCGTCCTGCCACACGTCCGCTGCCGGCCGAGGCGATTTGCGATTTGACGGGGATGTCTCGCAGTTATGCCGATCGTGTCACGATGGGCGGCTCGCCGGCGCCGAGGGCCACCCTGCGGATATTGCGCCAAGCCCCGCAGTCGCCAAGAGAATCCCCGCGGATTTGCCCCTCGAAGAAGGATTGCTCACCTGCTTGAGCTGTCACGATGTCGCATCGCGCTGCAAGGCGGGACAGACGGCTGCCTTGCCCAACCGCAACTTCCTGCGCGGAGCTCAAGCCGCTACACCCCTGTCGTTTTGCTTCCGTTGCCATATACAGGAGAATTACAGGTCCTTCAACGCCCATAACCAGCTTGAAGCCGGCAAAGTGAAGACTGATATATGCGTCTGGTGCCATCTAAGCGCCCCGGACGTGGGATCCCGCACAAGGGAGGACGCCTCCTATGCACTTCGCAGCAAGTCGCATGCTGTGTGCAGCAACTGCCATCCCATGGGAAAGGGCCATCCCACGAGCGGTTCGCACATGTATTCCACCCCTTCGTCGGAGATGATGTGGTACATGTCCGCCTACGAGATGCAGTTTCAAATGCGTCTGCCGTTCGAACAGCTTCTGAAATACGTTCGTGCCGCCAAGCGTGCTCCCCGCATGATCCCCCTGGATGAGAATGGCCGTATCACATGTTACAGTTGTCATAATCCCCATGAGAAAGAACTCTTGCCGAGTTGGAATCCTCGCTCTGTTGGCGCGGAGTCCGAGCACGCTCTCAGCGGCCGGCTCAGGGCGCCTGGGGGTAATGTATGCATTGTATGTCACAAAGAGTAAGGTACCCAATGGAGCACCTTCCTGCCGCCAAATATCGAGGTGACATCCGCGGCGCTGCTATGGATAGGAATATTCTGAACCTGCGCCTTGCACGGGTCTTTCTTCTGCTCGCATTGGCAGCTGCGCTGCCGCAGAAGCTCCACGCCGTGGACGCGGACAACTGTCTTATGTGTCACCGGTTCCGAGGTCTTGCCCGCGTGGACAAAGAGGGCGCCTATCGTCTGTTCTATGTGGACGAAGAGCTTTTCAGTCGGGGGCCCCACGCGCGCGTCAGTTGCAGAGGCTGCCATGCCGATATCGACAAGATTCCACACGATGACGCAAAACCGGTGGACTGCCTGCGCAGTTGCCACATCGAGGAGCCGACTCGCGAAATCATTTTCACCCATCAAAAAGTGAAGGAGACCCTTCAGGACAGCGTTCATGCCCCTGACGAGTTGGACGGTGCGCCGCGAGATTTTCTTGACGATTTTCCCGGCTGCAAAGACTGCCACGAAATGCCTCTGTTCCGGCCTGTGGCCATGTTCAAGAGTGTTAGACCCGGCGTCTCCGAGCGTGCCGTCAGCCGTTGCCTCGTGTGCCACAAAGATGAGCAGTTCATCCGCTACTACTATTCCCACGTCACAACCCGCATCCACAAGGCCCGCGACCCGCGCGAGGTGGTTACTATGTGTGCGGCGTGTCACGCTGATGCCGCCCTGGCAAAGCGACACAATCTCCCGGACGTTGTATCAAGCTATCTGGAGACATACCACGGCAAGGCCGTTCTTTTCGGCTCGTCTCTGGCGCCGGACTGTCTGGACTGTCACGCAGCACAACACAGCGTACACGAGATGCATGCCGCGACCGACCAGCGGTCGTCCGTCCATCCGGCAAACCGTTCGGCCACCTGCAATAACCATGACTGCCACAGTTCCGCCACGCGGGCCCTTGCCTCCTTTGACGTTCACGCCAATCGTGATATGGGGACCCATCCTCTCGAATTCGGGGTCGGCCTGTTCTTCGTGATTATGACTCTGGCCATTCTTCTGCCGGTGCTGAGTCTCAACATACTCGGCCTCGTCCGAGAGCTTTTCCCCAGCCACAAGGCTGAGAAAGAGATCGAACGCCTCACAAAAATCGCCCGGCAGAAGGCCGAGATCGAGGGAGGAATCCGTCGTTTTGGGGGTGCGCATCGGATACAACATGCCTTTCTCGTTATCGTTTTCCTGGTGCTCTGCCTGACAGGGTTGCCTATGAAATTCGCCCAGACTTCGTGGGCCCCGGTAATTCTCGATTTCTTTGGCGGAATCAATGGTGCTCCGATAGTGCACCGCGTCGCCGGCGTGGCTTTGCTGATCGGCTTCGCCTTGCACGTGGTGCTGATTCTCCTGAATGTCAAGCGGTCTATGGCACAAAAGGGCAAGGCGGGTCTTTGGGCTTTTGCCAAAGAGGTCTTGGACCTGCCAATGATTCCCAAGTGGCGCGATCTGCGTGACCTCATCGCCTGGACGAAGTACGTTTTCTTCCTGAGCCCCCATCGACCCAGCTACGGTCGATTCTCCTGGAAGGAAAAACTCGAGTATCTGGGGCTTTTCTGGGGCATTCCGCTCCTGGGCGTCACAGGCATCCTGCTCTGGGCCGAAAGCATATCGAGTCACGTCATCCCCGGCTGGGTGCTCAACATCGCCTATTTGGCCCACACCTATGAGTCCATTTTGGCCGTGGCCCATATCACGCTTGTGCACATCCCGGGTGTCATCGGCCTACCCGGATTGTCGCCGCTTTCAGGCATGGTGCTAAACGGCACGATCACGCCGCGAGTACAGGCCGAAGAACATGGAGCCGAGATCGACGGTTGGGGCGCTGCTGAGGAAATAAAGTCATGAGTCACAAATCACACCTGTGGAATAAGTGTCGGCTCCTCTTCTGCGTTGCGATGTGGAGCGTCTTTATCGTTGGGGCGGCCGCCTGGCTGACCGCGTACCTTGTTGGAACTCTGCGTGACCCGTTCGCAAAGACGATGGCGAGGTCTCTTAGTTCGGATGTATTCAAGAACGTCGTCAGCCTGACCGATAAGAAAGTGGTGCGCTACCTTGGTGAATGGGAGTTTTTGGAGCCGAAAATCCCAGGCCATTTCCACCACATCGGGCGCTGGTACCAATCCGACAAGCAGAGCTTCTGTATCGATTGCCACGGACCGAGTCCCCATTCGAGGACCCCGAAGATACGCGCCTTTCTCAACATGCACAATCTCTTCACGTCATGCCAGGTCTGCCACGTCCGCGAGCAAGAGGGATTTGCTCCCACGCGTTTCGGATGGATAGACATAGCTGACGGAAAACTGTGCCCAAATCCTGATATGACCAAGGGCGCCTGGGGCGAGTATGGCGCGAAGATCATCCCGCTAACCGGTCCGGTGGCCGGTCCCCAGCCCCAGACCCTTGAGGAGGAGGAGGCATTTGCCGCAGAGTTCCACAAGAGTATGGATAAGCTGAGCGACCGTCAAAAGGCAATAGGGAATAAGTTCCTCCACAGGCGATGCGTAGATACTCCTGTAAGCTGCAGTAATTGCCACAACTCCCAGAGGGCATTCCTTCCTTACACAGACCTGGGATACTCCTCGGATCGCGCCTCTTTCCTCGTGAGCGTGGAAGTGGTTGACCTTGTGGCGCACTACGAGACCTTCTATATGCCTAACCTGCTCAAAACCGATAAGCAAACGCCGGAACCGGCAGGGGAGAACAACAAATGAAGTTGACGGCCTGTAGTCCGGCAACCAAAGCAGGGACGCGGTTGGCTGGGTCGCCAATGTCTCTTGGGGGGATACGTAGGTTCTGCGCCGTGGGGTTGTCTTTGGTTCTTGGCTTAGCTCCCGTTCTTCCCGCGGTACAGAGAGGGGCCGACCAGGCCGGTGTCCTCAAGGGAGTTGGGGTGCGGACAAAGGAGGTGATCGTCGGCCCCCAGGACGAGCCTTTCAATATGCCCAGCGATGCCGCAGTTGGACAAGATGGCGAGCTGTATGTCCTCGACGGAGTGAACAACCGGGTAGTTGTATATGACGCCGAAGGGAGTTTTCTCTTCAAATTCGGCAGCCGCGGGAGCAACGCCGGCCAATTCCTCTTTCCACTTGGGATATCAGCAGGGCCTGATGGGAAGGTTTATGTTGCCGACTCGGGAAATCACCGTTTTCAGGTGTTTGCGCCGGATGGAAAGCCCTTGGAATCGGTGCAGCTGCCGACGACCGCATCCGGTGTCCCTCCGGACCCTACCGACGTGGCGGTGGATCCGATCCGACCCCGGCTCTACATCGCCGACAACGACAACCACAGACTGAACGTCTATAATCTTACCAGCCGTAGCTTTGAGGAAGCCCTTGGCGGACCCGGGCTGGGCGAACGGCAGTTTCGCTTTCCGTTTCTTATCGATACCTCCGCAGATGGCTACGTCCTTGTTGTCGAGCCAATCAACACTCGGGTACAGGTCCTCAACTCCGCCGGCAAATTCGTCGGCTTCATTGGGGGCTGGGGAATCAAACCAGGACAGTTATTCCGCCCGAAAGGCGTGGCGACTCTCGGGAAAAAAGTCTTCGTGACCGACAGTTACCTGAATCGGGTCCAGGTATTCGAAATGGGAGGAAGCTTCCTCGGCATGTTAGCCGGCCGGAACGGAGAGCCAATACAGCTCGTCGCACCCACGGGAATCGCCGTGGACGCCCGAAACAGGCGACTGTACGTTGTCGAACTCAAGGCAAACAGGGTCTGCCGGATGGACTTGGAGTGAAATGGGATGGCCGGACCGAGATTTCTGCTCAGGCCCACATGCCGGTTTGGAGCGCTGCTGCTTGTCATCTTGGGCGCAGCTCGGCCTCTCTGCGGCCAGGATGCCGCGCGCAACTCGAGCAGGGAATGTGCCATCTGTCACATTCGCTGGGTGGACGCCCTGGCCAGATCCGCTACGCAGGGAGATGCTATGGAAGGGATCCTCGAACGCAAAGCCGGAAGCGGGGACATGTGCCTTTCCTGCCACGATGGCTCCGTGATTGATTCGCGCTTCAAGGTCTGGTCAACTCGCCACCATACCACCGATTCCCTGCCTTCTCCCAGGGTGAACATTCCAACGGAGAAGTTTCCGCTGGACAATCAGGGCCGCATGACCTGCGCAACGTGCCATACGGCGCATGCGGTGCCCGATAGTTCCGACCTCAAGACGGTGGTTTTTCTCCGCCAGCCCAACGTTGACTCATCCCTCTGCCTTGCCTGCCATCCTGAACACGCTCAGAAAAGCGACTGTCAACATCCCCTCGGGCGAAAAGACTCTCCGGTGCCTCAGGCGATCCTGGAGGCCGGCGGAAAGACTTCCACTGACGGCCATATGATTTTCTGCCAGACCTGCCACGAGCCGCATGGGGCGAGAAACGCCTGGATGCTGGTTCTGCCACCCTCAAAACTCTGCATTACCTGCCATACCGACAAGGCTCCCGAAACCGCACCTGTATCCGGCGCGCCGGTGCACCATATTGGCCGCACCTATCCCGGCTTTGAGCCTCCGGCGACCTTATTGGAGGAGAAGGCCACTTTTGGCCCCAGCGGTGAGCTTGACTGTCTTTCGTGCCACCGGCTGCATGACGCTTCAGGCGCTAGGCCGCTGCTGATTCGAAAGAACGAGAATGGCTCCCTTTGTCTTGAGTGCCACAAGGATGAAAAAATGGTTATCGAGTCGCCTCATGATCTCCGCATCAGCTCTCCTGAAACCGTCAATGCCGCTGGGCAAACGCCTTCGGTATCAGGCGCCTGCGGTGTATGCCACCGCATTCATGGCTGGGCAAGGGATGTTCCGGACGCAAACCTGCCGCATAGCTCCGCGTGCATGGAATGCCACAGAACAGGGGGACCAGGGTCGCGCAATCGCCCGTATGTTGAGGCGCACCCTGTCGGCATACCGCTCCCGGAGAAGATGTCCATCCCGCTCCCGCTGGATCCCGCCACGGGCCATATTGGCTGCCTGACCTGCCACGACCCGCACACCCCCCGCTCGTCCGAAAGCGCCACCGAAGGGGCAAGCCTAATAACATCTTTAAGTTTGGACGAGGACCCGAATCATTCTTCAGTAAAGGCGCCTCGGCAGGATGTCGGTTCTCAAGTTCACACGCCGCGTTCATTTCTGCGAGCCGAGGGTTCGCAACTGTGTGTTATTTGTCACGACAAGATGGCCGACCTGCTGACAGGTCCCCACAATCCCGCCGAGTTTGAGCCAAAGGTCCGTCAATTGCTCGGGCTGCATCCTTCCGTGGGTTCCTGCCGGGTCTGCCACACAACCCACAATGCTCAAGGTGTTCATCTCTGGGCACAGACACCTGCTACTCCCCCGGACGGCTCCATTTCGAATCTTTGTGGCGCTTGCCACGAGGAAAAGCAGCGCATAAAGGGCTCCCTGCACGACCCCGGCTCAGGTGAGTGGGCGAAGAAGCTTGGTTTTGTCTCCAAGGATCCCTGCATCGACTGCCACATGGTGCACGGTTCAAGGGAGGCCCCAGGCCCCGTGGGGGAAGGCGGCATCTGGGGATTGTTTGGAAGCCAGGGCGATGCGGACCGGGTCTGTGAAACCTGCCACCGAGCCGGAGCGCCCGGCAAAGTGGTGGAAACACCGCACCTGGAAAGGATTTGCCGCGACGACACCGGCAATCTGCCGGTGAACCGTGAGGGCCGGATTCAGTGCACCACTTGCCACGACATCCACCAGAATGCACAGAATCCCAAGCTGCTTAGGACCCCGAGGTGGGATTCAAGCCTCTGCCTCGCTTGCCACCCGCGGGAAGTCAACGAACTTCTCGGCACGCCTCATGATCTGAGAACGTCGGCGCCCGATGCGCGCAACTTGCGCGGCGAGACCGCCGTCGAATCCGGAGCCTGCGGTTCTTGCCACCTGGTGCACTGCGCTTCTAACGACGCCGGCGTTTGGGTGCAAAGCTCAACCTCCGAGAAGGACTTCGGCCGGGGGCTGTGCACCTGTTGTCATCGCAAAGGTGGGTGTGCGGAAACACGTATTCCGAAATACGTGGAACACCCTGATGTGGCCCTCTTGAACCGCACTGATCCCCGCAAGCTGGAGTACATGCCGACCTTCGATCATTACGGGGAACCATCGAGTACCGGATCTATTTCCTGTCTGACATGCCACAAGTTTCACACACCTCCCTCGACCCCCGATGCAGGGGAAGGGCCGACTCGGTTTCCCTACAAGTTTCTGAGGACTGAGGCACACGAGAGGCTCTGTATCGATTGCCACGGAATCGAGGCTTTGTGGCGATTCCTCTACTACCACAAAGAGAACCGTTATCCCAATCCCGGCCACAACCTGAATCCTGCCTCCGGTAATTACAAGTTGCTCCACAGAGGAGCTTTTTAGCCCAAGTCATGCTGAACCAGTACAAGGACGTTCACCCACAGGAGTAGGACTTGTTTGCAATCTTCAGGATCGGAGAGGGTCGACCATACTGGGTATCACCTAATTTCTCTTTGAGATTGGACTTGCGGTCTAAAACGGCGTTTTTTGGCAGAAAATGAGAGGGGCGGGTTCAAACCCCGCCCTCTCCGTTACATTAGACAGGCGCTCTACAATTTCTCTGACTTCGGGGACTTGGGGCGTTTTCTCGATTTTTGAGTGGCCCATTGCCCTCAAATTGCCCTCACCTCAATCAAGTACGGCCGCGCCTGCTGACTGCTTAGCGTTTCGTTGACTGAACCCGGGTTTTGGCCCTGCATCTTGCCAGACTTTAGCCAATTAGCCAAGTGCCCGTCCACAGAATTTTTTGCCAGCAGGGCCGCATGAAGGCTGCTCCTTTAA
>Ga0315287_10002880_pt1 | contig 16462 bp, 13 predicted proteins | sample YL17G11_0_MG_FD_205037 | JGI IMG/M metagenome (GOLD analysis project Ga0315287, IMG submission 205037) | Sediment microbial communities from Yellowstone Lake, YNP, Wyoming, USA - YL17G11_0 | ecosystem: Environmental > Aquatic > Freshwater > Lake > Sediment | place: USA: Wyoming | collected... | reverse complement strand
GCCGCGAAAATGAGCGGTGCATAAACTCCTCCATTTGAGCCCATTATCGATGCGGCAAGCAATGCCATTGATATTACGGCGACCTGTCCCGAGACAAGGCCATCATACCCAGCCGAGAGGTTCATCGCGTTTGCGACCCCGGTTACCGCTATGGGCACGAGCACCAGCCAGAAGATTAGATCGACCGAGGTGAAATCAATTGCATATCCGAACGGCAGGTCTATGACCGGCTGGCCTATCTTCGCCAGCATCAGCGGAAGGGCGGCGAACGCAACGGCCACCGCCTTGACCCGCGCGGGGATGTCCGAAATGTCGTCGATGATTCCGAACATGCCTCCGATGAACAGGACGCCTATCGCAGCCAGCACCGGCATAGAGTCAAGCGTCCCGGTCAACTTCAGAAGACCGGCAGCTATGGAAATCCCAATCGGGAATCCGAAGAGCACAGCGATGCCCCCCAGCTGTGGTATCTCGGTATTATCGCCCTTGTTGCGATCCCTCCCGGTGATCCCCCTCTCCGTCATCCTCTTTATCAGCGGCGGGATGAGTAAGAAGGTCACGAAGCCGGATAGTACAATCGCCGATAGCACGGCAATCGACTGAGATATCTCGATTGGTATCAGGTCTGCCATAATTCGGGCGCTTGAATCGCTGATTCTCTCTATATAAGTATCTCAAGGGGCAGCTCTCAGGGGAATGGACAAGTGGACAAATCAGGATCAACCGAACTCATCTTTCGGCAGATTATATATAATTCTCCTCGAATTGGCCATGACTACGACGGATAATGAGAGAATCCTATGTGTGGCATATGCGGGGTCTTGAGCAATAAGGTCGATGATGGGCGCATTGCTGCCATCACCAAGACGATGTCGGACAGCCTAATCCATCGCGGCCCTGACGGTTCCGGAAGTTATAGCTCCCCCCACATCTCGCTGGGGCACAGAAGGCTAGCGATTATCGACCTAGTTACCGGCGATCAGCCGATGATTTCTGGCGATAAGCGGTTCGCTATCGTGTTCAACGGAGAGATATACAACTACATCGAATTGCGCGAGGAGCTGAGATCGCTCGGAAGGAAATTCCGGACGACGAGCGACACCGAGGTGCTCCTCCAGGCTTTCGAGCAATGGGGGCATAGCTGCACGGCGAAGCTGAACGGAATGTGGTCGTTCGTGGTCTGGGACGACAAGGAGAAGAGGCTGTTCGCCTCGCGCGACAGGTTCGGGATAAAGCCGCTGTATTATGCCGTCAAGGACGGGATGTTCCTCTTCGCATCTGAGCCCAAAGCCCTCCTGGCCTCCGGCGCGCTGTCGAGAGCTGTCAACAGGCGCATGGTCTACGACTATCTCGCATTCACGATCACCGACCACACGGCAGAGACGTTCTTCGAGGAGATCTCGCAGCTCCCCCCCGGGCACTCTATGGTCGTCGACCTATCAATCCAGCCGAAGACAGGGCGATTCTGGCAGCTTCCCGAGATTCTCCGGCCGAGCGACAAGGGCGACGATCTCCTCGTCAGGGAGTTCAGAGAGCTCTTCTCCGACGCCGTCCGCCTGAGGCTCAGGTCGGATGTCCCAGTGGGCTCCTGCCTCAGCGGCGGGATCGATTCGACCTCGATAGTGTGCACCGCGCAGAACATGCTCAAAGGTGTCGATGGGAAGGTCAAGAGGATGGAGACGTTCTCCGCGGTCTTCAAGGGAATGGATATCGATGAATCGCGCTTCATCGTCGAGACGCAGAAAATGATCGGGACAGACTCACATTTCATCACCCCCACGAAGGAGGAGATGCTCGCAGACATCGAGAACTTCGTCAGGAGTCAGGATGAGCCGATCGTCACCCCTAGCGCCATCTCTCAATGCAATGTGATGCGCCTCGCCAATGAGAACAAGGTGAAGGTCCTGCTGGACGGTCAGGGAGCGGACGAGACATTAGGAGGGTATACGAGGTTCATATCTTCGCGCGCGGCTGATTTCTTCAGGGAGGGGGAGATCCAAAAAGCCTTCCAGACCTTAGTGAACACTCGGAGTAATTTGATGGAGAGGTTCGCGGTAGTGTCGCTTTTCCTGAGCATGGTTACGAATGCTAGGGTGGCCAGAATAATCGAGCACTTCTCAACCTTCATGATGAGTTACAGGACAGCGGATTCAAAGGCCGCGATGCACGAGGACCTTCGGAGCGAAGGGGCCAGTCGGACTTTTGACAGGTTCCAAAAGCGACCTCCGTACCTTTTTTCCTCGCTTCGCTTTTCAACCGAGCGTAGATTGCAGGAGCTCCTGAGATATGAAGATAGGAACTCGATGCGGTACTCGATAGAGACAAGACTTCCGTATCTGGATTACAGGCTGGTTACCTTCGAGTTCACGTCGCTCCCGGATTCGCTGAAGATAAATGAACAGTGGACCAAGAGAGTCTTGCGCGAGGTAATGACCGGAGTGATACCGGATACAATCCGAAACAGAAAGGACAAGCTCGGATTCGCCGTCCCCGAGCGTGATTGGGTCGAATACTTCCTCAGGAACGGCGGGTTGAGATTGCTCTCCGACAAGCCGAGAATAATCTCGTTCCGTATCATCGATGAGGCCTTCCTCAAGAGGTTCGTCGACACCTTCCCGAAATGCAAGGACTGGAGATTCGCCTGGCGTCTGCTCAATCTCGAAATCTGGTTGCGCGTGGTGATCGAGAACCAACGGGGCGTGCGGCCTCAACAGTCGAAGTCATAGATCGCCCGGCCGATGCAATCGCAGCTTCTCGAGAGGCACCCAACGATTTTCCGATGCATCTTTTCTAAACAAGCGGAATTCTCATGAGCGGTACAAGAGCGAATTCGCTCCATCATCATAGGCGAGGGTCAGGTCTGTGTTTGTTTCGATGGCCAGCAATCTCTGCTGGGCGATCGGCTGGTAATACTGCCAATCCGCTCCGAGGATCGGCGATTCGAAGTCGGGGTCGGTGAACAGGAAATACTTGGCCGGCCAATCGGTCGCATTGTCAGATCCGATTAGGTACCTGTAATTGCTTGAGTTCACCGGGAGCAAAGTGGGAAGCGTCGCATTCGACTCTGCTAGCGTGAGTGAGAGAATCCCATATGATCCGAAGCTCGCGGTCATTGTCGTGCCGTTGCCCCCGTCCTCCTGCCAGAAAGCAGCAAAATTGCCAGCCCGATTATCCGAATTCATTCTTTCCGAGTTGACCTGGAACGCGGCCAAGCTGACCATCGCGACGACCAGGATCGCGAAGACAAAATAGACCGTTTCCCTCCTCACGGCAGGAATCGGAACACGCCTGATGATCGAGAAAGCCAACGGGAGCATGACCGGGAACAGCAGCAGAACGGGATACATGCCGAACCCCCTTCCGTAGTAAATGAAATTCACGACCAGATCTCCGATGAATATCGAGAAGACCGATATCAGGAGCAGGAATTCCGTGGCGAAGCCGATCTCCTTTCTCTTCGATTTCAGTCTCTTTCTTGAGACGGTCAATGCGTAGGCAAGCGGAATGAACAGCATGAAGAAGGCCAGCATCGAGCAGATGCCAAGGACGGCACCGCCGGGGTCGGCGTGCCGGAGCGGGTCATTGGCGTAGTCGACCCTCCCCCAGAAGAAGTTGCCGAGAATGTACTGGAGGTCCCCTGTCGGATTGGTCAGGCCCTGGGAGGCCATGGCAGGCAGCAGGTCCTCATAGAAATGAAACTCGAATACGAAAAACAGAAGCAGGGAGAACGCCGCAATGTCCAGGACGGGGCTGACCTTGACCGACCTCCGCCTCCATGAGCGACCGCCGACGCTTGCCACCAGCAGAGCGATCACCAGCCACGCTGCCAACGCACGATATATGAAAAGGCTCGCGACGAAGAGCAGGATGATCGCCAGGGCCAGGCCAATGCTCCTCGACCGGAGGTATTTCGCGAGCGTGAGGACGAAGACGAGCATGATCACGCTCACCGAGGTGAAGATGAGGAGGCTGAACTGCATCGTCACCAGCGGGGTCATGTACGCCACGAAGATCGAGGCGAGCGCGGCGTATCTCGCCGAAGAGAATTTCCGCGATGCGCAGTAGTAGATCAGCGGGATAAGCAGCGAACCGATCGGGAGGTAGAGCAACGATGAAATCCCGATGCCGCTGACCTGGGAGACGACCGAGAGAAGTGCCTCATATCCAGCCCCCGATCCGACGCCGATGTCCCGACCCGCCACCATCCCGTGCTGCACCGAAGAGAAATCGAGCAGCACATAAGGATTGGAATAGCTAGTCCAGGCGAGGACCACCCCCGGGATCAGCCAAAGGACCACCAGCAGCGCGGCGAGAATCCCTTTCCGATAATTGGAGGAATCAATGACTAGGTTCGGCATCGTCGGTCCCCGATGTTAACGGTTGCTTTCGTCTTCGTTCGGATGTCGCGCATCATTCTAGCTGGTTCTCACATGGAGCCAGAGATATACCTCCCTGTAGGGCTCCTGCGTGAGGCTCTGCCCTTCAAGGAACAGCATGAACCTCAGCTTGAACGTCCCGAGCTGTGAGATTGAGAAGTTGTAAGTCGAGTTCATGTACTCGCCTGGCTGGAGCGTGAAATTCCTCGCCATCCCCAGCCCCTGGTCCATGGATCGGTTCCCGGTGAATGGGTCCCCCTGCCTCCAATGCGTCAAGTTGGCGCCCGTGACGTTCTGGGGCTGGAGCAGTATCACGAGGCTGTAGTTCCTGCTCGCGGTCTCGAAGCTCCCGACGGAGACGAACGCGCTCGCGCTCTGATTCAAAGTGAGATTATGAGGATAACCCTCCGCCTTCATGTTCGGGCCGAGGAGCGCCAGCTGGGTGAACGACTCGCCGTTCCTCGGGACCGCCACGACATATGCCAGCAGGATGAGCGTAGCGGCAAGAGTGATCACGATGCCGACCGTCAGGACCCGGTCGACCATGGGCATCCCTTTCATCGAAAGGTCGATCTTGATGTCCACCGCGAACCTCTCATCCTCCGGGAGAGACGCCCTCCTTCGCCATGCTACCACGGACGCTATCAGCACGAAGCCGGAGAGCGTGGCTAGTATCGACTCGAGCCGTATGCCGAAAGGCGTGTAGTTCAGCGCCAGTCCCGCAAGCGGGACGATGGCGATGCTCAGGCCTATGCTCAGCGCGACGCGCTCGATCGCATCGATGCTCTCCCTGTTCGGGAACAGCGCGGCCGTCGCCACATATCCAGGAAGCGCGAGTATGAAGATGAGTCCGAGGACAGTCCGTACGGGATTGTCCGGGATGAACGCAATCATGAGGATCAGCAGGAGCGTTATGATTGCGGCGGCTATCAGGTCATCTGGCCTGTCGCGCATGTGGTATTCGAGTTTGAAGGTATCACCAGCCCTTCGTCCTACCGTGATACTCTGCCTGCTCTAATAGCATTCTGAGGAGTCCCGGCCGCCATTCGGGGTGCCTCCCCATAACGGCCCTGAGGAGCTCCTCGTCGGTGAGCTTCCTCTTCAGCGTCTCCTTCCTCTTCCTGCGGAAGATAAGCCCGAGGATTGAGTGCCATATCCAGAGGAGGCCGTTCGCCATCCAGCGGAACGCCCTACTCGGCACTTTCGTCAGTATCGCTACGCAGATGAAGATCACGAACGCGATGATGACGGCCTTAATGAGGTCGGGGAGCCCTCCGATGGTCGTCATCGAGACCGTCACCGGGTCGAAGTAGTCCCTGTGGCTCTCGTCGAAGAATATGCCATCCCTCCCCTGGGAGAGGAACGCCATCGTGTTGTTCGCGAAGATCTGGTTGTCCGACTGGTTCAGCATGCCGTTGATCAGCAGGCTGGGGTCGGATACGAGAAGGATGCTGCCGTTCCCCATGCTCTCAAGGGCGATGAGCGGGTAAGATTCGAAGGTCTCGGCCCAGTCCCGGAGGTGGTTCCCGTTCGTGTCGAGCCAGCTAGCTACGCTGGACCTCGCGAGCGTCTGCGTTCCCGAACCGGCGACGATGCTGGAGGGGAAGTTGAACAGCAGCGTCGATATCCTGCCGGTGATGTTGCTCTTCGAGTTGAGGTCGAAGCAGAGGGGGAACTGCGGCTGCTTGTCAAAGGCCAGGTCCATCAACAGATATCCCGAGAACCTGCTGGTCGCGTTCATCCCCTGAAGGAGCGAATTGCCGGTGCCGAAGTCGTCTGCGAGAAAGAGCTTGCCGCCCCCTCTCACGAAGTCCCCGACGATCTGCCCCTCGGCATCGGAGAACTCCAAGGTCGGCCCTATCACGATGAGCGCCGACTTAAGCGGATCGAGGTTGAAGGAGGTCAGCGGCGTGTGGGTCACTTCCATGTCCGACCCAGTCGAAGAAAGTCCGAACGTGGGGGTCAGCTTCCCTGAATGGTATGCGCCGATTGCGAGGCTGCTCGTCCCGTTCCAGCCGGAGTTGTAGATTGAGAAATCAGTGGCGGTGCTGAGCACCGGGGCGACCATGGACAGCGAAAGGATCAGAGCCGAGACGGCTATCACGACCGCTATCACGTAGAGGCGCTTCGCGACCGCGGAAACTATGCTGCCACCCCCGTGAATCCCCTCACTCCTTCGACCGCCCTCTCGAAACCGTTCCAATCGTCCTTCGTGATGGTCTCCGCCGAATACTTCGCTCTCTCGAACCCCTTCGTGATCTGCCCGACGCTACCGGCAGGGAAGTCCTTGACAGTAAGCATCCGGGCGATGTCCCTAGCGGTCATCGTGGGGAGTATGGCCATCTTTCGGTCCACCGATAAGTGGGACAGGAGTGCCATGTAGAGCATCACGATAGCCGTCTTCGGCGGCATCATCGCGTAGTCGAATCCTCCGTTCGCGCCAGAGACGGCAGGAACGCCCGTGAGTGTGAATATCTCGGAGGATTTCCCTGCAAGGGCCAGCGCCTTTGCCTCTTCCGTCCTCCTCTTCCGTCGGAGGTTCGCGTCCCGGACATTCTTCAGCGTGTCCGTCGCAACGAGCACGATGGCCAGCATCAGGATCACTATCGCAATCAGGATCACCCATAGCCAATCTGGAAGCCAGTTGTTCTTGTTCTGATCAGGCGGCGGGGGCGGCGGGGGCGGAGGGTTGTTGTTGTCTGATGGATCGACGTAGATCACTAGGAACTCATCATCGGATACCGCGCTCGTATACTTGCTCTCGTTCGACGAGAAGTACGCCCTGAGAACATGCGTCCCGGTTGAGATATTCGTGGTGTTCAGTCTGTAGATAATGCTCCCGTCAGCACCCGTTTTATTCTTCATGAGCACCGAATCGTCGAAGTAAACGGTGACCGTCCGGTTCGAGAGCGGCTGGGAGGCGTTTTCGAGCCACGCCGTTATATTCACAAAGGTCCCGGGTTTGACCCTGTGGGCGGAGACATTGAGCCTCAGATCCGTCTGATGGTTCACATCGAAACTCGCGGTGCCGCTCTTTGAGGGCTGATATATCGGCGATCCGTTGAACTTGGCATAGATATCATGCGTCCCGTACCCAAGAGTCGAAGCCGAGAATGGCCAGGTGACGGTTCCGAAACCGGTGGTGGTCCCGTTGATGCTGGCGACATCATCGAGGTAGAATTCGACGCTCTCCTGCAGGGGCGGCGGCGCTCCTCTGAAGATGCTGACGATGTGGCTCAGGCTCGCGTTGTAATCGATGACAGGCCCGCCTCTGTAATCTACCAATGTCGCGGTCGCATTGATCATCTGGTCCGGTGAATATCTCTTCCCGTCCAGCGATATGGACACGTAGGTCGGGATCTTCTCGACACGGATGTACTCGCGAGACGTTGGCATGTACCAGCTGCTGTTCATCCATACACGGGCGAGGAAGGAATGGTTGCCGAGCGCCGCGGGATCCCGCGGGATGCTCCATTCGAATCTGTAGCCTCCGTTGGCGTCCGTGACGACCTTGGTGAAATTGAAACTGGTGTTGTCCTTATCGATGTATACATCCGCATTGGCGAGTGGCTTGTCGCCGTCGTATATGAAGCCAAACCCTCTGACGTCCTCTCCAAGGTAGTAGACATCCTTGTCCATCCCCAAGGTGATAAAAGGTTCAATCCATTTGATGTTCCATAAGATGTCACCGAGCATGTCCAGATACCCAAGTAAAGTCATCCTAAGGCGGTCAATCAGCTCCTTCAGGTAAGTCGTGTCGAACGGATGCTCCCCCAACACGGTCAGGTTCGCTATCTCGTCCGCCGCCGTGTCCATATCGTCGAGGTCGTCATTCATGAGGACGACCTTCGTCCTCAACTCCGTGAGCTGCTGCCGCGCATTGTAAGACTCGATCGGTGTTAGATTCTCACCGATCAGCGTTCTGAGGTCAGCGATGCCGAAAAGGAAGCTCGATTGCTTAGCGACGAAACTATGTCCCCCTTCCGACAGGTTCTCGAAGGGAGGCGTCAAGTAGGTGAGGTTAGTCTCTATCCCGCCGGTCTCCTTGATCCTCAGGATCAGCATGCCTACCGGCTCAAGTATCGTGTCCACCAGCTGCAGGTACCGTTCCCCGTCGTAGGGGTTCTGGTCGAGGCATGACACCAAAGCTAGCTCTGTCGCGTTGATGGTCTGATTCAGCATCTGGACGATCACGTCGATGCTCGAGCTGACCAGGTTGAAGTTCTCGTGCGGGATCTCCGCGCTCGCGTACGGGGAGGCCGCTATCACGAAAACGAGGACTATAGTAGCTAGCCTGGTGGCCTTAGAATTGCCCATGTGCTCAGGGTTGTCAAGCCATAATACTCTATAAAAGGGTAGCGCAGCGGTTCTCGCTTCAGACGTATTCCAGCTCGAATACGACCCGGTCCTTGGAATTGTCGACTTCCGCGACCCTGATCGTTCTCCCGGTCGCTCTGGCAACCCCCGTCATTATGCAGGAGCAGCCGAAGCAGGACATCTGCCTGCATGTGTCCGGGAGCTCGGTCCTCACGGTCCTGCATGCGTTCCTCAGGCCGGAATACTCGACCCTCAGCACGATCTTCCCGTCCCGCTCCTTGATGTGGAAGTCCTTCATCAGCCCGAAGCCGAACCTCAACGACTGCAGCTCTGCCTCAAGAGGCTCCAGGCCGATCCCTGACAGCTTTCTCCCGGTCTCCTTCTCGCAGTCGGCCAGGAGGTCCAGTCCGGGGGGTGAAAGGAAGGCGCCCGGCATCGAGCCGTCCTTGCCAGGCGAGAAGATGAGGTCGTCGGTGAGGGCGGACGGGAGCTTCGGCTTGGTACCTGAAGCGGGTATGAAGATCTTCTCCTGGGTGAGGGGGCCCCCGGCCGGGACGAAGACCGCGTTGCCCTCCAGGTTCAGCCCGGTCAGTATCTGGCGCGAGATCCTAGCCTGCGAGATCATCTCTGCCTCCGAAGGGGTAGGGTTTATACTCCTCTCCGCCAGGATCGTGAGCGAGAAGGTGCCGAGGAAGAACGCCGCTATCGAGAGTATTAGGTAAATGTCGCGCAGGTGATTCAGATCGGCAAACCTCTGCATCAGCTGCGGGTCCGTGGAACTCCCGATTCCGCTGGCTTCAGTGTTTGCGCTGAGCGCAAGGAGCGCAAGGGCGACGCCGATCGCGATGAATACAACGCCCATGATGCGTCCCGCGGGGGTGATCTGCCTTAGTGCTTTGCGAGGCTCCATCTCTCGTTACCTCATTCCTATCCGGGTGGAGGGTCGAACCTGATATTAATTCCTCCGTGCGGCATCTGGGGCGCCGCGTTATCGTCGCGAAAGAGCCGGTGAATTGCGAAATCCTGACTTAATCCTTCATTCTGCCCAGGACCGCCAAGGACCAGATCGCGGCCGTGAATCCGATCAGCATGATCGAGCTGTGGATCCCGACATCTCCCTGTAGATTCATCGCCGGGAAGAGGTTCCAGGCCAGAGGCACCACCGCGAGCACGGTGACGGCGAACGCCGCTGCGCCGATGTAAGGCATCGGACCATGCGTCATCGGTTCATCTTTCGAACCGCCGACTGAGATCGCGCACCATAGAAGTATGCAGGCGGGGAGCACCAGCATGAATCCGGCTTGCAGGAGCTGCGCGATGTCCGTCATGTTCGTGGTCTTCGTTATCAGAGTTACGCCGACAGCGGCCGTGAAGAAGCCTGCCAGCCCGACCAGCCGCTTCGAGTTCCAATACGCCACCAGTACGACACCTGCGCCCAGCACGACCGGGATGGCGGCGACCTGCGAGAAACCAGAGTAGGCCATCAGCAGGATTGCGCTGACGGGCACGAGCAGCGCGACCGGCGCCCTCATGAAAGCTTCCTCCTGATCAGCCGCGTGAGCTTCATCGCCTCGTCCCTCGGGCCGATGTCGACGATGAGCACGCCGAGGCTCTTGAGCCTCTTCTCGGTCTTGAGCTTGGTCTCGTAGGACTCGTACATGTCCTCGAGGCCTTCTATCGTGATATCATCCTTTCTCCCTTCGTACCAGTAGCTGAACGGGGTCGCCAGCACCATCTGGTGCTCGTTGGCGGAAGCCATCGCCGCCCCCCTGACGATCGAATCCCTGCAAGCCTCCAGGTCGGAGATCAGGATGTACATCTGCCCCTTCCTCCGCCCCTTCGCGATGCCGGCCTTCATGACCCCCTCCAGGCCGACCCTAGTCTGCTTGTACCCCTTCATCGATTGGAACGCGGCTATCGTGGAGAGGAACTCCTCGCCTTCCTTCGGGGCCATGGTATTCTCCGTAGGCTGTTCCTCCTCAGCGGCCTTATCCGTTTCTGCATGCGCCGGCTCGACCGCGGCCCTCTCAGAACTGTCGATGTGGACGGGAGCTTTTCGAAGGGTACCCAGGATCTGGTCGAACTGCCCCCTCTTCGTCGATGGGGCGAGCCGGTCGATGACCCCGATCTCGTCGAATAGCACGACGCCGGTCGGGTGGTTTCCCGCGAGGAGGACCTTCGCGATCTCCAGCGACAGGTGGATTCCATGGTCCACCTTCGCTAGCCCGGAGGCCGTCAGCCTCATCGATCTGCCGCAGTCCAGGAGTATCGTCGTCGGTATCATCGCCTCTCTCTCGTACACCTTCGTCAGAAGCTTCCCCAGCTTCGCGAGGCTGCGCCAATGGACGTCCCTGAATCTATCTCCCGGAACGTAATCCCTGATGCCGTGGAACTCGTAATCCCTGGTCCTCAGCCATCTCTGGTGGGAGATATGGGTGACCTCTATCCGCTCCTTCCTCACGAGCGCCATCCCCCTCCGGATGGACTCCTCCTTGATGTGCGCGACGACCTCGCTCTCCTCCGGGATTGAAATGTCGTAGGAGAAGAGGCCGGTCCTGTCGCTCACTTCCACTTTGACCTCCTCGAACGCGATCCTGCCCCGCATGGTCGGCCGGACGGAGTAGCGCACCTTCGCTTTCTCCCCCTTGCTCAACATCTGGTCCACCCTGTTGCTGCCCGTGGCCAGCTCGACATTCTCCGGGAGGACATCCTCAATGGTCACAGATTGTGCGGCGCCCTTGTTCTCAACTTCCAGGAGCACCGAGATGGGCTTGTCGAGGAAGATGACAGTGTCCAGGATCGTCCGCCTGGCTTCGAATCCGACCTGCCGGAGCTCCTTTGAGAAGACCATCCTCGCGAAAGCCATGGTCACGAGCATCGAGCTTGCGATCAAGGCGAGAGAGAGGTTGTTGAACAAGTACGAAGCGGCGAGCAGCATGATGACGATCAGAGACAATGCAAGGAACAGCCCAGAGGTCTTCAAGTGCGATCCCTTCCCTCTGAATACTCCTCCGTTTGCGCCTACTTCGGGGAGACCGATTTCGGCACCTCTACCATGCCCAGGATGTCCTCGACGATCCCTGAAATCGTGTGCCCTTCGATGTCCGCATCGATCGACAAGATGAGCCTGTGGTTCAGGACTTTGTGCGCGACCGCCTTGACATCGTCCGGGAGGACGTACTTCCTGCCGTCGAACATCGCATGCACCCTCGCGGTCTGCTGCATGTGTATGCCGGCCCTCGGGCTCGCGCCCAGCTCCAGCAGCTCGGAGTCCCTGGTCCTCCTCGCGATCTCGGTGATGTATTCCATGATCGAGCGGTCTACGTGGATGTCACCCAGGAGCTTCCTCAGCATCATGATGTCCTCGCGGGAGATGATCGGTTTGACGGACTCCTCGGATCGGCTCTTCATCGAGAGGATGTTGACCTCCCTCTCCTTCGGAAGGTAGGTCATTATGCTCTTCATCATGAACCTGTCCAGCTGCGCTTCTGGTAGCGGGTAGACGCCCTCCGTCTCGATGGGGTTGATCGTCGCGATCACAAGGAAGTCATCGGGCAGACGCATGGTCGCCCCCTCGATCGTGACCTGCTTCTCCTGCATCGCCTCGAGCAGGGCGGACTGAGTCTTCGGAGGCGCCCGGTTGATCTCGTCTGCCAGGAGCAGCTCCGTGAAGACCGGCCCCTTCCTGAGCTCGAACTTCCTCGTCTCCTGGTTGAAGAAGTTGTGACCTGTTATATCGGACGGGAGCAGGTCCTGCGTGAACTGAATCCTGCTGTACGTGATCTGGAGGGTCGCGGCGAAAGCCTTCGAGAGGGTGGTCTTGGCTATTCCTGGCACTCCTTCCATCAGAAGGTGGCCGTCCGCGATCATGCACGTGAGCAGATCCGCAATCTTGTCCTCGTAGCCGATTATTACGTGCGATATCTCCTTTTCAATCGCCTTGATCGTCGCGCTGACATCCTCCGAAGACACTAACGGCTTTTGCATCGTCTACTCCTCCACGGTCATGAAATTCCTTCCGTGATTCAGGTGCCTGATTATATAGTCTATCGTGTTGCCGCAGCGTCAATCGGTGCCAGTAACTCTAAAATACTCCTACGGCGGTAGGCTGTGACATCCAATCGGAAGTGGTTTCTTGGCAGGCGGTCTCAAAAAATGGTTCATGCTTCAAGTATGGAGGCTGCAGCAGGTCGCCGCCATCCTGACCCTAGTGCTGCTGGCCCTTAACCTGTCCATACAGCTATATGACAAGCTCAGTTGGCGAGGAGGTCTTTTCGAAAGCTCCTACACCGCCATTCCTTTTATCATGCTCCTCCTCGTGGCGGCGATCTGGGGTTTCTCGATATTCTGGGACCTCAAGATGAAGATGTGGCGCGAGCAGAGCGCGGTCGCGATAGAGCGCAACCCCTACGCGAAGGAGAGACTGTACTCGAAGGAGATTGCGAACTACTCTATGATGTTTCTTCCGATTCTTGACAACCTGGGAAAGACCGACCCGGAGGCGAAGGCGGCGGCCGAATCCGTCCGGAGCTGGATCAACAATGCCCTTGCCGAAGATCCCTCTGCACAGATAGAATGGAAGGAACTTCAGGAATTCATCGGCCAGGTTCCGGACAAAGTCAAAAGACTCGGGAAGAAATGACCTGTCTTTCGGACCGGCCTATTCTTTCTTTCGCTTCCTCAGGACCCTAGCCGGATTCCCGGCCACGACCGTGAAGGGCTCGACATCCTTCGTGACTACGGCGCCTGCTCCTACCTGCGCGCCCTTGCCTATCGTGATCCCAGGCAGTATGACGGCTCCTATGCCGATGTCGCTTCCATCCTCGATGACGACTCCTCCAAAATCGAGCCTATTGTGGATGATGGGCTTCGAGAGCGGGCCTTCCTTATGAACTGATGTTAGAATCTTCACCCCAGGTCCTATCCCGACCGCCTTACCGATCTTTATCCCACCAGCACTATGAAAGAAGCATCCGTGACCTATCCAAGTCCCACCGCCGATAATCATCTCGTTCTTATGATAGGCTTCCAGCACGGTGTCGTGCCCGATATATGCGCCGTCCCCGATGGTTATGTTCTCCGGATGAAATACGCGCACACCATCCTCGAAAACGACATCCTTTCCTATCTTCTTGAAGTCGGATCTCTTGAATTTTCCCTTCCCTTTGCTCTTAGTCATGTTGCCTATTCTCCTTTCCAAGTATGGCGCAATGCAGGCATGTGTCGCAGGGAGAATCCTCTCTGAACCTTCTCAATTTATCTACGACCAACTCAGGATGTCCGTCGTCGATGTTTCCCATTATCAGCTCGTCGTATTTTTCCTTCCACAATCCAGAGCAGCATGGGAGCAGATTTCCTTCTATGTCGACGACTACGCTGTTGAAGCCCAGCACCTCCTCGCATGGCCAGTTCTTAGGATTGCGTTCATCTTTGCAGAGAAGGTCGATGAACTCGTAGACAGAGAGGTGGTCGTTCGCATTGAGGAGCGGAGACCACTTCGCCACCCATTTCCACAGTAGTCTCCTATTCTCTGGAAGGTCAAAGACATGTAGCTTGCAGGAGGGCTTACGGTCTCCCTTCATCTTCAGGAAATTTTCTATGTTCTGGGTAATCTGTTTGTAGTATCCTGTATGTAACCTATTTTCGTACTCTTCTTCGTCGATGAAGCACATGCTTAGAGTGAGGATGTCGAGGTCGCCGTCTATGATGCTCTCCGCGACCTTCCCTTTCAATGCGATACAGTTGGTGTTCGCAAATGTCTGAGCGTCCGGAAACTCCTGCTTCGCCATCTTCAAGACTTCAACGAGATGGGGGTATAGGAGCGGCTCCCCGAGGCCTACGGGAATGAATTTAAAAACCTTTCCTTCGTTTATACTTTTGAGATACTCCATGGACTTTTTCGCCCTATCCAGGGATAAGTTCCTCCTCGGTCTAATTCCTCCACCGATTATCTTTTCATAAGCGCAGAAGTCGCATTTCGAATTGCAGTACGTCGTCACCTCGAGGTTCATTGCACTGAACGGCTTGTTTATGGGGTATGGCTTGAGCTTTTCCATCGCCCCTTCGTAGATCCTGTTGAATCTGTAGCTCATTTTCGGGATGTCATGAAGACGTATCATCTTCTCTCTCCCAATCGGAAGTGACAGTCGAGCTCTCCCTTCCCCTTGCTCTCAGTCATAATATCTCTTCTCTTTCCCCAGTCTAGCACAGTGAATGCAGTTGTCGCCGGGAGGAGCGATTTTGAATGCCTTTATTTTGTCCACGATCAGCTCAGGATGTCCATCATCGATGTGTCCGAGGATCAGATCGTCGTATTTCTCTTTCCATATCCCAGAGCAACACGGAAACAGATTGCCTTCGATATCTATCAGAACGCTATCGTAATCCAGCATCTCCTCGCAAGGCCAGTTCCTGGGGTCTCTCGGGTCCGTACTTACAAGGTCGACGAATTCGTATACAGATAGGTGATCGTTCGCGTTCAAGAGCGGCGACCACTTCGCCACCCATTTCCAGAGGAGCCTCCTGTTCTCTGGTAGGTCGAAGACGTGGAGCTTGCACGACGGCTTGCTGTCCCCTTTCATCTTCAAGAAGTTCTCTATGTTCTCGACTACTCTCTTATAATGTTTCGTATGCAGACGGTTCTCGTAATCTTTTTCGTCGACGAAACATAGGCTGAGCGTGAGTACGTCCAGATCACCGCATATCAGATCCTCCGCGACCTTGCCTTTCAATGCGATGCAGTTGGTGTTATTGAATATCGTTGCATTCGGGAATGTCTTCCTCCCCATCTTCAGGATCTCTGAGTGCTGGGGATGCAAGATCGACTCGCCTAGACCGACTGGTATGAATTTTAATACATAATCTCCACCGTTCATTTGCGCCAGATAATCCATAGATTTCTGAGCCTGTTCCAGAGATATGTGCTTTCTAGGTCGGACGCCTCCTCCAATTATCTTTTCGTAAGCGCAGAAGTCGCATTTCGAGTTGCAGTATGTGGTTATTTCGAGGTTCACTGCACTGAAAGGCTTGTTCCTGGCGTACGGTTTGAGCTTCGTCATCGCTCCTTCGTAGATCTTATTGAACCTGTAGCTCATTTTCGGTAAGTCGTGCGGACGTATCATCTTCCCGCCCTCCTTACCGGACATGCAAGCGAAATTTTATGGTAGTTCTTAGGAGTTCTTATCCTGACGCAGTGCTGACAAGTCTCGTTCGGCGGTCTTGCCCTGAACTCCTTCGTCCTGATCGGCAGTATTTCTGGCGGATCTGTCAGCGCGTTCGCCAGTATCAGATTCTTATAGTCCTCTTTCCAGAGAGCCGAACAACATGGGAGGACGTTGCCCTCAACATCCATCAGAAGGCTGTCGAATTCTGACATTTCATCCGCTTCGCATGTCCACTTATCTACCGGAACATCCGAAACGCTGAGGAGGTCAACGAATTGCTTCACCGAAAGGGAATCATTCTTATTGAGGTTCGGTGAGAACTTCTTGACGAATTCTCGCATGTTCTTCTTGTTCTCTGGTCTGTCGAAAATGTGGACTTTGCAATTAGGCAGTCTGTTGCCCTTCATCTTTAGAAATTCCTTTATGTTGTTGATGACCAGATCGTAATTCTTCGTCCCCAGATTGGTTTCGTAATCTTCCTTTTCGATGAAGCAAAGGCTGAACGTCAGATCATCCAATCCGTTGTCGATTATGTTTCTGGCAACATCTCCACTCAGATTGAGGCAGTTTGTGTTGGCGAATGTCTCGACGCCTGGCCAGACTTTC
>Ga0315287_10002879_pt1 | contig 16464 bp, 16 predicted proteins | sample YL17G11_0_MG_FD_205037 | JGI IMG/M metagenome (GOLD analysis project Ga0315287, IMG submission 205037) | Sediment microbial communities from Yellowstone Lake, YNP, Wyoming, USA - YL17G11_0 | ecosystem: Environmental > Aquatic > Freshwater > Lake > Sediment | place: USA: Wyoming | collected... | reverse complement strand
ATCTGGTAGTTTCTTTTCGGGTCTACAAACGGAACTCTGTAAGCCATATCCGCCTTTCTGTTATCTTGTTGGGCCTGATACACGTCACCCTGAACTTGTTTCAGGGTCCAGGCGTGGATGCTGAATCAAGTTCAGCATGACGTCCCTTGCTAGGCGGTTCACTCGCTCTTGCGCAGCAAATACGCCACCTGCCCGACCATGAACGGAAACACCGCCGCCGTCAGAAAATACAACGCAGGCAGGCGGGCCGACAGAAATCTTCCCACGGGCGGGATCAGCGCGCCCCGGTAAATGCCCACCACACGCGTATCCGACCCGACTTTGAACAGCTCCCTAAGGCGGCGCTTCGTGAGGGCCTTGTAGTTCGGGTCTCGCGGCTTGGGCGTCCACCAGTCCACAATGAGCAGCCACCCGCCGGGCTTGCACACCCTGACCATCTCCGAGGCGATGCCCGCGCTCAGCGTATCGTCCGGCAGCGTCGCGAACATGCCCGAAGAGAAGCACAGATCGAAGCTGCCGTCGGCGAAGTCCATGCTGCTTGCATCACGGTGCACAAACTCGACCTGTGGATAAAGGGAGCGAGCCCTGTCAAGATGCTCTTCCAGTATATCCACGCCCGTTATATTGCATGGATGATACCCAACCCGAGTGAGCTGGTATATGTCGCCGCCGCCGCCGCACCCGACATCGAGCACCTTCGCCGCGCCGGCATCGTGGTCCACCCTGCCGATGGCGCGCACGAAGGACGCTTCCATAGCTATGGTTTGAAACAACACTCCACGATTGGTGCGCAGGTCGTTCCGGTCGGCGCCGGATTGGGTGTAGTATCGGCTGTACCATTGGCGGGTGGACTGCTCTCTATTCATCGGATGCCCCCTTGGCGGCCGCCACTTCTCCCAGATACGCCATCATTTCCGCGTAGACCCTTTCCGCGGTGAACGTGCTCTCAAACAACCGCGTGGAGTTGGCGGCCATCTCGGCCAGTCGGCCCGAGTCGTCAATTAGCCCGGCAAGGATATCCGCCAAGCCGCCGCTGTCTCCGGTATTGTAGCTCACGCCGCACCGGTGGTCCCCGATCATATCGAAGAGCACGCCCCTGGTCGGCGATGACACCACCGGCAGCCCCGCGCTCATATATTCTATTGCCTTGTTGTTGATAGTCGCCAGGAAATCGTAACGATCGATCATCGGGTCGATTCCCACCGAAGCCCGCCTCATCAACACGTGAATTTGCGCCGAGTCGACCCATCCGGGGAACATCACACTCGGCTCGTCACCGGCAAGCCGCCTGTAGCGCTCGAGCATGTCCCCGCTTCCGCACAACACAAAACGCGCCTGCTTTCCGCGCCGACGCAGGGGCCCCGCCGCCCCGATTACCGTCTCCAGGTCGAACTGCCGCCCGACGGCCCCGATAAAGCACACGACGAACTCCCCGTTGTCCGCCTTGATCCCCAGCCCATCCCAAAACTCCTCCGCGTCCCGAATGCTTTCGGCCGACGGGGGTTTGGTGAGATAGCCCATCGGAAACGCTCTGTCCAGCGGGCCGGCGGTTCTGTTGCCCCGCCGCAAGCCCCAGTCCACAAAGGCTTCCGTGATGCCACAGATCGCCGTGGCGTTCGCGCACGCTCGCGCGGCCTGCCTGAACATAGGGCCCAGCAGCAGTCTCGCCGGCGGCCGAGCGGGGCCGGGAACCGAGCTTACGAATATGTCCGGCCACATGTCGCGCATGTCAAGCACCACGGGCACGCCGCGCTCCCTGCCGAACCTTACGGACTCATCGCACAGCTCGATAGTCGGCAGCGCCGAGACTATGATATCCGGCCCATCGGCTTCCTGACTGACCAGTTCGGCATAGCGGGCCGCAACCTGCCTGTGGTCCTTGACGCGCGAATAGGACATGTTGCTTCGATAGCCGCAGCCTTTGAGCAGCCGGATGGCGAGATGGTCGTTCACCTCCACATCCGTGTCGGACTCGAACAGATGCTTCTTGCGAAAGTGATCGAATGTCGAAGTCCACCAGACCACATCGTGCCCGTGATCGGCCAGGAAATGAGCGAGGTAGCCGGTGCGGTGCAGCCTGTCTCTGCTCCCATCATCCACCGGCACGGGCTCGCCGATAGTCACCAGCCAAATTCTCATCAAACACCGCTTTCCTGCAAGCTCAACCGAATACGTCCAGCGCCTGGTGCCACGTGGAACCCAAGCGCCGCCGGCAGTCGGACGGAAGCATTTTAGCACATCCCCCGGAGCGTGTCTATTACGCGCGGGCGAGCCAAAGAAGCGAGGTGGCCTCGGCGAATGCCGACGTGCGCCGGTGCAGGCCGGCATCCGAGAACAAGTCGTCGATGGATTGACCGGGGGCGAGCCATTGATTGACGGCGCTCGATTGTTCGTGGAGCGCGTTCCTGATCGCCGCACCCAGGCCCTGGTTGATCCAGGCGGACTGCGCGATATCGAAGCCGCGCTTGTAGCGCGCAAGGCGGATGCTGTCGGGTATTCGATCCTTCACCGCGGCGCGCACGACCCATTTGCCATAACCGTGCCGCAATTTGATGGCTGTCGGGAGCGCCAGCCCGAGTTCGACAAGCCTGTAGTCCATGAACGGCAGGCGGCTCTCCACGCTGTGGCCCATGCTGTTTCTGTCTTCATAGCGCAGCAGCGTGGGCAGACTCGTGACGGCATACTCCCGCGCCTGCCGCTTCCAGAGTGGCTCCCCGACATCGGTCCCCATCGGCACGGGCGATGCATCCGGCAGGATCAGCGCCGATGCGGATTTGTCGTCTCCTTTATAGGCCGCGAGCCTGTTCCAATAAGCCCTGGTCTGCCAGGCTTCGCTGACCAGCATTCTCCAAAGGCTCAGGAAGAACCCGGTTGCTTCCAGGAGATGACGCGAGGCGATCAGGCGCTTCATCTCGAACATCTGAAACTTCCGGTAGCCCATGAAGCATTCATCGCCGCCCTGGCCCCCGAGCAAAACGCGGACCCCGGACGCCCTCACCGCCTCATACAGCAGGTTCTGGGCGACTATGCTCCCACCGTAAAACGGCGCGTCCTGGCTTTCGATTGTCGTGAAGTAGCCCTCGATGATCTCCGATATGCCGGGGCGGACGAACTGGACATCGATGCCTGTGTGCTTCGCAAGTTCGGTGACCATCGGACCTTCGCTGGCCGCATCATTCGGATGGCCGAACGTGAACCCAATTAACTCGCCGTGATCGCGGCACCCCGACAGCGCGGCAACCGAGGACGAATCGAGCCCCGCGCTCAGCGAGATCGCCACCGGGACGTCCGCTCGAAATCGAATGTCGACTGCGTTTTCCAGCAGATCGAACACCGACTCCACCATCTCGGCCTCCGACTTGGCGGCAACCTCATCGACCAAAGCGGCGACACGAGCATCGAGGTCATAAAACCGCCCAAGCCTCGAGGCCAGGGCGCCGGAATCGGAGACGGTGAACTCGAGAAAATGCCCCGGCATCAGCGCCGTCAGCCCATCATACTGGCTCACATCTTCGCCATCATAGATGCCATAGCGCAGGCCGCGTGACACATAGTTGAGGTTCGGCCGCAGGCCGACATGGCGCGCGATGACCCGCCCGGATGAGGCAAACAGCACCCGATCTCCGTCGATATGATACAGCAGGGGCTTCACGCCGAATCTGTCCCTCGCCAGAAACAGTCGGCGCTTATCCCGGTCGAAGATCGCAAACGCGAACATGCCGTTCAGCCGCTCCAGCGCCGCCTCGCCCCACTCTTTGTATGCCTCCAGTAGGACCTCGGTGTCGCTTCGGGTGATGAAGCTGTGCCCCAGGGCCGCAAGTTCGGACCGGAGCTCGATGTAGTTATAGATCTCGCCGTTGAAGACAATACAGCAGCGCCGGTCATGGTCCCACATGGGCTGGTTTGCGCCGGCGGAGAGGTCGATAATGCTCAAACGATCGTGGCCCAGCGCGCAGTTGCACCACGAGCTTTCGACGTTCTCGACCGACTGCACGTCCGGCCCGCGCGAGAACTGGTCCTCGACTATAGCTTCGACAACCGCTCGAAGGTCATTGGTGGGATCACTGCCCAATGCGCCCGCGATTCCGCACATCACGCATACCCCCAGCCGCCGGGTCGCCCGGTTTCGTTACATGCGTTCGTCAAGGCTCTTTTTGCTCTCAATGTGATGGAACTCCGGCACGACTTTCGATATCTCGCTGATGATCTGTTCCTTGCCCACGGATACGCTGTCGCTCGTCACGAACTCGGTCGCCATCTCAACGAACCGCGCGACTGCTCCGGGCGCCGTCGGGCGGTAACCAACGGCCAGCAGGTCTTGCATGCCCACTTCCACGCTTTTCTCGCCCGCGCCGACAAACTCCTCATAAGGCTTCTCGCCCTGTGTGTCCAGGGCGGTGATAAGCAGGGGGTAGCGGCCGGCGGCTATGTCTTTCGCCACTCCGGCACGCGCCGTGTTTTCATCCCCATAAATGCGGGGCTTGTAACCATGGGCGCACAGAAATTCGCGCGCGATTACGTCCAGTTCGTGGAGATCCTCGGATGGGTCGAGGCGGGGGATCAGGATATGCCGGTCGGGAGCGCACATCGCCGCCAGCAGGCAGATCAGCCCGGACTCCTCAAGCGATATGAAGAACCGGCGCGTGGACGCGGGCGCGGCCAGCGGCTGCTGTTTTTCCAGCCTCCTGATCCAGCTCTGCAAAAGGCTGCCGTCCGAAAATGCGACGTTGGCGAATCTGGCCGATGTCACCCGCGATTCGAGGCCGCCGACAACCTCGCATGAGAACACCATGTGCTCCATCAAGCGCTTGCTTGCCCCCATCAGGTTCACGGGGTTCGCGGCCTTGTCGGTCGATACGCAGAAATAGGCGCGCGGCGCGCCCGTCTCGCGCAGCCACCCAAGCAGCCTCGCGGGCTTCACGATGTTGGTATCCAGCATCTGCAGCAGCGAGAACTCGTCCTTTTCACTGCGCACGTGCTTGAGCGCCGCGAAGTTCAACACATAATCGTAAGGGCCGGATTCCACCAGGAACCTGCGCATGATCGGCGAGCCGAAGTCTATGGGCAGCGCGCGGAAGTCAGGCACGTTCAGCCCGCTTTCGCTGCTCCTCAGGTCCCTCACCATCTCGGCGAGGTTGTTCTCGCTCAGGTCGACCACGTGGAGCGACTTCGGGCGGAAGTCTGAAAGGGCTTTCACAGTAGACGCGCCTATGCTTCCAGCGCCGCCTATGACCAACACCCGGCTATCGGTGATCCGCTCGGCTATCTCGGCTCGCCTGGCGCGCAAATCGGCGGCGAACAGATCGGTCGTCCTGCCCGTGGCGAGGCGGCAGAGCTGGTCCATCGTCATTGGGCGTCTCCTTGAGCGATCGATTCTATCTTCTCGGCCAGAATGCCCATGTTCCTCCGGCTGCACGCGCGCTCCAAGATCAGGTCCCGGTTGAACCTGACTGCTCGCGCTCGCAAGTCTTCGTCGTTTATGGCGCGCCGCAGGGCTTGGGCGAGGGCTTCGGGCCGGTCGAGCGGCGCGAGAATCGCGTTGTCCGCCCCCGGCACACTCCATTCCCGGTTCTGCGGGATATCCGAAAGCACGCAAAGCAGCCCGCAGGACATGGCCTCGAGCATTGACGTGGCTGTCCCATCGGAGCGCGAGAGCGATACGAACACGTGCGAGCTTCTCAGCTCGTCGAGCATCCTCTCATCGCTCACGCCTCCCAAGAACTTTACCCTGGCGCGCATCGGTTCCGTCAGCACTCGGTCCGCCAGCGCCTTCACGGAGTCCAGCGTCGGCCCTCCCGAGGCAAATATCACTTCAAAGTCTGTTGTCGACTCCTCCATCGCGGCCAGACCCCGGATCAGATATCTGTTGTTGTATACCGGCAGAAAACCCCTGTTACAGAAGATGCGCACCGGCTTTGGGGCCGGCGATCCGGGCGCGAACCGGTCCGTATCCACCCCCAGCAGCAGTGGCATGACATTCGCCGACGGGGCCAGCTCGCGGGTCTTCTCGGCCAGAAAACCGCCATTCGCGAACACTATTGCCGCCGATTCCAGCGTCCGTCGGGTGAGGGTCTTCCTCACGCCCGTCACGGACAACACGTCGCTGCCGACCGCGTAAGCGACGTAGGGTCTGACGCGGCTCAGCCAGGCCGCCAGGGTAAACCCGCCGCCATAGAGCGTAAGCAAGGCGTGCACATTGTTCTCCACGCAGATGCGCCGAACGTGCGGCGCCGCGGCCACGTATCTCAGGACCGAGTCCGAACCACCCTGCAGCAGATGCACGCCAGCGCCTCGTTGTTTCAGGGCTGTGATGCCTCTGTCATGCACGCTGCGGTCCAGATACACGCCGTTCGTCAACCGCCGCCGGAAGTCGATAATGTGGACATAGTGTCCAAGGTCCATCAGCCTGTCGCACACGTGCCGGGACCACGTGGACTCAAGGTTCATCAACACAGCTAGGCGCATCCAGGAACTCCAATCTCTGCAAATTCCCAAGCGAACTTCAGGGCGTCCTCGATATCCGTCGACGGCCTGAACCCGAACGCCCGGTTCGCCTTCTCCCAGCTTCCGTATACGATGGGAACGTCCGATGGCCGAACCAGGTCTTGATCCACAACCAGATTGATCGGCGTCGGTGAATTGGCCAGCAGCATCTCCGCAATCGATCGAACGCTTATCGGCGCGCCCGAGCAGATGTTGAACACTTCTCCCCAGTTCTCGCTCTGCATCAGCCGGAAGTAGCCTTCCACGACATCCTCCACTGCCACGAAATCCCGCTGGGTATCCAGATTTCCCACGGTTATGCTTGTTTCTCCATTTTCAAGCGCCTTTTTGGCTCTCTGTATCAGCGCCCCCACAACCAGCGCCGGTGGGACGCCCGCCCCAACGATATTGAACAGCCTTACGACGGCGACTCGCATCTTTTCGCGCCGCGCGTAGTCCATGGCGATCAGGGTCGCCGAGTACTTGCTCAGCCCATAAGCCCCGAACGGCCTGCACGGCTGCTCCTCGGTGATCGGCATGTTCTCCGCCGCCACCAGCCCGTATTCAGCCGCCGAACCGACTGTCAACACCTTCGCCTCGGGCGCATGCTCCTTGACCGCTTCCAGAAGATTGACGCAGCCGAGCACATTGGTTCGGTATATGCTCGCGGGGTGTCCGAAGGTCAGCCCGGCCAGGTTGAACGCGAGATCGGGCCGCGCGTGCCGCACGACATCCGATAACACATCGTAATCGGACACATCCACCCGAAAGTAGTCGTCAATCGGAGTCTTGGGATCGTGGTCGGGCTGTAGGTCGAGGCCGATTATCGTTATCCCGCCTTCGCAGGCAAGGCGTTCGATGAGCCACTTCGCGCAGAAGCCATTGGCGCCGGTGATCAGAGCTGTCAGCAACTCTCACCTCGCATGGTCACAAAGAACCGGTCGGGGTCTTCCACGAAGTCCGCGCTGGCCTGCTGGTAGTCGTCGAAGCGGCCGATGTCTTGCCAGTAGCAGTCGGTCTTGTAGCAAACGACCGGCTTTCCCGCCCAGCTCATGGCCAGCATTAGCTGCGGCATATCGAACTTGCCCGACTCGGGGATGAACTCGACGCAGCGGCGGGAAAGGATGTTGACACCCATGCTCACTTCATAAGGGATAATCGGTTTTTCAACGTAGTCGCTGAGATAGCCGCGTTCGCTGGAGAGGACGACACCGTAGTCTATCCTGACCTCGCGCTTGCTCAGCGCGATCGTGCCCCAAGCTTGCTTGGAGCGATGCTCGTCAAAGAGCCTTCGATAGTCCAGCGTGGTCAGCAAATCACCGTTCATGACCAGGAAATCCTCAGCGAGATTGGGCACAAGCCGCAGCGACCCCGCTGTCCCGAGAGGTTCATCCTCCAGGCAATACTCTATCGTCACGCCCCACTGCGAACCGTCGCCCAACGATGCCTGGAACAGGTGCGCCATGTGGCCGAGCGTCATCACGATGCGAGTCACCCCGGACGATATGAGCTGGCGTATCACCACCTCCACTATAGGCACATCGCCCAGTGGAAGCAGGGGCTTTGGGATGCTCATGGTGAAAGGTTTCAGCCGCGTGCCCTTGCCACCGGCCAGAATGACCGCCATCATTTCGTGACTCTCCAGACTTCCACTGCTCCGACCTCCTCGCATTCGCAGCCCTATTATAGAGCATCACCCCATCATCGTAAAGGCCGGCCGCAGGAGGGCGAACGCATCTAAATCCTAAAGTGCTTAGTTTAGCCCGAAATGAGTCCCCGGAGGGGGACTTCGTGCAATGTAGCCGCGAATTTATTCGCCGGGAGAGTGCCCTGCGGTTGAAACCACGGCTACAACAGCACGAAGTCGGCCTTCGCCGACTGGTTTCCGTCGAATACAGTAGCGAATTCAATTACTGAGTTTCGGATACTGACTTAGCGTTCAGCCCATGTCATTCCGACCGGAGCTAAACGAAGCCTCCAAGTATGTCATTCCGAACGAATGTGAGGAATCTGCTTTTTCACTTGCAGCCTTCGTTTATCACGAAAAGCAGATCCCTCGTCCTGAATCGAGTTCAGGATCGCTCGGGATGACAGTATGCGGCAGACTGTTCGCTAACTCAGGGACTGAAACTCATTAGATGCGTTAGCCCTGCCTTCTCCGCTTTCCTGGTTGACGTTCTTGGGGCGCAGTGTATAATGGAGATAGAAAGGGCCAGCGATATGCTAGATGACCATAAGTACAGCATAGGTAGGCTCGTCGTCTACAAGCACACCGAACCAAAGCTCCCAAGGCAAAGCTACGGCCACTACGGTCACGAACGTACCGTGGGTGAAGTCCTATCGGTCGAAATGACCCCTACGCCTCAGCCTCATTGGATCTATACGCTCCGCAACGTGCGCAACCAGGAGATCGTCAAGATCGACGAGGAAGAAGTCAAGTTCGCCACCACTGTCGGAAGATACTGGAAGCGAAGCCCCCGCAAGGCATCGGAGCGCAGGCCGGATGACGGCGCGTTGGCGGAGATGATCGCGAAGGCGCTCTTCAGCCCGGAACGCGCGGATTTCCTGCGATCGACCCTGCGCGACATCATCCACAAGGAAGAACAGCAGGAAAAGACCTGGCGCGAAGGGGCGGACCTGCCCGTGTTCGCGGGTGATTATATTCGCATCAGGGGCGATTTGCGGCAGGAGACCGAGTCGGTCCATAACCATTACGCCAAGATCCTCGAAATTGGGCCGGCGGATATCGCGGGTATCGAGAACCCACTCGCCAAGCCGGGCCAGCCGAGGATCTTCCGCACACTTAAAAAGTATAAGGTGATTACGGCCGATCACGAGGAGGCGGAGATATACGACGCCGAGATCAAACTCTTTTACACCGCGAACGGCCGGAAGACCATTCTCAACTGGCGCGCGGCCACGCTGCTGGCCGAGGCGTTCGGCGACCAGCCGCCATATAACCTCGACTACGAATACCTTTCGGACCACCTATTCACGCGCGAGGAACTGCAGTCCCTGACCCGCGGCGAACTGGCCCAGATGCTGGCGTCGCTATTGTATGTGAAGGGCAGGCTGGGCTGGCGCGATTACCAGCGCCGGAACCAGTTCTTTGCCGGCACTCCCAAGAGCCATTTGCTCGACGACATTCTGGAGGCGTCGCGCTTCGACTCCCGCCGCAACCGGCTTCTGACCAACGAGGAGATTGCCCACCGCACCCGGGAGGCGTTCAAGCTGAGAAGGCTGCTGAAGGGCGGATAGTCACGATTGGGGATTTGGGATTTCGGATTGGGGATCAGATCGCGCAATAGGCTGTTGAAGGATATCGCCGGATGAGACTACCAAATGCGGAACGTGCGGTTGTTGACATTGTGAAGCTGAGGGACTACTGCCTGAGCGAGACACATCTGAGAGGCCGCCATAAAGCCCGCGTTTTCAAGGCAACACTCGGAGTAACAGCAGACCACGCTGAGGAACTCAGGCAGGCATTATTGGCGGCAGCGGTTGCTGAAGAAGCTCAGTTGGCTTACAGCGATGACTTTGGAACGCGCTATACCATTGACTTTGAACTAATGAGCAACGGGGGCCGTGCGACGATCCGAAGCACGTGGATCGTGAGAACTGGCGAGGACTTCGCCAGGCTGACGACGCGCTACGTGCTCGTATAGGAGGGACTATAGCTAGTATGATTAGACTTCTGGATGTGGTGGCTCTCACCGAGGATATGCCCGATCACGGCCTGTCGCGTGGCCAGGTGGGTACTGTGGTCGAGTTGCTCGCCCCGGGGGCGTATGAGGTCGAGTTCAGCGATAACGAGGGACGTACCTATGCTTCGGTAAGCACTCGAGAGGAACAGCTCATGATTCTGCACGATCGCCCGGCGAAGGTGGCTTAAGCCAACTTACTGAATCTCATCGTGGGCTCATACATACGTGAGAAGGCAGGCGCGCCCAAACCCGATCACGTTGACATCCTCCGCTCGCGTGATTAACATGATCACCGAAGACGACCGATGCCCGAGCTGCGGGAAGGGTAGTTAGGACTGGCTATGAGAGAACTCTTTGTAGAAGCGCGTGAAGACAAGGTCGATGGCGGCTATACGGCATCGGCCATCGGATACGGCATACACACCCAGGCCGAAACACTTGACGAGTTGAAGGCCAACATCCTGGATGCCGTTGACTGCTACTTCGATGACCCCGAGAACGCCCCTACCGTGATACATCTGCGGGTGGTCAGCGAAGAGGTATTGGTGCGGTGAGACTGCCGCGACATGTCGAGCCGCAAGCCCTGGCGCGTGCACTTGCCGTTCTGGGCTACAAAGAGACCCGCCAGACCGGCTCGCACATCCGCGTGACCACCCAGGCCAACGGCGAACATCACGAGGTCATACCGAATCATAAGCCTATCAAGGTCGGTACTCTACACAGCATCTTGACCAGTATCGCCAGGCACCACGGCATGCCAATCGAGGTGCTGCTGAGCAAGCTTGAGCTGTGATGCCCTTCTCGCTTCTCGCTCACGTTGACACGCCCTGCCTGACTGACTAACATGATCTCACTTGTATTGTTGCTGTCGAGGTCATATCCGTGCGCAGGATAATCGCAATCGGCGGAGGTGAGATAGGCAGGCCCGGTTACCCCGTCGAGACTACTGAGATCGACCAGGAGATCGTGCGCCTGACCGGCAAGGCCCGTCCCAAGGTTCTGTTGATCCCCACCGCAAGTGGCGATTCCGAGGTGTATATCGAGGCGTTCAACAACCACTTCGGGCAGACGCTTGGCTGCAAGACAGACACCATGTGCCTGATCACCGATAAGTCCCTGAGCGCGCAGGCGATTCAGGACAAGGTTCTCGGGTCGGACGCTGTGTATGTGGGCGGTGGCAACACTGCAAAGATGCTGCGGCTTTGGCGGAAGCTCGGAGTCGATCAAGTCCTCGGTCAGGCTCTTTCGCAAGGTGTGGTGCTGTCAGGGCTCAGCGCCGGGGCTATTTGCTGGTTTCGGTATGGCAGGTCAGACTCTCGCATGTCCATCGACCCCCAGGCCGGGCTTATCAGAGTGAGTGGTTTGGGCTTTGTCCACGCGACCGCATGCCCGCACTATGATGTCGAACCGGACAGGGAGCAGCATTTGCGGCAGCTGATGCACAGAACTCCTGGAGTCGCGATCGCCCTCCAGAACTGCTGCGCCTTAGAGATTATTGACGATACGTATCGGATCATCACCTCAAAACCCGATGCGCGCGCCTATAGAATCTTCTCGTCCGCAGGAACGTCCTATCGGGAGATGATCCCGTGCGACGCGAATTACAGACCGCTCATGGATTTGCTTTCCAAGAGCGTTCACGTTGACATCCCCCGCCTGCCTGATTAACATGATGACCAAAGACTCCGGACTTCGGACTGTAAACGGTGATACAACGTGAGCACACCCAACCCCTTTGATAATCAGGTACCTGCGGAGGTATTGGCCGAAATCAAGGACCTTCGGCAGCGCATTGACAGGGCCAACCTCCTTTATTATGTAAAGGACCAGCCCGAGATATCCGATGCCGAGTATGATTCGATGATGCGGCGGCTGCAGGAGCTCGAGGCGAAGTATCCGCGGGCGGTGACGCCGCAGTCTCCCACTCAGAGGGTCGGGGCGGTCGCGCAGACGGAATTTGCCGCCCACGAACACCTGGTCCCCATGCTCAGCCTTGCGAACGCGTTTGGCGAAGATGAACTGAGGGCGTTCGACGAGCGCGTCCATAAGAACCTCGGGCTGCCTATCGAAGAGCCGGTCGAATACGTCTGTGAACTAAAATTCGACGGCCTCGCGGTGTCGCTGACGTATCAGGACGGCATCATGACCGCAGGCGCAACCAGGGGAGACGGCTTCCGGGGAGAGAACATCACCGAGAACCTCAAGACCATCCGAAGCATCCCTCTCGATCTTCATCATTCCAAACAGGATCGCGAGTGCGTCAAACCCATCCCGATGCTCGTTGAAGTCCGCGGGGAGGCGATATTGACCCATGAGGAGTTCCGGCGCATCAACGAGGAACGCGAGCAAAGCGGTGAGCCCACTTTCGCAAATCCCCGAAACGCGGCCGCCGGGTCTCTGCGGCAGCTCGATCCCCGGATAACCGCGCGCCGCCGGCTGACGATGTACTGCTACGGCGTCGGCGCCTATCAGGGGGTGGATTTCGACACGCATTATGAGGTCCTCTGCACGCTCGGCGACTGGGGGTTCAAGGTCAATCCGAACGTGAAATTGGCCGCGAACATCGACGAGGTCGCCGAGTATGTCAGCCAGTGGCATACGAAAAAAGAGGGCTTGGAATACGATATAGACGGCATGGTGGTCAAGGTCAATCGTCTGGACTATCAGACCCGGCTCGGCAGTGTGGCCCGAAGCCCGCGATGGGCGGTTGCGTATAAGTATCCCGCGCTGCAGGCGACCACGGTGATCAAGGATATCATCGTGCAGGTCGGTCGCACGGGCGCGTTGACCCCGGTTGCGATCATGGAACCCGTGGAAGTAAGCGGAGTGACGGTCTCCCGCGCGACCCTGCACAACGAGGACGAAATCCACCGCAAGGACGTGCGCATCGGCGATACCGTGGTAATCCAGCGCGCGGGCGAAGTGATCCCGGAGGTTGTCGAGGTCATCAAGGAAAAGCGCACGGGCAATGAGATCGAGTTCCACATGCCCGAAAAATGCCCCGTGTGCGGCGCGGACGTGGTCAAACCCGAGGGGGAGGCAGTCGCGCGCTGCGTGGACCTCGCATGCCCGGCCCAGATTCGGGAGAACATAATCCACTTCGCTTCCCGCGCGGCGATGGACATAGACGGCGTCGGCCCCGCGCTCATCGATCAGTTGATCGAAAACGATCTTATCAAGGACCCGGCGGACCTCTATTACCTGACAGTCGAAAACATAGAGCCTATCGAACGAATGGCGCGGAAATCCGCCGAAAACGCCGAAAACGCAATACAATCGAGCAAAACCGCTTCGCTTTCGAGGCTGATTTACGCGCTCGGAATCAGGCACGTCGGGGAGCGCACCGCCGCCGCGCTGGCCGAGCACTTCGGGAGCATCGACGCCCTGAGCGCTGCCCCGGAAGAGGAGATCGCCCGCGTGCCGGATGTCGGCCCGGTGGTTGCCTCGAGCGTGCGGGGGTTTTTCGACCGCGAGCAAAATCAAGAAGTCATCCGCAAGCTCAAAGCCGCCGGTATTGACCCAATTGAGGAAAAGCGGCAGGAAACCGAGGCATTCGTGGGCAAGACGATAGTGTTCACCGGCGCTCTCGTCAAGCTCACTCGCGAGCAGGCCCAGCAGCTTGTCTACAAGCTCGGCGCCAGCCCGTCGGGGTCGGTCTCGAAGAAGACGAACCTCGTCGTAGCCGGCGAGAAGGCCGGCTCGAAGCTCGACAAGGCCCGGTCGCTGGGCGTGCCGGTGATAAGCGAGGATGAGTTTTTGGAGATGGTGCGGGAGGCGGGGGTGAGCGTTGAGTAAGGGAGCAAATGGCGCCGGCCGGCGCAAGATCCCCAAATCCAACCTCTCTCTCTGGCTCCCGGTGGGCGTGTGGATGGGGGTTATATTCTGGCTGAGTTCTCAGCCCCACCTGCCGAACGTGCCGATCATCGGGGCGATCGACTGGGGGGATAAGATCGAGCACGCGATTGCTTATGCCATCGGCGGGTGGCTGACATGGCGGGCGCTTGGGGGAAGGATGTTCGGCCGGCGGAGGGTGATTGTAGCGATAGTGATCGCGGCGGCGTATGGGCTGACAGACGAGATTCACCAGCGCTTTGTCCCCCCGCGACAGTTCGATATGTTCGATTTGACTGCCGACGTAGTGGGCTCGGCCATCGCGGCCTTTGCCTTGGGCTTGGCTGCGAAGGCCAGGCGCAATGGGAAGAGAGGTACTTAACGTCGAACTTCCGTTGCATCGGTAGCATGCTGCCGATGCCGCCGCCGAAGGTGGCGAGTCCTTCGGACTCGGCTTCGGTTGCATGCATCCGAAGCAACAAAAGCAGATCCCTCGACTACGCTCGGGATGACATAGTCTAATCCATCAGGAGGTTACAGGAATTGGCGGACGAACCAGAGGAAGAGAAAACTTACGAAGTAAAAGACAAGAGGCGCTTTAAGGCCGACGGCTCCCCGCGCGAAGACGCCCAACTTCACGAGGAACCCGAAGATCAGGCGCAAGCCGAGGAAGCAGCCGGCGGCGAGCCGGAGAAGCCCGAGGAAATGCCTCCGCCAAACGTGTATGCGCTGCTCGGCTTCATGAGCAGCATGCTCGCGGAGACCGCGTGGCAGCTTATGGGCATTCGTCTGAGCCCGGGCCAGAAGGAATTGTTCAAAGACCTGCCGCAGGCAAAGGTGGCCATAGACACCATCGTGTTTATTTCGGACAAACTCGACCCGCACATCAGCGAAGAGGAGCGTTCATTTCTGCGCGGCCTGATCAGCGATCTGCAGATGAACTGGGTGAGGCAGAGCCAGGGGTAGAGCGGAAGGCAGAGAGCAGAAGGCGGAAGGCCGCGAAGGGAATGTTGCGCTTGCCCTCTCCCAAATACAGGAAATCTCCCGCCGGATGGCTAAGCAGTATGTGTAGAGCAGCTTCGGCGGACGCCGGGGCTGCTTGGTTTGCGTGATGTCACACGGCGCTGAGCTTCGGCTCGGGGCGTTTCGCTGTCCGCGGCGGGAAGTCGAAACCGGGACTTGTGGCGGCGTGTTTCCGGCTCTTGAGGTATTTTCTCTGATGAAGAAACTGGCCCTGATCGCGGTTGTGCTGGCCGCGGGCATATCCGCGCCCGCCCGAGCCGAGCAACCGAGCGTTCCCGTGATACAAGCTCCCATGGTGACCGAAGCGCCGAAGATCGACGGCGTTGCCGACGATGAATGCTGGAAGAGTGCGGCGAGGTTCGGTGGTTTCATCAACACGGCCCTCGGGACGCCCGCGACCGAACCCACTGATGTCTGGCTCTGCCGTGATGCCGATAATATCTATATAGCGTTCTACTGCCACGATTCCCACCCGGAGCTGATCCGAGCCCGGCAGAAGCGCAGAAACGGCGACCAGAGCTGCGACGATCGCGTGACCGTCAACCTGGATACCCAGCACACGCACCAGACATCTTATATATTCAGAGTGAACGCGCTCGGTAGCCAGACAGAGACGATTCCCTCCGGCGCGGCGGGCAACATCACCTGGCGGGGCGACTGGAACGCGGCCGGGGCGATAGTGGCGGACGGCTGGGTCTGCGAGATCGCCATACCCATTCAACTGCTCAGATACCCGGACAACGCCGACGTTTTCGGGATTGCTTTCACACGCACGGTTGTTCGCACCGATGAAAACACGGCATGGCCGGATATCAGCCCGAACTACAGCGAGCTAAAGTGCGCCGACTTGACCGGCCTGGCGCTCAAGCCCAATTCCAGAAGGCCCATACTCATGCCGTATCTTGTATCGTCGCGGGAGCCCGGCAGGCAGTTCAACGATGTGGGGCTGGACTACAAGCAGGAACTGGGCAGCAATTCCATCGCCACGCTCACCTACAACCCGGATTTCTCGGATGTGCAGGATTCGGTAGCCTCGATCGACTATACGTATACCGAACGCTACCTAGGCGATCAGCGGCCTTTTTTCCAGGAGGGCGCCAAGCTCTTCCCGGACAGCACCGTGTTCTACAGTCGCAGGATCGGGGATATGAACTGGGGGGCGAAGTTGTTCGGCGACCGCGGCGAGAACTCATTTGCCGCCCTAGCCGCCATAAAGAAGGGTGAGGAAAACCACATAGCGTCGGCCTACTCATATCGCACCGAGGGCACGAACACGGCTTCGGGCGTCAAGCTCTACTACAGCCGGTCCATAATCGAGGACGCGTTCAGGACCACCCCCGATTCGCCCTATTCCAGCACGTGCGTGTCGCCGGGGTTCTACTGGGAATCCGAGGACTCCGCAGGCTCGACACAAATCAGCGCG
>Ga0315287_10002877_pt1 | contig 16465 bp, 8 predicted proteins | sample YL17G11_0_MG_FD_205037 | JGI IMG/M metagenome (GOLD analysis project Ga0315287, IMG submission 205037) | Sediment microbial communities from Yellowstone Lake, YNP, Wyoming, USA - YL17G11_0 | ecosystem: Environmental > Aquatic > Freshwater > Lake > Sediment | place: USA: Wyoming | collected... | reverse complement strand
GTCTGAGGTTGAAATCGGGCAATCTCGGCGGCTGGGTGACCTGGGTCCTCATCGACCTTCTGGACTACAAGAAGATGGTCAAGACTTTCCGCGGCCTCTCCGGCGGGAGCAAGTGGCACGCGGTGAAGAGCTCCGTGAAGCTCAGGCACGTCGCAGGTGCGATATTCATCGGCTACATGGTCATCGGCTCCACAGTGTTCTACGGCCTGGACGCCGGCATTCCCTACGAGACCAAGAAGGACTTCGACAAGGGCATCTACAACGGTCTGCCCGATTTCCTGAGGCCAAAGGGCTACACAGTGGACAGCAGCACGGTATGGTGGTTCGGCTCATTCGGCACGGCGTTCCCGAGCGATTACTGGATAGACGGGATGTACTGGTTCCAGCATCAGGATACCAATTCTTCGCCGGAGGACCGGCCAGCTTTCGTGGCTTGGTGGGACTATGGCCACTGGTGCATGCACATGGGCGAGCACCCGTCCATAGCCGATAACTTCCAGCAAGGTGTGGAGATATCGGGTAACATCATCACGGCCCAGAACGAAAGCGCCGCCATAGCGTATTACATTTCCCGAGTCACCGAGGGTGCGACCGCCGAGCCTAGCGTCAAGAATATCATATTCAAGTACCTTGGCACGGAAGCGGGCCAGGACTTCATCGACCTCGAGCTGGGGCAAGACATCGAGCACTGGCGCTCCGAGATAAAAAAGAATCCGGATCTCTACGGCAAGCACACGGCCGAGATAAACGACCTCAACGTCAAATGGACGGCCCTGCGCGGCATCCTGGCCTCCAGGCTGACGAAGCAGGAGCTCGTGAACATGTATGACGAGGTCTGCCACACCACCAAGCACGAGATCCGCTACTTCGCGGCGGACAGCAGGATGTTCCCGTTCCAGGCACGCAACACCGGCATCTACTACGCGCCCGTCAAGCTCTCGGACCAGGACATCAATGACTTCATGGTCGTCAAGGCCGTGGGCAACGACGGGCAGGAGTACGACCCGGCCAACATTCCCCTGGAACAGAGGAACGACAGGGACTTCAAGATAGTGGATTACAAGCTCTACTACCTCGAGCCGTTCTACAATTCCATGTTCTACAAGGCCTACATAGGCTACGGTCCGACGGACATAGGCATGTCCCTCACGGACGGCATACCTTCCATGGTGGGCAACATGAGGTCCGGCCAGTTCATACCGATGCAGGGCTGGAACATGTCCAACTTCAAGCTCGAGTACCGCAACTCCTACTGGAACCCGTACAACGAGACCGCCGGATTGGCCAATCACACGGACGCCTGGAAGATAGTGCCTCCCGAGACTGCCCAGAAGTACACCGATGAGAAGAACGGCGTCGTGGACAACACATACAGGGCCCTTTACCAGGGAGTGTTCTTCCTCAAGTACTACCACGGGGCCTATGTGAACGGGACAGTCAAGACCAGCGACGGCAGGCCGATACAGAATGCCCGCGTCACGGTCTTCGACGACGTCTCGCTCGCTGCCGCGTACTATCCCGGCATTCCTCACGGCTTCACATACACCGACGCGAACGGGAAGTACAGCATCCTCGCCCCCTACGGCAACGTGACCATCAAGGTCACCAACGGCGGCATGGAATCAGCGGACAACGCTCTCCTCCTTACAGAGAAGACCGAGCTCGCATCGGACAAATTCTATGTTTCCGACGACCAGGCGATGCGGAAGGAAATCGACCTCAACCTCGACGGCATCCTCGATTACAATATAAAGAGGGACTATGTAGTCGGCGCATCCAATCTCACAGGGACCGCCTTCTTCGACGACAACGCGGACGGCTCCTACACCTCAGGTGCGGACACGCCCATCACCGGCGAATTGACAGCTTCCAACGCCACGCTCGGTCTTTCCTTCAAAACGCAGCTGGGCGCCGATGGCAAGTACGAGTTCCACAACCTGACCCCGTGCGAGTATTCGCTCAGCATCGTCTCTTCGGGCGAGACCGTGGACGGCGGGACCGTGAGCGTCGGCAAGGGCACCAGCGTTGCGAAGGACATCATACTCAACAATGTGCACCTCGAGGGCTATGTCACCTTCGAGAACGGCACGGGTGCGGGTGGCCTCCAGGTCGGAGTGTTCGCCCCGGACGGGGAGCTCTCCAGCTCCAATGTCACAGTTGAGAACGGCAGCTACCTGGTCGAGATGATACTGCCGGGCGACTATTCGGTTTCCATATCTGGTGGCGGCTACCTGCGCGAGATGGTGCCGATAGCCATCAACCAGTCCGAGAACTTCACGCTGAACCTGACCGCCTATCCGATGGAGACTGTCAAGGGCCGGGTCAACCACTCGAACGGCGCTCCCGCGTCGGGAGCGAGCATATCGTTCCAGAACCTTGACAACATGTCCCGCTCTGTGACCGTGATGACGGGTGCGACCGGCACGTACACGGCGGAGATGCCACGCGGCAACTACACGGCGCTGGCGCGCCAGCTCGTCGGCGTGGACATGTGGGTCGACCTTGCAGGTTTACTGGCGCCGCGCACATCCGATCTGAACCTGACGCTCGTGAAGGGCGTGCGCATCAACGGCACCGTCTACCGCGACCTGAACGGCAACGGCTCCTACGACGAGCAGGGATTGGGCCTGATATCACCGGGGACCGCCGGCCCGGGCACGCCCGGCGGCGATATACCCGGCCAGGTCATACCGCCATCCACGGTCTCCCACCCCGAGCTGCAGGCCAACCCGACCGTCGAGTTGGAGAGTGCAAAGGGAAAGGTCCTGCTCCCCGGCAACACCGCGGGCTACTACGAGGCATACCTGCCCCCGGGCAATTACCTGATACGGGGTGTCAAGGTGGCCAACGAGACCGAGTCGTTCATCAACACCACGACCATTGCGCTCACGACCCCGACGGAGCTCAACATCAGCATCTCCAAAGGGGTCGATGTCACCGGAAAGGTGTTCTGGGACAGGAACGGCGACGAGATTCCCGATGACCTGGAGCTCGTGGACGGAGCGAAGCTCCTGTTCAGGGAGCGCCGGACGCCCAGCAGGACCATCGTCGTCACATCGGCGGCCAGCGGCTCGTATGTCGCCCACCTCGGTCCGATAATAGATTACGAGGTCGAGCTGACAGCAAAGGGCTATGCCACCGGCTCGGACGATATTTCCACGGGCACGGTCGCCGTGAGCCGGAACTTCAAGATGTACCCGGCAAAGGTGATGCTCACCGCGGACCTGAAGCTCGACGGAAAGGCGGCCCCTGCGGGCATTGCGGTCCAGCTCAAGACGAACACACCGGGCGCCGAGGGCGCCAACCTCACGACGGATTCGCAGGGCAAGATAGTGGTCAACCTGATACCGGGTGACTACCTGATGCTGGTCTCGCAGAACGCGACAACGGCGGAGCGCGGGCCGGTCAACTGCTCGCTCTCGTACCCGTTCGCCCTCTCGTTCGATCAGCAGGCGGTCAGGCTGGAGCCGGCCGTCACGATGAAGGTCTACCTGTCCGGAACGGTATTCTACGACGAGAACGGGGACGGAGTGGCCCAGAGGGCCGAATACCGCAACTCCCTGGTCAAGCTGGTCACGGGTCAAGATTCAAGGAACCCGGCCGCCGGAGCGGCCGGAATACCCTACCTGCCTTCCGTGCTCAGCCAGAACACCGCCGACGGCAGGTACGAGATCGCGCTGGAGCCCGGAAACTACACTCTGTGGTCCCAGCTCACATTGGCCACTCCCGATGTGGCCGACCTTGTATACATGGAGAACCTCACAGTTGAAAAGACCGGGACAGCCAACATCAAGCTCGTCGTGGGCTGCCTGATAAGGGGCCTCGTCTATGCGGACCTCAACTCCAACTCCGCTTTCGACTCCGGAGAGAACCGCGGCGCTGTCAATGTGACCGTGATGTCGGGGAGCAAGGTGCTCCTGACGGTCGCCTCGGACGCGGCGGGCTGGTACGAGTTGGTGCTGCCCCGCGGCGCCAACTACACGCTGCACATTGATAGCCCGACCGAGGAGACCGTCGGCGATAGCCAGACCGTCCCCATCCGCTACATGGGCGATGCGTCCCTCGCAGTGCCGGACGCGGCCATGATGGAGAAGAACCTGACGGTCCACCGCGAGATATCGACCATCGGCAGGGTCGCATACGACCGCAACGGCAACGGCGGGCGTGATGAGGACGAGGGCGTGGCCAACGCCTCCGTGACATTCTCGGACACCGCCGGAAAATCGCACAATGCGACCACCAACGCGACCGGGTATTACTCGCTCCACCTCGAACAGGGCACCTACAATATATCGGTCATCGCCCCGGGTTACAATTCGACGGTCGCAGCGGCCCCCTCATTCGCGGTGGCTCTGGACAACAGGGACCTCAGGCTGTCCCTTGAGGCGCTCAACACCACCGTGCACATGAATGTCTTCCTCAACTCCACGTATCCGGCCGTGCCCTCGCTGCCCGGCGGTGCGGACATTGTGCTGAGGGCCATTGACAGCCGCGGCGCCAACTTCACGGGCCGCTCGGACGTCAACGGCAGGATCACCGCATCCATCAGGCCGGGCATCTACTCGCTCTACATCACTGGCTCGGACAGGCAGGGCGGAAAGCTCGCGTACTTCGGGCCGCTGGACGTTGAGCCGTCCGGAACGGACGTGCAGGCTCAGGCAAAGCTCGCCCCCGCGGTGCGCCTCTGGGGCTCCGCCACCTACAAGAACATCCAGGGAGCGCAGGTCAACCCGTCCTGGGTGAACTTCACCTTCAACACGACCCTGAAACTCGGCGACACGAACTACACAGCGGGCATTCTATTCGGCGGGCAGAAGGCTCGCTACGAGCTCTACATGCCGGCGGGCAACTTCAGCGCGGACGCCGCCTACGAGACCATGCAGTACGGCCTGAACATGAGCTTCAGGAGCGAAGGTACCGTCGACATCAACGCTACCGATAGTGTCCACCAGTGGGATGCCATTCTCGGCAAGGTAATGGACCTCTCTCTCGGCCTGAAGTGGGACGAGACCCAGAAGGTCACCATCGCCGCCAACGGCACGGCCAACTACACATTGCTCCTGTCCAACAACGGCAACGAGAAGACCGTCGTCAACCTGGACATCACCAAGCCCAACGGATGGGACATCCAATTGGACCTGGAGAAGGTCACGCTGGCCGTCGGCGAGAACGTGACCGTGAAGCTGAACATAAAGGCCTACGGGAAGGCGAACGCCGGGGACAATGTCATCACCATCAACGCCTCGTCCGCGGACGCTCCGACCAGGTTCTTCAACATCAGCAGTCCGATGGTGAACATCATCCAGTACTACGATGTGGATGTGACCGGGTCCGCCACGACGCCGTCGGCCACGGTCGGCGGGATGACGTACAACTTCAAGCTGACGAACTCCGGCAACGGAAGGGACACGTTCAACATCACCCTCACCGGACCCCACGGCTGGAACATGACCGTGGACGACTGGAATCCGCAACTGAGCGGCGGCGAGGGGCGCGATATACCCGTCACGGTGCAGCCTTTCAGCGGCGCACGCATCGAGAAGGGCATGACCCTCCGTGTGACCGCAACCTCCAAGAACGAGCTGGCCCCCAGCGCCGAATTGAGCATCAACCTCACGTTCCCCAAGCTCAGCGTCGGCAATGTCAAGGCGGTGGGACAGGGTGTCAGCGGACCCAAGGCCAACGGGCTGCCGGGCTTCGAGGGCATCGGCCTTCTGGCGGCCTCCTGCGTTGCATACGCCGTCTTCAGAAGGAGGCGAGAGCAATGAGGAAGCTCGTGGCGATGGGCGCGCTGCTCGCGTTGCTCCTTTCGACATTGCCGGTCACCGGCGACAACACCCCGGGAACCGGGGTCAGCATGGTCGGCCCGGAGAAGGTCGAGACGACGGGCGACGCCGTCTTCAACGTGAAGATATACGGGCCGGAGAACATCCGCTGGGGATTTTCGGTCAACATGACAGGCAAGAACAAGGCAGGAGGCTCCCTGGCCTCGCCGGCCGGCAAGACTGACGCCGGGAACGCATTCGTGCTGACGCATGAGACCCCCCTGCCGGACAAGGAGTTCAACGTCACCATGACCGCGCCCTCGAAGGCCGGCACGGTCACGCTCGCCGTGGACATCTACGCCATCGACGGCACGGACGCCGCAGGCCAGACGGCAAGCACCCGCTGGAGCATCGATGTCAGGACCAAGCGCGAGGTGGCCCTCAACGCCACCGTGAGCAACGGCGGCGGCGTTGCGGTCGAGAACGTCAAGGTGGCCTTCCAATTCAAGCTCGGTGGCGAATGGGTCTACATATCCAACGAGAGCATCCCCAGCATTGCGGCAGGGGGCAAGGAGAACGTGACCACAAAGTGGAACGCCTCCCTGCTGAACCCCGGCGAGTACAAGGTGCGCATCATCGTCGACCCGGACCGGGAAAAGGTCCAGTTCAGCGGCGCCACGAACGTCATCGAGAAGACCATCCTACTCAAGGAGATCGGGGTCAAGGAGGCCTGGACGCCCTCCACGGCGCTCGTGGGGCTCGTGATAACGCTCATCATCGTGGGCATCGGCATGGTCTACTGGTACCAGAAGAAGAAGATAGTGTGACCCGCCAACAGAAAAGGTTAACTATTGCGATGCCGATTTGAAGCCGATGGTCGAGACCGAGGAAGCCAAACCGAAGGACCACGGCGCCGTGCCCCCGGAGATAAGCCGTTTTTTGCTTTCTGAGAGCGCACGCTCCCTCATTGTCCGCGGGAAGCCGGGCACGGGCAAGACCACGTTTTGCCTGCAGTGCCTCGAGGAGATAGGACCGGACAGGTCCATCTTCTATTTCTCGACACGTGTTTCCGATACTGCACTGTATTCCCAGTTCAAGTGGCTCCGCGGCAAGGAATGGCGCGACAAGATACTGGACGCCAGCCGCGGTTTCCTGAAGGCCATCGGCGAGGACGGGGTGGATATCAATGAGTACCGGCGCCCTGATGGTGATGCCCACAAGGCCGAGCTGATGACCGCATCGAGGGAGCTGCTCGGGGCCATGTACGACGAGAAGACCCCCCCGCCGACATCCGTGGACAGGACGATGCTCAACAACCTCCTCCAGCAAAGCGACATGCTGGACCTGTCCCGCCTGTACGACAGGATAGAGAGACGCCTTCCCAAACCCTCGTATCTAATCATCGACAGCCTGGACGGCCTGGCGGAGAAGTACGACCTCTCATTGCCCAAGATAGCCTTTGCGCTCCAGAAGGACCTCGTGGAGAACTCCAACGCACGCATCTTCATGGTCCTCGAGAGCGAGCCGCGCCTCGTCGACTACATGGTCGATGCTGTCGTCAACCTCGACATGGCCGAGGTCGACCGCAGGCGCATACGGGAGCTCACCATCGAGAAATTGAGAGGCGAGCAGGTGAGCCAGCACCGGTACCTGTTCACCCTCATCAACGGCCGGTTCAGGTACTTCCCGCCGTTCAAGGCGCCCGTTGCCCAGACTCCCGAAAAATGGGTCCCCGTCCCCGATATCGGGGATATGTATTCCAGCGGCAACAAGGCGCTCGACGAGATACTCGGGGGCGGTTTCCCCAGGGGGAGCAATGTATTCGTGGAGCTCATCAACCACCTGCCGGAGGGGGTGCACAAGCTGCTCGTCGTGCCGGCGGCGCTGAACTTCGGCTCGCAGGGCCGCGGTGTGATGGTCATACCGTTCAGCGAATCATCGGCGGAGGAATTCTACCAGCTGGGAGCACAGCTGGTGGGCAAGGAAAACGCCGCAAAGCTCCTCAGGATAGCCGAGATAGTCTATCCGAACCGCAACCAGGACAAGCCGTACGTCCTGACCCTCGAATTCACGGACATCCAGAAGGACTACGAGAAATGGGCCAGGGAGGCCGCCAAGCTCAGAAAGTCGACGGGCCAGTCCCTTCTCGAGATAGTGGCGGTCGAGACACAGGAGGCGCGTTTCTCCGCCGAGATATACAAGAAGTTCCTCAATGTGTCCTCGGAGATAGCCGCCAGGGAGGGCGATGTCGTCATCAGGATAGCCAAGCCAGGGCTGGACTCGTTCACCCAGCGGGTGGCGAACGCCTCCACGGTCCACATCAAGCTCAAGACCGTGGACGGTGCGGTCATCTTCTACTGCGACAGGCCCCAGACCCAGATATTCTGCGTCGAGAGCGCTGTCTCCTCGGGCTACCCCATAATGAACCTGATACCGATAGTGTAGGCAGCCATTTTACCTGCGCTGCCCACCGCCCATCCTTCCAGGTCATTTTTCCCGCGCAGTACCGCCGGTCGCCTATCCCCCATCCTTTTCATCGTCCAAAATGGCTGGATTGATTGCGCGGGCCTTCTCGTAGCACCGCCTTGCGTCCTCCTTCTTTCCGAGGGAATCCAGAAGGCGCCCCATGTTCGCCCATGCGTATTCGTAATCGGGATGGTGCCTGATGGCCATCCCGTAGCATTCCAGAGCTTCCGCGCTCCGCCCGAGAGCGCGGAGCGCAACGCCCTTGTTGTTCCAGGCGCTCTTGTGGTCCGGCCTGTGCTCGAGCGCCTTGTCGTAGCAGTCCAAGGCCTCCTCGAGCTCGCCCATCCGATGGAACGCCTTTCCGCAGTTGAACCAAGCGGTCCAGTACTCGGGGTCTATGTCCAGTGCCTTCCGGTATGACCTCACGGCCTCGGCGTATCTCCCCAGCCTTGACAGCACGACGCCGCGGTTGTTCCAGCCCATCTCGTTTCCGGGGTCGATGACAAGTGCCTCGTCATAATCCCGGAGCGCCCCCCCGTGGTCTCCGCCGGCATGCCTGCCGTCCGCCCCCGATATCAGCTTTTCCGCCCTCGAATTCCGTTTTTTGCCCAAACCAGCATACTCCAGCGAGCGGGATCAACCCTTGGATCTTTCGAGGAGCTCCTTCCTGAGCGACCTGGCCTCCGGTAGGTCCGGGCTTATGGCCAGGGCCTCGTCGACGTACTTCCTGGCGGCCTTGGGGCCCTTGAGCGCCATAACGGCCCTCGCCTTCCCCACCCATGCTGCGGCGAAATCAACATCGATGCCCAACGCGGCGTCGAAGCTCTCGGAAGCCTTCTTCGGCTCGCCCTTGTGCAGCAGCAGGTTCCCGAGCTCGCACCACGCCACCTCGTCCGAGGCCTCGAGCTCCACGGCCTTTCCGTAGCTCTCGAGAGCCCCGTCGAGCATGCCCTGCGCCGCCCTTGCGGCTCCGAGCCCGGTGTGGAAGGTCGCGTTGTCGGGTGCGAGCAAGACGGCGCTCTCGAAAACGATGGCGGCCTCCTTGGCCTTGTCGGACATGAGCAAGGCGCGTCCGCTCTCTCCCAGAAGCTCCGGGTCGTCCTTCTTCATCGCCAGCGCTTTCATGAGATTCTTGACCGCCTCTTCCTTCATGTCCAGCGCGAGCGCTGCCCTTCCGGCACCCGTGAGCGCCCTCACGGAGGACGGTACCACCTCGAGGCATTTCGTGAAGCTGGCGTATGCATCCTCCAGCCTCCCCGCCTCCAGCAATGCCTCGCCGCGGCCCGCCCAGAAGTCCGATTTTTCCGGCCAGCGGGCTATGGCGTCGTCGAACGCCTTCACGGCGTCCTCGAACCTCCAGAGCTTGCACAGCAGGCCGCCCTTCTTGTCGGGGATGTCATCGTCGTCGGGGGATATCCGGCCGGCGTAGTCCACGCTCCGCAGGGCCTTCTCGAGGCTCTCGCGCGATTCCTCGTCGCGGCCCATCTCGTCGAGCAGCTCCGCCCTTGCGACCCAGCCTTCCTCGAACGTCGGGTTGAGCTCGATGCATTTGTCGAGGCATTCCAGCGCCTCGTCCTGCCTTCCCAGTGCCGCCAGGACATTTCCCTTGGTGTACCAGGTGTGCTCGTATCTCGGGTTGAGCTCGAGCGATTTGTCGAGGGGCTTGAGCGCTTCCTCGGGCTTTCCCTGGTGGAAGAGCGAGTAGCCCTTGGCGTACCAGGCGTAGTCGAAGCGCGGATTTATCTTGAGGGCCTTCTCGTGGTACGGAAATGATTCGTCGTGCTTTCCCATCTTGTCGAAAGCGTTTCCGATGTTGTTCCATGCAATCTCATAGTCCGAGTTGATGTCGATGGCCTTCTTGAAATAGGGAATGGATTTCTGGTAATTGCCCAGGTTGTACTCGGCGTTGCCGCGGTTGTTCCAGGCTATCTCGTCGTTGGGGTCCAGCTCGAGCGCGTGGTCGTAGGCCTCCTTCGCCCTCTCCAGCTGGCCTCCCGCCTGCAATGTGTAGGCCTTGTTGTACCATGCGGGCTTGTACGACGGATTTATCTTGAGGGCGGTGTCGTAGCTCCCGATGGCCTCGCCGAAACGGCCCATGACGAAGAGCAGGTAACCCTTGTTGTTCCATACCTCCTCGTCCTCGGGCGCAAGGCGCAATGCGGTGTTGTATGCCTCGAGCGCCTCGTCGTAGCGGCCCAATGTGTAGAGCGCATTGCCCGTGCTCAGCCATGCGGTTATGTTGCCGGGGTCGAGCATCGTGGCCTTCTCGTAGCACTCCAGGGCCTTCTTGGGCTTGCCGCCCTCCTCCAGGATGGTGCCCCTCCCCTGCCACAGGCCCGTGCTGTCGGGCTTCGCCTTCATCGCCATCTCGTAGAGCGCCAGTGCCGCCTTGAACCGTTTCAGGTGGACGAGCGTGCGGGCCATGTCGAGGACGGTCACATCGTCCGAGGGGTCCAGCTCAACGACCTTCATATACGCCTGGACGGCCAGGTCGGGCTGGTTGAGGTAGCAGTACGAGTTCCCCATGTTGTACCATGCGACCGTGTAGGTCTTGTTCCTCTCCACGGCCCTGGCATAGCACTCGAGAGCCGGCTTGTGCTCCTCGACCTTGTCCAGCACGACGCCCTTGTTGTTCCAGAGCACCTCGTCGGCGGGGTTCTCCTCCAGCTGCCTGTCGTAGAAATCCATCACCTGCTGGTACTCCTCGCGGGTGAGGGTCTTCCCCTCGTCCGACATGCGTGCGATGAGCTCCCGGGGGTCTGTATGCTCCATTGGAGAGCCAAGAGGGCGAGTGCGGCATAAAAGTTTTGTGAGAAAAGTAATATAGAAGATATTAACATGAGCTGCTCGCTTCTGGATTGGGGTGGTAACGATGGGTAAGAGAAATCAGGGAAACATGACTCTTTCCGAAATCGGCACGGGGACCGGCTGCCGCAGCACGCTCGGCCACGAGGGAAAGGACCTGAAACTGACGCTGGACTGCCTCGCCTGCGGCGGTCGGGGCCCGTTCCTGGACACGGCATGCATGAAGCATGCCCTCGAAGCGCTGTCCCGGGAATCAGGGGCGGACACTCTGACCGCATCGGGTCACGTGGAGGTCCAGCTGCGCTCCGGCGGGCTCGCCGTCCTCGAGAGGATTGTCAGCCTCGGGAACGACCTCGATAACCTTTCCAAGCGTGAGCCCAAAGGCCGCGACTGCTCCCGCTGCCGTTCGAATCCCGGGGCGCTGTTTGCCACCCTTCGCGACAGCCTGCTTGCGGACCCGGCGGCATTCGGCGATTCTTTGAGGGCTGCAATGACGAATGCCCGTCCGTCGGGCGCCAACTGCGACGCCTGCCTGTCCGAAACGGAATATGACATCGGTTTTGCGGCGGACTCCTTCGGCGAGCTCGTCCGGCACATAGTGAGGCAGGGTTTCCAGATAATCGTCTGAGCGTCAGGGAAAACATGACCGAGATGACCCCCAACATCCACAATGGCCCCCCCGGCGGGGCAAACGCAGCGCTGCAAAAGCTCCGGCAGCTCGAGGACCGTCTCGACGGTGCGGAGGGGCTCAAGCGCACATTCCGGAAAGCGCTCTCCCGCGTGCTTGAGCAAAACCGCAGGATACGGCCCGGTTTCTCGCAATCGTGGGTCACACCCTCGCCTCCCGACGATTCCGAAAGGCTCCTCGAATACATGGTGGGTGCATCGCAGGTGGTTCTTTACAGGCTCGAAAATGAGACGGAATCGCTGTACCAGCTGAACCCGTACGAGTACTCATTGCCCACCGAGCATATCCGCCTGATAGACGAGGCCCGGGAGAATCTACTCGAGACGGTTCCGGAGCACATCCAGTTCTTCAGGCCGGAGCAGGCCCGCAAGTACGTCGTCAAGGAAGGAACAAAAATGATATCCGGACTCGCGGCCTCCGGAGGTCTCCTGCTGGGGGACACGCGCTCGGCGCAGCTGAGCCACTGCCGCCGGCTTGCAGAGGTCCTGGCCCGATACACGGCGGGCCTCGGCATCGTCGAGAACTTTCTCATTGACCGGTATGTCCAGGACGTTTTCATCGATGCGCCGGCGCATCTCAATCCAGTATACGTGACCATCGGAGGCCTTGGCGACCCCCGTGCAAGGGGCAAGTGCCGGACGAATGTGTGGCTCGGGACCGGCGATGCGGATTCGCTGCTGGCCCGGTTCAGGTACGAGAGCGGCCGGCCCTTCTCGGAAGCACGACCGTATCTCGAATGCGACGTGGCCGGTTTCTCGACCAGGGCCACGGTCATCGGGAAGCCGCTCAGCCCCGAAGGTCTCGCCGTCGCACTGCGCCGCCACTCGACGGACCCGTGGACGCTCCCGAGGCTCGTGGAGGCCGGAAGCCTGACGCCGCTCGCGGCCGGCCTCATCTCATTCCTGGTCGACGGCCAGAGCACGGTCCTCGTCGCGGGGAGCCGTGGCGCAGGGAAGACATCCCTCGTCGGCGCCCTGATGCTGGAATTTCCGAGGAGCCAGCGCATACTCACCATCGAGGACACCATCGAGCTGCCCGGCGAGGCGATGCAGAAGCTGGGCTACAAATTGCTGTCCATGCAGGTTCAGTCCAGCCTTGGCGGCACGGGGGAAATGACCGCAGACGATGCATTGCGGCTCTCCCTGCGTCTCGGAGAGAGCGCCATCGTGATGGGCGAGGTCCGGGGCCAGGAGGCGCGCACGCTCTACGAGGCCATGCGCGCGGGCACTGCTGGCTCCAGCGTGCTGGGCACCATCCACGGCAATTCCGCAAAAGCGGTCTACGAGCGCGTGGTCCATGACATGGGGATTTCCGCAAGGGCATTCTCGGCGACGGACATCGTCGTGGTCGCAGGACTGAGGCGCCCCCTCGGGGCCCACAGGACCGTGCGGCGCATACTCGAGATATCGGAAGTGGTCAAGGGCGCTGAGGGCCAGTTCAGGGAATTGATGACCTACAACGAAAGAACAGATTCCCTCGTCGAATCGGACCAGCTGCGCAGCTCGGAGCGCATAGGCGCGATAACATCCGCGTGGGGCATATCCGTCGACGAGGCACTGCTCGGCATTCGCCTGCGGGCGCGGATAATGGAGGAGATGGTATCCTTCGCCCGCAACCACAACAACCCATCCGTCCTCGGGGCCAAATGGGTCGCGGAATCCAACGACGCGCTCTGGGGCGCGCAAGAAAAGCACAGGTCCGACCACGCTGCAGCCCTCGAGGAATGGAAGAGATGGTTCGACAAGGCCACATCGTACAGGTGACGCAATGTCCTCCCCCCTCCCAACAGATGACACAATGTCCCTGACCAACCCCAAAACAGGCGAGCCAATGATCATCTCAATGTCCAACGGTGAACCAATGCCCCTTTCCCCTCGTCGCAGGTGAACCAATGCCCCATTCCACATCCACATCCGCATCTCATTCCCTTTCAACGGTCCAGCGCGCCTCGCGCCGCGCTTTCACAATTCTCCGCCTCTCTACGGAATTCAGGAAGAAGGAGAACGCTTCCGCCAGCGATTCGATGAGGAAGGCGCTGCTCTTCTCCGGACTGGGCCTCGAGCCGGCGGACATTGCGGCCCTCGCATACGGCGGCGCGGTCCTTGCCGCGGCCATCATAGTCCCTCTTTCCCTCCTCATGATTGTTCTCCTCAAGCCGGATGTGATGCTCTCGCTCTACCTTCTCATCGCAGCGTTTGTCGCCCCTCTTGTCGTCCTCATTTACATCGCAGGCTACCCAAAGCGGGCAGCGGAGCGGCTAAGGGTCCAGTCTCTCGGAAGGATGCCGGAGGCCGTGAACTACATGGCGATGGCCATGAGGGTGACGCCGTCGCTCGACAGGGCCGTCGGCTTCGCCGCAGAAAATTCCGATGGGCCTCTGGGGCGCTCGCTCAGGGGCATCCTTTGGGAAGTGTACATGCGAAAGCACTCCAGCATAGAAGAAGCGTTCCTGGCGTTCGCGCACGACTGGGGCGAATGGAACGACGATTTCAAGCGCGCATTGCACGCCGTCAGGGCCGCAGAAATGGAAAAATCCAGGGAAGGCCTCCAGCGCTCCCTCGACAAGGCGATGGACATCGCTCTGACGGGCGCAAAGCGCCGCATGGAAAAGTTCGCCTCCTCGCTCTCCGGACCGACGACCGTCCTGTTCTCACTTGGAATTCTTCTGCCAATGATGCTCGGCGCCCTTTTGCCGATGGCCTCCATGGGCGGTCTCTCCATGGGCCCCTGGGAGGTCGCGTTGCTGATGAACATCATTTTTCCGGGAGCGACCCTTGCTTATGCCCAGTCCATCCTGGGCAGAAGGCCCGGCACGGCCCAGGCGCCCAGCATCAAACACCAGCACAGGTCCTCCGGCACATCCGCAACGGTCGCAGCGTTCGTTTGCGGGGCCTTGTTCATTTTGCTTGCGTTCCCTCCGCTCAATTCCATTCTCGGGACCGCGGGGCCTTCATTGGCCCCTATGTTGCTCATGTGGGGCATCACTGTGCCCGTCTCCGTCCATTGCATCGTCACGACAAGGGCCGCCCGCAGGGAACTTTTTTCCATCCGCAAGCTCGAGGACGAATTCCCCGACGCCCTCTTTCAGCTGGGCTCGCGCATCGGCGAGGGCCTGCCCGTGGAAGCGGCCATGGCCCGCACCGCGGAGACCATGAGAAGGACCGAGGTCGCATCCCTTTTCAGGCGCATCTCGTTCGCGCTGCGCATCACCCGCGCCAGCCTGGACGAGGTCCTTTTCGGGCCCAAGGGCATATTGCTCCACCATCCCTCCCGCACGGTCAGCGCGACCATGAATATGGTCGTGGAAAGCGTCAAGAAGGACCCTGTCACGGCCGGTCACACCATCGTGGGCATATCGCACTATCTCAAGGACCTGAAAAAGGTGGACCACGACATCAGGATGCAGCTTGCGTCCATCATGGACACGATGCGAGCCACGGCAATGCTCTTCGCACCTCTCGTGATGGGCATCACGGCAGCACTTTACATCACATTGACAGGCGTTACAGAGGGCCTCAACATCGGCGGCGCCGCGTTCGGCCTCAGCGCTGCCGTGAAGCAGTCCATCCCGTCGCCGGTCTTCGTCTCCATTATCGGAATCTACCTGATGCTGACCGTGATCATCCTTATTCACTTCACCTCGGGAATGCGTCAGGCAGGCGATACGGTGGAGAGAAAATGGGACATCGGCACCGCATTGCCGGTCGCAATGGCGCTGTTCACCCTTTCAACATTGCTGGGCGGCACGATGATGGGATGACCCCATGGTTGCCACTGTCCCTTTCAATGATTCATTGTAGCGCAATTTCCCCGTCAATATCTCAAGCCTGCGCCACAATCCCATTCTTTTCTCATTCCAGCGGCTTGTACGTTCTGAGCATCAGCGACAGCGAGACAACGGTCACGGAGCTCATGGCCATTGCCAGTCCCGCCAACGCCGGCGGCAGCGTTATGCCGAATGCCGGCATGAGTATACCGGCCGCAAGAGGAATGAGCGCCGTGTTGTAGGCGAACGCCCAGAAGATGTTCTGCCTTATCCTGGTCATCACCTTGCGGCTCAGCCTTATGGCGGCCACGGCATCCATCGGGTCGTCCCGGATGAGAACTATCTCGCCGCTCTCCTTGGCGATGTCCGTGCCGCTGCCTATGGCAATCCCGACATCGGCCTGCGCAAGGGCCGGCGCATCGTTTATTCCGTCGCCTACGAAGGCTACCGTCCCGCCGCCGGATTGGAGCTTCCTCACTTCCTCCGCCTTGTCCTGAGGCAGGACCTCCGCCCTTACATTGTCGATGCCCAGCTGCTTTGCGATCGCCTTCGCAGTCCTCGAATTGTCCCCGGTGAGCATGACGACGTCGAGTCCCATGGCCTTCAGTTCCTTCACGGCCTTTCCGGCGTTCTCCTTGACCTCGTCCGCTATCCCGATGATGCCCTTCAGCTCGCCGCCGTAAGCGAGGAGCGCTACGGTCTTTCCGGCCTTTTCCAGGCCCGCTATCTTTTCCTCGTCCTTGTCAGATATCTTGACGCCCCGCTCCTTCATGAGAGTGCGGTTCCCGACGAGAAGCTCCTTTCCGTCCAGCCTCGCACCCACGCCCTTTCCGCCGAACGTGTCGAAACCTTCAAGCTCGTCGAGCTTCAGGGTCCTCGCCCCAGAGGACCCCTGGTCCTCTTCGTCTCGATGACCTGCGGTCATCCTCGCCCCAGAGGACCCCTGGTCCTCTTCGTCTCGATGACCTGCGGTCA
>Ga0315287_10002876_pt1 | contig 16466 bp, 13 predicted proteins | sample YL17G11_0_MG_FD_205037 | JGI IMG/M metagenome (GOLD analysis project Ga0315287, IMG submission 205037) | Sediment microbial communities from Yellowstone Lake, YNP, Wyoming, USA - YL17G11_0 | ecosystem: Environmental > Aquatic > Freshwater > Lake > Sediment | place: USA: Wyoming | collected... | reverse complement strand
CGCAGCGCTAGGACCCGACGTGCCCGTGTGGATCGGTGGCCAGGGCGCACTGGGCGTCGACGAAGCCGCACTGCCGGCAGGCTGCCTGATCATCGGCGCTCGCGCGGAACTCGAGCAGAGGCTCGACATCCTGCCGCGCTGACCCGGACAGGTGACTGCTTCAGTGATTGCAGCTGCCCGCGCAAGTTGCGACGGCAGGCAGTGCCCGTAACTACGGACTGACCGGCAAAGCCGCCGCTGCGGCCTGCACACGCGCGGCGATATCGCTCACGACCTGCGCATTGGCAAGGTCGAACGCCGCGACGACCGCACTCAAGCGATTTTCGGCTGCGGGCACGGTCGCTTCGCTGACGAAGCTCGTGATGCGGGCCGCACGTCGCAAATCGAACAGGCTCGCCTGCACCTGCATGTGGATCACTGGAGCCGCGCCCGGGGACGCTGCGTCAGCGCCAGCCGTGACGGCTTCGAATCGTCGCAGCTCCACGTCGAGCAGCAGTTCCGTCGGCACGCGAGCCGGGGCGGTCATCACACCGCCACCGAACTGGGCCGTCGCTGTCAGCGCGCTGACGAGATTGTCCTGCAGCATCTGTGGCGCGGATTCCGCCCAGCGTGCAGCGGAGTAGTAGTCGAACCGGTTGCCCGCCGAATGCACGGCGATGCGATCCGTGTCGATCGCAGCGGCAGCGCGCGGACGAGCGACTGCGATGGCAAGCGCCGAGGTGGGTTGCGTCGTGCTGGCCGTGGCTGCACCCGTCGCCGCGGCGCTGAGACGGAATGTATCGGGCGCCTCGGCAGCAGACTTCAGCAGACTTCCTGCGCACCCTGCCAGCAGCAGCGCGACCGAGGACGCGCAGACCATCCATGGCGCCGGCCGCACGCTGGCCCTGGCCGTTCTTGTCATCATCGCGGAATCTCCACGCCGGCCGCCTTCGGCTCGAACAGTACACTCGACGGCCGCTCGCGCAACGTGCGCGCGAGCTCGCGGATTTCGTTGCTGGCGCTGCGAGCGTCGATCATGAGTTGCTGCAGTTCGGCGACGCTGGCCCCGGCCGTCTTGCCGAGCCCGCCTTCGTTCTGGTTCAGCAGCCGATCCAGGCCATCGGCCGTGCGTGCCAGCTTGTCGGAGGCAATGCGTGTGTTGGCGAGCGTCGCTTCGAGGTCCGGCTGCGCCTTGCCCAAAGTCTGATTGAGGCGGTTCGTCAGCTCGAGCGTCGCGCTCGAAATTCCGCGCAGCTCGGTCGCCAGCGCGCGCGCTTCGGCCATCGTCGCCGGCAGGTCGCCGGAGGCCTTCTCGATGTGTGCGAGCGTCTGGCTGACCGAGCGCACATTCTCGTCCGACAGGACGCGCTCGATGCGCGTCAGCACTGCCGTCGCCTGCCCGAGGATCTCCGGGAAACGGTCGACGGAGGCTTCGATGCTGCTCTTGCGCGACGGGATGACCGGGTATTGCGCGCCCTGCTGCAGGGCTTTCGTGCGGGAGGTGTCCGGATCCTGCTGCAGGTCGATGTAGAGCAGGCCGGTCAGGCCCAACAGGCCGAGTTTCGCCAGGGTGCCGCCCGAAATCGGCGCGCTGGAATCGATGTCGGCGATGACCTTCACCTGGCCCGGTTCGGCCTTGTCCACCCCGAGGTACGTCACGCGGCCGACGTCGACGCCCAGGTAGCGCACGGGGCTGCCCTTGGAGAGTCCGCTCACGGTGCCCTGGAAGTAGATTTCGTAGGTCTGGTAATCGCGCTGGTCGCCGCGCCCTGAATACCACCAGATGAATGCCACGGCGGCGGCTACGCACGCGAGCGCGAACAACGCGAGCGTGGCGTATTTCGCGTCACGCTCCACGGCGGTCGCTCCCTGCATCAGGCGCAATCACGCGACCACGCGCTCCGTGAAAATATTCCCGGATCCACGGATGTTCGTTCCGGACGATTCCGGGCAGCGTATCCACGATGACTTTGCGGTCGACGAGCACCGCGACACGATCACATGTCCGCGCCAGAGTGTCCAGATCGTGGGTCACCATCACCACCGTGAGGCCGAGCGTGCGGCGCAGGTAAAGGACCAGGTCGTCGAAAGCCGTGGCCGCGATCGGATCGAGGCCTGCCGTCGGTTCGTCGAGAAACAGCAGCACCGGATCGAGCGCGAGCGCACGCGCGAGGGCAGCGCGCTTGATCATGCCACCCGACAGCTGCGCCGGAAATTTCGCGCCCGCGTCGACCGGCAGGCCGACCATGCGCAGCCGCAACTCGGCGAGGCTCTGCAGCGTGGCTTCCTCCAGCTCGAGCATCTCGACCATCGGCAGGATCACGTTCTCCGTCACGGTGAGCGACGAGAACAGGGCGCCGTGCTGGAAGGTGACGCCGTAGCGCTGCTTCACGCGCCGCAGTTCGCGGTCGGACATGCGCGTGATGTCGCGGCCTTCGAGCTCGACCACGCCGGCATCGGGCTTGCGCAACCCGAGCATGGTCTTCAGCAGCACGGACTTGCCGCTGCCGGAACCGCCGACGATGCCGAAGACCTCGCCCGCATGCACGTCGAACGACACGCCGTCGTGCACGGTCTGCTTGCCGAAGCGATTGACCACGTCGCGCACCGAGATGATCGCTGCAGGCGTCGCGGCGGCCATCAGAAGTCGATCTCGAGGAAGAGGATCGCGAACAGCGCGTCGGCGAAGATCACGAGAAAGATCGATTGCACGACGGCCACCGTCGTCAGCCGGCCGAGCTCGCGCGACGATTCGCGTACCTGCAGTCCGCGCAACGTGCCCGTCAGGCCGATGAGCAAGCCGAACACCGGCGCCTTCACGAGGCCGGCCCAGAACGTCGTCGGTGCGATGGCTTCGTCGAGCCGCGTGAAGAACTGCGGCCACGGCAGGTCGATCAGGTAGCGCGTCAGCATCGCACCGCCGAACAGCCCCATGAAGTCCGCGACGACGGTCAGCAGCGGCAGCGCGATGATGAGGCCGAGAACCCGCGGCAGCACGAGCACCTCGTACGGGTCGATGCCCATCGACTCCAGGGCGTCGACTTCGTCGTTGAGCTTCATCACGCCGAGTTCGGCCGCATAGGCGCTGCCCGTGCGACCCGCGACCATGATCGCCGTGAGCAGCACGCCGAGTTCGCGCAGTACGCCGAGCGCGACGATGTCGACGGTGAAGATCTCACCACCGTACGGTCGCAGCTGCTGCGCGCTGATGTAGGCCGAGATCACGCTGATGAGGAAGGCGATCACCGCGACGACCGGCACGGCCTGGTAGCCGGTCTCGTACGCGTGCCGCACGACGGACGGAATGCGGACGTGTCTCCAGGAACGCCAGGCCGAGCCCGCGGTGGTGATGAGCTGGCCGCCGTACGTCAGCGCTTCGTACCAGCTCTGGCCACGGACCTCGATCGCGCGACCGAGCCGGACCAGTCCGGCCGGCTCTTGCGGGACTGGCGCGATATCTGCGGTACGCACACTCGCGCCATCGAGGAGCTCATCGAGGTATTGGAAGTGCGCGGGCAGCGCGCCGCTGACCATGGGTGCCACCGGCGCATCGGCCATGGCCCGCTTCAGGATCCAGGCCGGTCCGATGTCGAGCCGACCCGCGGCGGAAAGATCGACGTCGCGCGACCCTGCACCGGCCCATTCCCGCAACGCGGTCTCGAGCGCGCCGAGATCCGCGGCGCGACAGTCGCCGGCGAGCGTCAGTCGCCCCTCGGCGGAATCCACGCGGGCCTGGAATGCGGGAAAATTCGGCATGATGGCGGCTGTCCCGGCGCACGCGACCGGTCAGGGCTGCAGGGGGATCTCCACGGGCGGGAATGCCTCGCTGGAATGCTAGCATCGGTGCATCCGCCGCGTGAGGCCCGATGGCGCACGACTTCCTCAGCCAGATCCTGATCCTGCTCGCGGGCTCGCTGCTCGTGTTGAGCCTGGTGCGCCGTTTCAAGCTGCCGCCGATCCTCGGCTACCTGCTGGTGGGCATGGTGCTCGGTCCGCATGCGCTCGGCCTCGTACCGAGCGTCGCTTCGGTGCAGGTGCTCGCCGAGATCGGCGTCGTGTTCCTGGTGTTCACGCTGGGCCTGGAATTCTCGCTGGGTCGCATGATCGCGATGAAATCCGAGGTGCTCGGCATCGGTGGCCTGCAGATGCTGCTGTGCGGCCTGGGCTTCGGCGGCATGGCGTTCGCGTTCGGTGTCCATGCCGGCGCTGCCATTGTCATCGGCGGCGCGCTCGCCATGTCGTCCACCGCGATCGTGTTGCGGCAACTCGGCGACCAGATGGAACTCACGCGCACGCACGCGCGGCTTGCGCTGGGCATCCTGCTGTTCCAGGACCTGGCCTTCGCGCCGCTGCTGGCGCTGGCCACCGCGCTCAGCGTGACCGGCGAGGTCCCCGGACCACTGTGGCTGCTCAGCATGGCGGGACGCGGCCTGATCGCGCTGGTCGTCGTGCTCGTCGTGGGGCGCTGGCTGCTGCGTCCGCTCTTCCGCGAGATCGCGCATCACCGCAGCACCGAGATCTTTACGTTGACGGTCCTGTTCGTGTCGTTGCTGGCCGCCTGGGCCACGGACCGGATGGGACTCTCGATGGCGCTCGGCGGGTTCCTCGCCGGCATGCTGCTCGCCGAGACCGAGTTCAAGCACCAGACCGAGGCGGTGATCAAGCCGTTCCAGGACATCCTGCTCGGCCTGTTCTTCGTTTCCGTCGGCATGCTGCTGGACCTGCGCCTGCTGCTCACGCAACTGCCGCTGGTGCTCCTGCTCATCGCGGCGCTCCTGTTCATCAAGACGGTCATCGTCGCGCTGGTCGTGCGGTGGTTCGTGCCCAACAAGCGCAAGGCCTTGCGCACCGCCATCGCAGTGAGCATGGGCGGTGAGTTCGGGTTTGCCCTGCTGACGCTGCTGCTGCGCGGTGATGCCGTCGATCACAGGATCGTGCAGGCGCTGCTGACGGCGGTCGCGCTGAGCATGCTGCTCGGGCCACTACTCGTGCGCTACAACGGCCGGATCGCCGACAAGATCCTGCGCCGGCCGCCGGCCCAGCCGTCGGACATCGCGCTCGAGACCGCCGCGTCGCGCGAGATTGCGCAGCGCGAACACGTGATGATCTGCGGCTTCGGCCGCGTCGGGCAGAACCTCGCCCGCGTGCTCGAGCGGCGCGGCTTTGAATTCATTGCGCTCGATTTCGACCCGTTCCGGGTCCGCGATGCACGCATGGCGGGTGACCCCGTGGTGTACGGCGATGCGACTCATCCGGAGGTGCTGCGCGCACTCGGGCTCGAGCATGCTTCCGTCGTCGTCATTTCGTTCGACGAGCCGGCGACGGCGGTCCGCATCGTGCGTGCCGTGCGGCGGCTGCGCATGGACGTGCCCGTGCTCGTGCGCACCGCGGACGACAAGTTCCTCGAACCGCTGCAGGCGGCCGGCGCGACCGAGGTGGTGCCCGGCATCTTCGAGACGAGCCTCGCGCTCGTGTCGCACGTATTGCTGTTCCTGCGCGTGCCACCGACGGAAGTGCTCGAAACGACCGAGCAGATCCGGCACGAGCGCTACGCGATCCTGCGCAGCGTGTTCCGCCGCCGCGAGCACCGCGCGCCGCTCGATCCCGACGACGATCGGCAGGACCGACAGCAGCTCTACACGGTCGTGCTGCCGCCGGGAGCGCGCGGGGTGGGCCAGACCATCCGCGACCTGGGGCTGGAACGCGGCCGGGTCACGGTGAGCGCGATCCGGCGCGAAGGGATCACCGGTCGCGACCCCGACCCCGAAACCCGGCTCAAGATCGGGGACGTGCTGGTGCTGTGGGGACGGCCCGAGGACGTGCAGCAGGCCGAGAGCCGGCTGCTGATGGGCTAACGCTCTGCCTGCAGGTGCGCCTCGATCAGCCAGAGGCTCTTGTCGGCACTGCGCGAAATGCCCGTGAACAGGTCGCTGGTGTCGGCATCGCCGGCTTTGCCCGTCTCGTCGATGGCCTTGCGCACGCTCTTGCCGAAACGGGCCAGCGCGCCAGCCAGCGCCTCGAGGTGGGCGCGGCCTTCGGTCACGCCGAGCGGGTACGCCGGCAACCTGGACCGGCCAACCACCGCCTGAATCGTGCCCTCGGCAGTTCCACCCAACGCGGTGATGCGCTCGGCCATGTCGTCGACGTGGCCACCGAGGTCGGCCGAGACCTTGTCGAACAGCTCGTGCAGGGCGATGAACTGCGGCCCCTTCACGTTCCAGTGCGCCTGCTTGGCCTGCAGCTGCAGGTCGATCGCATCCGCCAGGCGGGCGTTCAGGACCTCGACGACCTTGGTACGGGTCTTGGTGGACAGGTCATTGCGGGTCGGATGCATGGCAACTCCTTGTACGGGGGCGATTCTTCGCACGGATCGGTTGGAACGGTGGCCATTGTCGGACCACCAGCCGGCAGAACCAACAGAACCTGACGATGCCCTCGATTGCCCTTGTCGATCGGCCTGCTAAGCTCTTGTCCATGTATTGACACCGTGTCAATCTCGAATCACGATGTCAGCCATGTCGTACCTCACCGAACGCCGCCAGGAAGAAAAGGACCGCCGTCGCACCGAGATCGTCGACGCGGCCGAGGCCCTGTATGCCGAGACGGGTTGGGATGCCATCACGATGGACCAGGTGGCCCGCCGTGCTCGCCTGAGCCGCGCCCTGCTCTACGTCTACTTCACGGACAAGAGCGACCTGCACATGGCGCTGGTCGAGCGCTCGCTCGAGGCACTGCACGTTCGCTTCGTTGCGGCCCAGCAAGGCCGGCCGGAAGGCATCGCGGAGGTCGAGGCCATCGGTCGCGCCTACCTCGCCTTCTCGGTCGAGACGCCGCACTACTTCGACGCCTGTGCGCGTTACCAGGCGCATCCGACGGGTGAACACGGCACGGACGCGACCCCCTGCAACGAAGCGGCGTGCGAAGTCGCGGGCCACCGCGTGCATGAGGTCATCGTCGAATCGCTGAACCGCGGCGTGGCCGACGGCTCGATCCGCGCGGACATCGGCGATCCGTTCGTGACCGCGCTGTCCCTGTGGGCGTTCACGCACGGGATGATCCAGATCGCCTCGACCAAGGGCGGCCAGATCGAGCACGAAGGCACGTCCGTGCAGACGTTCATCGAGCATGGCCTCGATCTGGCGCTGCGGGCGCTGCAGCCATGAAGCTCGCGTCTTCTTTGTTCCTGGCCGTGGTGCTCGCCGGTGGCGTCGTGCCGCTGGCACAGGCCGTCTCGACGCCACCCGTTGCACCCGCAGCGCAGCCGCTCGTCAGCATGGAAGACGGGCTGCGCCAGGTCATCGACGAAGCGCTCACCGCCAACCTCGAACTGCGCGCTTCCGGCGCCACGGTGCAGCAGCGGCTCGCGGCCCTCGACCAGGCGCGTGCGCGTTATCTCCCGGTGATCGACTTCGCCGCACGCTACTCGGTGGCGGACGGCGGCCGCACCATCGACTTCCCGGTCGGCGACCTGCTGAACCCGGTGTACGAGACGCTGGACCAGATGCTGGTGGCGCAGGGCCAGTCCCCGCGGTTTCCGCGCGTCCAGAACCAGTCGATCGCCCTGCTGCGCGACCAGGAGCAGGAAACGAAGCTGGTCCTCGAGCAGCCGATCTACGAGCCACGCATCGGTCCGGCCGTGAACGCAACGCGAGCCGACGCCGCGCGTGCCGAAGCGGACCTGGCGGCGCTGCGGTCGCAGGTCATCCGCGACGTGAAGCAGGCGTACTACCGCTGGATCGCCGCACAACAGGCCGTGACGGTGCTCGACGCAACGCTCGCAGCCACGCGCGAAAACCTCAGGGCCAACGCAAGCCTGTACCGCAACGGCAAGGTCACGCGCGACCTCGTCTACCGTGCCGAAGCCGACGTGCTCGAAGTGGAGCAGGAGCGCCTGGCAACCGCGAGCCGCGTGCGCATCGCGCAAAGTTACGTGAACCTGCTGCGCAACGCGCCGCTGTCGCAGTCACTGCCGAACGCGGCACTCGACGCCGAGACGATCGAACGCTTCCGCACCCGCCTGCTGTCGGCGCTTGCTGGCCGGAACGTCGACACGCTGAAGCTGCAGGACCTGGCGAGCCAGCGCCGCGAGGAACTGAAGAGCCTCGATGCAGCCATCGCCGTCGGCGAAGCTCGCCAGGACCTCGCACGCGCGGCGTTCAAGCCATCGCTCGCCTTTGGCGCCGAAGCAGGCATCCAGGGCACGGAGTACGGCTTCGCGGACGAAGACCGCTACGTGCTCGCATCATTGGTGCTGCGTTTCAACGCATTCCGCGGCGGCGCCGACCAGGCGGCCCTGCGCGAAGCCCGCGCCCTCACCGACCAATTGCGTTCCACTCGCGAACTTGCCGGCCAGCGGGTGCGCCTCGAAGTGCAGCAGGCGCTCGAGAACTTCGAAGTCGCCGAAGCCTCGCTCGACACCGCGGCCAAGCGGGCAGAGGCGGCCACTGGCGCGTTCACCATCACCAGTCGCAAGCGGGACCTCGGCCAGATCAACCAGGCTGAATTCATCGACGCGCGACGCGCGCAGACCGATGCCCAGCTCAACGTCACGCGGGTGCGGGCCGAATACCTCGCGCGCCTGGCAGAACTCGAATTCTCCATCGGCGACGCGCGCCGCATGGACCGGGAGCGGATGTGACGCAGACAGCCTGGAAGGTAGTGTCCATCGTGACCGTCGCGGTCCTGCTCGGCGCCTGCGGTGCCGAGAAGAAGGACGACACCGTCGACGCGCAACCAGCCGCCGTGCGCGCAGTACCGGTAGCCAGCGTTGCCGTCACGACGCAGACGCGCGCGGTGGGGGTACTCGCGCCGCGCAACGAAATCCGCCTCGCCTTCAAAGTCGGCGGTGTCGTCGACTCGGTGCGCGTTGAGTCGGGCGACATCGTGCGCAAAGGCCAGGTGCTGGCGGAACTGAAGCGCGCCGAAGTGGATGCCACGGTCGCGCAGGTAGCCGAGGGCGTCGAGAAGGCCCGCCGCGATCTCGAACGCGCGCAGCAGTTGCGCATCGACGAGGTCGCGACCGAAGAGCAGGTGCAGGACCTGACGACTGCCTACAACGTCGCCCGCTCCAACCTCGACGCGGTCCGCTTCAACGCCCGCTTCGCACGCATCGAGGCGCCGGTGGACGGCATCGTCTTCGAGCGCATGGTCGAGGTCGGCGAGCTGGTGCAACCCGGACAGCCGGTGGTCGTGGTCGGCTCGACGGACTCAGGCTGGGTCGTGCGCGTCGGCCTCGCCGACCGCGACCTGGTGCGCATGGAATCCGGCGCGCCGGCACAGGTGACCTTCGACGCCTTCCCCGGCCGGGCTTTCGACGGCAAGGTGACGCGCATCGGCGCCGCCGCGGACCGCGCGTCGGGCACGTTCGAGGTGGAAGTCGAGGTGAATGCGCAAGGCGCCCGCTTCGCGCGCGGACTGGTGGCCAAGGTCACGCTGCCGCTCGCGCAGTTGCCCGACGTCGCCCCGAGCGCAACGGTCGTGCCGATCACGGCCATCGTGGAAGCCGACGGCCAGCGCGCAACCGTGTACGTCCTCGATCGCGAGCAGAACGTCGCGCACCGCAAGGACGTCACGCTCGGACCCCTGCTCGGCGAGCAGGTGATCGTGACCGCCGGCCTGGTCACGGGCGAGCAAGTCATCACCGACGGCGCAGCGTGGCTCACGGACGGTCGCAGCGTCCGCGTCATCATCGACGACCGGAGCTGAGTCGTGCGCCTGTGGGAATTCGCCGTCCGGCGCTGGCAGTTCACGCTGCTGCTGTTCGGGCTGCTGCTCGGCATGGGGTTCACCACGCTCAAGAACATTCCGCGCGCCGAGGACCCGGAATTCCACGCGCCGGTGCCGATCATCGTCGTCGCCTATCCGGGCGCGGATCCGGCCGACATCGAGCGGTTGATCGTCGACCCCATCGAAGACGCGATCAACGAACTCGACGACATCAAGCGCATGGACAGCCGTTCGCTCGACGGCGTCGGCATCATCCAGGTCGAGTTCCAGTGGGACCAGGACCCGGACGAGAAGTACGACGAAGTCGTGCGCGAGGTGAACCGCATCCGCGCCGACCTGCCTGCCGACCTTGCGAGCCTCGAGGTGCGGCGCACCGGCTCCGGTCTCGTCAACATCATGCAGGTGGCACTGGTCAGCCCGGACGCCTCGTACCGTGAACTGGACGACCTCGGCCGCGCGCTGAGCGACGAACTCGAAACCCTGCCCGGCGTGCGGCGCAGCGAAGTGTTTGCGCTGCCGAAACCCGAGGTCCGCATCGCGGTCGACCTCGAGCGGATGGGCCGGGCGGGCATTTCGCTGGGACAGGTCGAGGCCGCCGTGCGCGGCGAGAACGCATCCATCCCCGGCGGCTCGGTCGACCTCGGCTTGCGCAAGTTCAACCTGAAGACCTCGGGCAGTTACGATTCGCTCGACGAAATTGCGGCCACGGTCGTCGCGAGCCGCAATGGCCGGGTGGTGCGGTTGCGCGACGTCGCCGAAGTGTCGTGGGACACGAGCGAACAGCAGTACATCGGCCGCTACAACGGCCAGCGCGCGATCTTCGTGACGGCGAGCGCCAAGGACCGCGTCGACGTCTTCGACGTGCGTAAAGCCATCGATGGCAGCCTCACCCGTTTCGCGGGCACGCTGCCGCCGAACGTGAAGCTCGAGCGCGGCTTCGACCAGACCCGCAACGTCAAGCATCGGCTCGATCGCCTGGGGCTCGACTTCGCGATCGCGATCGGCCTCGTGCTGCTCACGCTGATTCCGCTCGGCATGAGGGCGGCCGGTGTGGTGATGATCTCCATCCCGTTGTCGCTCTCGATCGGCCTGGCGGCGCTGTACTTCACCGGGTTCTCGCTCAACCAGCTTTCCATCGCGGGTTTCGTGCTCGCGCTCGGCCTGCTGGTGGACGATTCGATCGTCGTCGTCGAGAACATCGAACGCTACCTGCGCGCCGGCTACACGCGTGTCGAGGCGGCGATCGCGGCCACCGACCAGATCGCGCTGGCGGTCATCGGTTGCACAGCGACGCTGCTGTTCGCTTTCCTGCCGCTGCTGTTCCTGCCCGAGGGGGCCGGCATATTCATCCGTTCACTGCCGGCATCGGTGTTGTACACCGTCGCTGCGTCGCTGCTCGTCTCGTTGACGGTCATCCCGTTCCTGGCGAGCCGACTGCTAAAGGCCGAGGGCCATGGCGCCCACGGCAACAAGGCACTGCAGGGATTGATGCGTGTCATTCACGGTATCTACAGTCCGGCACTGCGCGTCGCGCTGGCCGCGCCGCGGCGCACGCTGCTGGCGGCACTCGCGTTCGTGATCGCCGCGTTCGGACTCACTGGATTGATGGGTTTCAGCCTGTTTCCGAACGCCGACATCCCGCAGTTCCGCATCGCGGTCGAAACGCCGACCGGCGCCAGCCTGCCCGACACGGATCGCGCGGTGCGCTTCATCGAAGCCGAGTTGCAGCGGCACAAGGAGGTGAAGCACGTGTTCGCCAACGTCGGGCGCGGCAACCCCCGCATCTACTACAACATCTTCCCCGAGGAGAAGAAGGCGAACGTCGCTGAAGTGTTCGTCGAGCTGCAGCAGTTCGACCCTCGCACGACCCCGGCGCTGCTCGAAGGACTGCGGCAGACATTCGCCGCCTATCCGGGCGCGCGGATCATCGTCGAGAGCTATCGCAACGGTCCGCCGATCGCGGCGCCGATCGAAATCGCAATCGTGGGGCCCGACCTCGCCACGCTGCAGAAGTTCGCGAACCAGGCCGAAGCGCTGATGATCGCGACGCCGGGCACGCGCAACGTCGACAACCCGGCGCGCCGCCTGCGCACCGATCTGGACCTGCGCATCGATTCCGACAAGGCGGCGCTGTTCGGCGTCGCTCCGGTCGAGGCGGACCGCACGGTGCGGGCTGCGGTCGCGGGGCTCAACGTGGGCAAGTACCGCGAGTCCGACGGCGAAGAATACGACATCACGCTGCGCCTGCCGATGCAGGGACGGCAGACGTTGCAGGCGCTCGATTACATCGAGGTGACTGCGGCTAACGGACAACCGGTGCCGTTGCGACAGCTGACCGACCCGCAGTTCACGACGGCGCCCAGTGCGATCCGCCGCCACGATCGTCTGCGCGAGTACGTGCTGACGGCGTACCCGACGGCAGACATGAATGTGGCCGAGGTGACGCAGGACGTGCTCAAGAACCTGCAACCGCTCGAGCTGCCACCCGGTTACTCGATCCGGGCCGGCGGCGAACTCGAGGCGCAGCAGGAGAGCTTCGGCGGCATCGGCACGGCCGTGCTGGTCGCGGTGTTCGGCATCCTGGCCGTGCTGGTGCTGGAGTTCGGCAGCTTCCGTTCGATGCTGATCGTCGCGGGAGTGATTCCGCTCGGCATGGCCGGCGGCTTCGTCGCACTGTTCCTGACCGGTTACGACCTCTCGTTTACCGCCACGATCGGCGTCGTGGCGCTGATCGGCATCGAGATCAAGAACTCGATCCTGCTGGTAGACTTCACCAACCAGTTGCGTGAACAGGGTGTGCCGCTCGACGACGCGATCACGCAGGCGGGCGAGATTCGCTTCCTGCCGATCCTGCTGACGTCCGCCACGGCGATCGGCGGCCTGCTGCCGCTTGCGCTCCAGGGATCGGGACTCTATTCGCCGCTCGCGATCGTGATCATCGGCGGCCTGCTGTCATCGACGCTGCTCGGTCGGCTGGTCACGCCGGTGATGTACAAGTTGCTGCCGCCGTCGATCGTGGTCCTGCCTGAAGCGAAGGTCGATGCTTCGCTGGCGGTCACGCGGGCGGTCTGAAGGGCGCTCGATCGCAGGGATCGAGGCCTTTATCTGCACACACCGAACGGATTTGGATCAGACCCGGAGCGGCCTGCCTCGCTCTGGATTACAATTGGCGGCTGAGATTTATCCATTCAATGGCCCGCGAGGAACGAAGTGAGTCAAACGCAGCAAGACCTTCAGTTGAAAGTTTGGAAAGAGCTCGCCATCAGCAAGCAGGTCCTGATGCGAGCGGCCACGGAGGCGCTTCAGCTCGACCCGGAGTGCACGCAGGACGAGCTGAAGGAAGCACTCGAAGCCGCGCTGAAGAAGGTCGCCAAGGCGGATACCGAACTCTTCAACGCGAAGAGGGAGGCGACGGTCACCATCACTGCGCTCGAAAAGAAGCTGGCCGAGGGCGAGCAGGACCTGGCCAGTGCGCACAATTCGGCTACCGAGGCGAAAGCCGCGTACGACGGCGCGGTTCAGCAGATGGCCAACCAGCGCGCTGCCGCCGCGACGGACCTGCAGAAGGTCAAGGACCGTCTGATCGAGCGCGAAATGTCGCTCAAGGCGATCAACACGGCGCTGGCCGACACGCCCGCAAACGTGCTGAAGAAAATGAATGCGCTCAAGAAGCAGAAGCAGGAAGAGGCGGATGCGCGTCGCCAGGTCGAGTCCGCGCTGAATACGCTGCGCACCGAGAAGCGTCAGCAGGATCAGAGGTTGGCGGACGTGCTGCGCAATGACGCGACCTTGGTGAGCCGTTATCGCGAACTGCACGCGCTGTCGCTGAAGCTGCATGAGCAGCTCCAGCCGCTGGTCGAGGATGCGAAGAGCCTGCCGCAGATTCCCGAGCTGGATACGAATCTGCTGCAAGCCATCGAGCAGCCGGCGGAGAGAATGTAAAGCGCCCTGCCCGCAGACCTCGCGCCGGCAAACACGATTCGGTGACAGCGTCTGGTCATTGACGATTAGTGAACAGGTGCCAGTGCCCGCTATTCACTAATCACTGATCACTTCTTCAGGAGATCTCCGGCGTCGAGGCCAAGGCGCTCGATCGTCGACAGCACGCGCGGCCATTCCGTCACGAGGAATTTCTCGCGCTCGTCCCGCATCAGGGCGACGCGCGCACCTGGCGTGACGAACATGCCGCGGCCGCGGCGCTTTTCAACCAGCCCCTCGTCGACGAGCTGCTGGTAACCCTTGAGGACGGTCAGCGGATTGAGCGTGTGCTCGGCGGCAACGCTGCGCACCGACGGCAAGGCCTCGCCCTCGCCGAGCGTGCCTTCGAGGATCATCGCCACCACCTTGTCACGCAGCTGGCGGTAGATCGGCTGGTTGTCGTTCCAGGTGGAGTCCATGCGTCGTCAGGGTTCGGGACATGGTGATGCGCTGCTCTACTGTAGCAGAACACCGAGGCCGGTCACTTTGCTGGGATGACCGGTTCGCGTTCCAACGGCGGAAGGGCGCGCATCGAGGGCCGGGGGCGTGATGGCCTGGAGCGCCACCGGCCTCGATGCGAACACATGCCCTGCAATCAACCAGACGATGACGGCGAGGACTGCTGCGCAGACCCTGTCCGACTTCCTCATGGCGACCACCTCATTCCGTGAGTGGGCTTCCTTGGTGTTGTAGTTAACTATAACACTAAACACTTTACAAGCCCCTTCGTATAAGTCGCGGCGGGGCGAGGCGCCTTTGTGACAAAGCCTGCTTTGCAGCGCGTTAAAATGCCCCACCCCGGACAGACACAAGCGACGGGCGCGCTTACCCGCCACGAACGAACCGGGATCCGACCCAACCAGAGAGAGTTCCCTCATGAAGACCCCCGTCAACGTCGCCATCACCGGCGCCGCGGGCCAGATCGGCTACGCGCTCGCCTTCCGAGTGGCCTCGGGCCAGATGCTCGGTCCCGACCAGCCGGTCAACCTGCACCTGCTCGAAATCACGCCGGCCCTCGGTGCACTGCAGGGCGTCGTCATGGAACTCAACGACTGCGCGTTCCCGACGCTGAACAAGATCGTGGCGACGGACGACGCGAAGGTCGCGTTCAAGGATTGCCACGCTGCGATGCTCGTCGGCGCGCGGCCGCGCGGTCCGGGCATGGAGCGCAAGGACCTGCTGCTCGCCAATGCGCAGATCTTCTCGGCGCAGGGCAAGGCGCTCGATGCCGTCGCTGATCGCAAAGTGCGCGTGCTGGTGGTCGGCAACCCGGCCAACACCAACTCGCTGATCGCGATGAAGAACGCACCGAGCCTCGATCCGAAGCGCTTCACCGCGATGGTCCGCCTCGATCACAACCGCGCGCTGTCGCAGCTCGCGGAGAAAACCGGCTCGCACGTGACCGACCTGAAGAAGGTGATCATCTGGGGCAACCACTCGGCGACGCAGTATCCCGACCTGCACCACGCGACGGTCGCGGGCAAGCCCGCGCTCTCGCTGGTCGACCAGGCCTGGTACGCCGACACCTTCATTCCCGTCGTGCAGCAGCGCGGCGCGGCCATCATCAAGGCGCGTGGCGCATCTTCCGCGGCGTCGGCTGCGTCGTCCGCGATCGACCACATCCGTGACTGGGTGCTCGGCACTCCGGCCGGTGACTGGGTCTCGATGGGCGTGCCGTCGGACGGCAGTTACGGCATCCCGGAAGGCGTGATCTACGGCTTCCCGGTGACGTGCAGCGGCGGCAAGTACGAAATCGTGCAGGGCCTCGCGCTCAACGAGTTCAGTCGTGCGCGCATGGACGCGACCCACAAGGAACTGCTCGAGGAGCGCGACGGCGTCAAGGACCTCATCTAGGAAGCGGTTAGGGGTTAGGGGTTAGGGGTTAGTCGGAAGAGCTTCCGGCCCCTGGCGTAACCCAGCCTCACTCACTGGCGGGCGATGGATGCAATTCCATCGCCCGTTCTGCCATCCGCAAGACAAGAAATGAACTCGGCCAGTAAGAACAAGCTGCGCGACGTGCTCTTCGGGGCGCCACGCGACCCGATGGCGCCCGAGACGCGCAAGCACATCGCACTCGCCGCCTTCCTCGCCTGGATCGGCATCGGCGCCGACGGCTTGTCGTCCTCTGCGTACGGCCCCGCCGAAGCTTTCATGGCGCTAGGCACGCACAACCAGCTCGCGCTGTATCTCGCCGTGGCGACCGCGTTCACCGTGTTCGTGATCTCGCTGGCCTACAACCAGGTCATCGAACTGTTTCCGAACGGCGGCGGCGGCTACAAGGTGGCGACCAAGCTGGTCGGTCCCTACGCCGGTCTCGTCGCAGGCGCCGCGCTGATCGTCGACTACGTGCTGACGATCGCGATCTCGGCGGCGAGCGGCATCGACGCGATCTTCAGCCTGCTGCCGGCAGTGCACCAGGTCGTGAAGCTCGAGGCGGCGGTCGCCGTGGTCGTGCTGCTGATCTACCTGAACCTGCGCGGGATGCGCGAGTCGATCAGCCTGCTGGCGCCGATCTTCATCGGCTTCTGCATCACCCATTTCGCGTTGATCGCCTACGGCATCTGGGTGCACGAAGACGGGCTCGCGGTGGAGTTCCAGCAGACGATCCAGGAAACGCACGCGCTCGCGGGGCAGTCCGGCTGGTTCTTCGTGATGGCACTGTTCCTCAAGGCGTATTCACTCGGTGGCGGCACCTACACCGGCATCGAAGCCGTCTCGAACAACGTCAACATGCTGAAGGAACCGCGCGTGCGGACGGGCAAGTGGACGATGTTCATGATGGC
>Ga0315287_10002875_pt1 | contig 16468 bp, 12 predicted proteins | sample YL17G11_0_MG_FD_205037 | JGI IMG/M metagenome (GOLD analysis project Ga0315287, IMG submission 205037) | Sediment microbial communities from Yellowstone Lake, YNP, Wyoming, USA - YL17G11_0 | ecosystem: Environmental > Aquatic > Freshwater > Lake > Sediment | place: USA: Wyoming | collected... | reverse complement strand
AGTCCGGCGGTTGCAGCCGCCCAAACCCATGGCCATATTGCTGGGGTCCGCTGCAGAGCCATATGTCACCGAGGGAGGACATCGGTTATGGTGACGGTGTTGGAGAACAATGGTCATGTTTCGGGCCGTCGTTTTCGCGGCCATAGTCGGGAGGCTAAGGCTGGGAGGTTGCCTTGAGAGTCCGCAGTTAAAGGAGCGCGATTGGCTGTTAAATGTAACGGTGATAGCCTCTCGAAGCTGAAGCAGTCCCATATACGGGAATAGGTTTGTCGCGTTGGGTCACCATGTGGTCGCTGAAGGGGTGGGCGGCGGCGTTACATTCGCGTTTGGGTGTTGTCAGCGCTTGCCCGGCCTTCAAAGGCGAACTGCTCATGGACCGCCAAGGGCTCTTTGGGGCAGGATCACTTATCCAAATGAACGCGTGAAGACGGAGAGCATAAGTTATTGAGACGGAAGTGCCATTATGTTATGCGCAATGTCGCTTTGTGTCAAGTGAGCTAAGGCGCTTGCGGAGACAATCATGCCTCGCCACACCAGCCAGCCGACCAGAAGTGCCTGGTTTCGCTGAAAGCATCGTGCAGGAAGCCGACCGCATGACCCTGTTCGGAGGAAGAGGCTGGATTTGACCAAGATAGAATCGCAGGGCCTGGATGTTGTGATCGCGCTTTTGACGGAGGCATGCACTCGTGGTGGGGATGCGGCTGATCCGGCAACAACGAGGATACTAACCCCAACGTCTCTCAGGACGCTGTCCTTAGCTCGTGACGAATGCAATGCCGGTTTTGGTAAACGCTTCGGACGTGGAGGAAGAAGTATAGCCAATCGCGTAGAAAACGCATGATGAGTCTGCGGTCTATCGTGCGTTCAGCATGGCATGGCCGGGCGTTTTGTGCTCAGATTAGGGTTCTTGCGACCAGGAGCCTCGGACTCCACAAAATACTCGAATCGCGGGAGTTTTGCAATTGGCTCAATATACCTACCGGCATCGCTGTAGACAGACCCAGCTTTCCACTGAGGCCCGACATTGAATATCCGCAGAAGACAGCTCCGTGTAACAGGTGTAGTCCAGGGCGTGGGTTTCCGGCCGTTTGTGTATCGACTTGCTCGGCGGCAGGCGCTGTGCGGCTGGGTTCGTAACACATCCGGCAGTGTTGAGATAGACGTGGAAGGATATCCGGACGCGATCGACGCGTTCGCGGCCGCGCTCCGGACCGAAGCTCCGGTGCTCGCCCGAGTGGATTGGGTGACTTCTATCGAGGCTGATCCGGCCGGCTACACCGGATTCGAGATCCTTGAGAGCCAATCTGATGCCTCGGCTGAAGGGGTGATTCCCGCCGATATGACAACTTGCCAGGACTGCCTGACAGAAATCGCCGACCCATCGGATAGACGCTTTGAATACCCATTCACCAACTGCACCAACTGTGGTCCCCGTCTCACGATCATCCAACGCTTGCCTTACGACAGGCCCAACACGACAATGGCTGCCTTCGAAATATGTTCGGAGTGCGCCGTGGAGTACAATGACCCGTCCGACCGACGATTCCATGCCGAGCCTCTCGCTTGCCCGACATGCGGGCCGCGAGTATGGCTGGAGGTGAACGGGAAGAGGTCGGATCGTAAGGACATCCAGGCGGCGGCAAGGCTCCTTCACGAAGGCAAGATCGTGGCCATCAAGGGACTGGGCGGGTTTCATCTCGCGTGCGACGCCCGAAATGACGAATCCGTCCGTGAATTACGTGCCCGCAAGGGCCGGGCGATGAAGCCATTCGCGCTGATGGTGAGGGATATCGAAGAGGCCCGGCGATTGTGCGAGCTGGACGCATCGGCCGAGGCTTTTCTGGTGTCGAATCAGCGTCCGATCGTAATCGCCGGAAAGCGGAGGTCTAGCGGCATATCCGATTGGGTGGCCCCTGGTAACCGCCAGCTCGGGATCGTGATCCCCTACACACCCCTGCACACACTGTTGATGAAATACTCGCCATCCGCGCTTGTCATGACCAGCGGGAATCTGAGCGAAGAGCCGCTGGTATTCACAAACGGATCCGCTCGTGCGAAGCTGTCGAGGCTTGCGGACGCTTTCCTGATGCACGATCGGGATATTGGGCTGCCTTGCGATGATTCCGTGGTGCGCGCTCTCCCAAACGACGCTATAATGGTACGTCGCGCGAGAGGCTACGTGCCGGATGCGATAGAGCTGTCCATAGACTGTGAGTCCATACTCGGAACGGGCGCCCAGCAGAAGAACACGTTCTGCCTGGCGTGGAATCGAAAGGCAGTTTTGAGCCAGCATATCGGCGACTTGGACACGGCGGAGACTTTCGACTACTACCAGTACGCCATAGACCATTTCCTGTCTCTGCTCTCGCTAGAGCCGAAAGTTGTGGCACACGACCTGCACCCGGGTTACCTCTCGACCAGATATGCGCTGGAGAGGCCGAATGTCGAGCTGATCGGCGTGCAGCATCACCATGCGCATATTGCTGCCTGCCTGGCGGAGAACGGGCGCAACGAACGGTGTATCGGCCTTGCCATGGACGGGACCGGCCACGGAACGGACTCTACAGTCTGGGGCGGCGAGGTACTGCTTGCGGACCTGGCGTCGTTCGAGCGAATCGGGCACTTTGCACTCTTCAGGATGCCGGGAGGCGAAGCGGCGATACGGGACCCGAAGCGCATGGCTGTGTCATACTTAAACGCGGCGTATGGCGATCAACTGGATAGCATGGTTCAACAGTTGGGGCTTGCGTTCCCGCCGCTCGAACTCCGAGTCATCCGTCATCAACTGGAGACGGGGCTGAACTCGCCGCTAACATCGAGCGCGGGCCGACTATTCGATGCGGTCTCGGCCGCAATCGGCATATGCAGGGAACGCAGCTTCGAAGGCCAGCCGGCCATAGAGCTTGAGATGGCGGCAGACTCCAAAGAGCAGGGGTACTATCCCTACCTGATCGGTGGGGATCGTGAACGGCTCGTGCTCGATGCTCTTCCGGCGTTCAAGATGGCTGTGGAGGATCGGCTGGCGGGGGTGGATGTGGGCGTCATGGCGGCACGCTTCCACAACTCGATTGTAGAGATGCTCGCGGATACTTGCGACAGGCTGCGGGAGCACACGGGGATAGGCCTTGTGGCGCTTTCCGGCGGCGTCTTTCAGAACGCGCTCATACATGCTCGACTGGGGAGCCGACTTCGGAACCTGGGATTCGAGGTCCTGGTCCACAGACTGCTGCCTCCGAACGACGCCTGTATATCACTGGGGCAGGTTGCGGTCGCGGCGGCAGTTTCTCAGAGCAGGCAGAAATAGGAGTCATTATGTGTCTTGCAGTGCCTATGCGGCTAACGCAAATAGATGGGGTCCTCGCGGTCGCCGAAGTAAGCAGCGTCACGCGAAAGGTCCGGATCGACCTGCTGCCTGACCTGGCCGTAGGGGACTTCGTCCTGATCCACGCCGGCCTTGCGATATCGAAGATCGATGAACGCGAAGCGGAGGAGACGCTTGCGCTTCTGAAGGAGCTGACCGATGAGGTTTAGCGATGAGTTTCGAGACGCGAAGATCGTTCAAAGCATTGCGGAGCGTCTGCGGAATTCGGCCTGTAAGTCCGCGACCATAATGGAGGTCTGTGGCACGCACACAATGTCCGCCGCCCGCTTCGGGCTCAAGTCGCTGCTTCCAGAGGGTGTAAGACTGGTGTCCGGGCCTGGCTGCCCGGTGTGCGTCACTGCCCCCAACGACATCGATGCGTTTCTTGCCCTGGGAAGCGTGCCGGGGGCGATTCTTGTTTCGTTTGGAGACATGCTGAGGGTGCCTGGGTCGAGCACGTCGCTCGAGCGAGAGAGGGCCGCCGGCGCGGACGTCCGCATCGTTTACTCTCCATTAGACGCGGTAGAGATCGCCGCCAACGAGCCTGACAAGCAAATTGTCTTCTTCGGAGTCGGTTTCGAGACGACCATGCCCGCCGTCGCCATTTCGATTGTAAGCGCGGCCGAGCGCAACCTCGCCAACTTCACCGTCTTCTGCGTTCACAAGACCATGCCCGCGGCACTGCGAGCCTTGCTTGCAGGCGGCGAGGTCAAGGTATCCGGCCTTCTGCTTCCCGGCCACGTCACGACGATAATCGGCGCTGACGCATATGACTTCATCGCGAAGGAGTTCAGCGTGCCGTGCGCGGTGACGGGTTTTGAGCCTGTGGATATGATGCTTGGTGTCGAATCTATCCTCAAACAGCGCGCCGAAGGGGTCGCAAAGATAGACAATGTATATGCGCGAGCTGTCTCTCCGCAGGCGAACCCACGGGCAGGCAGGTTGTTTGACAAGGTGTTCGAGCCGTGTGATGCGGATTGGCGCGGGATTGGCGTAATTCCAGCCAGCGGGATTCGTATCCGAGACGGCTACTCAGCGTTCGACGCGCGCAAGCGTTTCGCCGAGGTGATCGAGGCGGTGCCCATAGCCCCAATCTCCGAGTGCCTCTGTGGGGACGTGCTGCGCGGCGCTATGCGACCGGTGGACTGCCCGCAATTTGGCGCCGCGTGTACGCCGTCGGACCCGGTCGGGCCCTGCATGGTTTCGAGCGAGGGCGCCTGCGCCGCGGCATATCGCTACGGAGGAGATTAGATGGTACACGGTGATTCCGACAGAGTGCTGCTGAGCCACGGAGCAGGCGGCAGGGTAATGACCGATCTGATCGAGAAGGTATTCCTGGCAAGCTACGGCGCGCATGGTTCAACCGGCGATGACAGTGCCGTCCTTGACGTTGCCTTGGGGCAAATCGCATTCACTACGGATTCCTTCGTGGTGGATCCGATTTTCTTCCCCGGTGGGGATATCGGGCGGCTGGCGGTTTGCGGCACGGTCAACGATTTGCTCACCGCGGCCTCGAAACCCGCCGCGCTCTCTGTGTCGTTCATCATCGAAGAAGGACTGGAAATGAGGGCGCTGGAGGCAGTCGCGGCATCGATTCAAGACGCCGCCAGTGAGGCGAACGTGCGGATCGTAACCGGCGACACAAAGGTTGTGCCAAGGGGGTCCGCCGATAAGGTCTTCATAACGACAGCGGGCGTCGGAATAGTGCTGAGGCCCGGCGTGTCGGGCTCCGCCGCGAAACCGGGAGATAAGGTGATATTGACCGGCAGCGCCGGAGATCACGGCACCGCGGTGATGCTCGCGCGGGAGAACCTGCTGGACAACGAGAGTGTCTTAAGCGATGTCGCGCCCCTGACCGACATCGTGCTGGCTCTCCTGGAAGCAGGCTGCCGGGTCCACGCGATGCGCGACCCGACGCGCGGAGGCATCGCGGCATCCCTGAACGAAATCGCGCGGCAATCCGGAGTTTGCATCGAGATCGATGAGATGGCGGTCCCGGTGAAGCCGGCTGTAGCGGCCGCGTGCGAAGCCCTGGGGTTGGATGTGCTGCAAGTCGCGAACGAGGGAAAGATGCTTATAGTCGTGTCGCCCGACGATGCCGACAGATCACTCGAGATCGTGCATGGCCGCCGCTATGGCGAGGACGCGCGTATAATCGGCGAGGTACGCGCGGCCCCGCGATCGCGCGTCCAGATGAGAACGGCATTCGGGACTAGCCGAATCCTCGACATGCCCGCGGGCGAGCTGCTTCCCCGAATCTGCTGAACGTCATAACGGGCCGGACGGCCGCGACCTCCGCGAGTCCTTAAGAACGCCTTTTGCGCCTAATGCAGCCCTTAACCTGGCGGTGGGTTCATGAAGCGGCCTATCATCCAGCAACCTGTTTGAGAAAAAAATCACAAAGTACTCTTGACGCTGAGCTAGTAATTGGTGTACTATACCACTCGACTGGTTAGTAAGGTCTGTATCGTTTGCCCGATAACGTTCTGTCGGCCCAACCAAAATCAGGGCCGTGGTTTTATTTGTGGGGGTGTGGTATGATCGATCTACCTACAACCTGCGGTTTCTGCAGTTGCGGATGCGCGCTCTATGTCGAGCCGGTTGGGAACCGAATCGCCGCCCTGTGCCCGAGCACGAATCACCCGGTGAGCACCGGCAGGCTTTGCATCAAAGGCTGGAACGCGACTCCTTCGGTGACGGGCGAGAACAGGTTGCGCACGCCCCTGGTCCGCAAAGGCGATAAGCTCGAGCCCGCCTCCTGGGAAGAAGCCATATCAATCACTTCTACCAAGCTCAGGCAAATCTCCTCCAAGTCCGGCCCGCACTCGATCGGCGTCATAGGTTCCGCGAAGACCACGAACGAAGAATGCTATTCGCTCGCGAAGCTGGCGCGGGGCGTCATCGGGACGCCGAATATTGACTCGGCCTGCCGGTTCTACGATGCATCCCTGATACCCGCGCTGCTGGAGACCACCAGGGTTCCGGCCTCACAGATCGACATCAACTCGATTGCGAGCGCGGGCTCGATACTGATTGTCGGCTCGAACGTGATGGACCAGCTTGCGCACGTCGGATCGAGAATACAGGATGCGGTGGAGAACGGCTGTAAAGTCGTCGCGGTGGATTCGAGGGTCTCACGGCTGGCGCCGCAGGCGTCGATGTTCCTGAACTCGAGACCTGGAACCGACCTCGCATGGCTCCGCGTTCTCATAAGGACGATCATTGACCGGCAGCTTTATGCGGACGAGGTCCCGGAGATGCGAGGGTTTGAGGAACTCAGGAACTCGGTCGGGGACGCGGAGCTGAAAAAGCTGGTCGACGAGTGTGGCATAACCGGCGAGGCAATAGTCGAAGCGGCCGAGGCGCTCGCGAAGAACAAACCGGTGGTGGTGATGTTCGGACTCGGCGTCCTCCAGCAGCCCGAATCAACGCGGATAGTGAAGGCGCTCGCTGATGTGGCGATCCTACTGGGTGGCTCCGTGATGCCCCTGAGGGGTCAGAACAATGCGCAGGGAGCCTCCGACCTGGGGCTTGCTCACGATCTCCTGCCGGGGTATATGTCGCTTTTGGATGCCGGGGCAAGGTCGAAGTGGGAGCAGATGTGGAAGTGCGTTCTGCCTTCGGAACCGGGGATGGACGCGGCCAGGATGGTCCGAGCATGCGGTTCGGGCGAGATCGAGGCGCTCCTTATCTTTGGCGAGAACGTCGCGCTCTCCGCGCCAAATACCGATCAGGCGGTCGCGGCGCTCGATAAGGTCGAATTCCTCGCGGTGGCGGATATGTATCTCACCCAAACGGCGGAGCTTGCTGATGTCGTGTTCCCGGCGTGCTCGTTTCTGGAAAAGGACGGCACATTCACGAACATCGAGCGGCGCGTGCAGCGGGTGAGGAAGGTGATGGAGCCGATAGGCGAGTCGAGGTCCGATCTTTCCATCATCGGCGCGCTTGCCTCGGCCCTCGGAGCGAGTCTATCCGATGATCCCGCCGAGGTGATGGCTGAGATCGCGGGGAGCGTGGCGTCGTATGAGAACGTCTCGTATGGTTCGCTTGACCAGTCCTGGGGAGATCAGTGGCCCATGGAGGGCGCGGAGACCCGATTGGCCCCGATTCCAGCCGCTGAGTCGCGAGAGGAACCCGACTACCCGATGAGGCTCATCGCGAGCCGTATCAACTTCCACCAGCAGACCGGTACGGTCGCTTCGCGAAGCGCTGTGCTGGCACGGGAGTACCCGAACACATTCGCGGAGATGAGCAGCGCGGATGCTGAGAAGCTTAGGTTGCGGCCCGGGAATCCCGTGAGAATATCATCGAAGTCGGGGAGCCTGACCAGGCGGCTCGTATTGAGCGATTCGGTGATGGCGGGGTGTGTGCATGTGCCATTCTTTTTCGGCGGCGATTCGCCGAACGTGCTCGCGTCAGGCGAGTGTGACCCTGTCTCGGGCGTTCCTGTCTACAAGGCATGCGCGGTGAGAGTGGAGGCTGTCAAATGAATGTCGGCGATACCCTGGTCCTTAAGAAATCCGACGTAACGATGTTCTTCGCGAGCATCGCGCACGATATGCGTCTCGTGGCGCCGAAAAGGCGGTTCGGGGGCGACGTAATATTCGATGTGGTGGAGTCGCCCAAGGAGATCGCGTGGGACTACGGCCACGACGTTTACCCGCCCAAGCGGTTCCTGTTGCCGCATTATGAAGATATGTTCCGCTATCAGGCGAATGGGGATGTCAGAATCGAGGACCTGGGCGAGGCTCCAAAGCAGGCGATAGTGGGGATTCGGTCGTGTGATGTGATGGCGATACGGTTTCAGGAGAAGTTTTTCGCCTCGCAAATCGTGGACCCTTATTACAAAGCGCGGTCCGACAACACAGTTCTCTTCAGCCTTGTTTGCAACAAGCCGCCGAAGAAGGAGTGCTTCTGCATCTGCTGCGATTCCGGGCCGTATCTGGATGCCGGGTTCGACGTGGAGATGACTGACCTGGGCGACGAGTATCTCTACAGGATCGGGTCGGAGAAGGGTCTCAAGGCCACCGAGCCGGGGGCATTCATGCTGGAGCCCGCGAAGCCGGAGGCCTTTGCCCAAAGGAAGCGCATCGAACTGCAGGCGGATTCTCTTTTCCGGACGGAAGCCTATTTCGCCAAGGCGATCATGTTCATATCGACCAATGATGTGCCGGATAAGGTGTGGGAGGAGCTGGGTTCCACCTGCTTCAGGTGCGCGGCTTGCACCAACCTCTGCCCGGTGTGCACGTGCTACACGGTGGATGACCGGCCCGAGGGCGAGGGAGCTTTCGTGCGGTGCAGGTCGTGGGACTCATGCCAGTTCGCGGGGTTCACCCGGGAGGCGAGCGATCACAACCCGCGTCCGACCTTCGGCAGCCGCGTGCAGCGAAGGTTCTACCACAAGGCGAGCTATCAATACATCATGAGAGATGGCACGCACGGTTGCGTCGGCTGCGGTCGGTGCGTCAGCGCGTGTCTTACAAAGCTCGACGTGCCAAGTGTGCTGAAGCGAATCAGGAGGTCGATGCCCGAGTATTTAGAGCCTCGGAAGACGCCGGCAGGCGAGGTGTAACCAATGGAGTTGACAGCAGCCAGACCGAGAAAGATGTGGGGAGTGACCGACCACCCGAGCATGAATTTGTATGTGCCGATGGTTGCGATCATTGACGACATTGTCGACGAGACCCCCGACACCAAGACATTCAGATTGCGCTTCGAGGACGAGGAGTATGCCAGATCGTTCAGTTGGGAGCCGGGGCAGTTCGTGGAGGTGACCGTGTTCGGCGCGGGAGAGGCGCCCATCGGGTTTGCGTCTAACCCGCTCGAGAAGTCGTTCTTCGAGCTGACGGTGGTGGATCGCGGCAAGGTCACCAGGGCTATGCATAAGTTGAGTATTGGGGATAAGGTCGGTGTGCGCGGCCCGCTCGGGAACTGCTGGCCGCTGGATGAGGTGAGAGGCCGAGACCTGGTCATCATAAGCGGAGGTTGCGGGCTCGCTCCCCTTCGGCCCGCGATCCTGAAGGTGCTCGAGGACCGCGAGAGCTACAACGATTTGTGCCTTCTCTACGGCGCAAGGACTCCCGCCGACCGCAATTTTAAGTATGATCTGGAACTGTGGTCCAAGCGGCAGGATATGCGCCTGTTGGAGACGGTCGATGTTCCCGACGATACTTGGAACCGCAACGTCGGCGTTGTCACCACGCTCTTCGAAAAGGTGGAACTCGACGTATCGAACGCCGTGGTGTTCACGTGCGGGCCTCCTATTATGATCAAGTTCGCGACCATCTCACTCCTTAAGATGGGTTTTGCCGAGGACCGCATCGTGATGAGCTTGGAGCGTTACATGAAATGCGGCGTGGGGAAGTGCGGCCATTGCTGCGTGAACCATGTGTATGTGTGCACCGAGGGTCCGGTGTTTACCTATAAGGATCTGCTCGCGCTGCCGGAAGCGAGTCTGTAGATAGAATGTGTTGACTGAAGAGTTGAGAGACTTGCTCCGCGGACGGGTGGCCGTGGTCGCCGTGGGGGATGAGCACAGAGGCGACGACGCTGTCGGGCCGACCATCGCCGGGATGCTTGCGGAGATGGGCGTTGAGAACGTGATCGATGGCGGCACCTCGCCCGAGATTGAGACATGGAGGATTCGCGAACTCGCGCCGGATACGGTGTTGTTCATAGATGCGGTCGATTTTGGAGGCGCGCCGGGAGATGCGGCGATATTGGCGCCGGGCGACCTGCGGTCGAAAGGGTTTGATACTCACAGAGCGCCGTTGAAGCTCACGATGGACTACCTCGAGAGCGAGCTTGGATGCACATGCAGGCTCCTGGCGATCCAGCCGAGAGACGTGAGGCAAGGAGCGCTCATGTGTGATGACGTGAGACGATCCGCCGAGAACATGGCGGAGATGTTGGCGGAGCATCTGCATCCCGGACCACCGGAAGAGGTGCTCTGAGTCGGGGAGAAAGACATGGCTAAGCAGCAGGATTACTTATCGGATCTGTGGACGCACTTTCCTGACATCCTGGAGGGGTTCCAGGAGAATGTCAAGAACCAGGTCATCGTGACGATCCCACGTGAGGACCTGCCGGTGGTGGCCAATTACGCCATCAGGCAGCTCGGCGCGCGGTTTGTGATCAGTGTCGCGACTGATAACCGCGAGAAGTCAGGCGACTTCAGCATTTCCTACATACTGGCGTTTGACGAGGACAAGCGGTTCCTCGTGCTGCACTCACGGGTTCCCACAAACGATCTCAAGGTTGCCTCCATCACACCTGAAGTGCCTGCCGCCGGCTGGTCGGAGCGGGAAGCATTCGATATGCTGGGGATCGAGCCGGTCGGGCACCCTGACCCGCGCCGCCTGGTCCTTTCGGACGATTTCCCCAATGATATCCATCCCCTGCGCAGAGAGTTCGACTACAATGCCCGGTTCCCGTTCGAACCGCTTAACGCGCCGCCCCGGAAAGATGCGCCCGAGGGGACCACGGTGGTTCCGATGGGCCCGTTTTACCCGACCCTGGAAGAGCCCGCGTATTTCAGGCTGTTCCTGGACGGTGAGACGGTGGTCGGGTCGGACTACCGGGGGTTCTACAACCACCGAGCGATCGAAAAGCTCGGAGACAGCGAGTTAAACTACAACCAAATCTCGTTCGTGGCGCAGCAGATATGCGGGATCTGCGGGCAGGTTCACTCCTGTGCCTACTGCGAGGCCGTGGAGATCGCCTGCAAGATCGATGTGCCGATGCGCGCGAAATATATACGAAGCTTGCTCCTCGAACTCGAGCGTATACACAGCCACCTGCTGTGGGTCGGGCTCGCGGGGCACATTATCGGGTTCGATACGGTGCTTATGCAGCTCTGGCGGATTCGTGAACCGGTGATGTGGCTGATGGAGCGGGTCACCGGCAACCGCAAGCACTACTCATCCAACCTGATCGGGGGGGTGAGGTTCGACATCACGGGTGAGGACGACGACGACATCCGCCGAGTGATCGATAAGGTGGAGCAGGAGTTTAAGGCGGTCGTGGATGCGGTCGCTATCGATACGACGCTGATGGCGCGCCTGAAGGGCGTCGGAATACTCACAGAGGAAGAGGCCCGCTCGTGGGCGGTGGTTGGTCCCGTGGCGAGAGGGTCGAATGTGCCCATCGACGCCCGCGTTGATCATCCCTATGCTGCCTACGCGGAGCTTGACGTGCAGAAACAAGTCCAGGACGGATGCGATATTTGGGCGCGGACGCTGGTGAGGCTCTTTGAGACGTTCGAGTCGATCCGGCTGGTCCGCAAGTGCCTGGATGATATGCCGGGGGGGCCGGTGATGGCGAAGATCGACCAGGAACTGCCGTCGGGCGAGATCGGGTTGTGCTCGGTAGAGGCCGCGCGCGGTGAGGCGCATCACTACATATTGACGGGCGATGAGAACCGGCCATACCGTTGGCGGGTGAGGGCGCCGACGTACCCGAACCTGCAGTCGGTCGGCGTCATGATCGAGGGAGAGCAGCTTGCGGATGTCCCGATTTGCCTCGGGAGTTACGACCCGTGCTTCTCCTGCACCGAGCGCGTCGAGACACTGGATGTCAATACGAGCAAGATTCACGTGTATACCAGGGAAGATCTGGAAGAGATGTCGAGGCGGAAAAGCTTGGAGTGAGTTAGCGAGGCGCTTATGTTCAAAGCGAAACTGAAGGAAGCCATAATCTGTTTCGGTGCCGGGCGGGTGACGCTCAAGTATCCGTTCGAGCCTGTGAAAGTCCCGCCGAAGTTCCGGGGCAAAATCGAGTTCGACCCGCGCAAGTGCACAGGCTGCGGCGGCTGCGCGAACGTCTGTCCGCCGAGGTGCATCGTGATCGAGGACCTGGGGGAGGTTTCGCGGATCGTCTTCCACCTCGACCGCTGCATTCAGTGCGCGCGTTGTTACGAGGTTTGCCCGGAGAACGCCGTCTGGTCCACGGACCAGTTCGAGACCGCCACGCCTGATAAGGCCGACCTGAACTCCGACATGAACATCTGGATGTCAAGCTGCCAACGGTGCGGGCGGTGCTTCGAGTGCGACAACGCGATCGACAAGTTCACTAGCAAGCGCTGGCGAGGCAGGGGGCCGGGCGACGAGAACAAGCACGGCATATTCCCCACAAAGCCTCCGATTGATTTTGTTGCGCCCAGGCCGCTCGTAAGGGAGGGTGAGCAGCAGCTATGATATCCGGACTGTGCAAGAAGATGTTCCCGAAGTCACTGTGGTTGTTCCACACGAACTGCGGCGCGTGCAACGGATGCGACATCGAGGTAATAGACGTGCTCACGCCCTACTACGATGTGGAGCGGTTCGGGATGAAACTGGTTGGGAGTCCTCGCCATGCGGACGCGTTGGTGATATCGGGTTCGGTGAGCAGGCAGGTGGCCCCGGCGCTCAGACGGCTCTATGAGGCGACCCCCAACCCGAAGGTCGTACTCGCCGTGGGATCGTGCGCAGTAGGCGGCAACATCTGGTTCGATACGTATAACATCCTCGGCGGCGCGGACAAGGTCGTGCCGGTTACAATGTACATTCCCGGCTGCCCTCCGAGGCCTGAGGCGATAATCTATGGCGCCGCTTTGGCGCTGGGGCTGGTGACGAAGAGAGTCGCCGCGCAGCACGAGAACCACCTCCCACCGGGGTTTGACCTGAACAATTATCTTGAGGGGTGGAAAGACGTGCCTGCTGTGACTCCCCGGACGTCGAGATCCAGAGGGAGGGGGTGACGCGAAATGCAACCGTTTGCGGCAGCAGTAGTCGGTATACCGTTCGTGGGCGCTGTCGTGTGCCTGGCGGTCAGAGATAAGGCCTCCAAGTATGTCGCAGTGGCGGCATCGGTGCTGACAGCGGCGGCGGCCATCGTGCTTTCGGTGGGCTTGCCTCGCGAGACGGCCCTGTTCGGCGGCATGCCGTGGCTGGGGAAGGCGGCATTGAAGGGAGTCTTCGGCTATCAGCTCGATCCGCTGGCGATCTTGATGATGCTTGCATCGACAGTGATAGGGGTCGCGATCGTCGTTTACTCAATGGGCTATCTCTCGCCCGGCAACCACGAGCACGCGACGAGGTCCGGACAGGCGCGCTACTACTTCTGGCTGATGCTCTTTGTGGGCTCGATGGCCGGGATCGCCATCTCCCCCACCCTTCTGCAGCTTCTGATATTCTGGGAGATGACTACTCTGTGCTCCTGGGCGCTCATTTCGATCTACGACAACCCGGAGAGCCTCAAGGCGGGCATGAAGGCGCTGGTGATGACCTCGTTCGGTGGGTTGTTCTTCGTTGGGGGGCTTGTGTGGGTAATGACGGCAACGGGCTCGATGAGCTTCTCCGCTCTTGGGCTGATGTCGCCCAATACTCGCGCGGCGGTGTTCGCGCTGTTCCTCATCGCGGCGTGGGCCAAGAGCGCACAGGTGCCGTTCCATACCTGGCTTCCCGACGCGATGGCGGCGCCCACACCCATCAGCGCCTACCTGCACGCGGCGGCAATGGTCAAGGCGGGTGTGTTCCTGGTGGCTCGGCTGCTCCTGGCCGGCTGGTCGGTACCGACCAGCATGAGTCTGCTCATCTCGATAGCTGCCCTCGTCACCATGTTTGCCGCGCTCGCTCTGTATTTCTTCCAGGACGATCTGAAGCGTCTGTTGGCTTACTCGACAATCGCGCAGCTAGGCTACATATTCCTGGGGCTTGGGATCGGCAGCCTGGGCGCGGATATGGCGTCGAGGGGAGCCGTGCTTCACATACTAATGCACGCGTGCGCGAAGACAACGCTCTTCCTCACGGTGGGCATGATAGCCTATGCGATGGGCACGCGCAGCATGGCGAAGCTGTCGGGCCTTGCGAGGACGATGCCGCTAGCGGCGGTCGGGTTCTTTGTTGGAGCGTTCGCGCTTACGGGGATACCGCCCCTGGCGTGCTTCTGGAGCAAGATGTATGTGCTGGCGGGCGCGCTGCAGGTGAAGGGTGCATTCGGGCCGATCGTGTTGATATTGATCCTGATTGAGAGCCTGATCTCGTTCGGATGGTTCCTATGGGTCGGGCAGAAGGTGTTCTTCGGAGCCCCGGCGCTGGTCTCTAAAGCTAGGGCGCGGAATAATCCCGAAGCCACTGCTCACTTGCAACCTGAGCCGGTGGGTACGGTGGACCTGCCGCCGAGCATGAACTGGGTCCTCGTGGGCATGATCATACTTACCCTGGTCGCGCCACTGGTGGGGATACCGTTGGTTTCACATCTGGCTATTGCGCACTGAGATCCTGGGCGGGGAGTTGGAAAATATGGTTAGCATCAATGTGGAGATAGCGTTTATACTGCTGCTTGTGGGCGCGATAGCCGCGGGGCTGATGCGCTCCTGGCGAGCCGCCGGGTGGATGGCGACGGTGTTCGTCGGGGCCGCGACCGCGTTCGCGTGGGTCGCGGCATTGAGTGTCCTGGCTGGTGGGAAACCCGCGCACGCATTCATCGTGGGGCTCCCGAGGTTCGGAAGCGAGTTGATGGTGTCGCTTGACCCGCTCGGAGCGGGGTTTCTGCTCATCATTACGGCGGTTTCTTTCCTATCGACCATATATTCCATCGGCTACATGGGTATCTACCGGCACGAGAGCCCGGGCAGGTTCTACTTGCTGCTCCAAGTGTTCCTGGCGGGGATGGTCGGCGTGGTGTGCGTCGCGGACTGGCTGTTCTTCATCGTGCTGTGGGAGTTGATGACGCTTGCGTCCTACTTCCTTGTCACATTCGAGCGCGATGACCCCGAGGCGGTGAGGGCGGGTTTCAAATACTTCGTGATGACCCACGTGGCGACAGCGGGACTGCTGGTGGCGGCTGTGGTGCTCTGGCGGATAACCGGCTCGTTCTCGTTTGAAGCTCATAAAGCGGGGCTTACGATGCTTGCGCCGGGCCTGCGGAACCTCCTGCTGGCGCTATATCTAATCGCGTTCGCCACCAAGGCCGGTATATTCCCGTTCGGCGACTGGCTCCCCGATGCTCACCCGGCGGCTCCATCCGGGGTCTCCGCGATCCTGTCAGGAGTGATGATCAAGCTCGGGGCCTATGGTGTTCTCAGGGTCTTCTGGGGGATGCTGCCGGATGCCGGCACGCGCACGGAACTTATGACCTGGGGTGTGATCATCGCTGGGTTCGGAACGCTGTCGGCGTTTGTTGGCGGCATCACCGCGATGCGGCAAAACGACACAAAGCGCCTCCTGGCATTTTCCAGCATCAGCCAGACAGGTTACATCTTTCTCGCGTTAGGTATTGGGGTTGCGTTTGTCGGCCAAAAGGGGCTCGAGACGCTGGCTCTGTTGGGTTTTCTCGGAGCGGGGTTCCACATACTGAACGATGCGATCTACAAGTCTCTGCTCTTTATGAATGCCGGCTCGATCATGTTTTCGACCGGTACGCGCGACCTGAACAAAGTCGGCGGCCTATCCGCCGTGATGCCGGTTGCCGCCGCTGCGGGGCTTGTCGGCGCTCTCAGCCTCTCAGGCCTGCCGCCGACCAATGGATTTGCGTCTAAGTGGGTCATATATCAGGCGTCGATATCCGGGGGGCTGCAGTTCGCGCCGTTCATCGCGGTCGCGGTGGTGGCGTTCTTCGTGAGTCTCTGCACGTTGGCATATTCACTCAAGTTCTACAGTGTCGCATTCCTGGGAGCGACGGATGCCCCACGGCCGCCCGTGCCGCTGCCTATGACCATGAACTTCGCACAGGGTGTATTGGCGCTGGTCTGCCTCGCGGTGGGTTTGAGCCCATTCTGGGCTTTGGGAGCCGTGAGCCGGATCTTCGGCGTAGGCCTTTCTCACACGTTCGATGTGGGGCGCACTGGTGGCTTGACCGCCATCCCGACGGGCGGCGCGCTATCCGCGGGATGGAGCCCGATAGTTCTTTTCAGCGGCCTGCTGGTCTGCTTCCTGATCGCGGAGATCATTAGAAGCTCGGGGCGCGCCCGTGTCCGCAACGTTCCGAACTGGTTTTGCGGTGAGGAGCACGTGTCCGATGAGGTCCGCTTCAGGGCGAAGGGGTTCTATTCGCCGTTCAACGAGGCATTCGCCAGGATATATCCGCACGTGCCGATCCCGCGCTGGGCTGGTCTGAAGAGACTACGCT
>Ga0315287_10002874_pt1 | contig 16470 bp, 15 predicted proteins | sample YL17G11_0_MG_FD_205037 | JGI IMG/M metagenome (GOLD analysis project Ga0315287, IMG submission 205037) | Sediment microbial communities from Yellowstone Lake, YNP, Wyoming, USA - YL17G11_0 | ecosystem: Environmental > Aquatic > Freshwater > Lake > Sediment | place: USA: Wyoming | collected... | reverse complement strand
TCGATGGTTGTGTAGATGACCTCGATGCCGGCGGCGCGTGCCGCGGCCTGCAGCTTCTGCTGGTTGGGGATGAGCTGTTTCTCGATGGTTTCGTAGAGGTGGAGCATGTGGGCCGTGGGCGAGCCGGGCTGGCGCGCGGCGGCGAGGAGTTCGGGGGAGTATTCCGCATTCTGCATGTCGATCGACAGGAGCGCCGTGCGCCTGGGTTCGATTGCCCTCTCACGGTAGGCGCCCCGGGGCGCATCTATCTCGATCTTCGACATGGCTTCTTTCTTTTTCATTTCAATAGACCTCAATAGACCCGGGCGAGACGGGCGGCGAGTTCCGACGGATCAACCTTGGCCACTGTTTCAACGTCACTGCGGCGCACGCAGAGCAAGGCTTCAACGAGCAGCGCCGGAAACTGAGGCAGTAGGCCCCTGTCGCTTCCCGCATGCGCAAGTACCGATTCAAGATTTTCTGGCAGGATACGGACATTCCTGGCTTTTCGCTCCGCGGCACTGAGACTGTCGGGATCCGCCTCTATATCGGGAGGTGTGGCAAGGCTGGCGCGAATTCCGCTAAGGCCGGCGCGGATAATGGCGGCCAGGGCGAGGTAAATATTGGCTGATGCATCGATGACCCGAAACTCGAGGGACGCCTTGGCGAGAGGGCCTCGCAGAGAATTACTGCGCGGGCAAAAGCGCAGCATCGCCTCGCGGTTGCGGGTTCCCACACAGGTGTAGGCACCGACCCAGGAATGGGGCTTGATGCGCAGGTAGGAATTGGTGGAGCCAGTGGTGAAGAGCAGCAGCGCTTCAGCATGGGCGAGGATGCCGGCGGCAAAGGACCCCCCGAGCCCCGTCAACCAGCCGTCGGCAGCCATGGCCGGGGTATCATTCTTCCACAGGCTGAAATGACCATGAATGCCGTTGCCAGGAGCCACGAGCGAAGCCTTGGGAACGAAGGTTGCGTGGATTCCGGCACGCCGTGCCACATCCCGGATGATATCGCGGGCGAGTACCGCTTCGTCACAGGCCCGCAAAGCATGCTTCGGCGTTGACGCAATTTCATACTGGCCGTCGCCATATTCGGGAACGATCTGTTCCAGCGCCATGCCATTGGCGCTTAGCAGGCTGTCGATTTCTGCGGCAAGGGACCCGGCCCGGCGGATGGAGGCCAGCGAGAAGGAAGGATCGCGGCCAAAGGGTTCGCCCACGAACATGAATTCCTGTTCGAAGGCGAGCTTGAGGGTGAGGCCAGTTTCGGCCTTCAGATCCGCCAGGGCGCCTTTCAACGCACTGCGCGGACAGGCGGCCCAGGGTGCATCGTCGATATCATGGATGTCGCTGAGGAACAGGTCCATTTCAGGTGTTTGGGGTCCGGCGGGCAAGCGCACGCGGGAATCCTGGTCGGCGCGCAAACGGATTTCGCCCATGGGTCCAAAGGGACTATCGGCCGGCAATGATCCAAAGGGAGAGACCATGATGTTGGCGGGGGGCCACACCAGGCCTTCGGCCAGCGCCTGCTCGCGACGGTGCGGACCGAAGCTCTTGCCCCGCAGGATGCCTGAAAGGTCTGGCACCGCAAACATGGAGAGCGGCGGATAGCTCATGGACCTATTCTTTCATGTGCGGAGGGCCCGCGTGCGGCGTGGCGCAGTTCCTCCAGCATTTTCATGGGTTTTCCCGCCGTATAGCCCACTTGCGCAATGAGGCGCGCCAGCAGGGCGTTGGTCGCAGCAAGGGCCGGCACCAGCGTGCCGAGGGGGGAAGTCGTTGCGACCTCGACGGGAATGATCACATCGGCCACATCGCAGATGGGAGAGAGGCCCGGATCGGTAAACAGCACAATACGCACTTTCCGCTTTGCGGCCGTTGCGGCAAAGCCCATCGTATCTGGCTGATAACGGCGAAAGTCATGGACCACCAGCACATCCTTCCTGCCAAGATCAGCAAGGCGGTCTGCCGCAAGGCCTGATGCCATCGGCAAGAGCGTGCGTACCTCGCAGCACAGGCTGACGAGCCGGAGGGCGAGGTATTGCGTCGCAACAGAACTCCAGCGGCCGCCTATTATAGAAATGCGCCGGTTTTTGTCGGCAAAAAGGAATGCCGCCTTGTCCAGTGCGTCACACACCGTCGGCGATTGCAGTTTGCCAAGCGAGGCGACCATGTCGGCAAAGACAGCGGCATCGCCTTTGCGCCCGGGCTTAGGCGTTTCGCGGTGGCGCTGCAGGAGGGCGAGGGCAGACACTTCCCGGTCCTGCACCTCAAGACGAATGGCGCGGTGAAAACCCGCAAAGCGCTCAAAGCCTCGACGCCTGACAAAGCGCGTGATGGTGGGTGGGCTCACGGAGGCCATACCAGCCAGGTCCTTGATATCACCCAGGCCGCTCATGGGATATTTTTCGATGACACAGGGCGCACCACCTGGCGCTCGGCGCCGCTGAGCTCCGCGAGGTGCCTCTCGATGTGGCTGCAGACGGTCACGATCTTTTGTCCAGCACCTCATTCACGGCCTGGTTCAACAGAGGCGCCAGCAATGCGCTCCATTCCTTCTGAGCTTCCGGTGTCGCAATCAGGTCCTGCCTGATTTCGATACCAACCACCGGAACGCTGCGCGCCTCGCCATGCACAGGAATCGCAAAGTCGGTTTCAGGGCTTGCGGCATAGGGTTGGTTCTCGCCTACTTGCAGACTGGTGTTCTCGCGCAGAAGATCAATCAGGCGCGTGGCTATGGCATTGTCCCGGTGGAACAGCATGGCAATGGGCCAGGGCCGTTCGCCGCCCAGAGCCCTGTGATGGGGGGTGAAGGAATGCATGGCAACCAGGGCCGCCGGCACCACATGGGCGCGCCTCATATCTAGCCAGGAGCTTATCGCAGCGTGGTAGGGCATGAAGATATCCGTGATACGGCGGGCTGCATCGGCCACAGCAATGTTCTGGTTGCCGGGAACTTCTGTATGATCACTCATAGAGGCAAAGGCGCTTGGATGCTGGGGATGGCGATTGCAATCGATCACCAGGCGCGAGTAACGTTGGTAGATGAGGGTCGCATCCAGCAGCCGCGAGATCTCCTGGCTCACACCCAATATGCCGATGTCGATGCCGATGTGCCGTTCGAGTTCGGAAGCCGGCAGGCCAAGTTGGCCGAGGGAACGGGGCACCAGATTACCCGCATGATCGGCAGTAAGAAGCATGGGAGCCGAACCGTTGGCGCGTTCAATTACAGTGCCATCGGGTTCATCCGGGGCGATGAGGCGGCTTACATCCAAAGCAAAAAACCTTGACCAGTCGGCGTGCAAAAATTTGTAGCACATGAAAACAGGATTACAAGATCACTTGAAACTGACATTACTGAAATTGAATTGACACCACTCCAGAAGCGGTCAATTCTTTTGAGCGCTAGGGAGCGGGGAGGGGCGGGAATGTCGGAAACGGCTAAGCGGCAGATATGGAGCCAGGAGCAGATTGTCCTGGCCCTTGCGGTGCTGCTGTTTGCAGGCTCCGCTCTGTTGCTGCCCGGCTTCCTCAATCCCAATAACCTCATCGCCATCGTGCGCAGCGTGTCAGTGCTTGGCATCCTTGCCATCGGCATGGCCATCGTGATCATTGGGCGCGGCATCGATCTTGCGGCGGTGGCCATCATGGCCATGTCGGCCGCCTGGTACCTGCAAATGATCAACAACGGCATGGCGGGGTGGCTCGCCCTCCTCCTCGTCATCGGTGGCGTGCTGGCCATCGGCTTGGTGAACGGCTTCCTCATTGCCTATGCGGATGTGCCTGCGATCTTCGCCACGCTGGCGAGCGGGCTTTTCGTCTTCGGGTATGTCAGGTCGCAGCTCATCACCCAGGATGCGGTGCCGGTGCCACCAGGACACTGGCTCGAGACGCTGGGCCGGGCGCGCTTCCTCGACATCCCGTCGGAAGTGTTCATCTTCTCAGGGCTTGCCTTTGCCGCCTATCTCTTCCTGCGTTTCACCAAGTGGGGCCGCTTTGTGTATTTCATGGGCGACAATTTCATCGCAGCCCGCAACATGGGAATTCCGGTGCGGCCCATGGTAATGCTGCGCTACGTGATTTCGGCCATGCTCGCCCTGTGCGCAGGGCTGCTCACGGCAGCCAGTATCCTCAGCATCAACACGCGCATCGTCAACCAGCCGGTGCTCTACGACATCATCCTGGTGGTGGTGATCGGCGGCATTGGCCTCAACGGAGGCAAGGGAGGCATGCGCAACGTCATCGTGGGCGCTCTACTCATCGGCATCATGCTCAACGCCATGACGATTCTTGACATATCGAACATCTACCAAAATCTTATAAAGTCAACGATCTTGCTCATTGCCATCATCGTCGATAGCCTGCTCAATCCCCGTGATGAACAAACAGCCCAACAGGGCGATATCTAGCAACAGGAGACGTGATATGAATTGGAAGAACATTTGTGCGGGCCTCATTGGTGTTTCAATGTTGGCGCTTGCTGCCCCTGCCATAGCCGATGATGATCCGGGGCCGGCCGCCTACAACCAGGCCCTCAATGGTAAGCGCGTTGTGCTGGTGCCCATGGCCATGGGTTTCGATCTTGCCCAGGGTTGGGCTGCCTATCTCAAGCGCGAGGTGGAGGGCTGGGGCGGCACCTTTGAAACGCGTGATCCAAACTGGAGCGTTGAAGCAGGTGCGCAGGCCATTACTGACGTGATCGCCTCCGAGCCCAAGCCCAATGTGATCGTGGTGCACGCACCCGATCTCAACTCTTACGTGAAGCTCTTCAAGAAGGCACAAGAAGCCGGCATCTACGTGGTACTCATCGACAATCCTGCCAATTTTGCAGCAGATGCCTTCATCGGCAGCGACTGGAACCGGCTGGGCCAGCTGGAAGCTGAAGCTGCCGTGAAAGCCTGCGGCACCAGTCTTTCAAAGCAGATCGGGCTAGTGCAAGGCGACCAGGTGAATGCCTCGAGCCTGTATCAATATGCAGGCATCATGAAGGTGCTGGAAAAATACCCGGACTTCAAGGTGGTGGCAAAGCCCGACTCCAACTGGGACGCAACGACGGCGCGCAACGTCACCACGACAATGCTGCAACAAAACCCTGATCTGTGCGCCATTATCGACTTCTGGGATGGGGATGCATCGGGTACGGCTGCGGCCATTCGCGATGCCGGCAAGGAGGGGAAAATTTCCCTCGTCACAACCGGCGGAGGCGAGAAGGTTGACTGCGACAAGCTCAACTCCGGCGAGTTCACGGCGGTGGTTTCAACCGAATTGCACAAACAATCCGGCGACATGAACGCCATCATCAAGTTCCTGCTGCAGAGCGGCCAACCCGCCGGCACGTCGAAGAGCTATATCTACACGCTGGAACGTGCTTACACCAAGGCTGACATCAAGCCCGACACCTGCTGGGATGTGAAAGCCCTGCAGGCCGTCGCCCAGTAAATCGGACTTTCCTCATGAAGCGGCCGGAGTGATCTGGCCGCTTCCTTCAATCGGAAAACTTCATGTCGTTTCGCGAGCAGTTCCAGCGGTGGCGCTATAATCTTGTTCCCGATCATTTGATCGGTGAAATCCTCACCAAGCGCTGGACCGACAATGCCATCCCTTTCCTTGCACTGGTGCTCACAGTTGCAGGGTTCGGAACGGCGATTTCCGGCTTCTTCAAACCTACGGCACTGGTGGAATCCACCCGCCAGCTGGGCGAGTTTTCCATCGTGGTGACCGGGCTCACCATTGTCATGCTGGCGGGAGGCATAGACCTTTCGGTTGGTTCGATTTTCGCACTCGCAACCTTTGCCGCGGTGTCGACAGTGTTCATCTTCGCGCTGCCGGTATGGGCGGGCTTACTGGCCGCCATCGCCACGGGTGTGGCCTTTGGCGCCATCAATGGTTACCTCATCGGCTACATGCGGCTCAGAGCGTTCCTGACAACGCTAGTCACCTTCATCATCGGACGCGCGCTCTTTGATATTCTCGTGGTCAACTTCGCAGCCCGGATCCAGACTTCAAGCGTCACGTCGGAGATCTGGGACTTCATCGGCGATGGCCGGGTGCTGGGGTTGTCCATCAGTGTCATCACGGCCATTGTCATGGCGGTTACCGCCCATATCGCCCTCACGCGGTCGCGCCCGGGCCTTCACATGCTGGCGGTGGGCGGCTCGCGGCGCTCGGCCCATAACTCCGGCATCAGGGTGCGTGAAACGGTTTTCATGTCCTATGTCATTTCAGGGGCGTGTTCGGGCCTTGCCGGCTTCCTTATTGCCTGCCGCCTGAGCGGGGCCGGACCTGGAACCGGACTGAACCTTGAAATCCTCGCACTCACCGCCGCAGTCGTGGGCGGCAACAGCCTGGGTGGCGGGCGTGGTTCCATCGCCAAGGGAATGATGGGGGCCATCATCGTATTGGTGATGAACAACGGCCTAATCCGCTTGGGCTTCGGCACTGGCACCAACCAGATGGTACTGGGCCTGATGCTGGCTGCTGCGGTGACCCTCGATATCCGCTGGCTCAAGAACCGTCACAAGGTTCTCGATGAAGTCTATGTGGCGCCCATCTATCACCGCATGGGGGAAACACTGTCGGCGCTGCCTGAGTCTGGCTCACCCTATGCCCTGAACAACCGCATTTCGCAAACCGAGTACATTGGACTTGGCGAGCTGGAAGGACCCGAAGATGTGATCCTCGACCGTAATGACCATCTCTATTGCGGCACACGACATGGCGAAATCATTCGCTTTTTTGCCCCCAACTATAAGAAGTCAGAAGTCTTTGCCCATACGGGCGGATTTCCCCTCGGGCTTGCGTTTGACCGGGCGGGCACACTGCTCTCTTGCGTCGGTGCCATGGGACTTTATGCCATTTCGAAAACCGGCGAGGTGAAACAGCTTTCGGCGGAAACCAAGCGTACTTACACCTCCATCGTGGATGACGCGCGGTTGCGCGATCCGAATGACCTCGATGTGGCCCCCGACGGCAGGATCTATTTCACAGATTCAACAACGCGCTACGATGCCCACGACTGGGCGCTCGATTCCATTGAAGGTCGTCCCACGGGGCGTCTGCTGGAATATGACCCCAAGACGGGCGAGACGAGGACGCTGCTGGAGAACTATCGCTATGCCAATGGCGTGTGCATAGCCCATGACGGCAAATCGTTGTTCTTTGCCGAAAGCTGGGCCTGCCGGGTTCACCGCTATTGGCTCGAAGGGCCCAAAGCCGGCACGGCGGAATGCGTTATAAAGGACATGCCGGGCTATCCTGACAATATCAACCGTGCATCTGACGGTAATTACTGGATGGCGTGGCTTGGCATGCGCACGCCAAGTTTTGACCTGGCGCTCCGCCACCCCGGTTTTCGCAAGCGAATGACGCGCAGGCTGCCTTCGGATGAATGGCTGTTTCCCAACATCAACACGGGCGGCGTGGTGAAGTTCGATGGGGAGGGCACGATCATCGAAACACTGGGCGACATGACGGGCACCAGCCACCCCATGGTAACCTCGATGCGCGAGCACAAGGGCTATCTCTATGTGGGTGGCATCCTGAACAACCGCATTGGACGTTACAAAATCCCAGGTGCCGACAAGACGTGGAGCGGACCCACGTCCTATTGGGGAACACGCACATGATCCTTGATCCCATCCTGGACCTGTTTCGCGGCAAGGCCGTGACCATTCCTCCCCTGGATGGCGCGCTTCGTCCCAATACGGCCCTCGAAGATGCAGATGTCATCACGCAGTGCGAAGCTCCCGACAATTTGGTAAGCTTCGCGGGCAAGCTTTTCTATTCAAGCGGCAATAAGCAGTTTGCGGTGAATTCACCAAAGGCTGTGGCAACTTTCAGTTCCGCCATTACCGCGCTTGCCGCCGCAAGCGATGGCACACTGGCCGTGGGCCTCACGGCTGGCCGTGTCGAAGTCTGCAGAAAGCCCGTCGTCAGCCTGGGTGGGTTCAATTGCCCCGTGGCCATGGCCTTCGACGGCGTTGACGACCTCTACATCTGCAATGGCTCAACCCAGCACGGGCCGCTGTCTTGGGCCACCGACCTGATGCAGAAGAATGCCAGCGGTTCCCTTTGGCATGTATCCCTTGCAACAGGCGAACGGCGCTGCCTTGCGAATGATCTTGCCTTTCCCTATGGATTGCTGATCGACAAGGAACGGATTATTGTTTCCGAAAGCTGGCGACACCGACTGGTTGCCATCCCACGGGCTGGCGGTGCTCTTGTTCCCATTCTCTCGCGGATTGCAGGTTATCCGGCAAGACTTTCCCCACTTAAGTCCGGTGGATACCTGCTCAGTCTGTTTGCGCCGCGCAACCGGCTCATTGAATTTGTGCTGCTTGAGGATGACTACCGCAAGGCCATGCTGAACGGCATGGACAGCCGCTACTGGATTGCACCCGCCCTGTCGGCCAGCCGCAGTTTTCTGGAGCCCCTGCAGAATGGCGGGGTCAAGACCATGGGCATTCACAAGCCATGGTCGCCATCACGGTCCTATGGCCTAGTGGCCGAACTTGATGACAACTTCCAACCCGCCACTAGCTATCACAGCCGTGCCAACGGTACCCGACATGGCATTACCAGCGCCATTGAACAAGGTAACCGGATCATCGCCTCGTCAAAGGGTGGCGATGTCATTCTCAGCGTCACCCGCAATGGGGAGGCAGATCTCACATGAGCGCCATTATCGAAATGCTGAAGGTTACCAAGGCCTATCGTGGTGTTCCGGCGGTGCGGGAAGTGGATTTTGTGCTCAACCGGGGCGAGATACACGCCTTGCTGGGAGAGAATGGAGCTGGCAAATCCACCTTGACCAAGATCATGGCGGGCGTTGTGGAGGCAAGCTCGGGCCGCATGCTGTACCGTGGAGTGGACGTGCACTACGCCTCGCCCTTTGAAGCGCTAAGCGATGGCATTGCCATGGTGTTCCAGGAAACCAGCCTGGTGCCATCCATGACGGTGGCGCAAAACATCTACCTCGGCAAGGAAAACTTCCTCAACCGGCTGCGGGGTATCTACATTTCTGCCCAGCAGTTCCTGCAGTCACTGAATTTCACCGTTGATCCTACGGCACCGGTTGCCACGCTGGGTGCCGCCAAGCGGCAGATGGTTGAAATCGCGAGGGCGGTTCACCATAAGGCCGAGGTCATCATCTTTGACGAGCCGACAGCAAGCCTCACCCCGGAAGAAAAACGCCATTTCTTTGCGCTGATGAAGCGCCTGAAGAAAACGGGCGTATCCATTGTCTTCATTTCGCATGCCCTGGAAGAGGCCCTTGCCCATGCCGATCGCATTACTATTTTGCGGGATGGCGAACTGGTCGCTACCGGCCCTACGTCCGAGTTTGACCGTGACAAGGTGGTGCGCGCCATGGTCGGGCGAGCGCTTTCCAACGAGATCTACAACACTAAACGCCCGCAGAGCCAGATCAGAAAGCGGGGCGCAAAGGTGCTGTCGGTGCAGGATATCTCCATGGGCAACACCGTGCGGAACAATTCCTTCTCGATTTTCGAAAAGCAGATCACCGGTGTTTTTGGCCTGATTGGATCAGGCCGCACGGAAACGTTCAAGATCATCGCCGGCATCTATAAGCGGGACTTCCGGCGCGGCGGAGACATTGAACTGGACGGCAAGCCCGTGCGCTACAACGTACCAACCGAAGCGGTGCGTGACCGCATCATCTATGTGACCGAGGACCGCAAGCTCGAGGGTTTCTTCGAAACCATGTCGATTGCAGAGAATTTTTATTCTGGTCTGCTCGCTGCGGGACTGGAAAAGTCCTCAGTCATCAATTTCCAGGAGATGCGGGCGCTCTCCTCTGAATGGTCCAAGCGACTGAACGTGAGGGCCATCAACGATAACGCGCGGGTAATCGAACTTTCCGGCGGGAACCAGCAGAAAGTGGTGATCGGCAAGGCGCTCATCCAGAAGCCGAGGCTGGTCATTTTCGACGAACCTACTCGCGGCGTGGACGTAGGCGCTATTGCCGAAATCCACCAGTTCATCAACAAACTGGCCGATGAGGGACTGGCCGTGGTCGTGATCTCCTCCTACCTGCCGGAAATCATGAACCTCTCGGACCGCATACTCGTCTGCCGGCAAGGCCGCATCGTCGAGGAAATTACGCCGATCGAGGCGACGGAGCAGAAGATCATGTATGCAGCGGTGCATTGACGGCCACCTTAAACCAGAAACTCCTTATCAACCGGAATCTGCAGACTCGTCACCAAGCCATTGGTTTGCATGGCCATTCCGATGACAGCGAGGAGGTCTTCGTGCTGGCCTTCGGTCATGCCCTTGGCCTTGGCAGCAGCGGTGTGGGAATGCACGCAGTAGGAACAGCCGTTAGCAGTCGAGACGGCAATGTAGATGAATTCTTTTGTGAGGGGGTCGAGGGCGCTTTCCTTCACCATGACTTCCTTAAGGGCGCCCCATGTGCGTTCCAGCAGGGCCGGATGGTTGCACAGGCCGCGCCAGAAATTGTTCACGAAATCCGACTTTCGCACTGTGCGGATGTCATCGAACACGGCCTTGATGCGGCGGTCGGCATCCACTTCCGCATCGCTCCAGAGCTTTACTGTCGTCATTGGAACTTCCTTTCTAACCGCCTATCAGCATTACTGCCGTGGCATCATCTGCCGGTTTGAAGCGGGTGTATTTCTGGCAGTCCGGATCGGAGGCCTCGACCGCCCGCAAATCGCACAGCACGCGATCGACGCCACCCGTTTCTGCCGAAGCATCAACCAGACCCTCGTCGGTGAAAAGAGAATAATAGTCAACAGCGCGGTAATAGCCATCAGTGCACAGGAGCAGTTCTTCCGGCAACCCTAGATCAATGTATTCGGCAAATTGGATTGCTACAGGATGTGCTTCCAGAATACTGTAGCCGCCGGACGTATTCCGGAGGCTGCGCGCAGCTGCCAGCTGGGGTTGGAATTCGGCCAGGAGTTTCTTGACATCTAGCTGGCCCGCATCCCGGCGCTTGGCGGCTTCGCCGTTTAGCCAATGGTCGAAGTTATTGTTGGGCGATGCGGCCAGCGTGATGGGCCCGGTCATGGCGGATCTCGCCAGCAAGCATGAATCGCCCAGCCGTACGGCTTTCCATCGTTGCCCATAGCGCTTGGCTAGGGTCAGGCAGGCCGCAGGCGGATCATAATTTCCAGGCAGGTCCAGCCCTGGACGGACATCACGCCAATCCGCCATGAGAGCGAAGACGAGCTTTGAAATGATATCTTCGAGAGCCATATCCTCACTAGCAAGGGTTTCGAGGTGTCCTTGCGCCTTTCCCACCAGCCAAGCTGCGTCGGATGTGCCGGGCAGGTAGTTCCGGCCATTGATGCCGGTCACACCGTCAAATATCCAAGCGCAGGAAATATTGTCCGGTTTGCCGATATGACCCAGGCCATCTTCATTGACGGGGCCGCTAGCTTGCGTCACTGCCCCGGCAAGCCTCAAAGTTCCACCACCTGGCCGGTGCGCACGCTTTCATCCGCTGCGAGCACGATGCGCAACGAGTTGATGGCATCCACCGCATGGGCCGTCATGTCGTAGTCTTGGGTAATGGCGGCAAGGAAGAGTTTCTGCTCGCGGTTACATAATTCCTGGTGGCCCGGCTCGTCATCCATACGGATGATTTCATCGGGTGTCACAAATTTTCCTGCGGACGTGAGGGTTGCATGATGGACACAAAGCGCACTGGTACGGGTGTGACTGCCCACATCCGACGATGCCGTCTTGGATTCTTCCATGGCAATGGACACCGAGCCCCTGGGGCCGATAATGTCCTTCACGAAGAAGGCCGTTTCGCTGATCATGGGCCCCCAGCCTGCCTCGTACCACCCCACCGAGCCATCATCAAAGGCCACATGCAGGTGGCCATAGTTATACATGTGCGCGTCGATCTCTGAAGTGAGGCGCGCCCCCACCGCGTGCACGCGAATGGGCTTTGCACCAGTGACCTGGCACATCACGTCGACATAATGCACGCCACAATCCACGATCGGGCTAATGGAGTTCATGAGATGCTTGTGCACTTCCCATTGCGCGCCGGACGACTGCTGGTTGAGGTTCATGCGCATGACCAGAGGCTTGCCCAGGGTCTTGCCCACCGCCACAAATTTCACCCAAGATGGATGCACGCGCAAGATATAGCCGATGACCAGTTTTTTGCCAGCGGCCTTGGCCATGGCCACGATTTCCTCGGCTTCGGCCACCGTATCGGCCAGCGGCTTTTCAATGAACAGGTGACAGCCGGCCTTCAGGGCCATCTTGGCATAGGCGGCATGGGTATCAGGCCAGGTGTTGATGGAGACCGCATCAGGTTGCAGGGTTTTCAGCGCTTTTATATAATCGGAAAACTGGGGGATGCCAGGAAATTCCGCCTTGATGTCCTCGCGCGTATCAATGCCGCGGCTGCACAGGCCCGCAACTTCAAAACCCTTGATTGAGGCATAGGCCCGGGCATGGCTCAATCCCATGTTGCCCAGGCCTACGACCAGTACCTTTACTTTTTTCATATGCCATCAATCCATGTTTGTGAAACGGTGAGGTCGTCTCTCAAATGCACGAGGCTTGCAAGATATCCTGGCTTTACTCGGCCCAGGTCATTTTCGCGACGCATAAAGGAAGCGGGATTGAGCGAAGCCATGCGCAGTGCGTCGCCAAGGTCCACATCCAGCTTGTCCACGCAATAGCGCACGGCTTCATCCATAGTGAGGTTGGAGCCTGCCAGCGTGCCGTCTGACAATATTAGTCGGCCGTTCTCGCGCCGCACGCTTCTGCCCTGCAATTCAAATTCATCCGGTCCGCCTGCCGCTGATGGCATGGCATCTGAGATGAGCATTATGCGGGATTTTGGCTTTGCCGCTAGGGCTATTTTCATGGCGCCATCGTGAACATGCAGGCCATCGGCAATCAGTCCGCAATAGCTTTTAGGATCGACCAGGGCTGTTCCCAGCATGCCGGGTTCGCGGCCCGTAAGTTGGCTCATGGCGTTGAAGATGTGCGTGAAGGCCCGGGCGCCCGCATTCAGCGACTGCTTGGCCTCAAGCATAGTGGCATCTGAGTGGCCAAGGCTCACCAGCACGTGCCGTGCCGCCAGGGTCTTGATGAGCGCCGGGCTCACGCAATTGGGGGCCAGGGTGAGCATGATTGTGCCACAGCCCGCACTTGCAATTTGTTCCACATCGACAGCCGTCATGGTGCGGATGAACTTCGGGTCGTGGGCTCCCTTTCGTTCAACGTCCAGGAAGGGGCCTTCGATATGAATGCCAAGAACGCCGGGAACATCTGCGTCGCGTGCGGCTTTCACAGATGCGATGGCCTCTGCCAGAACCTGTGGTGCATCTGTAATGACGGTCGGCAACAATCCTGTCGTGCCGAACCGCCGGTGCGACTGCGCAATGCGCTTCACAGTTTCCAGAGTGGGATTATCGTTCAGGAGGGCGCCACCGCCGCCATTCACCTGCACGTCAATGAAGCCGGGTGCCAAGATTCCGCCAGCCAGCGATATCCTCTTAATGTCGCCGGCAATCTTGGCTTCCGGCACGACGTCACGAATACGAGCGCCATCAATGACGACGGCGAGACCAGTTCTCATCACATCGCCATCAAAGACACGGGCACCTGTCAGGGCAAAGGCCATCAGACCGTCTCCGTCACTTTTTTGAGGAGGCGCGGCCGGTCGGGATCGCGGCCTCTCGCAAGGGCGGTTGCCTCGACAAAGCGATAGGTTGTCTGGATCATGGAAATAGGATCAATCAGTGAATGGCCGGTGCGTTCAAAGGGAAGTCCGCCCTTCGCAGCCGCCAGCACATGAGCACCGGTCTTGGCGATCTTAGCGAGCGCATCAATCGACGAGGCCCGCGCGCTATCCTCCGGCGAATAGGCGAGCACCGGATAGCCATCACCGAGCAGTTCCAGCGGACCGTGCATAACTTCCGCAATGGAATAGGCCTCTGCATGGATGGCGCAGGTCTCCTTCAGCTTGAGGGCCGTTTCAGCCGCGATGGGAAGTGCGGGCCCTCTGCCCACCACGTAAAGCGACTCGGCATCCCTAGCGAAGCCCACAACTTCAGGCCAGTCGATGCGGGATGCCTTTTCGAGATGCTCCGGCAAGGCAGAAATGACGGCTAGCAATTTACTGTCATTCAGCCAATGGGCCACGATAGCAGCTCCTGCAACCAGTGATACTATGAATGACTTGGTGGCGGCAACGCTCAGTTCTGGCCCTGCATGGAGCGGAAGACAGATGTCGGCGGCAAGGGCTGCCGGCGAACCTTCAACATTCACCACGGCAACTGTGAGGGCCCCAGCCTTGCGCGCGGCATCCTGCAGGGCGACAATGTCAGGGCTCTTGCCCGACTGAGAAATGGTAAGGCAGAAGCCGTCATGCACCTGAAGTTTCGCACCATACACCGAAACAACCGAAGCCCCCATGGAACAGCAGGGAACGCCGGTCAGTATTTCTGTGAGGTACTTGAAATAGCCCGCCGCATTGTCGGAGCTGCCACGCGCCGAGGTGATGATGACCGGTGGTTGCTTGAGGCGTAGCCTGGCACCAATTTCCTTCAGCGTCTTACTATTCAGGTCGAGAAACCGTGCGGTGGCAGCCGCTGCTTGCGCCGCTTCCCGTGCCATGTGGCTCATGACATACTCCCCGGCGCGATTGTGAGTTCGGCCACGAAATCATAGCTGTCGCCACGGTAATGGCAGCGCGTGTATTCCACGATGCGGCCATCGGGGAGATAGGAAATGCGCTCGATGAAGAGGGCGGGACTGCCATTGGGCAGATCAAGCAGCTTGGCCTCGTTGGCGGAAAGAGCTGTCGCATGCAGCCGCTGCAAGGCCCGCACGGGCCGCACGCCCCTCTCATCAAGGGCGGCATACAGCGATCCCTTCACGCTCTGAAGATCGTCAAGAAACTTCGCCGGAATAACGGCAAGTTCGATGGCCATGGGTTGACCACCCGCACGGCGCAGGCGGTGGAAGCGCGACACATATTCACTTGGCGAGATGGAAAGCTTGAGGGCCTCTTCGGGTGTTGGCAGTCCCTTCGAACGATCTAGCCAGTCAGCATCGGTCTTGAGGCCGCGAAGTTCCATATCCTGGGTGAAGCTTGTGAGACGTGACAAGGGTTGTTCAATGCGCCGCGCCGGGCCACTCACGTAAGTTCCCGAACCACGCCGCTGCAGCAGTACGCCTTCGGCCACCAGTTCGGTAAAGGCGGTGCGCACGGTTACGCGCGAGACATCCAGCATCACGGCCACGTCGCGTTCGCTGGGAATGGAGTCGCCCACTTTCAGATCGCCGGCGACCACTGCATCCTGCACCAGTTTTTTCACGCGGGCATAAAGGGGCGCGCGGCTGCCCTGCTCGAACCTCCCCGGATTGAAAATGCGTTCCGCCTTCATCATATCCAGACCTCGGCCACGCCTTGCGACTTGCGGGCCATCATGATGGCGCCGTCCATCGCATCCGCCCGGGGTTCGACGAGAGATTTTTTAACATCCGCGTCGAGGTATGGCGGATAAACCCGCGAAAGTCCTCCCAGCAGGCAAATCTTGCCCGCACCGCGCGCCAGCAGGGCACGGCCCAGGCTTGAAATGGCGGCAGCCCCCTCGATCACGATGGTCATGCCATGCACATCACCCTTCGCCGCACTTTCGAACACCAGCGGCGCCATATGGGCATAGTCCTTTGGCTTTGCCTGCTCGGACCAGCGTGACAGATCAAACCGTGTGCGCCCCACCTGGGAGAGTACATCTTCAATCATGGGCGTGGGCTGCAGCAGGCCATCAATGGCAAGTGCAGCGCGGCGGACCGCATGGTGGCCAACCCAAGCGCCAGAGCCATGATCACCCAGCGCAAAGCCCCAACCACCAACCATGTGGCGCACGCCGCCCACGACAGCAAAACCAATTGAGCCGGTCCCTGCAATGACAATGCCGCCGTCGGCCCCCGCAAAGGCACCCATGCAAGCCACATAGGCATCATTATCGGCGGTCACGGAGGCGAAGGGCAATCTTGCCTCCGTGATTTTCCGGGCTCCCACCGAGGTTACAAGACCGGCAAGCCCAAGGCCGGCATGCAGGTCGATTGTTTTCAAGCCAGCCTTGCTGGCCGCCTCCTCAGCTGTTGCAATGATGTTGGCAAGCGCGCCGACGAAGCTCTGGTAGATGTTGGAGGAACCACCAACGGCTTCCCCCAGGGAATCACCTTTGAAATTACGGATGCGCGCGCGGCAGCGACTGCCGCCACCATCTATTCCTAGAAAAAAAGCCTCTTCCTTGCCCATGGCAATACAATACCAAACTAATACCAAAATGGAAGAGTTTTGTTTTAATTTTCGGTTATGAGCCGTATTCTGTTGATAAAGTGCTGACTAACAATTAGCTCTGGACAAGTGGTAGCTATTTGGTATTAGTACGTCATGGCAAGTACAGAACTGAACCCGACGGACTACAAGAGCATCGATATTTGGCCGGATGAAAACATT
>Ga0315287_10002873_pt1 | contig 16474 bp, 16 predicted proteins | sample YL17G11_0_MG_FD_205037 | JGI IMG/M metagenome (GOLD analysis project Ga0315287, IMG submission 205037) | Sediment microbial communities from Yellowstone Lake, YNP, Wyoming, USA - YL17G11_0 | ecosystem: Environmental > Aquatic > Freshwater > Lake > Sediment | place: USA: Wyoming | collected... | reverse complement strand
TGCCGTTCGTGCTGATGGCGTTGCTTTGCCCACTGATGATGGTGGGGATGATAGTGGGCGGCTGGCTTTTCGCTCGCGGGCGTTCGGGATCAGGGAGCCACGGTATGATGATGTGCCACGGTGGCCACCACCACGGCCACGGTGAGGCGGCCACTGACGAGGCCCTGGCGAATAGGGAGCCCCAGTCAGACTAGGAAGGGGGCTGTCATATGGCCGAGGGTAAGACGGAAGACAAGAAGCGAGTGACCATTCCCGTCGAGGGCATGACCTGTGCCTCCTGCGTGCGGCGGGTCGAGAACGCCCTCGCGAAGGTTCCGGGTGTCCTCTCGGCCAGCGTGAACCTGGCCAGCGAGCGCGCGACAGTGATGTTCCTGCCCGGCCAGGTGGCCATCGCCGACCTGCGGCGGGCGGTGGAGGACGCTGGCTATCGCCTGCGCGAGCTGGCGGACGAGGGGGACGCCGAGGCCGAGGCGCGGGGGAGGGAGCAGCGCGCCCTCCTGGCCAAGCTGCTCTTCGCCGGCATTGTCGGCGCCGTCCTCATGCTGGGCGCCCAGTATCAGCACATCTCTCTCCTAGCTGATATCTCCGTTCGCTGGATCAACGTTGTCTCCTTCCTGCTGGCTACGCCGGTGCAGTTCTGGGCCGGCTGGCAGTTCTACGTGGGCACCTGGAAGACGGCCAAGCACCTGACCGCCGACATGAACACCCTCATCGCCGTGGGCACCAGCGCCGCCTACGGCTACAGCATCGCCGCCACCTTCGCGCCGGGCCTGTTCGAGGCGGCGGCCATCGAGACCAGCGTCTACTTCGAGACCTCTGCAATCATCATTGCCCTCATCCTGCTCGGCCGCTGGCTGGAGGCCAGGGCCAAGGGCCGGACCTCGGCGGCCATCAAGCGCCTCATGGGCCTGCGAGCCAAGACGGCGCGCGTCGTCCGCGACGGCCAGGAGGTGGACATACCCATCGAGCAGGTGGCCCCCGGCGACGTTGTGGTCGTGCGGCCGGGCGAGAAGATCCCCGTCGATGGCATCGTCCTTGAGGGCCGCTCGGCGGTGGACGAATCGATGGTCAGCGGCGAGAGCATCCCGCTGGAGAAGGGCCCCGGCGACGCGGTCATCGGCGCCACCATCAACAAGGTGGGCTCCTTCCGCTTCCGCGCCACCAAGGTCGGCGCGGAGACCGTCCTCGCCCAGATCATCCGCCTGGTGGAGGAGGCTCAGGGCTCGAAGGCGCCCATCCAGCGCCTCGCCGACGTGGTCGCCTCCTACTTCGTGCCGGCGGTCATGGCGGTGGCCGCCCTCACCTTCGGTGTGTGGCTGATCGTTGGGCCATCGCCGCCGCTGACCTACGCCCTCTTGAATGCCGTGGCTGTGCTCATCATTGCCTGCCCCTGCGCCCTGGGTCTGGCCACCCCCACGGCCATCATGGTTGGCACCGGCAAGGGGGCGGAGAGCGGCGTGCTCATACGCGGCGGCGAGGCCCTGGAGACGGCCCATCGAGTGCAGGTGGCGGTCATGGACAAGACGGGCACCATCACCGAGGGCCGGCCGCGGGTAACCGACGTGCTAGCGGCCAACGGCCAGCCTGACGAGGTGCTGCGTCTGGCCGCCAGCGCCGAACGAGGCTCAGAGCACCCGCTGGGGGAGGCGATCGTGACGGCGGCCAAGGAGCGCGGCTTGGCCCTCGCCGATGCCCAGGACTTCGTCGCTGTGCCCGGCCTGGGCGTTCAGGCGCGCGTGGACGGGCGCCAGGTTCTCCTGGGCAACCTCGGCTTGATGGAGCAGCGGGCTGCCAAGCTGAACGGCTTCGCAGCGACCGCCGAGGAGCTGCTGGCCCAGGGCAAGACGACGATGTTCGTGGCCGCCGACGGTCAGGTGCTGGGCGTCATCGCCGTGGCGGATACGGTCAAGGAGGGCGCTCAGGAGGCTATCGCCGGCCTCAAGGCGATGGGCATCGAGGTGATCATGCTCACCGGCGACCATCATCGCACCGCTGAGGCCATTGCCCGCCAGGTGGGCGTCGACCGCGTGCTGGCGGAGGTCCTGCCCGAGGACAAGGCCAACCAGGTGCGCGCTCTCCAGGGCGAGGGCAAGGTGGTGGCCATGGTGGGCGACGGCATCAACGACGCCCCCGCTCTCGCTCAGGCCGACGTGGGCATCGCCATCGGCAGCGGCACCGACGTGGCCATGGAGGCCTCGGACATCACCCTCATCCGCGGCGACCTGCGCGGCGTGGCCACGGCCATCGCCCTCAGCAAGAAGACCATTCAGATCATCCGTCAGAACCTGTTCTGGGCCTTCTTCTACAACGTGGCCCTCATTCCCATTGCGGCAGGCATTCTGTATCCTTTGTTTTCGAGGACGGGCGTGCCGGCCGGCCTGCAGCCATTCTTCGGCGACTTCGGCTTCCTGAACCCGATCCTGGCAGCGGCGGCCATGGCCTTCAGCTCGCTATCGGTGATGACCAATTCCCTGCGCCTGCGCCGATTCAAGCCGGCAGCATGAGCTTGCCGGGCGAGGAGGCTACGGTGGGCAAGTCCCCGCAAACGAGCCAGGGGCAGGATTGGAAGCCGGCCAAGGTGAAGCAGCACCGACGCGACCTGCAGGACGTCATTCTAGAACTAGTGCCTGGCAGATGGAGGCGCCTCCTGTGGTCGAAAGTAGGGGGCGGTCGCCTCTTGGAGGTGGGCGTGGGAACAGGGATGAACATGGCCTACTATCCGCCCGCGGCCGCAGTGGTGGCGGTAGACCCGAGCCCGAGCCATCTGGCGGGGGCTGCAAACAGGGCTCGCAAGAACGGAAAGGCGGTAGAGTTCGGCATTATGGATGCCCAGCGACTGGGTTTCGCCGATGACGCCTTCGATTGCGTTGCCACCTCCTTTGTCTTTTGCTCGGTGCCCGACCCGATCGCTGGGCTGACGGAGGTGGGGCGAGTGCTCAAGCCGGGCGGGCGTCTTATACTTCTGGAGCACGTTCGAAGTGACTGGGGTCCCCTCGGCTGGCTCATGGATCTCTTGAACCCGCCCTGGTTGCGCCTGTCGGGGGACAATATCAACCGCGACACCGTCGCCAACCTGCAGAGGGCGGGCTTTCAGGTGGTGGCGGTCGACAGCCTCGCGGCTGGTCTGGTGAAGCTCATCGAGGCACGCAAGGAGAGCCAGTGAGCGCCGTCTCGGGCCTGCGCACAGCAGCAGCAGTGACGATGGCCAAGGCAGCGGCGGTCCTCAGCCGTCGCCTGGGGTTCGGTGGTGGCACCGCCCTCCCCGGCCTGGTGGCCGACGCCGTGGCCCCAGGCCTGGCCGCTCGCTTGGCGGCCCGACTGGGCCATGGCTGCATCCTCATCACCGGCACCAACGGCAAGACGACCACCGCTCGCCTGGTCAGGAACATCGCTCAGGCGGGCGGCTTCCGGCCCGTCCACAACCACAGCGGCTCCAACCTCATGAGGGGCATTACCGCTTGCCTAATCGAGGCGACGGATGCCCGCGGCCAGCTCCGCGAGCCCGAACGACGCCTGGGTATCTTCGAGGTGGACGAGGCGACGCTGCCAGAGGCAGCCGCTGCCCTCTCTCCGCGCGTGGTCGCTTTCACCAACCTCTTCCGCGATCAGCTCGACCGCTACGGCGAGGTGGACAGCGTGGCTGCCATCTGGCGGCGCGCGCTGGCTGCCCTCCCGCCCTCCACCACCGTCGTGCTCAACGCTGACGACCCCGGCGTGGCCAGCCTGGCCGATGCCTGCCGCGGGCCCGTCCTGTTCTACTCCGTCAGCGACATCTCCTGCGCCGTGGAGCAGATCGAGCATGCCGCTGATGCCCGCTGGTGCCCTGCCTGCGGCCGAGAGTACACCTACAGCGCTGTGTTCTACGGGCACGTCGGCCACTGGTCCTGCCCCGGCTGTGGCAGGGCGCGGCCGGCCGCTGCCATCGAGGCCACCAGGGTCGAGCAGCGGCCCGATGCCCCCCTGGGCCTATCCCTATCCACGCCCTCGGGCCAGTTCGAGCTGTCGTTGCCCCTCATGGGCCTCTACAACGCCTACAATGCCCTGGCGGCAGTGAGCGTCGGCGTGGCGCTGGCTGTGCCGGCGGGGGCCATGCAAAAGGGCGTCGCCTCCTTCACCGCCGCCTTCGGCCGCCAGGAAAGGATGATCGTCCGCGGGCGCGAGGTGCACACCATCCTGGCCAAGAACCCCGCCGGGTTGAATCAGGTGCTGCGGGCGATCAGCGCCGAGCAGGGGCCGAAGAACCTCCTGTTCCTGCTCAATGATGACATCGCCGACGGGCGGGACGTCTCCTGGATCTGGGATGTGGACTTCGAGATGCTGGCCAGCCAGGCCACTCTTCTGATGGCTTCCGGCCGGCGGGCGGCCGATATGGCCCTCCGCCTGAAATACGCCGATATCGACGCCAATCCCGCCATCGAAGCGGATACGGAGGCAGCCCTGGAGATGGCCCTGGCGCTCACGCCGGAGGGCGAGCGGCTGTACGTCATCCCCACCTACACTGCCATGCTCAAGGTGCGCAAGCTCCTTGCTCGCTGGGGCCAGCGTCCGCCTTTCTGGAAGGAGGCCTGAGGCTGTGGAAGCCGCTCTCCGCCTGGCTCACCTCTACCCCAAGCTGATGAACCTCTACGGCGACCGCGGCAACATCATCTGCCTGCGCCGCCGCTGCCAGGAGCGAGGCATATCCCTGGTGGTGGACGAGCTGGAGCTGGGCGACAGCCTGGACCCTGCCGCCTACGACCTCATCTTCATCGGCGGCGCCCAGGACCGCGAGCAGCGGCGGGTGGCGGCGGACCTGCTGGAAACCAAGGCCGAGGCCCTGCACCAGGCGGTGGCCGAGGGCGTCGTGCTCCTGGCGGTGTGCGGCGGCTACCAGCTTCTCGGGCGCTACTATCGCCCTGCCGCCGGCGAGGAACTGGCGGGCGTGGGCATCTTCGATGCCTGGACGGAGCATCCCGGCCCGACGGCCAGGCGGTTCATTGGCAACGTAGTCGTGCGCTGGCAGAGCGGTACGCTCGTCGGCTTCGAGAACCACGGCGGTCGCACCTATCTGGGGCCGAGCGCTCGGCCACTGGCGAGGGTCATCGCTGGCTACGGCAACAACGGCCGCGATGGCGGCGAGGGGGCGGTGCAGGGGGAGAACGCATTCGGCACGTACCTGCACGGCTCGCTCTTGCCAAAGAACCCCCGTTTCGCCGATCATCTCATCGTCCAGGCTCTCAGACGCAGGTACGGCGAGGTCGAGCTGGCGCCTCTGGACGATGCCCTGGAGGAGCGGGCCCATGCTGAGGCGGTTCGCCTGGCAACGAGGAAGGCGATCTTCCTGAAGAGGTGAGATTGTGGAGGAAGTAACTCTGACCGCGCCCGATATCTCCTGCGACCACTGCATCGCCGCCATCCGCAAGGCTCTGTCCAAGCTGGCGGGGGTGCAGTTTCTCGGAGGCAACCCCCGGACTAAGCAGGTGACAATTCGGTATGATCCCTCGCTGGTGGCGCTGACGGCCATCGAGAAGGCTATGGAGGAGGAAGGCTATCCGCTGGCTAGGTAACCTAGCTGGCCTGGGCCTGGTGGCGCTGGCGGCGGCAGCGGCTGTCGTCCTGGGTGTAGTCTTCACGTCGTCGTCCGAGGACACTGACAGGGAGATTAGCATCGCTCGTCCGAAAGCGAGCCCCACCACCGAGGGCCTCATCTCGCCTACTCCCACCCCTACCGCCGGGCCTACAACGCCCCCCATTCTGGAAGCCGTGATTCACGACTTCCGCTTCCCCATCGACGGCGCATGCCTCCCCCAGGAGGATGAGTTGATGCCCAACGCCCCTCGGGAGTATCGCTTTGGCACTCATGAGGGGGTCGATTTCTACGAAGGACGCTGCTGCGTGGCGGTGGCCCGCGGGATGCCTGTGCTGGCCGCCAAGACGGGGGTGGTCATCCGCGCCGACCACGACTATCAGGACATCACGGCTGAGGAGATGGACGCCTTGCTGACCCTCAGCCAACAGCAAGGCTCCACCGATGCTGCTACCCTCGACCGCCTGCGCGGTCGTCAGGTGTGGGTCGACCACGGCAACGGCATCGTAACTCGCTATGCCCACCTGCTGTCTGTAGAGGCGGGGATCGCGAATGGCACGGTGGTGAGGGCAGGGCAGGTCTTGGGCTACGTGGGCAACTCAGGAACGCCGGAAGGCATCAGCGACGACAACGCTGAGAACCATCTGCACTTCGAGATACGGGTGGGTGATGGCTATCTGGGGCAGGGCCTCTCCGCGGCCGATACGCGCCGCCTGTGGGAGAGGGCATTCGCGCCGTAGCGTTCCCCATTACAGAGCTGCAGCGATAGCCGGGCGTAGGCCCCGCGCGTGGTTCGACGGGGCTCACCATGAGCGGGCTGGCGTCTGTCAGATGATGGGCCTGATGATGATGGCGTGCTCGCGCTCGGGGCCCACCGACACCAGGTCTATCGGGCAGCCCAGAAGCTCCTGGATGCGCTGGACGTAGCCCCTGGCCTGGGCCGGCAGGTCTTCGAAGGCACGGACCTGCCTGGTGTCCTTCTGCCAGCCGGGTAGCTCTTCATAGACGGGCTCCGCCCGCATAAGGGTCCTGGCGCTGCTGGGGAAGATCTTTGTGGTGCTGCCATCCAGGCGATAGGCGGTGCATACCTTGAGAGTGGGATACTGGTCGAGGATGTCCAGGCGGGTCAGGACCACTGAGGTCGTGCCGTTGAGGCGGGCGATGTAGCGGCTGGCCACGGCATCGAACCAGCCGCAGCGGCGGGGCCGACCGGTGGTGGTGCCGTACTCCTGCCCCCGCTCGCGCAGGAGGTCGCCCTCTTCGCCCAGAAGCTCGGTGGGCATGGGGCCATTGCCCACGCGCGTCTGATAGACCTTGCACACCCCCACTACCTTCGATATCTGGGTAGGCCCGATGCCGATGCCGATGCCAGCGCCTGCGGCCAGAGAGGAGGGCACCGAAGAGGTCACAAACTCATAGGTGCCAGCATCGAGGTCGAGAAGGCCGCCCTGCGCTCCCTCCAGGAGAACCATCTCGCCCCGCTCCAGTGCTTCCTGCACCAGCTCCGCCGTCTCGGTGACGAAGGGGGCAATCTCAGCGCCATACGCCGTGTAGGTGGAATAGATTTCCTCGAAGGACAGGGGATTGGCTCCGTAGAGCTTTTCGAGGAAGGCATTCTTGTAGGGCAGGACGAACGACAGGCGCTCGCGAAAGGCCTCGGGGTCGATGAGATCGCCCATGCGGATACCGACGCGGGCTACCTTGTCGGCGAAGCAGGGCCCCACGCCGCGGGCGGTGGTGCCGATGGCTGCCTTGCCCCGCAGCTCCTCATCCAGGCGGTCGATTACGGGGTGCCAGGGCATGATGATGTGGCAACGGCTACTGACGTGCAGCCTCTCGACGCTCACCCCCCGCGACCGCAGTTCGTGAATCTCCTCCAGGAGGACCTTGGGGTCGATGACCACGCCGTTGCCAATGACGCATACCTTGTCGGGGTAGAAAATGCCCGCTGGTACTAGATGAAGGCGGGTCTCGCCGAATTCGTTGATTACGGTGTGGCCGGCGTTGTTGCCCGCCGAGTAGCGGGCCACCACGTGGGCCTTGCGGGCGATGAGGTCCACCACCCGCCCTTTGCCTTCGTCTCCCCACTGACCGCCGACGACAATGATTGCTGGCATAACTTTCCGCCAGAGGCCGATGAGTTTCCGGCCCGAAGGCCCCTGGAGGCTTCTCTCCTTTCGTCTCGTTTTTGTCCGCGGGGAGTATAACAAGAAAAGAAAGCGACTGCCAAGGGGCGACGCTTTCGATTACCGTCCCTTGTACTCGGGCTTGCGCTTCTGGGCGAAGGCCAGGGGGCCCTGGCGGGCGTCCTCGGTGAGGAGGATGTCGGCCATGAGCTTGGCCTCCAGGGCCAGCCCTTCCTCCAGGGTCATGTCCAGGCCCTGGTAGGCTGCCTGTTTGATGGCCCGCACGGCGAGCGGGCCGCACTCACAGACGGCGTTGGCGATCTCCTCGGCCTTGGGCCTGACCTCGGCCAGGGGCACTACGTGGCTCACTAGGCCCCAGCGGAGGGCGGTCTGGGCGTCGATGCGGCCGCCGGTGAGGAGCAGCTCCATGGCGAAGGTCCGGGGGATGGCTCGCGGCAGCCTCTGGGTGCCGCCAGCGGCGGGGATGATGGCCCGCGTGGGCTCGGGCAGGCCGAAGGTGGCGTGCTCGGCGGCCACGCGGATGTCGCAGCGCAGGGCCAGCTCCAAGCCGCCAGCCAGGCAGTGGCCGTTGATGGCGGCGATCATCGGTTTCCAGGTCTGGAAGTCCCTGGTGATGCCGCCGAAGGGCACGTCGAAGAAGCGGGTCTCGCCGGCAGCGAATGCCTGGGCCATGGCCACCAGGTCGGCCCCCGCCGAGAATGCCCTCTCACCCGCCCCGGTGAGGATAGACACCCACACCTCGTCGTCGTCGCGGAAGGCGCTGAAGGCCTGCAGCAGCTCGCGGCTGGTGTCGGGGTCGATGGCGTTCATGCGCTCGGGTCGATTGATGGTGACATAGGCGATGCGCCCCTTCTTTTCATAGATGATGTTGGTAAAGTCGGGCATCAGTTCCTCCTCGACCTTGATTATGCGCCTGCCTGCATATCCTAAACTGATGGCTGCGGCCGATGCATGTCAGCTCCCCTTTTTTAGGTCGGTTGGCCGTTGGTGGTCTGATTCTCGACCCCCCCGACAGGTCGGGGGGGCATCGGATTCGCCTCCCCATGCCCCAGGCTTCAGGCTGGGGTTGCGTGTGAGCCCAGGAGCCCAGAACCCACCATCTATGAACGAGTTACCCCTTCGCTGCGCCTCTACGGTTCCAATAGCTCCGTTAGCTCCGCGCTTTCCACATCGGGGCCGACTACTGCCAGAACCAGCTTGCCCGCCTGGACGATGCGGCGGGCGACTCGCAGGATGTCGTCGGCGGTGATGGCGCGCAGCTTCTCGACCACAGACTCGATGGGCTCGATCTCGCCCATGGTCAGCAGCAGCTCGCCGGCCCGCTGGCCCAGGGCCATGGGCGTCTCCAGGCTCAGGCGGAAGCCGCCGACGGTGTAGTCGCGCGCTTTGGTCATTTCTTCCTCGCCGACAGGCTCCTCCACCAGCTTGCGCAGCTCGCCCACGATGAGCCGCGCCGCCTCCTGCAGGTTCTGGGGGGCGACGCCGGCGCTGATCACCAGCAGGCCGGTATCGAAGTAGCGGCTCACAGCCGAGCCCACCGAGTAGGCCAGCCCTCGCCTCTCCCGAACCTCCTTGAACAGGCGGGAGCTCATGCCGCGGCCCAGGAGGCTGTTGAAAATCATCAGGGCGTAGCGGTCGGGGTCCTTTCTGGCGAAAGCGGGGAGGGCCATGGCCAGGTTGGCCTGGCTTATGGGACGAGCCTCGACGGCCACCCGCTGGGCGGGGAGGTCGGAATCGATGGGGCGAAACGATGGGAAGGGCTTGGCTGGCCGTTCTTCGAAGTGGCGGCGGGCCAGGGCCAATACCTCTTCGTGGCTGACGTTGCCGGCCACGCTCAACACCGTATTGGCCGGTACGTACCAGGCATCCATATAGCTCAGGAAGTCCTGGCGCTGCATGGTGGCCACCGTCTCCTCGTTGCCGGCAGTGCTCCAGCCCAGGGGCTGGTCGCCGTAGAGGGCCTGGATCAGCAGCTCGCCCACCCACACGCCCGGCTGGTCGCGATTGCGGCGGATCTCCTGCTGGACGACCGAGCGCTCTCGCTCCATCTCCTGAGCGTCGAGCAGGGGATGGAGGACCATGTCGGCCAGGACGTCCATGGCCAGCTCCAGCTTCTCGTAGGGGAGGTGGTTCCAGAAGCAGGTGACCTCCTTGGAGGTGTAGGCGTTGAGGACGCCACCCGCCCCCTCAATGGCCTCGGCGATGGCCATGGCGGTCGGGCGGCGCTCGCTTCCCTTGAAGATCATGTGCTCCAGGAAGTGAGCGAGCCCTTGAGAGCCGCGCTCCTCGGCTCGTGAGCCCGTCCCGATGAACAGGCCGACGCTGACCGACTGGGCAGTGGCAAGGGGCGTGGTCACCATCCGCAAGCCATTGGACAGCTCGGCGATCTCCCAGGAGATGGTCATGCACGTCCCCCTTTCTGACCCTGGTGAAGCAGGCTCAGTATAGGGGAGCCATAACGGGACGGTCAACAAAGACGACGACCTGCGGCCGGTTCGCAGTTGGTGGCCTGATTCTCAACTTCCGCCTGGAGGTCATTGACCTAGTAGTGCGACAGTGCAGGTTGCCCTTTGCAGGCAGACCTAAAGGTCTGCAGCTACGAAGTAGAGAGCAGCCAGGGTCGTAGCTGCAGGGCTTTAGCCCTGCCTTGGGGCGAGCTATTCTGTGCATGGCCATAAGGCGGGGGCATCGGATTCGACTCCCCATGCTCCAGTCTCTTGGCAGGGGGGATTTTGCTAATCAATCTATCTCCCTGGCTAGTTCCTGGGCGTCTCCAACGCTTGACAGCCCTTCGCCGTCGCCCGTATGATGAGGCTGAATTACATGCCGAAGTACATCTTCGTCACCGGTGGTGTGGTGAGTTCCGTAGGGAAAGGGATCACTACCGCCGCCGTCGGCAGGCTCCTCAAGGCTCGCAGCATCTCCGTCGTCGTCCAGAAACTGGACCCCTACCTCAACGTCGACCCCGGCACCATGTCCCCCTATCAGCACGGCGAGGTGTTCGTCACCAGCGACGGCGCCGAGACCGACCTCGATCTGGGCCATTACGAGCGCTTCCTGGATCAGGACCTCACCCAGGCCAGCTCTGTAACCTCCGGCCAGATCTACCAGGCGGTGATTGGCAAGGAGCGACGGGGCGTCTACCTGGGCCGCACCATCCAGTCTATCCCTCACGTGACCAATGAGATCAAGGAGCGCATTCGCGCTGTCGGGCGGGACAGCGACGCCAGCGTCGTCATTGTGGAGGCGGGGGGCACCGTGGGCGACATTGAGGGCCAGCCTTTCCTGGAGGCCATCCGCCAGATGCGCAAAGAGGAAGGGCGGGACGATACCCTGGCTATCCATGTAACCCTCCTGCCCCATATCTCCACCACCGGCGAGCTGAAGACCAAGCCCACTCAGCACAGCGTTCGCGAGCTGCGCAGCATGGGCATCCAGCCCGACGTCATCATCTGCCGCAGCGACTACCAGATGACCGACGACCTGCGGGAGAAGATATCGCTGTTCTGCGACGTGGAGAAGCGGGCGGTTGTGCCCCTTCCTACTATGGCGACTATCTACGAGGTGCCGCTGGTCCTGGAGCAGGCTGGCCTGGCGGTCTACATCATGGAGCGCCTGCAAGTTCCCGGCGTTTCCCACGACTTGGACGACTGGCGCAAGTGGGTGGCGCGGCTCAAGAGCCCGCGCGGTCGGGTTTCGGTGGCGGTGGTCGGCAAGTACGCCGAGCTGCCCGATGCCTACCTTTCCGTGAAGGAGGCCCTGATCCACGCCGCCGTTCACTACGGTTTGGGGGTGGACATCCGCGGCGGTGAGGCCGCCCTGGAGGGAGTGCACGGCATTGTGGTGCCCGGCGGCTTCGGCGAACGGGCCATCGAGGGGATGGTTCGGGCCGCCCGCTATGCCCGGCAGGAGGGGGTGCCCTACCTGGGGCTCTGCCTGGGGATGCAGATCATGGTCATCGAATTCGCCCGCCATGTGTTCCAGAGCGATGCGCCCCACTCCACCGAGTTCTGCCCCAGCACGCCCTATCCGGTGATAAGCCTCCTCTCTGAGCAGGAGGGCATCGAGGACAAGGGAGGCACCATGCGTCTGGGCGGTTACCCCTGCCATCTGGTGGCCGGTACGAAGACTTACGCCGCTTATGGTGAGCCAGAGGTGGTGGAGCGGCACCGCCATCGCTACGAGTTCAACAACGCCTATCGGGAGGCCCTGGCTGAGGCTGGCCTCATCGCCAGCGGCCTATCGCCGGACGGGAGCCTGGTGGAGATCTGCGAGGTGCGGGATCATCCCTGGATGGTGGGTTCCCAGTTCCACGCTGAGTTCCGCTCCCGGCCCAACCGTCCCCATCCCCTGTTTCGGGGCTTCATGGAGGCGGCTGCCCGAGAGGCTGGGCAGTTGCCTGCCTCCGCAGCGACCGTCGAGGAGGCCTCTCCCCGTCCGTGAGTCTGCCGGCGGGCAGGGTGCTTTCCCGGCGGGCCAAGAGAAGCTATAATCCGTTCTGAGAGGGTGAGGATGCGCCTATTTCTGGACACGGCCAGCATTGACGAGATCCGGTCGGCGGCAAAGCTGGGGGTCATCTCGGGGGTAACCACCAACCCCAGCCTTTGGGCCAAGGAGGGCGGAGGCGACTACCGCGACATCGTCCTGGAGATCTGCGGCATCGTCGATGGGCCCATCTCCGCCGAGTGCCTCTCCCGCGACGTGGGGGGGCTGGTGGAGGAGGCGCGGCGCATCGCCGCCTGGCACCCGAACGTGGTGGTGAAGATACCCATCGATGAGGCGGGCCTGGAGGCGACATCCCGCCTATCCAAAGAGGGGGTCAAGGTCAACATGACCCTGGTCTTCTCCGCCAACCAGGCTCTCCTGGCTGCCCACGCCGGTGCCACCTACATCAGCCCCTTTGTCGGGCGGCTGGACGACGTGGGGCACAGGGGGATGGCGGTGGTGGAGGAGACGATGGAGATCCTCGAGCGCTATCACCTGCCGAATCAGGTGATAGCGGCCAGCCTGAGGCACCCCCTCCACGTCATCGAGGCTGCCATGGCCGGCGCCCACATCGCCACCATGCCCTACAGCGTGCTTATGGGGATGCTTCGCCACCCCCTGACCGACGTAGGGATCGAGCGCTTCCTGGCCGACGCCGAGAAGGCGGCGAAAGCGGCGCGGCCCACGGGGCATCCCTGACCTCTCACATGTCTTGAAACACGACCCAGCTTGCGTTAGACTGAGGTTGAAACGTGACGGAGGCTGATGGGAAGTGGCCAATCAGGCGGGCAAGCGCTATCAATGTACTAAGTGCGGCACGGAGATGATCGTCACCAAAGGCGGTGAGGGAACCATCTCCTGCTGTGGCCAGTCCATGCAACTGAAGCAATAGGGGGAGGTAGAGCATGGCTAACCAGCTTGGCAAGCGATTTCAGTGCGAGACCTGCGGCAGCGAGGTGCTGTGCATCAAGCCAGGCGATGGTAACGCTCATTGCTGTGGCGCTCCCATGAAGCTGCTCCAGCCGAAGGTTCTGCCCTCGGCTGACTAGCCTGCTGGCCGGAGAAAGACAGAGGCCGCTGGGGATGTTCTCAGCGGCCTTCTTTTTGCTCGTTCGGGAATGGCCGGCCTACTTGCTTTGTTGCCTCATCGGCCCCCGCTTGCTCTTGGGGAGCGCACTTGCCTCCTTGCCGGCGGGGAAGAGGCTCTGCCCCACGGGGGCCACCTCCCCCAGAGTGCTGGGCGTTATCTCCCCCGTCTCCTCGTACCGGCGAAGAAACTCTTCGCTCACGAAGAACATTCATATACAGAAGCCATCGCGGGCAATGTCCTCGTGGTGCCTTTCGCAGGGGCAGATCTTTTTGCGATCCTCCACGGGATCGCCGCTGAGGGTCATTCAGGGGCAATAGAGATGGCCGTGGTTCACCAGGTTCTTGGCCAGCCCTCGCTGGACCTCCTCGACGATGTCCGTGAGGGGGAAGAAGCGGTAGGGCCCCCGCTCTACGTAGCGCTCGGACATGCGCCTGGCCCGCGCCAGGGCCTCCTCGAAGCTCACCTTCTTCTCCATAGTGCTCCTCTCTGGCGACCCAGATCGGGTTCATTATAGCCCATCCTTGATAGGCAAAGGGCTTCCAATAGTGCTAAGATGCTCCAGCTAGCGCAGCCAGGGAGGTTGAGGCCGATGATAAACAAGATCGTGAGTAGCTTTGACGAGGCCGTGGCCGACATGGTCGATGGTTCCACTCTGCTCATCGGAGGCTTTGCTGGCGCGGGGGAGTCCCCTAGCTACCTGATCGCCGCCGTAGCCCGGAAGGGGGTCAAAGACCTGACCATGGTGAGCAACGTCGGCGGTTGGGGGCCGAACCTGATGGAGGTCATACGCGAGCGTATGGCTGTCATTCTGACGGTCCCGCCGGACTTCTACGACCCCGGCCTACTCGTGGGAAGAGGGCAAGTGAGCAGGGCCATCACCACCTACCCTGCTGCTCCCGGCCGCTTCTACACCCCCATGGAGTGGGGAATAATGCAGGGAGAGATCGAACTGGAACTCACGGCTCAGGGGACGCTGGGCGAGAGGATACGGGCGGGCAAGGGGGGCATCGCCGCTTTCTACACACCCGTCGGCGTGGGCACCGTCGTGGAGGAGGGCAAGGAGGTGCGGGAGTTCAGCGGCCGCAAGTACCTCCTTGAGCACGCTTTGAGGGGGGACTTCTCCCTCATCCGCGCCCACAAGGCGGATAGGTACGGAAACTTGGTGTATTGGGGGACAATGCGCACTTTCAATGCGGTGATGGCGGGCGCGTCCACGGTGACGATTGCCGAGGTCGATGAGGTGGTGGAGTTGGGCGAGCTGGACCCGGAGTGCGTCGTGACCCCGGGCGTGTACGTGGATCGGGTGGTGGTGAGGCCCGAGGAGCCCAGGCCCTGGGATGAGCCGCTGTAAGGAATAGAGGGGGGCAAGACTATGCCTGGAGAGAGGCTAGACGAGCAGGTCATGGCCCTGCGGGCGGCCAAGGAGTTCCAGGACGGGATGATAATCAACGTGGGGGTGGGAATACCGACCTACTGTAGCAACTTCGTGCCGCCCGAGCGGGAGGTGCTGTTCCAATCGGAGAACGGGGTTATCGGCTTCGGGCCGATTATCGACGACCCCGACGAGGCCGATAATAGGCTGATCAACGCTGGCGGGCAGCCGATATCGAAGAAGCCGGGGATGGCTTTCATGGACAACGCCGAGAGCTTCTGCATCATTCGCGGCGGCCACGTGGATATCACCGTCCTGGGGTCGCTGCAGGTGTCGGAGAAGGGCGATCTGGCCAACTATCGCATCCCCGGCAAGCAGATCGGGAACCTGGGTGGAGGGCAAGACCTGGCTTTCTGCGCTAAGAAGGTCATCGCTCTCATGATCCACACCACCAAGGAGGGCGGGCCGAAAATCGTCAAAGAGTGCACGGAGCCCATCACCGCGCCGGAGTGCGTGGCTCAGATCATCACCGATATCGCTGTTATCGAAGTGACGCCCGCGGGGCTGGTGCTGCGGGAGGTGGCCCCCGGCTGGACAGCGGAGGAGGTGCAGGCCCTGACGGAGGCCCGTCTCATCGTGCCGCCCGATCTTGAGGAGATGACCCTGCTGTAGGAGGATTGGCCTGACTGCCGCACTCGTCCTCCACAATGCGCGCGTCATCACCATGGACCGGCGGCAGCCGCGCGCCCAGGCCGTGGCCGTCCAGGGCGAGCGCATCGTGGCCGTCGGCTCGGATGCCGACATTCGCTCCTCTACTGGGTCCCAGACGGAGGCCATCGACTGCCGAGGGCGAGCGCTGCTCCCCGGCTTCATCGATGCCCATTGCCACGTGCTGGCCTACGCCGCCAGCCTGCTTGCGCTGGATTGCAGCCCCGATGCTGTATCCTCCATCGCCGACGTCCAGGCCGCTCTGCGGCGGCAGGCGTCGGTCACGCCCGCTGGCCGCTGGATCCGCGCCGTCGGCTACAGCGAAACTGACCTGGCCGAGGGGCGTCATCCCACTCGCTGGGACCTCGACCTTGCCGCACCGGATCATCCGGTGCGGCTGATTCATCGCAGCGGCCACGCCTGCGTACTCAACAGCCTGGCTCTGCGCCTGTGCGGCATCGGCATGGAGAGCGAGGAGCTCCCCGGCGGCTGCATGGAGCGCGACCCCGCCAGCGGCGAGCCCAGCGGCCTCCTGCTGGAGATGAACGAGCTGGTGGACCGGGCCGGGCCTCCTCTGAGCAGGGAAGAGCTTGCTGAGGGCATGCGCTTGGCCAGCCAGGGCTTCTTGGCGGCGGGCATTACCTCCGTCGTCGATGCCAGCCATACCAACGGCTCGCCTGAGTGGGAGCTTCTGCGGCGGATGCGCCAGGAAGGGCACCTGTTGCCCCGCCTGACGGCCATGGTGGGCTTCGAGCAGAGGGAGGCAGCAGCCGGCTGGCGGGAGAAAGAGGGCGGCGATGGTCTGCTGGAGCTGGGGGCGGTGAAGATCGTCATCAAGGAGGTGGGAGAGGATATCTACCCCGAAGAGGATGCCCTGGCAGAGATGGTCTGCCAGGCCCATGCCCAGGACTGGCAGGTGGCCATTCACGCCGTGGAGGAGCGGGCGGTGGCCGCCGCTGCCGGCGCCCTGGCGCGGGCGCTGGCTGAGGCCCCACGCCAGAATCATCGCCATCGTATCGAGCACTGCGCTGTCTGCCCGCCGCCGCTGGTGGAGCGGATAGCGACGACGGGCCTGATGGTGGTCACTCAGCCCTCTTTCCTCTACT
>Ga0315287_10002871_pt1 | contig 16483 bp, 17 predicted proteins | sample YL17G11_0_MG_FD_205037 | JGI IMG/M metagenome (GOLD analysis project Ga0315287, IMG submission 205037) | Sediment microbial communities from Yellowstone Lake, YNP, Wyoming, USA - YL17G11_0 | ecosystem: Environmental > Aquatic > Freshwater > Lake > Sediment | place: USA: Wyoming | collected... | reverse complement strand
CCCTTGATTACCTAGCCTTCGCGCCGTATTGTTAATCGTCATTTTACTCGAAGGCAGCCGATGGCGACCCCTCCGGACCGTGTGCCGCTCAACGCCCTGCGCGTCTTCGAGGCCGTCGCGGCTCACCTGAGCTTTACCGCGGCGGCCAAGGAGCTCGGCGTCACCACGGCCGCGGTCAGTGCGCAGATCAAGGCACTCGAGGCCGACATCGGCGTGCCGCTGTTCCGTCGTCACACGCGCGCCGTCGCCCTCACCCAGGAAGGCGCGGAACTGCTGCCGGGCGTCCGCCGCGGACTGGAAGAACTGCGCCGCTCGGTCGAGCGCATCCGCCGCGAGCGCGTCGGCGGCATGCTCAACCTCAGCGTGCCGAACGAATTCCTGCAGCGCTGGCTGCTGCCGCGCCTCGGCGAGTTTACGCGCCGGCACCCCGAAATCGAGGTCCGGTTCGGGCCGCCCCGCGCGGCCGGACTCGACTTCGGTCGCGACGACTTCCACGCCGCCATCGTCTACGGCCCCGGGCAATGGACCGGCCTCAAGGCCGAGCGCCTGCTCGACGAATACGTCTTCCCGGTCTGCAGTCCCGCGCTGCTCGCCAAGTTCGGCCCGATCGACACGGTTGCGGATTTCGCGCGCTACCCCTTGATCCACAGCCGCACGGAACCGTGGCAGGACTGGCTGCGCCGCGTCGGCGGCGACACCACGCGCGCTGACACCAGCCCGCCGATGGAAGATTCCGCGGCGTCCCTCGTCGCCGTCGAACAGGGCAAGGGCGTAGCGCTGGCACGCTGGTCGCTGGTTGCGGCCGACATTGCCGCGGGTCGCCTGGCGCGTCCGATGCTGCCAAGCGTGCTGCAGCGGAACGCCTGGTTCCTCGTGGCCCCTCCGGCGAACTTTTCATTGCCAAAAGTGGTGCGGTTCCGGGCGTGGCTGCTCGATTGCTGCCGCGAGTTTGCGCCGCCTGTGGGCGAGACCCTGGGCGTGGAATAGGCGCCAGGTCGCCATCCTTGCCCCCCCCTTGGCGGGCAACCCAGGTTGGCGTAGCGTGGCGTCAAACTAGAACAACGCCGAAGGGACCCCACGCCATGGCAGGCCCAGTCAAACCGCGACCGCTCCGTCTTCGCTATCACGCCATCAGTATCGTTTCTGACCCCGACGCCTGTGCGCAAGCCAAGTCGTTGCAGGGAGTGCGCCTGCTGTCACTCTCGGCACCGCGGCTGCCGATCGTCGGCTGCACCAACCCCGATGGCTGTCACTGCAAGTTCCAGCACCACGATGATCGACGCGCGGGACCGCGGCGCACGGGGCTGCGCACGTCGACGCGAGGGACCTCGTCGACGAGCGACAACCGACGCCGCTTGACCGGCCGTCGCGACAGCGATTACGCCGAGGATTGAACCGCGCTACGGCAGCCGCAACGTGACCTGCAGCGGCCGGTGATCCGATCCCACGTAAGGACCGATTTCACTCGCGGTGTCGCAACTGCCCCGCGGCACCAGCACGTGGTCGATCGGCAGCGCGAGTGGCCAGAATCCAGCCTGCCACGTCGGCCGCCACGCCTTGCCTGCCAACGCGTCCCGCAATCCAGACTCTGACAGCAGACGCCCGAACGCCGGCGCATACGGCGTCACGTTGAGATCCCCCAGCAGGATCGTCGACTCGGGTTGGGTGAGCGCAAGCGCAGCTGCCTGTTGCAGCGCCCGATCGCGCGCGGCCTGCAGCTCCGGCACGACCGGCCAGCGTGTGTGCAGGGCAATCACACGCAGCTTGCGTCCATGCACGTCGACATTCGCGACCAGCGATGGCACGCCGTCGTCCGCGAAATCCACCGGCTGCGCATCGTCGATGGGCCAGCGACTCAGCAAAGCGATGCCGTAGGGATCGTCGCGCGGCATGAACTTGCGGTGCGGATACTTGCGCGCGAGTGGCTCGAGCGCGGCCACCCACTCCGGCGTGATTTCCTGCAGGGCGATGAGGTCGGCGTCGCTGCGGCCCAGCCAGGTGACCAGCGGCGCATGATCGGTGTTCGCGAACCATGCATTGGCGGTCACGACACGCAACTGGTCATCGCTGCATTTCCGCGCAGTCGATTCGTGCGCGGAGGCAGGGCCGCTCATCAGCACGCCGGGCTGCCACTGCAGCGCGACGGTGACGCAGGCGACGACCATCATCCAGGGTCGGCGCAGGACCAGCGAAGCCAGCAGCAAGGCGAGCGCAGCGGCGCCGAGCTGCCAGCGGAAGTGCGCAAATAACTCGAAGGGCCAGCCGAGCGGCGCGAGCAGTGCCGCGATCGAGGCAGCCGCCGTCCCGATGAGCGCGACGCTCACCGCACGCGACCAGGCTCCGCGTGACGGGCGCATGGCTACAGCAGCAGCAACGCCACGAGGAGGCCGAACAAGGGAACGATGACGGTCATGCAGAACATGGGCCAGTAGGCCGACTTGTGCGTCTCGCGGCACACACCGCGGATTGTCGTCACAACGTAACCGTTGTGCGGCAGCGAGTCGAGTCCGCCGGACGCAATCGCAACCACGCGATGTAAAGCATTCGCATCCACGCCCAGGCCGAGGTAGTGCGGCGCCAGGATTGGCAACGCAATGGCCTGGCCTCCGGACGCGGATCCGGTCAGGCCCGCGATGAGCGTGACTGCGATCGACGCGCTGACGAGCGGATCGCCGGGCAGCGAAGTGAGCGCATCGACCGCGGCGCCGAAAGCAGGCGACAGTTTGGCGATGGCGCCGAAGCCGACCACGGCTGCGGTGTTCGCAATCAGCGCACCGAGCGTGCCATTCGACACGGCGTGCGGCAGGTTGATGAAGTAGTTGCGGTTGACGACGAGCACCGTCAACACGCCGGCCGGCAACGCGACGATCAGCGCCGACTGCTTGAGGTGGTCGTGCAGCGCGAACGCGACGACGAGACTGACCTGCCACGCGGCATAGGGTGTCGTGCCCAGGTACTGCATCGGAATCCAGTTCTGGATTTCGGGCGAGCCCGCGGAGGTCATCGTGAAGGTGACTGACCCGAAGCCGATCGTGCCCGGGATGAACCGCCGGGGCAGGCCGGCTACCTCGCCGCTGCCGACGCGGGTCGCATCGTCATCCTGTTTCCGCAGGCCGAACCGAGCTTCCAGCCCCTCAACCCGAATGGGTGCTGGGACTGGTGGGGCTACGGCAGCGAGGATTACGCGACCCAGGCGGGGCCGCAGATCGTGGCCGTGAAGGCGATGCTCGACGACTTGCTGGGTTCGGGTGCCGCAGCGGTCACCCCGGCGCAGTAACGGTGCGGTGATTCAGAGCGCTGCGACGCGCGCGCGCTGACCGCCGTAGAGCACCTCGAGACGGCGCACGCCCTTCAGGCGCCGCGACGAGCGCCGCACCTCGCCCATCAGGCGCAGCAACAGCCCGACGTCATCGTTCATGCCGCCCGTGCAGTAGTCCTCGCTCATCCCCAGGTGCAGCACCGTGACGTGCTCGAGGTCGGCGCGGTTGTAGACGGCCACGCCAACCGGACGCGCGGTCAGCGTCTCGACGGCGAACAGGCACTGCACGTCCGGCAGCGTGCCGACGCGCACGCGCAGCCCCTCACCGTCGTCCACGATCTCGGGCGGGCCGTACTTGTCGATGACGTCGACGATGCCGCGCGCGAAACGATCCTGGCAGCCGTTGAAGAAGAGGATCCGCTCGAGCGCATGGCGCTTGTGGCGCGGGATCCGCGACGTGAATTCGATTCCCCGCATGAGACATTCCCCGGCCGCGTAAGCGGCCCCGGACGGAGGAGCTGCCGATCATGCTCGCGGCACTGGCTTATGTCGAGCGGACACCCGCAAAAGTGTTGCTGCAGCGCCACAAATACGCTTCGGCCGCGGACCGGCAAATCGCAGGTATTTTTATGAATTGCTTCATGTTTTTGACATCCGGAGGTGGAGTGTCGGAGCCGCTTGGCGTGCAATGACGGAACGATGCTCCGCAAGCCCTTGCCCGTCCCGAATGAGGCCGATCTGGCCGTTCCCGTCGCCCCCGCTGCAGAGGCGATGCTGGTGGACGTGGTGGTCCTTACGGCCGACCAGGAACTGTTTCAGGCTGCGCGCGAAGCGGTCGGCGAGCGCAATCCCGTCTGGCGCGCGCGCTCGGCCGACGAGGCTGCGGACCTGCTGATTACCGGTCGTTGCGGCGTGCTCGTCGTCGACATGGCCGCGGTGTCGACCCGCGCCGATACCCTCATCGAGCAGATCGTCGAGCAATTCCCGGACGTTGTCGTCTGCGTTGCCGGCACGCGAGCCGATGAACCCCTGCTGGCTCCGCTGATCAGCAATGGCCTCGTCTACCGGTTCATGCATAAGCCTGCGTCCGCACGGCGTGCAGGCATGTTCCTGCAGGCAGCGATCCGTCGGCACGTCGAGCGCCGCGAGGGGCGCGAAGCCAGCGACCCCTTGCTGCCGTTGCTGCGCGGACTGCGCCAACCGACGGCCGGTATGCCCCGCGGTTACCTCATCTTGATCGGCCTGGTGGCGCTCGCGTTGACGGTGCCGTTCTTCGTCGGCGGCGAGCCTGCTGCGCCGGAACCTGCGGCAACCGCTGCCGCACCGGTGGCCCAGGTCCCGGTAACCGCATCGACCGGGCGAGCCGATCCGGTCCTCTCGCGGGCGCGGGCCGCGCTGCAAGCCGGCCGACTCGAAGCACCCGAAGGCCGCAATGCGCTCGACCTGTTCCAGGCCGTGCTGCTCGCGCAGCCCGCACACCCCGAGGCGCAGGCCTCGCTCGCCAGGACGGTCGACCTGCTGCTTGCGCGTGCAGAGCAGGAATTCGCTGCCGGCCACAAGACGGAAGCCGAGCGGCTGGTGCAGCGGGTGCTCGCGGCCGTCCCCGATGAGCGCAAGGCGCAGGCGCTGGCTCGCGTCATCGACCCGCCCGACACGCCGTCGCGCCAACTGTCGCGGGAGCAGCGCGCCGAGGTCGAAGCAAGTCTCGCGGAGAACACGATCGTCCCGTCAGCGGCTCCAGCGCCGGCACCCGCACCCGTGCGGACACTCGCAGAAATCCAGGCCGAACTCGCCGCGTTGCCGGGGCCGGTCACGAAGCTGGCTGGTACGTCCACTGCCGCGCCTCCCGATGCGCCCAAGGTGTCGCCGCCTGTCGTACGACCCGATCCGCTCGCGCCGCGCGTCGTCAATCCAACCCGGACGATTACCCCCGCGGCCCGCAGCTATGCGCGCGAGCCGGTCAATGTGCTGCCGACCGCGGGCGTGGCCGGCCCGACAGCCCGTCACCAGGCCCCGGAACCCGCGATTGAAACACCCGCAGCCGCGTCGACCGAGGTCGTCGCCGCCGACCAGCTGAATCGCATCGTGGCCCGTGACCCGGTGTATCCGCCGCAGGCGCTGCGGGACGGCACCCGAGGCTGGGTCGAACTCGAATTCACGGTCGCACCGAACGGCACGGTCCGCGACATCGAGGTGGTGTCTGCCGAGCCGCGTGGTGTGTTCGATCGCGCCGCGAGCGACGCCGTCGCGGCCTGGCGCTTCCGTCCGCGCGTGGTGAATGGCCACCCGGTCGCGCAACGCTCGAGCGTGACGATGCGCTTCGACGTCGACAGCTGAGCCAGCACCGGCCACGGTCGCGCGGCCCGACGGTCACCCGGGGAAGCTGCGCGACTCAGCGCCCGACGACGTGCGCGAGATCGACCTGCTGCGCGGGTGTTGCCACCTCGGCCTGCACGCCTCGCGCGCGCAGCACGTCACACAGTCCGCTCGCACCTTCCGCTTCGCCGTGCACCAGGTAGGTGTGCGGCTTGCCGCCGACGCTCGCGTGCCAGCGCAGCAGGTCTTCCTGGTCGCCATGGGCCGAGAACCCGCCGAGCGTGTGGATACGCGCGTTCACCTTGAACTGCTCGCCCTGGATGCGCACGTGCTCGCGACCGTCGACGATGGCGCGCCCGAGCGTTCCCACGGCCTGGAAGCCGGTGAAGATCACGTCGCACTCACGGTGCGTGAGGTTGTGCTTGAGGTGGTGCACGATGCGCCCGCCGTTGCACATCCCGCTCCCGGCGATGATGATCGCGCCGCCCCGCAACAGGTTGATCGCCATCGATTCTTCGGCGGAGCGGCAGAGCTTGAGGTTGGGCAAGGCCGGCATGCGGTCGGCATCGCGGCGCACCGCGCTCGCTTCCGCGTCGTACAGCTCGGGGTGCTTCCAGTAGATCTCGGACGCCTCGATGGCCATCGGGCTGTCCAGGAACACCTGCCAGTCGCCGACGCGCCACTCGTCGAAGTGAGTGGCGAGCTCGTAGAGTATTTCCTGGCTGCGTCCCACCGCGAACGCGGGGATAAGGACGTTGCCGCCGCCCTGTCGCGCCGCACGCAGGATTTCACCGAATTCACGCAGCGTGTCGCTGCGCTCGCGATGCCGGCGATTGCCGTACGTGCTTTCCATGACCACGACGTCGGCCGGGCCGTCGCCATCCGGGTCGCGCAGGATCGGCGAGTCGTATTGCCCCACGTCGCCACTGAAGACGATGCGCGAGCGAGTGCCTTCCTCGTCGAGCTGCAGCCACACGCTGGCGGAGCCGAGGATGTGGCCCGCGTCGCGGTAGGTCAGGGTCGCCCCCGGCAGTACCTCGGTCGCACGATCGTACGGCACGGTCTTGAACTGCTGGATCGTCTCGTCAGCGTCCACTCGCGTAAACAGCGGATCGGGGAAGCCACGCGCATGCTGGTTGCCATGCTCGGCCTGCCGCCGACGGTAACGTTCTGCCTCGCGCTCGGCCATGAAGGCGCTGTCCGCGAGCAGGATGCGCGCGAGGTCGCGGCACGCCGGAGTCGCGTAGATCGGGCCACGGAACCCGCGCTTGCGCAGCAGTGGCAGCCGCCCGCAGTGATCGATGTGGGCGTGGCTCAGCACCACCGCGTCGATCGCCGCTGCATCGAACGGAAAGGGCTGGCGATTGCGGGTGTCGGGGTCGGCGCCGCCCTGGATCAAGCCGCAATCGAGCAGCAGCGTGCGGCCGCGTACGGTGAGGATGTGGCAGGACCCGGTGACTTCGCCGGCCGCGCCGTAGAACTGCAGGAGCATCGTGCGAACCGCCTCAGGCGATTCGCTGCCCAGCGGGCGCCTCGCCTTCCTGTTGGATCGGAACGGCCGTCACCTGCCCGTCTCGCAACAGCTTGACGCAGGCCTTGACCACCCTTGCATCGTACCGGCGACCGGCCTGCGACTGAAGCTCATCGAGGCACGCCGTCAGCGTCAGGGCCGGACGGTGCGGTCGTGGCGACAGCATGGCCTCGACGGCATCGGCAACGGCAACGATCCGGGCTTCGAGCAGGATTTCTTCGCCCTTCAGCCCGCGTGGGTAGCCCGAGCCGTCGAGACGCTCGTGATGCTGCCGCACGGCCTCGGCCACGGGCCACGGGAATTCGATCGCACGCAGGACTTCGAACCCGCGTTCGGCGTGTGTCTTTACGAGCTCGAACTCGGAAGCCGACAGCATGCCGGGCCGCCACAGCAGCTCGCGGGGAATCTGCAGCATGCCGACGTCGATCAACTGGCCCATCACCCGCAGGCCCCGCATGGTGTGGCCAGGCAGTCCGAGCGCAGTGCCGATGCCGGCGGCATAGTCCCCGACGCGGCGGGCGCGCCCGGTCTTGCAGGCATCCTGCGCCTCGGCCAGCTGCGCGAGCGCTTCGATCGCGCCGAACATCACCCGCTCCATGTGATCCATGGCGGTGACGATCTCGGCGTCAGAGCGGCGACGGCGCAGCAGCTTGGTCACCGCGTCGGCAATGTGTTCGACATGCCGACGATCGTCGTCGTCGTAGGGCTGGGCGGCATCGGCAACGAGCAGCACGCCCGCGAGGCGGCCGCCGTCGAGCATCGGCACCACGAGCTGGCGATGCAGCGCGCCCGGCAGTCCTGCTGCGCGCAGCTCAGCCGTGCCTTCCGTCGCGTCACGGATCACGGGGCGCTGGGACGCCGTGCATTCGCCCAATGCCGTTGCGGGCGGCGGCGGCCCGCGCCAGCGCGTGAGGGTCGTCAGCGGCTCGGTGGTTTCGCAACCGCGGCGTGCGGCGATCTCGAGCGTGCTCGCATCGCCCACGGGAAGGAAAAGATAGCCCTGCGCGCTGCGGGTCAGCTCCTGCGCCAGCTGCAGCGTGCGGTCGAGGATTTCGGTTTCCGTCAGGCCTTGCGCACGCTGCGCGAGTTCGAGCAGGCGACTCACGCGCAGGTGGTCGCGCTCGTTGCGTTCCGCGGCACGCTTCGGACCCGAGACGTCCCGCGCGGTCAGTACGCGGAAGCCCGTGTTCTCGTCGATCGAGGCGAGCGAGACTTCGACTTCGATCGACTGCCCGTCCGGGCGTCGCCAACGCAGGTCCTGGCGCAGCGCGCCGGTCACCGTACGCGTGACGCTGCGCACGGTCGCATCGGCCTCGCCGCCGACCTCGAGCGCCTGCATCGTGAGCGTGCCGAGACGTTCCCGATCGGTGTTGAGCAATGCGAGCAGCGCGCGGTTGCCGTAGCGCAGCCGGCCCTCGCCATCCACGACGCCGCACGGCTCGGGTGCCGCTTCCAGCGCATCGGCCTGCGCCGCGAGTTCCTGTTCGCGCGCGTGCGCCGCGAGTTCCGCGGTGATTTCGCGCGCCGTGAGCAGCCAGCTCGCGCGGCCGGCATAGCTCGTGGCGGCGCGCCGCAGTTCGAGACGGGCTTCGCTGCCATCCGGACGCTGCCAGTGCAGTATCGACTCGTGCTGCGAGTCGTCATTGAACTCGATGCCCGGCAGCAGCTCGCTCAGCGGCTTGCCACGCAAGGCCGCGGGTTCGTGCCCGACCAGCGCCGCCGCCGAGTCGGTGGCCGCGTGCACGAGCTTCGAATCGATATCGACGATCCACGTCGGCGTGGGTTGTGCGGCGAAAGCGCGCTCGGCGTCGTTGGCCGCCGACTGCAGGCGCGACCGTGCCGTCTGCAGTTCGTTGAGCCGCGCCTCGAGCACCGAGACCTTGCCGTTCTCGACGCGGGATTCTTCGGCGGCGCCGCGCGCCTGCGACTCGGCCTCGGCGGCCTGGCGCTGGGAAGTCTCCAGGTCGCGAATCCGCAGCTGCAGTTCGCGGATGCGCAAGGATTCGGCAGCGGCGAATTCGGCGCGGGCGCGTGCCTCGTATTCGGCGCGCTCGCGTGCGACACGTTCCGCAACCGTCAACTGCTTGTTGGTCGCTTCGACGTCACGGATCTGTTTCTCGAGCTCGGCGAGCCGGCGGCGGTCCTGCTCCCGGCGGTCGAGGAGTTCGGGTACCAGCGCCGGCATGCGCATCGTGGCGGCAGCCGCCGGCGCCTCATCGAGCAGCGCGGCCAGCTCTTCGAGCGTCGAGCCGCGCGGAAAGAACCGCTGCGCCCCGACTTCGGCGGCAAAGGCTTCGTACTTCGGGCCTTCGACACGGAACGAATGCAGCAGCACCGGCAGGTGCATGAAAGAGGGGTCTTCGCGGAGCCGGCGGCACAACGCAAAGCCGTCGAGCCGCGGCAACATCACGTCGCTCACGATCGCATCGGGATTCTGGCTGCGGACGACTTCGAGCGCCTCGACGCCGGATTTCGCCTTCAGTACGCGGTGCCCACGCGCTTGCAACACGCTCTCGACGGCGGCGAGATCCTGGTCGCGTTCGTAGGCCAGCAGGACGGTCTTCATCGACGGGCTTCAGCTCCATCACGCGGTGGTCGCGCATCCGGGCGACGGCCCGGCGCCGGTGGCACCTTCGCTGCGGGAAGTATGCTCCCCCGTCCGCGCGGTGCACCAATGCGCGGCGTCAACCAATCGACCTGCGTCACAAAACGCCGGGGGGAAGGGCCCGGCTGTACAATCGGACCAGACCCGATTCGAGGAGACGACGATGATCCGGCGCATGGCGTTTGTTGGCGTGGCAACCCTGACCCTGCTCGCAGGCTGTGCCGTGCATTGGGACGTCGACAGCTTCGAGGCTCCCGAAGGCAACGTGGCTGCCCTCAGGACGTTTTACTGGAAGGGTGGCGAATTCAGCACCCCGGGCACGCCCAACCCCGTCCTGGTCGAATCGGGCACGGCGGCTGTACGCACCGCGGTGACGACCGAGCTGACCCGCAAGGGCTACGCCGAAGTCAGCACTGCGGCGGGTGCGGACATGCTCGTCAGTTTCCAGGTAGCCGGCTCGCAGCGGTTCGTGGTGTCGGACGAAAGGCGCATCGGTGCGCCATCCGCCACCACCGTATTGAGCCCAAGCGCGATCCAGCCGCCACCGGCGTCGGCGGTGCCGCGCGAAATGCGCGTACGCGACGGTTCAGTGCTGGTATTCATCGAAGACGGCGCCTCGGGCCGGCTGCTCTGGCGCGGCTCGGTCACGGCCGAAACCCGCAGCGGTTCGACGGAACAGCTGGTGCGCATGATCTCGCAGATGGCGCACGAAATTGCGGTTGCCGTGCCGCCCCACGCCGGCACGCGGCACTAGGCCCCGAGTCAGCGCCGCACGACGAGCAGCGCCCCGGCCAGCAGCAGCGCAGCGCCCAGCAGCCGCGTCGGCGTGACTGCGATCTGCGGGTAGCCCAGGATGCCGAACTGGTCGACGACCAGTGCGACGGTCAATTGTCCCGCGATCACCAGCGCCACCATGGTCATGCCGCCGAGGCGTGGACCGAGCATGGTGACCGACGCAACATAGATCGCGCCGAGCAGGCCACCCATCCAGGCCCATGCCGGCAGCTGCCCCAGGTTGGCGGTCGAAGCGCGCGAGCCCATGACGGTGGCAAACCCGATGAGCGCGAGCAGGCCAACAACAAAGCTGACCGCCGACGCCCAGAGCGGCGAACCGAGTGCGCGGGCCAGCGTCGCGTTCATGCCGACCTGCACGGTCAGGGCCCCACCGACCAGCAGGGCCAGCAGGTGCGGCCAGTAATTCGCAATCATCGTTCGCGACTCCTCACGCCTGGAGCGCAGCGTCACGGCGCGGCCAGCCCTGCCACACGAGCGCGCCGATGCCGAGCAGCAGCGCCGCGAATCTCATCCAGCCACCAATGACCGGCACCAGGCCCACGAGCCACAACCCGAGCACGGCGAGCAGCAGGGCAAACAGCTTCCAGCGCGTCGACGGGACGGTGTCGCTGCGCATGAAGCCAAGCAGTTTCTGCCCGACGAACATCGCGGCGGTGACCCAGCCGAGGAACAGCAGCAACAGGTAGAGCATGAGCACGATCAACGCGAGCGGGATGCCGATGATCGTGACCAGCAGCAGCACGACCAGCACCGGCAGGGAAACCAGGATCACGAAACCGAGCCCGAGGCTGCGCAGGGGCTCCTTGCCGATCCACTGCGCAGCGCGGTTCGAATACGCCGGGAAGGCGAACATGAACAGCGTGCCGGCAACGAACACGCCGAGCATCCACAGGAACGAGCCGACCCCATGGGCGACAGTGCGAACGTCCTGCGCGGTTTCGTGCTCGTCGACGTAGTGACCGACGTCCGACTGGTGGAACTCGATGCCACCCGCGATCTGTGCGCCCGCGGGAAGCGTGGGCTCACGCGCGCTGTGCACGACGAGCTTGCCGTCGATCCGGGTATTGGGGCCGATGTCGACTTCTTCGGCGTGGACCTCGGCATCGCCCTGCACGACGCCGTCGATGCGAACGCTGGCGCCAGAGGCGTGCAGGTATTCCTGCGCGTTGCCTTCGAAACGGATGCGTCCGCCGGTCAGCGACACCCCACCCGCGACTGTCGTGGCAGGGCCAAGGGCCACGTCACCGCCGGCAACGCGCGCATTGCCCGCGACGATTGCGTCGACCTGCACTTCGCCGCCCGCGGCATAGAGATCGTCGCCGACGCTGCCGCCGATCGAGACTTCGCCTCCCACCGCGACGAGGTCACCTTTCACCTGGCCCGCCGTGGCGACTTGCCCGCCCGCGAGCATCGCGTCGCCCGCGACCGGGTCGGTGAGATTGAGCGAGCCGCCGGCGCCGACGTAGTCCGAGCCGAACTGCTTCGAAACGGAGTCCTCGCCATGTTGCTCGAAGCTGCAGCCTGCAATGACCAGCACCAGGCCTGAGGCGCCCAGGGTCCGTACGACCGGATTCATATCGATTCTCCTCGACTCCCGTCGCCCTGCCGGACAGGGACGCGCGAGATTTTGCAGGCCATCGTCGATCAGTCTAGGGCAAGCCCACGGGCGCGGATATGTGCGGCGACTCCGCTCGTCCCACGTTACCCACGCTTCATCGCGCACGCGGACAGCGCACAAAGAAAAAGCCGCGACTCGCAGTGCGAATCGCGGCTCTTCCGACGCGTCGTCTTCCATGACGGCCCGCAATCGTCCCCCGGTCGGGCCTTCCATTTCGTCTGTCGCCCGGTCTCCCCCAGCTTGCGACTGTCGGCTTTTGTACGCGCATTGACGGGGGTCGTCACCTTGCAGCGCAAAAACTACTGCATACGATTAGCATGCTGGATTTCCATGTCTCTTTTCGGCAACAGAGACTTCAGGACTTGAGCGCGGACCCCTCGGTCATGTACCCGCCGAAGCGCGGGACGCCGCGCAGGTAGTAGTGCTCCGCATCGAGCAGTTGCAGGCCGGACTGGCGCACCAGCGCGACCGTGTCGCGGCTCAGGTGACAACCACCGGCGATCCGCTGTTGCAGCGGATCGAGTCGTCGCTGCCAGCGGGCCACCCCCGCATCCGGCGCGAGGCCGTGCTCGAGGAAGAGCAAGCGACCGCCCGGCTTGAGGACGCGACGGATCTCGCCGAGGGCGTGAGCGACGTCTGGGATCGAGCACAGCGTCAGCGTGCAGACGACGGTGTCGAAGCGATCGCCCTCGAAGGGCAGGTGCTCGGCATTGAGGTGATGAAAGTCGACGTCGATGCCGGCTGCCGCGATGCGTGGCTGCGAGAAGCGGTCGAGGTCGGCGTCCGGGTCGATGGCTTCGATACGGCGCACGTCCGACGGATAGTGCGGCAGGTTACGACCGGTACCGAAGCCGATCTCGAGGATGCGTCCCGTGGCACGAGCCAGCGTGCGCTGCCTGGGCCTGGCCAGGACCCGGCTGCCCATGGCGAGGTCGAGGAGGTACGGGAAAACACAATGATGGTAGAGGCTCAAGGTCCATTTCCGGGCAGCACAGGGTCGTTGATTTGTAAGCGGTCCCGGATCAAACCGCAATCCATGCTTCGGTTTTGCTCGCGTACAATTCGTTTTTATTTAACAAAGCCCTGCCCGCACGGCGGCCAGGGTGCAGGTGCGGTGTACCTCCCGGTCAGGTAGATTGCGCGCCCTCACCGCCCCGACCGGGCCAGAGCAATCGAGCAGTTCATGGGACGCATTTTCGAAGTCAGAAAGCACACGATGTTCGCGCGCTGGAACCGCATGGCGAAGCAGTTCAGCCGCATCGGCAAGGACATCACCATCGCCGTCAAGAAAGGCGGCTCCGACCCGAACGCGAATCCTGCGCTGCGCCGTGCGATCCAGAACTCGCGCGCCGTGAACATGCCGAAGGACAAGGTCGAGTCGGCGATCAAGCGCGCTTCCGGGCGCGACGCCGCGAACTTCGAAGAGGTCATCTACGAGGGTTACGCGCCGCATGGAGTCGCCGTGCTGGTCGAGTGCGCGACCGACAACCCGACGCGCACCGTCGCTGCGATCCGCAACGCGTTCAACAAGAACGGCGGCAACTTCGCCACGTCGGGCAGCGTCGCCTTCCAGTTCCGCCGCATGGGCGTGTTCCGGCTCGATCCCGCGGGCATCGACCAGGACGACCTCGAGCTCCACCTGATCGACCATGGCCTCGAGGAGTTCGGCGAGAGCACCGGCGAAAAGGGCGAGCCGCAGCTCGTCGCCCGCTGCCTGTTCGAGGACTTCGGCACGCTGCAGAAGGCGCTCGAAGAGCGAGGCATCAACCCGATCTCGGCCGAGCACGAATACATCTGCACCACGCCGACCGAACTCGGTGAACCCGAAGCCACCGAGGCGCTCGAGCTGATCGACAAGCTCGAGCAGGACGAGGACGTGCAGAAGGTCTACCACACGCTGGCGTAGTCAACGTGTGAGGGCGCTGCTCAGTTCAGGCGGCGATGCGCGTCACCCGCAGCGACTTACGGCGCTTCTCCACCTGCCATAGATCGTATTGCAGTTGCTGGTTGAGCCAGCTCTCGGCGGACGAGTCGAATGCAATTGAGAGGCGCACAGCCATTTCGGGACTGATGCCGGCCCGACAGTTCAGTACGGTCGACAAGGTCTTCCTGCTGACCCCGAGCGCCTTGGCTGCGTCGGTGACCGACAGGCCAAGCGGCTCCAGGCAGAGTTCGCGAAGAACTTCGCCGGGGTGAGGTGGGTTGTGCATCTTTCCCGCCATGTCAGTGGTAGTCCTCGTAGTCAACAAGCACGGCGTCCTTGCAGACGAAACCGAACGTGACCCGCCAGTTGGCGTTGATGGTCACGGACCATCGTCCCCTCAGCTTCCCTTTAAGCTCGTGCAGGCGAAGCCCGGGAAGCGCCATGTCCTGAGGGCCAGTGGCAGCCGCAAGACGGCCAAGTACCAGTCGCAGCCGGGTCGCATGCTCCGGCCGGATGCCCGACTTCTCTCCCGTGAGGAAGAAGCGTTCGAGACCCCGATGCCGAAAGCTGACGATCACTGCGAAGTGTAACGTTATAGGTTACGCCGTCAAGGGGAACGGCGTTGGTCCTGGCCAAGGTATCGAGTCGTGCAGAATATGTAACGACTCGACTGCGTCTTCGACAGTCAGCGCGCGTGCAAACGCTGCAAGCACAGCCTGGTCTTCAGTCACCAATGGAACGCCGAGGACTTCGGCCAGCACGACGAACTCGGCATCGTATGCCGACAGACGCCTTGCCTCCGCCACCGTAAACACGCGATCACTTGGCACGTAGTGTTCACGTCCCGCCAGCGCGGCCTCAGCCGCCGCCATGATCTGGCGCACCTGGGATTCGTCCAGGCTCTCATCGCGGCGATACCCGGTAAGAATGTTGCGCAGCTCCGATCGCCAGAGGACCGGCGCATGCCAGTCAGGATCGATCTTCCGCAGCCGATGGGCCAGCGCAGTCCGGTCGCCGTTGATCCAGCAGTAAGCGATCACGCTGCTGTCGACGACGATCAAGGACGTCCCGAACCGCGATAGCGCTTCACCCGGGTGTGGTCGACATGCGGCAGGGCCGCCACGAACTGCTCGAGCTGCGCCTGCTCCGAGGCAACGTCGACCGCTGGCGCCTCCAACTGGGCTTCGAGCAGCGCCAGGATCTCCCGGTTCAGGCTCCGCCGGTTGGATTCGGCACGCGCCTTGAGCCGCAGGTGCAGCTCGGCCGGTATGTTCTTCAGCGTCAGGTTGAGCATGAGCGTGATGGTACCGTTACGGTACCGTTATGGTACCGCTGATCGAAGCAATCATCAAGCGCACGAAGATTTTCTGCGGCCCACTGGCGTGGATCGCGCTGAATTTGCGGCTATTGCGACCAAATTGTCCCGCGCGACGAATGGGAAGGGGTCCAGGCCGTCTAAACTTCACGCCCCATGCAAGCCACCGCCCGCGAACTCTTCTCCTATCGCAAGTACTGGGCGCAGCGCTTCGGTGCTGCCCCGTTCCTGCCGATGTCGAAGGCGGAGATGGACGCGCTCGGCTGGGATTCGTGCGACGTCATCCTGGTCACGGGCGATGCCTACGTCGACCACCCGAGCTTCGGCATGGCCATCGTGGGCCGCCTGCTGGAAGCGCAGGGATTCCGCGTCGGCATCATCGCGCAGCCCGACTGGCACTCGACGCGCGACTTCATGCAGCTCGGCAAGCCGAACCTGTTCTTCGGCATCACCGGCGGCAACATGGATTCGATGGTGAACCGCTACACCGCGGATCGCCGCATCCGCACGGACGACGCCTACACCCCGCACGGCGCGGGCGGCGCGCGACCCGACCGCTGCGTGATTGTTTACTCGCAGCGCTGCCGTGAAGCCGCGAAGGACGTGCCGATCGTGATCGGCGGCATCGAGGCCTCGCTGCGCCGCATCGCGCACTTCGACTACTGGTCGGAGAAGGTGCGCCGTTCCGTGCTGCTCGACGCGAAGGCCGACCTGCTCGTGTTCGGCAATGCCGAGCGGCAGATCTGCGAGATCGCGCACCGGCTTGCCGCCGGCAGGAAGATCGAAGAGATCGACGACCTGCGCGGCACGGCGTTCGTGCGCAAGGCGCTGCCGGAAGGCTGGGCGGAAATCGATTCGACGACGATCGACACGCCGGGACCGCTCGCGCCGCCGGTCGATCCGTATGCGATGGAGCCGGTCGCAGCGAGCGGCAGGCAGCCGCGAGCGTCGGCGGATGCGACAGGGGCGAAGCCTCCGACGGCCACCGGTGACGTTATGCGCGCTCCGGCCGACAAGACGTTGGCACGGACTTCCGGATCTGCCCGGGAGGCCGTCCGCGCCATGGACGGCGCGGCCGGAGCCCCCATGGATGGGTTTACGGCGTCCTCCCGGGCAGATC
>Ga0315287_10002870_pt1 | contig 16484 bp, 15 predicted proteins | sample YL17G11_0_MG_FD_205037 | JGI IMG/M metagenome (GOLD analysis project Ga0315287, IMG submission 205037) | Sediment microbial communities from Yellowstone Lake, YNP, Wyoming, USA - YL17G11_0 | ecosystem: Environmental > Aquatic > Freshwater > Lake > Sediment | place: USA: Wyoming | collected... | reverse complement strand
CTACACGTTGGCGAGCGACAACGACGGGGTTGGTGAATGGACGGTGGGGACGTTGGGGATGGCTGGGCTCGTGAACTACTTGGGTCCCGTGGAACAGGCGACGGCGCTCCGCACGTCTTCCTGTTCGACCGGCTTCGTCAAGTACTACAACCCCGATCTCGACTTGGTCCTCTTCAACGACAACCACGACGGACCGCTCTTCTATCTTTTCGATCCTGCAGGCTGGTCGGACGCCTTCGAGGGCAAGGAGACGGGCGAGGTCTACGTCAGCCTCGACGAGTTCTTGCAGCTCTGGATCGAGAACTTCGGGACCGACGAGGCGCCGGACGGGAGCATATGAGGGCCCAAGCTCCACGCCTCGCCAAGCGAGCCCTCCTACTTGAGTTCGTCTTCGGCCGGTGGCTCGGGCACGAGTCGTTCGAGCACGTCGATGAGATCGCCGATCTCCCTCGTCGCAACGTTCCAAACCAAATCATGGTCGAGGTCGGCGTAGCCGTGGGCCAGGACGTTCCGCTGCCCGACGATCTTCTTCCACGGGATATCCGGGTGCGCCTCGCGGAAATCCTCCGTGAGCCGGCTCGCCGCCTCGCCGATGATCTCGATGTGGCGCTCGATGGCGCCGCGGAGCATGCGGTCGTCTCGATAGTCGTGAATCGTACGCCCTGAAACGAACTCTCGCACGGCCCGCGCAGCGTCCAGCATGTCCCAAAGAAGCGCGGTGTCTGCCCGCTCACGCCGCATAAACGATCTCCCGCGTCTCGAGGATTTCGCGACGGCGGAACGGGTTGCGCAGACCGCTCTCGGCGACGAGATCGACCTTGCGACCGAACGTGGCCTCGAGCTCCTCTGCGATCTCCATCCAATCGAACAGGCTCCAACCGGCGTTCTTCTCGAACCGGACGAGAAGATCGATGTCGCTGCCCTCGTTGAAATCGTCGCGTAGCGCCGATCCGAACACCGACATCTCCTCGATGCGCCACTTTCTGCAGATCGCCGCGATCTTTGCGACCGGGATCTCGATTCTGGTACTCGTCATCGGCGGCCCCCTGTTCTTCCGCATCTTATCAAGGGCTCCCTGCCTACGCATCTCCTAAACCGAAGCCTCACAGCATGCTCACCGGGTCGACGTCGATGCGGATGCGGACGCCGGGGGGCGGAGACTCGATGAGGTCGTACGCCGACAGGATCACGCGGCGCATCTCGTCGCGCCGCACCCCGCGCAGGAGGACGCGCCAGCGGTGCCTTCCCTGCACCATGGCGATCGGCGCCGGCGCCGGCCCGAGGATCTCCACCGCCGCGCCGCGGCGCCCGTCCTTGATCGCTCTGGCCAGCGCGAGCGCCGCCGACTCGACGCGCCCGGCGTCCGGCCCGCTCAGGCGCAGCGCCGCGAGGCGTCCGAACGGGGGGTACCCGAGCTCGGCGCGGCTCCTCGTCTCGAGCGCGGCGAACCCCTCGAAGTCGTGCGTTCGCGCCGCGATGACGGCGGGGTGGTCCGGGCTGTACGTCTGGATGATCGCGCGGCCGCCGAGCTCCGATCTCCCGGCGCGGCCCGCGACCTGGGTGAGCAGCTGGAACGAGTGCTCCGCGGCGCGGAAGTCGGGCATGTGCAGCCCGACGTCGGCGAGCAGCACGCCGACGAGCGTCACGCGCGGGAAGTCGTGGCCCTTGGTCACCATCTGCGTGCCGACGAGCACGTCGATCTCACCCGTGCGCAGCCGCTCGAGCACCTCCTCGGCGCCCCGGCCGGACGCCACGTCCCGATCGAGGCGGGCCACCCGCGCGTCCGGGAAGAGCTCGCGGAGGATCTCCTCGGCCTTCTCGGTGCCGACGCCGACCGGCTTCAGCTCGGGAGCGCCGCACGCCGGGCACTTCTCGGGCAGCCGCAGCCGGGCGCCGCAGTAGTGGCAGACGAGCCCGGCCGGCCGCTTGTGCAATGTCAGCGACACGGCGCAGTCGTCACAGCGCCGCACCTCGCCGCACGCCGTGCACGTCAGGCTCGGCGCGAACCCGCGGCGGTTCAGGAACAGGATCGCCTGCTCGCCGCGCGAGAGCGTCTCGTGGAGCGCCGCGTGAAGGGGCCCGCTCACGACGCGCTGCCCGCCGGGCCCCGCGCGGTGGAACCTGAGATCCACGACGTCGACCCGCGGCAGCGGCAGCGACGTGGCGCGGTGCGAGAGGACGAGCCGCTCGAGCTTGCCCTTGGCGGCGTTGTCGTACGTCTCGAGGGACGGCGTGGCCGACCCGAGCACGGCCACCGCACCGGTGCGCGAGGCCCGAAGCAGCGCGAGGTCCCGGGCGTTGTACGGGAAGCCGCGCTCCTGCTTGAACGAGGTGTCGTGCTCCTCGTCGACGACGATCACCGCGAGGTCGTGGACCGGCGCGAACACGGCGGACCGGACGCCGATGGCGACCCGGACCGCGCCGGATCGCAGGAGGCGCCACTGGTCGAACCGCTCGCGGTCGGTCAGCCCGGAGTGCCACACGGCGAGCCCCTCTCCGAACCGCGCGCGGTAGCGGCGGACGAGCTGGGGGGTGAGCGTGATCTCCGGCACGAGCACGAGCGCGCCGAGCCCTTGGTAGAGGGCCCGCTCGATCACGCGGAGGTACACCTCGGTCTTGCCCGAGCCAGTGACGCCCTGCAGGAGGAAGCCGCCGTACCGCCGCAGATCGAGGCGGGCCGAGATCGACGCCACCGCCGCGTCCTGATCCCGGGTGAGCTCGGGCGGCGTATCCCGCTCGACGGGCGGCCCCGAGAACGGATCCGGCGGCCGCTCGCGCTCGGACATGATCACGAGGCCGTCCGCGGCCAGGCGCCTCAGGTGGGCGGCGAGGCCTCCCGCGATCCCCCGCAGATCGGAGGCGGACACCGTGCCGCGACCCACGATCCGCTCGAGCACGGCCGCCCTCTTGGGCGCATGCCTCGCGAGCTCGGCGAGCTGCTCGCCGGCCCCGGGGCACGCGGCGAACGCGAGCTCCGTGGCGCCCTTGACCCGCGGTCCCTTGAGCTCGCCCTGCGCCTCGGCCGGATCGATGCCCGGCGGCAGCGCGCTGCGCAGCACCTCGCCGAGCGGGTGCAGGTAGTAGTCAGCGGCGGCCACGAGGAGGCCGACGAGCTCCTCCGGGAGAGCCGGGGTCTCGTCGAGCAGCGCGATCGCCGCGCGCACGTCGATGCCGTCCGCGGCTCCGGGCTCTGCCGCGTCGAGCAGGTACCCGGTCAGGCGGCGCCGGCCGAAGGGGACCAGCACGCGCGCGCCGCGGAGGGGGATCCCGAGCGGCTCCGGGATCTCGTAGACGAAGAGCCTGCGCAGCGGAACCGGGACCGCGACGCGCCACAGGCTCATGCGGGGCCCCGGCGCCGGCGCTCGGCGCGCTGTTCGGATCGCACGCGCCGCGCCGCCTCGTTCGCACCGTCCTCGCGGCTGGCCTCGCTTCGGGTCAAGGACAGCGCCTCGACGAGGCGGACGTGCTGTAGGGCGAGATCCGCGAGGCCGGCGAGGAGGAGCGCGACCCCGGCGGCGAAGATCCCGGCCGAGACGCGGGACAGGGTCGTGCGCGCGGCGACGAGGCCCCAGGCCATGGCGAGCGCGGCCACGGCCGCGGCCGCTGCGAACAGCACCGCGCGTTCCGGCGACCGCGGCGGCATCGAAGGGAGCGGGGCGGACGTCGATCCGCGGCCGTGACGGCGCGCCCAGAGCGCCGGCGCGACCGCGGCGATCAGGGCGACGGCGGCGGGCGCGAGGACGATCGGGGCGGCGATGATCGCGCCGCGCCGGAGCGCCTCGGCGAGCGCGGCGATCGGATCCGGCCGCTCGAGGACGGCCCTCTCGAGACCGTCCCGGACGAGGTCGGCGAGGGCGGAGCCGAGCGCCTCGCCACCGAGACCGAGCGTTGCAGCGAACGCGGCGAGCGCCGCGCCGAGCGCCAAGAGCGGCGATCTCGGGAACATCCCGGCGCGGGCCGCGGCCGCGAGCCTCGCGGTCGACGGCGGCAGGTGGCGTCCGCTCCCGTCGTTGTGCATGGGCGGCAGTTTAGCGCCCCGCCCGGGGAGGCGTGAGGAAAATGCGCCTCCGGCCCTCACCCCACCCTCTCCTGGACCCAAACAGACAAACTCAGTTTTGAAATGGAAACTCAGGCGGGGCGGATGGTATCGATCAGGACTCCTTGATCGCGCCGGAAGGGCAGGTGTCGATGCAGGCGCCGCACTCCGTGCACTCGCCCTCATCGATGCAGGCCACTTCGTCCTTCATGGAGATCGCCTCGGCCGGGCACCCCTCCACGCACTCCTCGCAACCCGTGCACTCTTCTTTCGTGATCTTCGGGATAGCCATCTCATCCTCCGCCTTGTGTTGCAGCGCGCCGTGTCGCGGGCGCGCCCGCCCTGATGTTTTCCCGTGCCTACCATGTCACCTATGGACAGGCAATCGTTTGTTTGAGCACATTCTGCCGGTGACGGGACCAGAGAAAACGTGGCTGCCCGAGTGCGCCGTGCTCGAAGGGGAGATCGGCACGATCCGGTGCACTGCGCCGAGGGTTTTCGCGCTCGGCTACCCGGCGCCGTACGCCGTGGCCGCGTCGTCCCTGGGCTTCCAGTCGGTTTACGCGTTCATGAACGGCGCCGCCGAGCTCGCATGCGAGCGGTTCTTCGATCCCGGGACGAAGCGGGCCAGGCGGTCGCTGCGCACGGCGGAGAGCGCCTTCCCCGTGCGCGGTGCGGCCGCGATCGGGTTCTCCACCGCCTGCGAGACCGAGCTCGCGGGGATTGCGGCGCTCCTCGAGGCCGCCGACCTCGAGCCGCTCGCCGCCCAGCGGGGCGAGGGTGATCCGGCGGTAATCGCGGGCGGGCCGCTGACCCTGATCGACCCGCGGCTGCTCGGCGCGCTCGCGGACGCCGTGGTCGTCGGCGAGGCCGAGGAGGCGCTTCCGGCGCTCCGATCGGCGATCGCTTGCGCCCGGGGCAAGGGAGATCTGCTCGACCGCCTCGCGGCGGGGATCCGCGGCGTGTGGGTGCCGTCCCGCTTTGCAGCGCCGCCCGCGCCCGCGATCGCGGCGCCCGAGCGCCTGCCCGCGATCGCGACCGGGTGGTCGTCGGGCGCCGAGCTCAAGAATCTGTTTCTCGTCGAAGCGGCCCGCGGCTGCGACCGGGGATGCGCCTTCTGCGTCCTCGCCGGGCGGGCCGGCGCGGTGCGCTCGTTCAGGCCGGTGCCCACCGCGCGGGTCCTCGCGTCAATCCCGGCCGCCGCGCCCGGAGTGGGTCTCGTCGGCGCGGCCGTGACCGATCACCCGGAGATCGAGGAGCTCGTCGCGCGGATCGTCGCATCGGGCAAGCGCGTATCGCTGTCCAGCGTGCGGGCCGATCGGCTGACGCCTGCCTTGGCCGCGCACCTCGCCGCCGGGGGGTTGCGGTCCCTGACGCTCGCCGCGGACGGCGCGTCCGAGAGGATCCGGACGGCGATCCGCAAGGGGCTGACCGCGGACGACCTCCGGCGCGCCGCGGCGATCGCGTCCGAGGCCGGGGTCCGCCAGCTCAAGGTGTACGCGATGGTCGGCCTCCCGGACGAGGAGGACGATGACGTTGCGGAGCTCGCCGCGCTGCTCGGCGAGCTCGCACAGCGCCTCGAGGTCGTCGCGGCGGTCCAGGCGTTCGTGCCCAAGCCGGGAACGAAGCTCGCCCTTGCTACGATGGCGCCCTTGCCCGATCTGCGGCGGAGGCTCGAGCTGCTCAGGCGGCTGTCGTCGGGCAAGTACCGCGTCAGCCCGACCTCGCCGCGCTGGTCTTGGGTCGACTGGAAGGTCGCGCACGCGGCGGAGCGCGCCGGGCGCATCGCGGTGGAGGCGCACCGCGCCGGGGGCGGCTTCTCGGCGTGGAAGGCCGCCATCGAAGCGCAACACGCGCCCTGAGTTGTGCCACCGACCTTTCCGTTTGGCACAAATGTCGTGCTCTCGGCGCGCCGTCCCGCGCGGCGAATCGCGTTCGACACGCGGGCAACAGCGCGCAATCGCAACCGAATTCAGAAGGGTTCCCCTCGCCGCCCGGCGCGCGCTCCGGCGCTGGCACGCTCCGTGCTTTCCGGTTGGGGAAACGCGAAAGGGAGGAAGCGCCATGAATAGGAAGATGATGATTTTGAAATGGGTGTCGATCGGAGCGGCTCTGTGGCTCGCGGCGACCGCGGCGGCGTGCTCGGATTCCGGAGGGGACGAAGCGTCCACGCCCGACCTGGACGGGGACGCGGATGCGGACTCCGACGGGGATTCCGATTCTGACACGGACATCGACACCGACACCGACACCGACATGGACGCCGACACCGACACCGACACCGACACGGATGCGGACACCGACATGGACGTCGATACGGACGCCGACACGGATACGGACACCGACGCCGACACGGACACGGACACCGACGCCGACACGGACACGGACACCGATACCGACACGGATACGGACACCGATACCGACACCGACACCGAAGAGGTGTGCGACACCGAGAACCCGGTGGTGCTCTACCTGTCAGCCGACGACTCCAACTCGATGTCCGCCCCGGTGATCGCGCGGAACGCCATCGAGCACGGCAACCACGTGGACGGGCGGATCCGCACGTACGAGTTCCTGAACTACTACGATTTCGATTATGAGGCGGCCGACCCGGGCACCGTGCGCGTGACCGCCGAGATGCGGGTGAACGAGACGCCGTTCGACGGATTCGAGGCGGCGTACAACCTGCAGATCGGCGTGCGCTCGCAGGACCTCGCGCATGCGGGCCGGCGGCCAGTGAACCTGACGTTGTCGCTCGACACGTCGGGCTCGATGGAGGGCACCTCGATCGAGCTGGTGCGCGAGTGCTGCCTGCAGATCGCCGCCTCGCTGCGCAACGGCGACGTCATCTCCGTGGTCAACTGGAACGACTCGCTGAGCATCGATCTCGACTCTCTGGAGGTGAGCGGCCCGAACGACACGGAGCTTGTCGACGTGTGCGACGGTCTCGAGGCGGGCGGCTCCACGAACCTCCACGCGGGGCTCGTCACGGCCTACGAGCTCGCCGAGGAGAACTTCGCCGAGGAGCGGATCAACCGCGTGATCCTCATGTCCGACGGCGGCGCCAACACCGGGATCACCGACATCGAGCTCATCGCCGAGGCCGCGGACGACTCCGAAGGGGAGGGGATCTACCTGATGGGCGTGGGGGTCGGCGATCCGACCTACTACAACGACGAGCTGATGGACGACGTCACGGACGCGGGCAAGGGAGCCTACATCTTCGTCGACAGCGCGGCGGAGGCCGAGAAGATGTTCAGCGACAGGTTCCTTGCGAACGTCGAGGTCGCGGCCCGCGACGTGCGCGTCGAGCTCGATCTGCCGCCCACGTTCGACATGGTCGAGTTCCACGGCGAGGAGTACTCGACCGACCCCGCGGAGGTCGAGCCGCAGCACCTCGCCCCTTGCGACGCGATGATCTACCACCAGATCATCGGCTCGTGCGACGCGGAGGCCTACGACAGCGACGCTCCCATCACCGTGAAGGCGGAGTACTACCAGCCGCTCACGCTGGCCCCGGCCACCGAGACGCTCGAGACGACCGTGGGTGAGCTCCTGAGCGGCGATCGCGCGCTCCTGCTCAAGGGCGACGCGGTCGTGGCGTACGCAGAGGCGCTCAAGGCGGTCCAGGGCGCCTCGAGCACCGAAGAGGAGCTCGCCATCATCGACGGCGCGATCGCGGCGGTCGAGAGCGCGGCCGACGTCCTCGCCGGCGATCCGGACCTCACCGAGATCGCGGGGCTCCTCGCCGAGTACCGCCAGCTGTTCGAGTAGAAATCCCGAAGCGACCCGCCGTCAGTGCCAGTACCCCCCGGGAGGAGGAGGCTTGCGGCTCGCCGCGTCGCCCTCGAGCACCTTCAGGCGGCGCTTCATGCGCCACAGCCGGATCCGGCTCACGATCCGCGCGGGCCGCCAGAGACCGGTGGTGAGCAGCGCGCCGATGGCGAGGCCGCCCAGGTGCGCGGCGTGGCTGGTCGCCGTGCCGCCGACGAGGAAGTCCAGGATCGCGTAGGCGATCGGGAACAGGGCGAAGTACCTCCCCTTGATCGGGAAGAGGCCGAACACCCACACGGTCCGGTTCGGGTCCGTGATCACCCACGCCGCGACGAGGCCGTAGATCGCGCCGGATGCGCCGACCGTCGCCGCGTCGGGGTAGAAGAGGGCGCCCGCCGCGAACACGACCAGTCCCGCGCCCACGCCGCAAAGGAGGTAGAACTTGACGAAGCCGCGCCCCCCCCAGCTCTGCTCCAGCGTGCCGCCGAACATCCACAGGAACAGCGAGTTGAAGAGGATGTGCGAGATCTCGTCGGGCGCGTGGAGCCACATGTACGTGAACGGCTGCCACAGCTCGAGCCCGGGCCAGACGCACGCCGGCGTGAGCGCCAGGTGCTCGAACGGCGCGGTCAGGTGCATCCACCGCACGGTCAGCACCAACGCGAGCCAGACGGCGACGTTGACGATCAGGATGGTCTTGACGGCGCGGGTGAATGGCCACGGCGAGACGGCGGTTCGTCTATCGCGGGGCATCGAGGCGCGTCACGGGCACTCCCGCTTCGCGAACTCCTTCTTCGCCTTCGCGAACGCGGGGTCGGACTTGGCCTTGCCGATCGCCTCGAAGTACTTTCCGAGGTTCGGGAAGTTGCCGCGCGCGAGGAGCCCCTGCTCGGTCGCCTTGAGCCCCTTGTCGCCGCGGCACTCCATGCGGGCCGCGGTGCGCGCCACGCGATCCACCGCGTACGTGCCGGTCTTCAGCTCGTTCGCGGACATCGCGAAGAATCCGTTCGCCGGATCGGCGGCCGCGGCGGACTCGAAGCTCGAGATCGCCTTGGCCACGTCGCCCCGGAAGAGCGCCGCGACGGCCAGGAGGCCGAACGCCTCGGCGCGCGCCCGGTTCTCGGTGCTCACCTCGAGCGCCTTGTTCGCGACCTTCTCCACGTCGTCGAACTTCTCGAGGCGCGTCTGGGCGAGCCCCTGCCGCGCGTAGGCGTAGCCGTAGGACGGCACCCTGTCCGACGCGGCGGTGAAGAGCTCGAGCGCGCCCTTCACGTTCCACTTGGCGAGCGCGGCGTCGCCGGCGACGAGCTCCTTCTCGGCGGCCTCGCGGCTCGCGCGACCCGACTCCGCGCCGCTCCGCATCGAAACGCTCGCGAGCACGACGGTCTTCAGCTTGCGGCCGTACCACTCCTCTTCGATGAACTCGATGGCGACGTCGTTGTCCGCGAGCCGCTGCACCTTGCGGTTCAGGTAGTCCGTCGCCTTCTCGGGCTTGACCCCGAGGAGGTCGCCGAAGTCTCCCGCGGAGGCGTCGAGCGAGACCGTCTCGCGGTACGAGAGCCGGATCTCGAACAGCTTGCCGCCGATGAACAGGAGCTCCATCGACGGGCCGCGGCGCTCCGCCTTGCCGGTCGGGAAGACCTCGAGCAGCTCGGCGCCGGGGATCAGATCGTAGCCGCTCGGCCCGACCTGCGGGAGCGCCTTGAGGGCGGCCGAAACCGCGGCGGCGCTCGCGCCGAACAGGCCGCACGCGCCGTCCGCGCCCACGGCCTTCGACGCGGTCTCGAGGTGCTCGCGCCACGGGAGCTGCGGGTACTCGGACCAGCCTCGGCACGTCTTGCCCGGCGCCGGGACCGGGCCGGTCGGCGCCTTGATGACCTTCACGGACTGGCCCGCCCCCGCGGCGGCCCCTGTCCCGGCAGGCTTCCCTGCGCCGGAGGCCGGGCCTGCGACGGGGCCCTGCGCGGTCGCCACGCCGGTCTGGGCGCCCTTGTCATCCGAAGACGGCAAGGCGATCAGAATCACGATCACGACGAGCAGCGCGAGGAGCACGACGCCGGCCGCGATCGCGTGCAGGTAGCGCACCTTGCCGACGATCTTGACGAGCACCGTCGGCCAGCGCTTGGCTTCGAGATCGTCCAGGGTGTCGTCGGACACCATGTGCTTGAACAGGATGAAGTCCGGCTCCTTGCGCGCGATATCTGCGTCGTCGGCGATCTCCAGGTCGTCATCGTGATCGTCGTGGACGATCTCCGCGCCCGCGGCCGCGACGTCCTCCTCCGGGAGCTGCGGGAGCGACGACGTGTCCGGCGCCAGCGTGATGAGCTCGGACTCGTCCACGCCGTCGTGCAACGGGATCCAGTCGTCCGAATCGTCGCCCTTGGTCGGGGCGCCGTAGGCCGGCGCGTTCGGCAACCGGGGCGCTGAGGGCGAGTGCTGCCCGATCGGCGGCGGCGGCCTCGTCGTCCTGGCCTCGATGGGTCCGGGGTCGCCCGGCTTGCCCAGGCCGACCGGTCGCTGCGGCGCCATCGCGGACATGAACATCGTGCGCTTCTGGGATCCCACGGCCGGCGGCGGCGTCGACGGCCGGTGCGGCGGCGGCGCGGGCGGTGGACCCGAGAGCCGGGCCATGGGCGGCGGCGCGGGCGGCGAGCTCGAGATCCGGGCCATGGGCGGCGGCGCGGGCGGCGGGCTCGAGACCCGAACCATGGGCGGCGGCGCGGGCGGCGGCGGGCTGGGCCGCTGCTCGGGCTCGGGCTGGCTCGAGAGCTTGAACCCGCAGTGCTTGCAACGCACCGCGAGCATCGGGATCTCACGCTGGCACGCCGGACACGTCTTCGTTCTGCTCATCGTCGACCGACCTCATACTGGACACGTTTACATTAGGAGCCGCGACGCAGGTTATCAGAGCGGGCGCCCACACTCAACACCGACGAGACATCGTGGTAGCGTTCCTGTCCAGGGAGGAAACCATGAGAACAGCGACATGGGCGGTCGCCGCGCTCGCCGTCGGGCTCTGCGTCTCGTGCGGCGGGCGTGTGCAGCCGCAGCCCACCGACCAGACTCAAGCGGCGCCCGTGCCGGCCCTGCCGAAGAACGTCATGTACGCGCGGTGCAACGTCCACACCGAGGACGGCGTCGCCTGGTGGGTGAACTACCTCAGGGGCCCGATCGTGAAGTTCAACACCGCGATCGAGGTGCTCGACGCGAAGCGCGACGAGGTCGAGTTCCGCCTCGTGGACGGTGGCGCCGAGCTCCACTTCGCGAACGACGAGGCGAAGTCCGGGCAGGCCACGTGGACCCTGTTCACGCGTCTGTTCGCGGCCGAGGACCAGGCGCCGCGGCTCGCGCGGCTGTCCGCCGACGATCGGAGGCGCGTCGCGGCCGCCGAGGTGACCCAGGGCATGACGAAGGCCGCGGTGGAGATGGCGCTGTGCCCGCCGCCGCCCCACGCCACGGCGTCCCTCGACGCGAGCTCCTGGATCTACTGGACCTCGAGCGTCAACCGGCAGAAGGTCGTGTTCACCGACGACGGCTACGTCTCTCGCGTGGAGCAGTAGGGAGCGCATCGGCGTCCTGGGTTTCGGCGCGGGAGGAGCGGGGGAGATAGAAAAACGCGCGCGGACCGCGACCGGATCAGTCGTAGCATTGCCAGGTACAGCAGACGTACCCCTCCTGGCACGGGAGGGTGCCTGTGCCGGGGCCCCAGCATTCGTCGACGGCGCTGCACGTGTCGCCGGGCAGGCAGTCGGTGTAGGCGGTGGATTCGCTGCACGCGTAGCCGTTGGGCGCGTCCACGCAACAGTGGCCCGCGCAGTCGAGCGGGTCGTCCGCGCCGTACGGCTGCGTTCCCGCCGGACAGGAGTCCCACGGGTTCACGGTGCACTCGCCAGCGGCCTCGGCGCAGGTCGAATCCGTGTCCGTGTCGGTGTCCGTGTCGGTATCCGTGTCGGTATCCGTGTCGGTATCCGTGTCGGTATCCGTATCGGTGTCGGTATCCGTATCCGTGTCGACATCCGTGTCGGTATCGGTGTCGGCGCCGCCGTCCGTGCCGCCGTCCGTGCCGCCGTCGCCGCCGGGGTTGTCATCACCGCACGCGGGAATCGCAAGCGCCAAGATGACGACGCATTTCCACAAATTGTTCATCATTTAAGTCCTCCCCTGGTTCGAGGTCCCGCCCTAGCGGCGCGACGCGTCACCCCCATTGTACTCGGGTCGCGTTCACTCTTCGAGAGACAGAAAGGCTCGGCACCCTACGGTCCTACCGAGCCCCGTCTTTGACGACGCGGTAGGTGCACAGGCCGGTCTCGTTCGCCGCGTCGTCCCACAGGTGCAGCGAGTTGCCCAGGCAGCGATCCCACTCGGCGCACCCGACGCACGGACCGCGCCGCATCCACGCGCGATCCCGGTAAGCCTCGAACCGCTCCTCCCAGACCGTCGCGAAGTCCTCGGTCCGCACGTTCCCCTGCACCAGGCTGCGCGAGATGTTCGGGCACGCGGCGATCGCGCCGTCGTGCAGCACCGACGCGATGCAGATGCCGGCCCGGCAGAAGTACGGCTCGGAGCGCACCGCCCGATCGAGCTCTGCCGGGAGGTACCCCTCGCAGCTGAAGTCGAGATCGAACCCCTCGGCGGCGAGGCCCGGGCGCCTCCACCGGATCCAGCCGAGGAGCGTCCGGAGCTGCTCCCCGGACAGGAGGAGCTCCGGGTTCCCGGCCGCGCGGCCCTTGGGGAAGATCGAGAAGATGCGCCACCGCGCCACGCCCCTCTGCCGCACGAGATCCAGCACCGCGTCGAGCTCGCCGAGGTTCCGCGGGTTGGCGCATGTCACGACGTCGAGGAGAGGGAACCTCTGCGCCACGGCGTGGCCGATCCCGTCGACCGCGCGATCGAACGACCCCGCGACCCCGCGCAGCCAATCGTGGGAGCCGCCGAGCCCGTCCAGGCTCACGGTGAGGCTCGTCACGCCGAGGTCGCGGAGCCTGCGGGCGTTGCGCGCGGACAGAGCGTAGCCGTTCGTCACGAGCCCGACGGGGAACCCGTGCCCCGAGAGGCGCCCGACGATGACCGGGAGATCCGGGTGGCAGAGCGGCTCGCCGCCCGTGACGACGCACATGATCCCGAGCCGCTTCGGGAAGCGCGCCGCCAGGGTGTCCGCGAACGCCGTCCACTCGTCCGTCGTGAGCGAGCCCGTGCCGTCCGGAGAGCTCCCGCAGTCGCTGCCGCAGTGCCGGCACGAGAGGTTGCAGCGCCGCGTGATCTCCAGGAACAGGTAGCGCAGCGGGTGGACCGCGGTCTCGAGCCGTCGGTACAGCGGGTGGGTGGCGCGCCGGAGCGCGCTCGCGAGGCGGGACTCAGGCACCCGCGGACCCCGCGGCGATCGCGTACAGCGCGGCCGGGCGGATCGACACCTCACAGGGCGCGCCCGGACGGACTTGCAGCAGCGCGGCTTCCGCCCTCGTGACCCGCGCCGCGAGCGCGAGCCCCCGGACGTCGACGTGAGCGAGGTGGCCGTCGCCGCTCGGCGTCAGAGCGACCACGGTCCCGTTCAGGAGGTTGGAGCCCGGGTCGAGCGCGACGCCCGCGGCGAGGAAGCGCACCTCCTCGGCGCGCAGGCACACCATCACGGGCCCGCCCGGCCCGGGCACCCCCTGCAGCGCCACGCCGTTCGGGAACCTGAGAGCGACGCCCTCGGCATCTGCCGCGAGCAGGTTCTCGACCCCCAGGAACCGCGCGACGTCGAGATCCGCGGGGCGCGAGAACACGTCGCCGGGCGCGCCGATCTGGCGCATCCGGCCGCTGAGCATCACCGCTACCCGGTCGCCGAGCGCGAGCGCCTCCCGCCTGTGGTGCGTCACGAACACCGCCGCCATGGTCGCCCCGCGGATCAGGGTGCCGAGCTCCCCCTCCATCGCCTCGCGGGTGGGCGCGTCCAGCGCGGCGAGCGGCTCGTCGAGCAGCAGCACCTCGGGCTCGAGCACCAGCGCCCTGGCCAGGTTAACGCGCTGCGCCTCTCCGCCGCTCAGGGTCCGCGCGCGCCTCCCCGCGAGCTCGGCGATCCCGAGACGCGCGCACCACGCCTCGACGCGCCGTCGCCGCTCGTCGGTCCTCACGCCCCGAAAGCGCAGCCCGAGCTCGACGTTCTCGCGCACCGCGCGATCGAGGAGCAGCGGCGTCTGGAACACGCACGCGAGCGACTTCCTCGCCGAGAACTCGTCGCTCCGCCCGACGGCGCGGCCGTGGAGGGCGATCGAGCCCGCCTCGGGCCGCTCGAGCAGGCCGAGCACCTGGATGAGCGTCGACTTGCCGGCGCCGTTCGGGCCGAGGACCGCGACGATCTCGCCGGGCCCGACCCCGAAGTGATCCACGTCGAGGATCCGGCGCCCCTTTTTGGCGACGACGACGCCCCGCGCCTCGAGGATCGGCGCGCTCATCGGCGCCCCCCTTGCTGCAGCCGCGTGAACCCGAGGTTCGCCGCGAACGCCAGGACGAGCAGCACGAGGCCGAGCGCGACGGCCGTCTCGTAGTCGCCCATGCGCGTCTGCTGGACGATGGAGGTTGTCAGCACGCGCGTCTCGCCGCGGATGTTGCCGCCCACCATCATCACCGCGCCGACCTCGGAGATCGCCCCGCCGAAGCCCGCCATGATCGCGGCGAGCGCGGAGAGCCGCGCCTCGCGCAGCAGGATCCAACCGAGCCGCACGCCGCGGGCGCCCAGGGAACGGAGCTGCAGCACGAGGTTCGGATCGAGCTGCTGCACGCCCGCGGCCGTGAGCCCCACGACGAGCGGGAACGCGATGATCCCCTGCGCCGCCACCATGGCCTTGATCGTGTACATCCACTCGAGGGAGCCGAGCGGACCGCCGCGGAAGAGGGCGAGCGCCACGACCAGCCCGACCACCACGGGCGGCAGGCCCATGCCGGTGTTCACGAGCGCCATGACGAGGCCGCGGCCCGGGAACGAGCGGCGCACGGCCAGCGCGACGCCGGCCGGCACGCCGAGGAGCACGGCGACGACGAGCGCGCTCCCGGACACGAGGAGGGTCCGCCCCGTGATCTCGATCACCTCGGCGTAGGTCCCGCTATCGAACATGCGCCTTGCGGTACTCCCGGACGGCGATGATCCCCTTGATGAGCCCGATGACGATGAGCACGGTCGGGAGGACCGGGCTGTCGAAGAGGCCGCCCCCCTTCCCGCTCCCGCGCATGGTGAGGAGGAAGCCGCCGGCGCCCAGGAAGGCGATCCCCTCGACCGCCTCGAGCAGCTTGGCCCACGGCGAGCGCACAGTGCTCCCGACGATCCCGACGGCGAGTGCGAGTCCGCCCAGTGAGAAGAACAGGATCCCGGCCCGCGCCAGCGCGGACGCCATCTCCGGCGTGAGCCTCGGATCGCTGAAGCTGTAGGTCCTGTAACCCAGCAGGAAGAGCGCGGCCGTGAAGACGAACGAGAACCACTTCACCCGCGAACGCTTCTTCTTTGCCGGCTCCTCGCCGCCCGTGTACGTCGTGTCGTCCATGGGACCTCCCGCGGAGGAGACTACGACATCTCGTGGAGAAACGCGCGGGTTTCGTGCTCCGCCCGACCTCCCATGCCTCCCATGATTCCCATGCCTCGCATTCGTTGTGCTATCGTCCGGCGGATGAATCCAACCTATCGGAGGAGGTCATGAAAACACGCCATGCCGTTCTCTTCGCGCTCGCCGCTCTCTTCGCGTCGTGCGAGGGCCGGCCACCGCCCACCACGTGCGGCGACGCCGAGGCGAAGGCGGGCGACAAGGGCCAGCCGACCGTCGCCGAGGCCGAAGAGTTCATAACGACCCTCGAGGACGAGCTCCTGAAGCTGTGGATCGCCCAGGAGCGTGCGTCGTGGGTGAAGGCGACGTACATCACGGACGACACGGACGCCATCGCCGCGGCCGCCGAGGAGGCGGTGATGGAGCTCGTGTCGCGCAAGGCGACCGAGGCGCAGCGGTTCACGCGCGTCGACGTCTCCCCGCTCGAGAAGCGCAAGCTCGAGCTCCTCAAGTCGAGCATCGACCTCCCGGCGCCGACGGATCCCGCGAAGCGCGCGTCGCTCGCCGAGGTCTCGGCGTCGCTCAAGACGCGGTACGGCAAGGCCAAGGCGTGCGAGGGGGAGAAGTGCAAGACCCTCGACGATCTCTCGAAGACGCTGTCGACGAGCGACGACTACGACGCGCTGCTCGCCGCGTGGAAGGGCTGGCACGACACGGCGAAGCCCGCGCGCGCGCAGTACGCGAAGCTCGTGGAGCTCGGCAACGAGGGGGCGCGGGAGCTCGGCTTCGCGAACCTCGGCGATCTGTGGAAGTCGCGGTACGACATGCCCCCCGACGCCTTCGAGAAGGAGCTCGCCCGTCTCTGGGAGCAGGTGAAGCCGCTGTACGACGCCCTCCACTGCTACGTGCGGGCGAAGCTCGCCGAGAAGTACGGCGCGGACAAGGTGCCGGCCGACGGCCCGATCCCCGCTCACCTGCTGGGCAACATGTGGAGCCAGGAGTGGACGACGCTGTACCCGCTCGTCGCACCCGAGAAGCAGGGCGCGATCGACGTGACGGCCGCGCTCGAGAAGCAGAAGTACGATCCGAAGCGCATGGTCGAGCAGGCCGAGAAGTTCTTCTCCTCGCTCGGCCTCGAGCCTCTGCCCAAGACGTTCTGG
>Ga0315287_10002869_pt1 | contig 16484 bp, 13 predicted proteins | sample YL17G11_0_MG_FD_205037 | JGI IMG/M metagenome (GOLD analysis project Ga0315287, IMG submission 205037) | Sediment microbial communities from Yellowstone Lake, YNP, Wyoming, USA - YL17G11_0 | ecosystem: Environmental > Aquatic > Freshwater > Lake > Sediment | place: USA: Wyoming | collected... | reverse complement strand
CGGGTTCAGAAACACCAGGGCGATCGCCATTATCGGCGAGAGCGCTATCAATACGATGCCGGATATTCGCCCCTCCGCGGTCAATGCCGAAACTTCCGCCTGGACTTGCACTCGCTCACGAACCGTTGCCGCTATGGAATCCAGCACTTCCGCGAGGCTTCCTCCCACCTGGCTTTGGATGATAACCGCGGTGACCACCAGGCCCAGGTCATAGCTGCGGGACCGGTCCGCCATTCGCTGCAGGGAATCCTCCATCGGTACTCCGAGTTGGCATTCGTCGACTACCTTCCTGCATAGCTCGGATATAGGCGGCCCCATTTCCCTGGCCACTACCTGCAGGGCTCTCAGAAAGCTATATCCAGACTTGATCGCGGAGGAAATCAGTAGGATAGCATCCGGCACCTGGTTCTCAAGCGCGCTCATCCGACGGCCCACGGCAAGGTTGAGCATAGTCCGGGGAACCACATACCCAACCAGCCCTCCGATCGCTCCAATCGGCACGCTTTGTGTCAGAATCGTTGCCCCTATGGTCCCAAGACCCATGGCGCCTATTACAATGCCGACGTACTCGCTGGGTTTGATGTGCCACCCTGCCCGCGCCAGCGTGTCCATCAGCTTGCGCGTGAACTCCGCCCCCGAGATGTACTTCTCGACCGTGGGCATCGACTCTCGCCGGCCGGACCGCGATGCCTCTTCGACCGGTGGCCCTTGAGCCTCGACTTGCTGCATACGACGCGCACGGTCCAGCGCGTCACCCGAGTTGGACCTTCGGGCGGAGGCAATGAAATAGACCGCGATCACCACCCCAATCACTACCACACATATTATCGCGAAGTATATCGGTTCCATCTCGTGCCTCTAGCTCGTCGGCATGGGGAAGTCCTGGCCGTATTGCTTGAACCTGTCAAGGAATCTGGGCCTGAGGCCGGTGCTGGCGTGCTGGCCCTTCACGTGCCCATCTTCGGTGATTCCCTCCTGCTGAAATGTGAAAACGTCCTGCAGGATGATGTTGTCACCTTCCATTCCGTGCACTTCGGTTATGTGGGTCACCTTGCGCGAGCCGTCGCTTAGCCTGCTTTGGTGGACGATTACGTGCATCGCCGAAGATATCTGCTCCCGTATTGCTCTGACTGGTAGTTCGGCTCCCGCCATCAGGACCATGGTTTCCAGCCGCGAGGTAGCGTCTCGCGGGCTGTTCGCGTGCGCGGTTGTCATGGACCCATCGTGCCCGGTGTTCATGGCCTGAAGCATGTCCAGCGCCTCACCGCCTCTCACCTCTCCGACAACAATCCTGTCGGGCCGCATTCGCAGGGCGTTGCGCACAAGTTGCCTTATGGTGATCTCGCCTTTGCCCTCGATGTTGGGCGGACGGCTCTCCAATATCACGACGTGGTCTTGCTGCAACTGCAGCTCGGCAGCGTCCTCGATTGTAATGATGCGCTCGTCGTGAGGGATCAGCGACGAGAGCACATTCAGAGTGGTTGTCTTGCCGCTGCCCGTTCCGCCGGATATGAGGATGTTCAGCCGTGAGCGGACACAGCACTCCAAGAACTTCAGCATTGTCTGGGTCATGGTCTCGAATTTGACGAGGTCTTCACTCATATAGGGTATGCGGGCGAACTTGCGTATGGTCATCGTCGGACCTCCCAGGGACAGCGGCGAGATAACGGCGTTGACACGTGACCCATCGGGCAGGCGCGCATCGACCATCGGACTGGCCTCATCTATGCGGCGTCCAAGGGGGGTCACGATCTTGTCTATGATCCGAAGCAGATGTTGATTGTTGCGGAATACCTTGCCGGAGGGGACGATCTTGCCACGCTTTTCCACGTAAATCTTGTTGAAGCCATTCACCATTATCTCAGTGACTTCGTTGTCATTCAGCAAGTCCTGAATGGGACCGTAGCCGACGATTTCATCCAGCACGCCCTTCATTACTTCCCGGCGAGCCTTGCCGGTCAGCAGCGCGCCCGAATCCGCGACATATTCATCGAGCGCGGCTTCCACTATAGGCACGAGGAACTCCCTGTTCAGATTATCAGCCGAAATTCTGGACCCCTCGATGATGACTTTGTGCACGGCGTCCTGGGCCGCCATGATCTTTTCCTGGCTGTCCTCACGCCTAGTATCATCCCACATTCCCGGCAGGTCCGACCATTGCTTGCCCATCGCCCCTATCATCTCCTCCGCTGGCCACTCTATCCCATACTACTTCCGCCTCTGTACTTACCCGGGCTACATCCCAAAGTAATGGTAATGTATGCGATATGCCGCGGGAACGGCTGATTGCACGAAGCTTCCGGATTTGAACCATCAAGAGTTCCCGCAGCCGCAAGGCGTGTCATTCCGAACGAATGAGAGGAATCTGACCACTATTGGTTGCATTATGCAACCAATAGTGGTATAGTACTTATCAGAGGTAATTCACATGGCAACACTACATGTTCGCAACATTCCCGATGAACTATACCAGGCAATACAGGACCTCGCTGCCCGGGAGCAGAGGTCGATAGGGGCGGAGGTCACTGTCCTACTCGAAAATTCGCTGGAGAGGGAAGCGCTGCAAACCCACAGGGCCAAAGCCATCGACCGAATAAACCGCCGCCGGCGGACTGTCAAAACCGCGAAAAAAGACGCTGACAGCCTGACGCTGCTGCGCGAGGACCGCGCCAGATGAGCCCATTGCCGGAAAGCTGTGTCGTCGACGCCAGCGTCGGTATCAAGCTGTTGATCGCGGAAGACGAATCAGATGACGTCCGCGACCTATTCCAGCGCTGCATCGCGCAGCCTGACGATTGCCTTTTCGTGCCGGACTTGTTCTTCATCGAGTGCGCGAACATCCTGTGGAAGAAGGTGCGGCGCGGCGAACTGGCTGCCGCCTTCGCCGCCGATAGCCTGGCCGATCTCAGAGAACTCCTGCTGCCCTCGACGCCGACCTCCGATCTGATGGAACACGCGCTCGAAATCGCCTGCGCCTTCAACATCACCGCCTACGACGCCTGCTACATCGCTCTGGCCGCCATCAAAGGCATCCCTCTCCTGACCGCCGACGCCCACCTTGCCGACGTGATGAAAGGCAGCAATCACGATATAGTTGTTCTGCGAGATTGACTCTCTCCGCTGCGCGCAGGTCTGCCACCCCCATTGCATTCCCCGCCCCAAAGACATATAGTATTACCGCTCGATCGTCCGGGATATGTATTCCGGACGGGCATTCAACTCTGCTGCGGGAACGGCTGATTGCACGAAGTTTCCGGATTTGCACCATCAAGAGTTCCCGCAGCGCCGGCATGTACATTTACGCAGGAGAACCTAGCCCATTGCGCGAAATCCTTCGTAAGATAAAGCAGGCAATAATAAGATTCCTCTGCCTGGGTATGCTCGATAAGCAGGATCCGACAAGCGAGGCTTTGGCTTCACTCGACAAACTCAAAGCCCGCCTGGAGGAACTCAAGATGCTGGCCGCGAAGGTAACAGCGGCGGAGTATAACCTCGAACACGACCTGGCCGTCGAACGCCAATGGCTCGCCCGGCTGGAGCAAAAGCAAGTCTCGGTGCTCGAAATCGAGTCCGCGCAGTCCAAGGTCGCGGAGATGGCGACAAGGCTCGAACAGGCCCGGTTCGTTCGCGAACAGGCCAGGCAGCAGGTCCGGCGGTTCGATGAGGAAGTCAAGACCGCTCATAACAGGGTTCGCGACGCCCAGCTTCAAAACCGCCTGGCGGACCTCATGAAACAGGCGGAAAATATCGTTTTTGATTCGGCGCTTCAAAAGGATTTCGCGGCCATAGAGCGAATAGAAGATAGCGCGAGGCAGGCCCAGGCTCAGGCCGATGCGGCTGCGGAACTCAACGTGGCGCTTGGATTCGGGGAAGATAACCCCCCGGATTCACCGCCCGAAGAAAGGACAGGCAAATGAGCTTTTACGATATCCTGCAGTGGTGGAACATCATTTATGCGGCTCCGCTGGTGGTGTCGCTGGTTTGGATCGTCGCGACGGTCCTCAGCGGAGCACACGCCGACGGGTCGCACGGGCACGGGCAAGCCGACCACGGTCTGACTCATGATATCGGCCACGGGATCAGCCATGCGGCGCACGATGTCGGGCAGGCGGCCTCGCACGCGCTGCATCACGGCCATGTGGGAGCCGATGGAGCCGACAGCGCGCACGCCGGTCATCACGATGTCCAGGCGCCAGACGGGCACGCTCACGGCCACGCTCACAGCGGGCCTGAAACGGATTCGCTGATGTGGCGGGTGTTGCTCGTGCTGGGCTTTGGCAAAGTGCCGATCACGCTTATCGTCGGCATATTCATGCTCTTCTGGGGCGTGCTGGGGCTGCTCGCCAACTCGGCCCTCGCAAACGTATTAAAGTACCCGGCGGTATACTTCGTGCCTTCGCTCTGCATCACGCTGATATCGACCCTTTTCGTCACCCGGTTGATGATCGCATTTATCGGAAGAGTGATGCCCGGCACCGAGACATTCGGAGTCACTCGCTTCGAAATGGTAGGCTCGATTGGGCATACGGTCTATCCGGTGTCCGAGGACGCGGGCACGGTCAACATCAGCGACACTTACGGTACCGTGCACAGGGTACAGGCCAAGACCGGCCCCGGAGCTGAACCGATCCCCGCTGGGACTGCAGTAATTGCCGTCGATTTCGACGAGCAAGACAAACGTTTTGTGGTAGTAAAAAGCGACCTATAGGTCTACTTAAGAAGGGAGAATCAAATGGTACTCATAGTCTTGATGGGATTACTGGGACTCGCAATGGTAGCAGGAGGCCTGATAAACCCCACGGGCCTGCCGTGGGCCACCCAGACCGTTCTTGCCGTCACAGGCGCGATATTGCTGGTGATCAGCTTCTTCATCACGCTCATCACCCAGCTTTACCAAAAGGCGTCCGCCGAGGAGGCCATCGTCCGCACGGGCATGGGCGGGAGCAAGGTCATAATCGATGGCGGCTGTATGGTCATACCCGTGGTCCACAAGGTCACCCGCGTGTCGCTCAAGGTTATCAAGCTGATGTGCATTCGCGAGGCATCGGACGCCCTGATTACCAAGGACTATCTCCGCTCGGACGTCCACTCGGAGTTCTACATGAGAGTCGGCGCAACCCCGGAGCAGGTCCTTAACGCCGCGAGGTCGTTCGGCGAACAGTCGGGAACCGAGGAAGCAATCGATAGCAAGGTCGGTGAAAAGCTGATCTCCGCCTTGCGATCGGTCGCGGCGAAGCATGATCTGGCCGACCTTCACTCCGACCGCGAGAGCTTCGCGATCGCGGTGCAGGAACTGGTCGCAAAGGAAATCGAGCCTAACGGCCTGACACTCGAAACAGTCACCATCTCGCGGCTCGACCAGACCGATCCCAGCCACCTCAACGACAACAACGTTTTCGATGCCCAGGGCAAGCGCAAAATCACCGAGATTACCACGGCCGCCCTGGTCGCCCGCAACGAGTTGGAGCGAACCGCCGAGCAGGCGACCACGGAGAAAAACGTCTCCACGCGCAAGAGCGTTCTGACTCTCCAGCAGGACCAGGCCTTCGCGGAAGCCGAACAGCAGATGCAGGTCAACAAAGTCCAGGCCGAGAAGCAGCGCGAGGCGGACGTTTACAGGATCGCGCAGGAACAGCAGACCCAGCAGGCCAAAATCCTGGCCGATCAGGCCGTGCGGCAGACCGACATCGCCAGGGAACAGCTGATCCAGACCACCGAGGTCGAGAGAGTCAAGACGGTCGAAGTCGCCACTCGCGATCAGCAGATAGCCGTCACTCAGAAGGAAGCCGAGAGAGCCGCGGCCGAAAGGGCCAGATTCGAAGCCGAGGCGGCCCGTGAGCAGGCGAACCAGCAGGTCAAGACCGTCGAGGTCGTCTCGGGCGCGGAACGAGACGCCAGGCAGAGGCTCATCCAGGCCGAAAACGAGGCCGCGCAGGCCCTCGTCCGCAAGCAGCGAGAAGCTGACGGCATCGCCTATCAAAAGCAGATCGAGGCCGAAGGTGAACTCAAGGCCGCCGAGAACCGGGCCAAGGCCACTCTGACCACCGCCCAGGCCGAAGCCCAGGCAAAGGCCAGGCTGGCCGAAGGCGACAAGGCCATCCAGGTCGTGCCGGTATTGGTCGAGGCCGAACAGGTCGAGGTCAACCGCAAGCAAATGGAGGTCGACAGGGCATCGGCCGAATACAAGCAATTGTATGAGAAGTCGGCTATCGAGTTCGAGGTCGCGAAATTGCAGATCGATGCCATGAAGGAGGTCCAGATCGCTCTGGCTCAGGCCATCGGCAGCTTCACTTCGCAGGGCAACTACACCGTCTACGGCACGCCGGAGACTATGGCCGACATGATGAGCAAGCTCTCCAGGGGCCTTGGGATCGGCTCGTTCATCGACGGCGTGGGCAAGAGCGTGCTCGGCAACGGCAACGGCAACCGCTCACCCGCCGAAACCGCGGGCGAACTCGCGACCCTTATCGGCGACCTCGCGAAAAAAGTCACCGGCAAGGACGTGAACGTGTCGGCTGAAACGGCGAAGAAAGTGGCCGAAATCCTCATGTCCCAGGCCGACAAGCCCGAAAAGCCCGAGCCGAAGCCCGAAGCCAAGCCCCCCGCCGAGGGTGCCCCGCGCACCGACGGCACAAAGAAGCCTCAAAGCTAACTCCATGCTCGACAGGGGTCGAGCGCGGCGCCCGGTGCGATTTCTCGCACCGGGCGCTTTATTTTTGGCAGTTCGCTCGTACGCTTTCTTACGGCAAATTCGGGGGTTTTGTACGAGCGAACTCCCTCGTGGGCTGAGCGTGGAATACAGTTCGCTCGGCGTAATAAACATTCAGCGGAAGGCGAAAAGCGGGGAAGGGAATAATCGCGAAAACCAGAAAGGGCGAAGATGCGAAAGGGATTTCGGATTTCGGATTTGGGATTTGGGAAGGGAGGGGGCTGGGCTAGGGCGGATTTTCCTTTCCATAATTATAAGACGGCGAGAAGGCCAAAATAACAATAAAACCCCGGTATATTACGGTTAAATCTTGTTCACATGTGGTGTACAGGCTGCTTCTGAGCGTGGAGGCGGCATGTTCGAAACGCACAAGGGAGGTGTTTGAACCGCAGAGGCGGGGATGGCGGGGGTCCGGCACATGGATGTTGCGGTGTTTCGGGATTTCCGTTCCGCGTTCGCTCCACTCAAATGTCGAAACACCGGCGACTTCCTGCCAAAACAGATCATCGGTCTTTAGGGATCATCCCATAGTTCTTGCGTAAACTCTTCAAGTAAGGCACATCGGGAATATGGCGCGTGGATCGATAGAGGGTCCGATCCATCGGAAAAATCCCAATTCGCGCATCAGGGTCATAACTGACAAGACGGATGGTTTTCTTATCCGAAGACACTATCCCTTTCTCGAACAAGACGAGCCCAAGCTTGTGATCGTGGATGTAAATCCAAAGCTGGTTCTTATAACATCTGTAGAAGTACGGATCGCCGGATATTCTCTTGTAGGCCTTGCCCTTCGGTTTGTAGAGCACTCCATGATAGACGTAGGTCCCGGTCACGAATTGTAAGTATTCCCGCAGTTCCCGTATTGGCGGTCCCTCTGGATCAATCGGATATACCTTCTCAGGCGAATTGAAGACCGCGACCGGTTTGGCCTCATAAAGAAGGCCCTTTAAGACTCGGGGTTCGTTTGGCACGCCAAAGGAGATGCTTTTCCAGTCCATCCTCGGCTCGCTGGTATCTTTGGCGGTTTTCGGAGGATCGGTTCGGACAAGCAAGAGTCCTTCCATGCTTACGAATTCATCAATCGCCTTAATCTTCTCTTCAGAGATTATTTGGCAATAGCCGTCTTCTCTACGCCCCTCGATAGTGGGAGGAATCCACGTAAACATCCCTGCTGTTTCTGGACTGTTGATATTGTCATGAGTGTCGTATTGCCATTCAGGAATGAAGTGGAGATAGAGACAATTGTCATCCAGATGGAAGTTTCTGGTCCCGTACCATAAACTCCCATCTGGACGCAGATAACCGTATTGAGCTAAACCTGATCGGTGGAACCAGATGAAGTAATTCCTGGACGTCGCCTCCACCAAGGTCTCATCTTCCAACCGGAAGAAACCCTCAAAGGGTTCCTCTTTCTCAGCATTAAATGAAGGCAGAGCGACGATTAATCCGATACAAGCTAAGAACAGAATACACAGCACCTTCTTCATTTCATTGCCTCCCTGTCGATTGAAAATAAGAGGGTCTTGGTGCTTCGTGACTTCGGTCCCGAAACACCAAACGTGATGAGAAGACTCGTCATGTCTACTGCTCCTTGTGTGCCCGGTCGCTGTCGTCTTTTGGAAGCCCCAGAGCATGCCATCATGCTACGCGCCCACCCGTTCACTGTCAACTTGTCGGAGCAGTTGGGAAGGGAGGTTTGCGGTGTTTGGGGATTTGAGGAGCGCGCGCATATCCAGGCTACCGACGCAAGCCTTAGTCCGCTCCGGAAATGCCGAAACGAACTGAAGCCGCCTGCGGAGAGGAAAAGGCCGTGGGACTGTCTAAGCAGAGAGCATGACCGCGAAGTGGAAGAACATCGACATCGGGGCGGGCTACTACTACATCACCGGCACGATAACCGACTGGCTGCCTCTGCTTGCCAGGGACGATATCCGGCAATTGGTGTGCGACGACATAAAGGCGGCACTCGCGCAGTGCGGCGGGTCGCTGGTGGCATACGTGATAATGCCGGATCACCTGCACCTGCTGATATACCTGCCGGAAAAGGGCCTGCTCCACAAGTTCAATAAGCTGTGGCGCGGACGCTCGGGCAGGCGCATCCCGACTCTGCTTGAGCAGCATGGCGATCTTGAGTCCTTAAGGGTCCTGGCGGCGCACGCGAACGGCGGATGTAGATATGCCGCCTGGAAGGAGCAGGTGCGGGCTCTGGCGATATGGAACATGCCCAAGCTTCTCGCCAAGATCAACTACATACATCACAACCCCATCAGACGGGGATTGGCTGCCCAGATATCGGATTGGCCGCATTCGAGCTATTGGTTCTATGAGCGCGGGGTGCAGGGGTGTTTGATTGTTGAGCCATTTGAGCCTTAGGCTTGGTTCTTCGGAGGTAGATGCGTTAGTTTCGGGATTTCCGTTCCGCGTTCGCTACACTCAAATCCCGAAACACCGGGGCGTTTGAGCCCTGGGCTTGGTTCTTCGGAGGTAGATGGGTTAGTTTCGGGATTTCCGTTCCGCGTTCGCTACACTCAAATCCCGAAACACCGGGCCGTTTGAGCCTTGGGCTTGGTTCTTCGCAGGTAGATGCGTTAGTTTCGGGATTTCCGTTCCGCGTTCGCTTCACTCAAATCCCGAAACACCGGCATATACTTCGCTCGCTCTACTAAACTACTTCGCCGCCTTCCTCCCGCTCAGCGATCGATTCGAGCGCGGGCAGGACGTCTTTGATAAGCAGTCTGGTCTTGAAGCGGATCACGGGGCCGGAGAACTGGTCGTTCGCGCAATTGAGGGTTTCGGGGGCCGCAACGAGGATGTTCGCCTGGGTCGCGCGGCTCAGTTTGTCGAGTTTCTTATGCAGGTATTCCGGGGTCCAGAACCCGACGATTTCGAGGTGGACGACTCGGCCGTCGGTGTGAGTGAACTTGAAATCCGGGATCATCACGGTGTCCTTGAGGTCGAGGATGGAGCCCTCGCGCTCTATTCGCCACTTGCATTTCTTGTTGCGCGCGAACCTCTTGTAGAAGGCTTTCTCGGCGGATGAGTCGAACTCGGGCTCGTCCCGGTAGTGGCTTTTCAGGCCATCGCCCGGCATCAGCCTGAAGAGCTTCTCGACCCCGCCGATGTTCGTCTTGGCCGCCAGCCGCCATTTCGTGCATTTGAGGATCGCGGGCAGCAGCCGGGCCATCGCGATGCCATACCTCTCGACATTCGAAAACAGCGACATCGGGCCGTCGATCTCTATCCGATAGCCTCCATCGCGCGGGGCAATCGAGTGCATGAGCCTGGCGAGCTTGACATACTTGAACACGGTCCGGTAGCTGTCGAAAACATCCACGATCATCCGCGTGGCCCTGTAGAGCATCGCCTGCGCGAGGGCGGTGTTGTAGCGTTCGATGAGCTCGGTGGGGGTGATCGACGAATCGAGCAGCCCGATCACCTGGTTCTCCCTGAGGTCGGAATAAAGCCCCCTGTCTATGGCCTCCACCGACACGCCGATCTCGGCGGCGATCTCTGCGAGCCTGTCCGAGACGGTCCTCGACCACACGAGGTCGGGAGCGCGCGCCAAGGGGCCGTCCTGGGCGGCCAGCGTGAAGACTTTCGCGCGCAGTTGCTGGGCATCGAGGTCGGTTGTCGGCGCGGTTTCGATGTAGCTCTCCATCATCTTCGCCAGCCCCCGGTAGACTTTGTAGTCGGGCGCGCTGCCCAGGGTGTCGGCGAGTTGTGCTTCGAGTTCGCCCAGGGTCCTGCCGGCGCATGACTTGTAGATGGTTATGATGAGTTCGGCGGCATCGAGGTACTTCCTGCCGCCGGTCACGGTGAGATAGACCGGGCTGACCGTGTCGCCGGTGATTTTGTACCTCAGGAGATCAAGCGTAAGCATCGTTCTTGCGTCTCCTGGAGCTTACGTTGGTTTCGGAGGTTGCCGATGTGACGACTTCATAGAGTATCGCCCTGGTGCGGCTCTTGCCTTTGCGCAGCACCCGCCCGAGCCTCTGCACGTGCTCCCGAGGGCTTGCGCTGCCGCTCAGGACGATGGCGATCTTCGCCGACGGCACGTCTATGCCCTCGTTTAGGACCTTGGACGTGACGATCGCCCTGAACGTGTCGCCCTTGAAGCCGTCGAGGATCCACTTGCGCTCGCGGGCCTTGGTCTGATAGGTGATGACCGGGATGAGAAACTCGCGGGATATGCGATATACGAGGTCGTTTTGCTCGGTGAAGATTATGATCTTGTCGGCGAAATGCTGCTTGAGCAGGGAATCGAGCACCTCCAGCTTGCGCTGGGAATCGACCACGATGCGCTTCATCTCGTGTTTGGCGAGCAGGGCCTGCCTGGCGTCCTTGTCGTAGCCGCTCATCTTGAGAAACTCGCCCCACCCCGACCCGAACGGCTTGATCCCGGTCTTGCGCAGGAAGCCGAAGTAAAGCGCCGCGCACTCTTTGTAGCGTTCGGATTCGGCGTCGGTGAGGGTGACCATGATCCGGACCGTCTCGTAGTCGGAGAGATATTCACCCTTGAGGTCTTTTACTCGGAGCTTGTATACGACGGGGCCGACGAGGCTGTTGAGTATTGCGTGAGCGCCGTCCTGCCGCTCATACGTGGCCGTAAGCCCCAGCCGGAAGTCGGCGGTCGACATCATCGGGATCTGGCGGTTTTTTGGGGATGGAAGATGGTGGACTTCATCGAAAACGATTAGATCGAATCGGTTGCCGTAGTCGGCGGCGTAGATGTAGGCGCTGTCGTAGGTGGTGACGGTGATTTCCCTGATCTCGTGATACCCGCCGCCGAGTATCCCGACCTCGATTCCCAGGCAGTCGACCAGCAGCGAATACCACTGGTTCATCAGGTCGATGGTGGGGGCGACCACAAGCGCGCTGCGCCCGACCTTTCGGATGGCTCCCAGGGCCACGAATGTCTTTCCCGCTCCGGTCGGCAGCACCACGCTTCCGCGCATGCCGGCCCTTATCCAGGCGGTCAGGGCTTCCTTTTGATATGGACGGGCGGAGTAGTCGACACGAAGCTTCAAAGCAAGCGGGACCGCGCGCGAACTGAGGTCATCGATAGGCGCCGAGCACTCGTTGAAATACTCGATCACCCGCCGACGCGCCATAGCCGGGGCCCGGAATCTTTCGACCCGAGCGTCCCATTCGAACTGCGGCGGTATGCACAGGGGAATCTCACCCTCGATTATGATTGTTCCAGCGTCGTATCGAAGACGCGTGGGGTTGTGGTCAGTCACAAGGAGATTATAGTCCATGAGGGCTGAGGGTTCAAATTGGGGGAGCCGGCTGAACTCTTACGATTTGACAGCTCAGCCCTGACGCGGGATAATATCACCTGAGCAGCGCCGCTCGTGACAAGAGTCACAGACTGCTTGCAGGGCCGCATGGCAGAGACAATCAGCATAAAGGAGCACCACAAATTGGCTATACCCCTCGCAAACCCTAAGGCGCAATATCTGGCTCTCAGAGATGAGATTTCGAAGGCGGTCCAGGACGTTCTGGACTCGGGGCAGTTCATCCTCGGCCCCAATGTGAGCGCGCTCGAATCCGAGGTGCCCGCGCTGTGCGGCGCCAATTACGGCATTGCCGTCAACTCAGGGACCGACGCGCTGATCATCGCCCTGGCCGCATGCGGAGTAGGCCCCGGCGACGAGGTCATCACCACTCCGTTCACGTTCGTGGCGACTACCGAGGCGATCATCATAGTCGGCGCCAAACCCGTGTATGCGGATATCGATCCGGTGGACTTCAACCTCGACCCCGACAGGATCGAGGAGAAGATAACGCCCAAAACAAAGGCGATCCTGCCCGTGCATCTCTACGGCCAGTGCGCGGATGTGATCAAATACGAAGCCATCGCCAAGAAACACAACCTCAAGCTGATCTACGACGGCGCTCAGGCCATCGGCTCCGAATACAAAGACAAGGGGATAGGCGGCTACGGCGATGCCGCCACGCTCAGCTTCTACCCGACCAAGAACCTCGGGGGCTGCGGAGACGGCGGGATGGTGCTGGTCCCTGACGAAGAGACGGCGGCCAGGGCGAAATCGCTCCGGTTCCACGGGATGGACGCCACCTATTCATATCAATACGTGGGCTATTGCAGCCGCCTCGATGAGATTCAGGCGGCTATTCTGAGGGTGAAGCTGGCGAAGCTCCGGGAATGGAACGACGCCCGCCGGGCCAACGCGGCTTATTACATCGATGCCCTCAAGGGCCTGCCGCTCCGGCTGCCGGTCGCGAAGCCCGATCATTACCATGTATATCATCAGTTCACGATCCGCTTTGCGAGGCGCGATGAACTCAAAGCCAAGCTTGCAGACAGAGGCGTCGGTTCGGCGGTGTTTTATCCCAGCCCGCTTCATCTGCAGAAGGCATATCTGGACCTGGGATACAAACCGGGGGATTTTCCGGAGGCTGAGAAGGCTGCGAAGACGTGCTTGAGCCTGCCGGTCTTGCCCGAACTGAGCACGGAAGACAGGGAAGTAGTCGCTAAGGCGGTGAGGGACGCGGTGGGTGATCTGGTCTGAGTAATTCACGGTAAGTCGTTTGCACGCGTCATCCTGTCATTCCCGGCATCCTGTCATTCCCGGCATCCTGTCATTCCCGCGAAAGCGGGAATCCACCTTCTCTGCCGACAACAGGTTCCTGGATTCCCGATCAGGTCGGGAATGACATGGTCGGTTAGCGTGCGGTGCAAGTTGCATGGCGTAAGTTACTTAGCAGTCGTTTCTCTGAACCGCAGAGACGCGGAAGGGGACGGAAACGCAGAAAGAAACTCGAAGGAGATACTTCGACAATGAAAGCGATGATTCTCGCCGCCGGGGTTGGTTCCCGGCTCGATCCTTTGACCAGAAACTTGCCCAAACCGCTGGTTCCGATAGTGAATAAGCCGGTAATGGAGCATATCGTCGAGATGCTCGCGAAAAACGGGTTCAAAGAGATAATGGTGAACCTGTATTACCTTGGAGAGCAGATCGAGGACTACTTCGCCGACGGCAAGAAGTGGGGCGTGAAGATCCATTATTCGCCGGAGGACCAGCTCTGGGGCGATGCGGGGAGCGTCAAGCGCTGCGAGGAATTCTTCGATGAGGACACGTTCGTGGTTGTCGGCGGGGATGACCTGGCCGATGTGGACCTCAAACGGCTGGTGCGTTTTCACGAGGAAAAGAAGGCCCTGGCGACGATTGCATTGTCATTGGTAGACGACCCGTCGGAATACGGGATAGCCTGCCTCAACGACCGTGGGCGGATTACTCGATTCCTCGAAAAGCCCAAGGGTGAGGTGATATTCTCCAACTCCGCCAATACGGGCGTGTATGTGTTCGACCGGCACATCTTCGAGTTGATCCCCAAGGGCGCGCCTTACGGATTCGGCAACAACCTCTTCCCGCTGCTGCTCGAACAGAAGACCCGGTTTTACGGATACCTGACTTCGAGCTACTGGAAAGACGTGGGCAGCCTCAAGCAATATCAAGAGGCCCACAAGGATGCCTTGAGCGGCCGGGTGGACATCAAGCCGCCCTACCCCGAAGTCAAGAAGTATGTGTGGATGGGGACGAACGTGCAGATCGACCCGAGCGCGGAAATCGGCTATCCTGTTGTCATCGGCAATAATTGTCGCATTGAGAAGGGCGCGAAGCTGCTGGAATACTCCATTCTCGGTGACGACTGCGTGCTCGAAGAGGGCGCCGCGGTCAAGCAGAGCATCCTCTGGCAGGGCGCGTGCGTGATGCGCAATACCATGCTGGAGCGGTGCGTGGTCGGAGCCAAATGCAGCGTGAAGTCCAGCGCGGCGGTGTTCGATGGTGTGATTGTTGATCCGGTGCGAAGGAACAGCGGACAGTAAGTTTTGAGTCTTGAGTTGCCCGGATTTGGGATTTGGGATTTGGGATTTGGGATTTCGACCCTCACCCCGACCCTCTCCCTTCCAGGGCGAGGGAGTAGATTGTGCGGGATTACGGCGGTTCAGGGAAAAGGTTTCCCGAAACAACAAACATCAATTAGCGAAAGGATACCTGCATAAATGAGGTTTATTTTCCGTGTGTTAGAAGCTGTTCTGTGTGTTTTGGCCATCGGGATCATTCTGCAACACCCAGACAAGTATCCTCGTATTGTTCGTGTTGCATACGCCTCGTCATTTGCAGCAGTTGGGGTTGCAGTTCTGGTTGACTGGGTATGGCCCATCCGCTGCCTCGTGTTAATCGCTGTGGCAGGGTGGTGCTTGGTTTGGGAGATTGTGCTTGTGTTGTCGCCATCGGCCGGCTGGCCTCAGCAGTACGTGCGGACACTAAAGGTTGGCTGGGCAGGGGAATTTGTAGCTTTCAGCCTGATGGCAGGAGTTCGGATGGGCCTGTTGCCTTTGTCGCTCGCATTCCTCGTGACGATTGCTGTCATCGCAATACTCAGTCTAGTAGTCATAGTTGTGGCCTATTCTGCCTTGCGCCCGAAGGGCAGGCCCTGGAATGGGGTGTTCTAGGGACCGATCAGCTTGTCCCAGCTTTCGGGACTGAAGTCCCGAAAGACCGAATTCCTAATGGAGACAATATCTGATGAAGACAATGGTATCGTGGAGTTGCCTGCTGGCGCAAACGGCTGGCGTCATCGGTTCGGGATCACTTGCCGCCGGTGCTGCTCAGCCCGCGCCAAGCGATCTGGACTTGGTGGGTAAGCCAACAACGGCTGCCAACTTGCAGCCTTTCGCCAAAGCACGGACCACTGGGAAATCCAATCGTCCTAATATAATCCTGATACTGGCGGATGACATGGGCTACTCGGATATCGGCTGCTATGGAGGGGAAATCGATACCCCCAACTTGAACAAGCTAGCACAGAACGGAATCAGGTTCACCCAGTTCTACAACACCGCCAGATGCTGTCCTTCGCGGGCAAGCCTGCTAACAGGTCTGCACCCTCATCAAGCAGGTATGGGCGGGATGACTGGCGGCGACAAGGGTCTTGATGGATATCGTGGCGATCTGAACTCCAACTGCGTGACGATAGCTGAGGTTCTGCAGCAGTCGGGTTACGGGACATATATGACCGGCAAGTGGCACCTGTCCAGAAACACTAAAGCAAAAGGGCCGAAGACCAGTTGGCCGTGTCAAAGAGGGTTCGATTATTATTATGGCATGCTTGGTGGCGCGGCAAGCTACTTCGATCCCGTGACGCTCGCCCGCGACAACGAGATCATCGAAACGCCCAAGGAAGACTATTACACAACAGATGCCTTCTCTGATAACGCCAGCCAGTTCATCAAAGACCACCAGGCGAAGAGCCCCGATAAGCCGTTTTTCGTCTATGTCGCATATAACGCCTCACATTGGCCGCTGCACGCCAAAGAAAAAGATATTGCCAAGTATAAAGGCAAATTCGATGCCGGCTGGGATAAGCTCAGGGAGGCACGGCTCCAGCGTATGGTCAAGATGGGAATTATAGACAAGAGCTGGGCGCTCAGCCCTCGCGATCCTGAAAAGACAGACTGGGAAAGTGTCAAGGACAAAGCCTGGGAGACTCGCAGAATGGAAACCTATGCTGCGATGATCGATAGTATGGATCAGGGAATTGGCAGGATCGTTAAGACCCTCAAGGACACGAAGCAACTCGACAACACGATGATAGTCTTTCTTGCTGATAATGGGGGCTGCCACGAAGGTTTGGGGCCGGGGACGGATTCCGCGCACTACTGGCTTGACATACTCGGCGTTGGTAAGCAGGCCACTAAGGATGGCAGGCCAATTCGATTCGGCAATGATCCTTCTATCATTCCCGG
>Ga0315287_10002867_pt1 | contig 16488 bp, 5 predicted proteins | sample YL17G11_0_MG_FD_205037 | JGI IMG/M metagenome (GOLD analysis project Ga0315287, IMG submission 205037) | Sediment microbial communities from Yellowstone Lake, YNP, Wyoming, USA - YL17G11_0 | ecosystem: Environmental > Aquatic > Freshwater > Lake > Sediment | place: USA: Wyoming | collected... | reverse complement strand
CTCCTACGCTTTCCGGCTCTGCTGGGGGGGGCGCGGGCGGGGCCCCCCCAGCTCGCTTCCTCTTCGATGTGAATGGGGCACCAACTCGGGCGCAGGAGAGAGCCTAGTGCAGGTTGAGAGGCGAGAACGGGGGAAAAAAACTTTGCTCGCTCACTCAGGCCTTCTCACTTTCTCGCGAGAAGAAAACAAAAAAGCAGGCGTTGCTGATTCTGTTTTTCAACTTCCGAAAGTTTGCGCCTTTTCTCTCTTGTTCGCCTCTGCTCTTCCCCTCGAGTCTCAAGAACTCGCGTGCCTCTCTCGTTCTAGCGGAAAAAGGGAAAAAATAGGAAGAGAGAGCCGCGTGGAAGAGAAAGAGAAAGGTGCGTTTTCTTTTTTGATTGGAGGAGGAGAAAGAAAAACTCGATGAGAGGGGGGGGGGGAACAGCGGGTAGAAAAACGCAAGCGGGCTTCGATTCTTGTTTCGGCATCTGCTGGCCTCGTCCGTGCTTTTTCTCGGCTGATTGACGGCTCTGCAGACACAGAAGACCAGTTGAGCGAGTCGAGGCAAGAGAGAGAGGGGACTCGATGCTCAGAAGCGTGCGAAAAATCGTCGCGGAAGGGTTGATTGCGGACGAAAAAAAAAGCACGCGCGTCTAGGCGCCGACCTTCGGAAAGTGGGTGCTCGACGAGCTCGCTCAAGGTCCCCGTCGGCTCGTTTTCGCTTGATTGTTCCGACAAGGAATTCCACGCCGCCTCCTTTGCGAATTGCCATCATGCCCTCGCGCGCCCTTGCGGCTCTGATGCTGTGCTCTTCTGCTGTGGAGCGAGCTGGGGAAGAAAAACAGCGGCTACTGAAACGAGGCTGCCGCGCGCTCTCTTAGTTTTTTTCCTGCTTGCCCAGAAAGGGGGAAAAAAAAGGCGCACCCGCTTGCTCTCTCAGTCGGCTTCGGCTCGGCTCGGCTCTCGGCTCGCACGCGCTCGCTCGCTAGGCTCCCTTCGACGAGCTCTCTTTTTGCTTGTTTACCGCCGCTACTCGCTCGATTCTCCTCTCGAATTGTCGCTTCATGCGTGCCGTGAGCTTGCTATGTTGTCGGAGGGAACGATGAGAGCCTCGGAGAGGGCGCATTCAGGAGCAGAAGTTTTCATCATCGTCATCATCACCGAGCCGAAGAGAGGCGGCCAGCGCGTCTGCACCCCTGTGCAGACGCGCTGGCGGCGCTGCCTTGCCCTTTTGCCACTTTCCTCTCTTCTCTCCTCTTCTCTCCCCCCCCCGCCCTCGCCTCTCTCTCTCTCTCTCTCCCTTTTCCGCTCCGCCTGCTCCTCTCTGCTCACATTGTCACCCATCTTCTCCTACGGAAAAAAATCGATCCAAAACAGTTTCGTCCAAAGACAAAAAATGGCGCCGTGGTCTTCTTCGACCAACAAGGCGAAAAAGGCGGCCGCTGCCGCCGCTTCCCCGGTCGTCGCCGCCGCCCCGACGACCCCGCCGGGGCTCACCGGCGTCGACGCGGCCGTCTCAACAAAGGGAGCCGCTCCTCTGACCCCCTACGCCGAGGCCCTCAAGGCCGCGGCCAGGGCCTCGGAGATCGAGGAGATTGTAGACGGCGGCGGCGCCAGCCCCGCCGCCGTTGAGGCCAACGCGGGGGCTGCCGCTTCGGCGGTCGACGCGTCCTCCCCCGGGACGCCCGACGCGCAGCTCTCCCCTCGTCCGCCCTCTGCAGTCGGCGGCGGCAGCGCAGCTCTTGCTGCCGATAAGGTGCCGGAGCCTGCTGCGAGCGACGACGACGACGACGAGGACGAGGAGGCCATCGTCGTCGACGAGGGCGTCGCCGAGGCGGTCGCCGCGGCCGCGGCCGCCTTCGAAGACGACGACGACCAGGTCCCCAGCTCCGAGCAGCCCCGCGCCCTCAGGGCGCTGGCGGCTTCCCTGACGGAGGCGCACCCGCCCTCCGAGGACATCGAGGCCGGGCATGACGAGGAGATCGACTACGACCTCAACGGCGGCGGCAGCGACGACGACGACGACGACGACGAGACCCTCGTCTCGGCGGCCGACGCCGGCAACTACGACCGGCGCCTGTGCCGCCAGCAGCAGCTCCGGACCGACGCCACCGAGGCCACGGCCACCGACGCCCGCGCCCTGGCCCTCGACGACCCGGAGCGCCTGCTCGCGGCCAACGCGGCCCTGCACGCCGCCAACACCAGGCTCAGGGACCAGCTCGACTCGGTCGAGGCCAAGGCGCTGCGCGACGGCGGCCGCGTCGAGATCGAGTCCGCCGACCTCGAGGAGCTGACCGCGCGCTCGGAGCGCCTGGTCGACGAGAACCGCGCGCTGGTCTCGCAGCAGGCCGCCGCGGCCTCGCAGCTGGCCCGCGTGCCGGCGCTCGAGGGCGAGCTGCGCCGCGTGCGCGAGGAGATCAGCGGCCTCTTCCGCGAGAACCACGGCCTCCGCGCCGAGGTCGACAAGCTCAACCAGGTGGCGTCGTACGTCGGCGCGCGCGTCGCCAAGGTCCTGGCCGGGGCGCGCAAGTCGAACGCGTACAACGCCGCCGTGGCCGCCGAGCTCAAGCGCTGGAACCGCAAGCTCGAGTCGGAGAACGCGAGGCTCTACACGGTCATCGACAGGCTGCAGGCGGCGCGCGAGGACGGCGGGCTCGGGCTCGGCGGAGGCGGCGGCGGAGGCCCCCTGCTGCTCGGCGGCGGGGACCAGCCCCTGGCTATCGGGTGGACGGGCGCCGAGGGCGGTCAGGCGCTGGCTGCCGCGGCGCTGCGCGACGACGGCTCGGAGCTGATGCGCCGCCTCGAGGACCAGAACCGGACGCTGGCCCGCGAGATCAGCGCGCTCTCCGCCGACGCGCTCAACCTGCAGACGCTCTCTGCCGCCGTGGGCGAGGCCGCCGCCGCGACGGGGCCCAGCCGCGACAACAACAACAACAACAACAACAACAACAACAACAAGCGGGGCGGTGGTGGTGGTGTCGGCGGCGGCGCTGTGCGCGGAATCGCCTCTCTGTTTGGGGGAGGCGGTGGGGGCGGGGGCGGAGGGTCGCGCTCGTCGCCCGCGAACGACGGCGGCGGCTCGAGATCGAGCTCGAGCTCTGCCGCCGCAGCCGCCGCAGCCGCCGCCGCTTCGGCAGGCATCTCCCCGCTTGCCCCGATGGACGAGGTGACGCAGCGCCGCGAGCGCGAGCGCGCCGAGGCCATGTCCGGCGCGGCGGCGATCTTCTCGTCGCTCGCCGCCAAGGGCCGCGCGTACGCCGACGCGACGTTTGCCGACAGCGAGGCCGCGGCCGCGGCGGCCGCCGCCGAGGAGGCCGAGGCCGCCGCGGCGCAGCTGGCCGGCGAGAACGAGCGCCTCGCCGCCGAGCTCGAGCGCGCCGAGGCCGCCCACGCCGCGGCCACGGCGGCCTCGGCCTCGCGCGTCGCCGCGGCCGCCGAGGTCGAGGAGACGCTCTCGGAGGCCAGGGCCGAGCTCGAGGCCCTCCGCGCCGACCACGCCGACGCGAGCGAGGAGCTCGCGGCGCTGCGCGAGTCGGTCGTCACGCTCCGCCGCGAGGCCGTGCTGGCCCGCGAGCTCCGCGACGAGTCCTCGCGCCTCGAGGACGAGCTAGAGGCCTCGAAGAGGCGCATCGCCGACCTCGAGGCCGACCTCGACGACGCCGAGGCCGAGGCGGACAGGCTCGCCGCCGAGAGCGACGCCAAGGGCGCCAAGGCCGCCGCGGCCGCCGCCGCCGCGGCCGACGCCGCCGCCCTCCGCCCGGCGCTCGACGCCGCGCGCGCCGAGGCCGCCGGATACCGCGCCAAGCTCGCCGAGGCGGACGCCGCGCTGGCGGCCTCCCGCGACGAGACGCGCGCGGCCCTGGCCGCCGCCGCCGCCGGGGAGGCCCTCCGCGCCGAGCGCGACGCGCTGCGCGACCAGGTCGCCTCGGTCGCGCGGCTCAGGGGCGAGTCGACGATGCGCGACACGCAGCTCCGCGAGCTGCGGGCCGAGCACGCCGCGCTGGCCGCCCGCGCCAGCGCCGCGGCCTCCCTGCGCTCGGAGCTCGACGAGCTCCGCAAGAGGCTCGCCGAGGCCGAGGGGTCCGCGGTCGCGGCCCGCGGCGCCGACGCCGACGCCCGCTCGGCCCGCGGCGAGGCCGCCGCGGCCGGCGAGCGCGCGCGATGCGCCGAGGCCGAGGCCGCCTCCCTGCGCGCCCGCCTCGCCCGCGCGGACGCGGCCCGGTCCGACGCCGAGGAGCTTCGCGCCAAGCTCGCCGACGCGGAGGCCGCCGTGGCCGAGGCCGCGCGCGCCTCGGAGGCCGCGGAGGCCGCGCGCGCCGAGGCGCGCTCGGCCCGCGCCCGCGTCGACGAGCTCCACGCCGAGAACAAGCGCCTCGGCGAGGCCGCCGCGGCCGCCGCCGCGGAGCTCGCCGGGCTCCGCGCCGACCGCGAGGAGGAGGGCGGCGGCAGCGACGGAGCCGCCTCTCCCGTCGCTGCCGAGCTCCTCGAGGCCGCGCGCGCGGAGGCCGCGACGGCCCAGCTCCGCGCCGAGACGCTGATGCGCGAGAGGGAGGCCCTGGCCGAGGAGCTCGCCACGGCGTCGCGCCTGGCCGCGACGACGGGGGGCTCCGCCGCCAAGGACGAGCTCGACGCGCTCCGCGCCCAGGCCGCGGCGCACGCCGAGGAGGCCGGCGCACTGCGCTCGGCGCTCTCCGAGGCCAGGCGCAGGGCCGAGGCCGCGGCGGCGCTGGCCGCCGCCTCGGGCCCGCTCGCCGGCGCCGCCGCGGCCAGCGCCGCCGCGGCGTCCAAGCGCGAGTCCGCCCGCGCCGCCGAGGCCGAGGCCGAGGCCGCGGCCCTGCGCGCCGAGGTCGAGCAGCTCCGCGGCAGGATCGGGCGCGCCGGGGAGGACGGCGCCGCCGAGGCGCTGGTCTCGGGCCTGCGCGGCGACGTCGGCTCGCTCGCCGCGGCCAAGGCCGGGCTCGAGGCCGAGCTCGACGCCGAGCGCTCCGCCGCCGCCAGGCTCCGCGTCGAGCTCTCCGCCGCGACCGAGAAGGCCGAGATGGCGGAGAAGGCCAAGCTCAAGGCCCAGGCGGACGCCTCGGCGATTGCTATCGCGATCGCGACGCCTGACGCCAAGTCTTCTGGCGGCGGCGGGGGCGGCGGGGGCCGCGGCCGCACGTTGTCGGAAAGGGCCGCCGCGTCGGCGCGCTCGGGCCTCCGCGCCGCGGCCGTCGACGTTAGCGACGGCGAGGGGGGCTCCTCTTCTTCCGGAGCTGCTTCCGACTCGTTGACCGGGTCCAGCGACGACGACGAAAGCAACAACAACAGGGGCGCTGCTGCTGCTGCCGGCGGCGGCGGCGGCGGCGGCGACGACGACAGAAAGAGCAGCACCTCGGGTCTCTTCTCGCGCCTGCGCTCGCTCTCGACGAAGAAGACCGACGACGCCGCCTCTGCCGCCTCCTCCTCCAAGGGGTCGAAGAAGTGGACCGCCGGCCTCTCCAAGAAGGGCAGCAAGGCCCCGGCACGCCCGGCGCTCGACGACGTCAACGCCATGGTGCCCGGCTTTGTCGCCAAGCAGGTCGCGACGGCCTACGAGATTTACGGCCCGTCGACTGACGTCGGGGGCTTCATGGCCGCGCTCGGCTACCAGGAGTTTTCGGGGCCCACGCCCCGCGGGGCCGCTCGCGCGGTCTTCGAGGACGCTCTGCACGCCACGCGGGCTGGGGCCAACCCCTACTGGTCCCTGTGGGATTCGCAGGTGGCGACGGCGGCGCACAGCCTGCTGACCGAGTGGAGCGAGTCGTACGCCGCCTCGGGCACGCCGCGGGCGTAGATGAAGAGAAAGAATGAAGAAACTATTTCTTCTTCTTCTTCTTCTTCTTTCTCTCACCTTTCTCGTTTCGTTTTTTTTTCTTTTTGTTCTACGATGGAGAGGGAGGGAAAGAGGGAGGGAGAGAGAGGGAGAGAGGGAGAGAGAGACGAGGTTGTTTTTTTCCTACTAGGTATCCGTTTGGGCTAAACACTGAGAGAGATAATTGAGAGAGTTGAGTTCGTTCTTCTTCTCCTGCCGAGGACTTGCGAATTGTGCGCTTTTCTACTTTGTTTCTTTATCGTTGCGATATAGTCTTCGCTGCGTTGCGCGCAGAAAGAGTATTGGCAACAGAGGGAACGATGAGGGAGAGAGGGAGAGGGTGAGTTGAGATAAATACATAAAAAATTGTTCTGTTTTTTTTTTCTGAGGTTTTGGTTTCGGCCGTTGTTGTTGTTGTTGTTTGTTTTGCCTCTGGCGCCGTGTCCATCGGCGCCGGATGCATCTCGTGCACGCGCGCGCCCAAGCCCCCCTCTTCTCCACTTCGTAGTCACAGGCTTCGATATTTTTTTTACTGTGCAAGAAAGAAATTCCCAAAACCAAACAAAAACGTCCCAAAAACACAATGAAAAAATCGAGAGGAAGAAGAAGGGGAAAAAAAAAGAGGTTGAAGAGAAGAAAAAGGAAAGCAAGAGCGAACGGCTCGCTCAGCACTTTCTTTTTTTTTTCCCCGCAACGCATTCGTCTCTTTTGTCTCTCTCTTTTTTCATCGCTTCTCCATTCTCAAGCATCGTTTCTGATGTCGACGTCATCACGCTCGACGACACGCTGTTTCTGAAGCAAGAGAGATAGAACAAGAGAACGAGCTTTTGTCGGAGACGAGAGGGGAGAGAAGAAGAAGAAGAGAAATCACCAATCGAAAAATGTCCCTGCCCCCTCCCCTTCCTCCTCACGCCTCTGTGGCGGCCTCGCTGGCCGAGCTCGCCGCAGCGATGCAGAGAGAGCGGAACTCTTCCCTCTCTGGTGGGGCTCCAAGGGCCAGCGGAGGCGGAGCAGAGGGCGAGAAGGGCGGCGACGGTGGCGACGACACTGCGGTTCGCTCGGCCGTGGCCCGATGCGTCCGCGCCCTCGCCGACGCCGCCGACGCGACGGCGGCAGAACAGACCACGGCCGACGGCGGGAGGCCCGTAGACGTGAGAAGAGCTTCTGTTTCTCTTTTTCTTTATCTTTATCCATTGAGACGGCGCTTGTCTTGAGCTCCGACCTGGAGAGCAAGGAGCTCATGAGTCCCTCCCCTCTCCTGTCAAAAAACAAAAACGAACAAAAACAAAAAAAACAGGCCGCCGTCGCCGCGCTCGCGTCGGCGCTCGCTGCCAGGCCGGCTCTCGCCGCGGCGCTTCTCGCCCCTCCCACGGGCGCGCTGTCGATCTCGGCGCCCTCTAGAGCCGCGGCCATCGTCCTGAGAGCGCTCCCGCCCTGGGGCGCCTGCAGGCGGGTGGCCCACGGCGCCCTGGCCGCGGCCGCAGAGGCGCACGGCCAGGGCTGCGGGTCGACTGCCGCTGCTGCTCCTAGTCCTTCCGCTTCGGCCGCCTCTTCGCCTTCTTCGTCTCCGTTGTCGCCCCTCCTTCCTCCCTGGCACGCCGCCGCCGCCGCTGCCGTGCACGCGCACGCTTCCCGGGCCCTCCGCGGCAGGGTCGCGCGGGCGGAGAGGTGGGTCGGCAGGGGCGCCGAGCCCGAGCTGCTGCGGCTGTGCCTGGCGCTCGCCGGAGGCTGGGAGGTGAAGCGGGAGTGCGGCGACGAAGAAGGAGAAGAAAACGAAGAGGCAGCAAGGACAACGGAGAAAGCAGCGACCGAAGGCAACAACGACGAAGACGAGTTTGAAAGGATGGTCGGGGCTGCGGCTGCGGAGGCTGCGCGCCAGCTCACGGGCGACGCCAGGGCTCTCACCGCGGCGCTTGTCCCGGCTCGCGACGAGGAGCAACGACAGCACGAGCAGCGGTCGTCGTCGTCGTCGTCGTCTCACCATCGCGCAGCAGCAGCAGCAGCAGCAACCATCGCTCTCTCGCCGGCTGCTGCGCTAGACGACGCGCTGAGGACGACCGACGCGCTTCTCTGGTCCCTGCGCCTCCCGGGGCAGCAAGGGAAAAGGCAAGGGCAGCAGCCTTTGGCGACGACGGCGGCAGCAACGGCGGCAGCGCCCGTTCCTTGCTCTTCTTCTTCTGCCGCTGCTGCTACTGCCGCTGTTCTCGCGGTCGCCTCCGACCTTCTCGTGGTCCGCTCGGCGTTCGTGCGCGCCCTGGAAATCCCGTCCTCGGCGGACAACGCGACGCCGCTTTCCGCGGCGCTGCCTCTGGCAGCCGCGCTCGTCGCCGCCGTCGCGAGTGACGACGACGACGACGATGGCCACTCCGCAGCCTCTGTCGTCGTCTCCCCTGTTGCCGTGGCCCACCTCTTCGACCTGATCTGCGCTTCTCTCAAGGGCGGCGGCGGTGAAAAGCGAGGGCGAGGGCGCGGAGGAGCTGCCGCGGCAAGTGCAGCGGTGGTGGCGGCGCGCTCGGCACTCGCTACTGTGCTCGCCGTGTCCTCCGCGGCAGACCGCGCCTTCGCCTCCGCCGCCGCCAGCGGAGGTTTGCATGGCCGCCACGACGCTCGCCATGCTCTTCTCTTCCTTCGCGGACGGCGACGGCCCGTGCACGACGTCGCTGCTTCGGTGCTCGCCGTCTCCGCGCGGCTGAGGGAAGCGGCGGCGACGGGTGGAGGCGGCAGAGGTGCCGTTGAGAACGACGACGGCAACGATGACGAGGGCGACCGCCACTTCTGCGACCTCTTTTTCCCGGAGCGCGCCCCGGACCCGGACGCGGAAGCCTGCTGGCAGCACTACCTCTCCGTGGTCGTCGGAGGAAGAGGAGGAGCACGGGACGAGAGGACGACGAGGGTGGCGGCAGGGGACGGAGCGGCCTCCTCTCCCTGCCCTCCCTCTCCTCCTTCTCGCTCTCCTTCTTCCTCGATACAGCAGGAGGTGCTGGCCGCGGCGCTGCGCCTGCTCGCGAGGGCGGTCGGGAGCCTGGTGGAGTCGGAAGGGCGCGGGGCGGAGGAAGGAGCTGCTTCCGAAGCTTCTCTGCTGCTCGAAGCTTTCCGAAGCGCGGACCCCTTCGTCGCCGCCGGTGGCGGGGAACAGCAGCAGCGAAGGAGGTGGCCCCTGGGCGCGCTCGTGCTCGTGCTCGCCGAGCGCTTTGCTCGGGCCGTGTCGGCGAGCGGAGGAGCAGAGGCAGCAGCAGCTGCAGCAGCCTCGGGCGCTCACCCTCACCCTCGCCCTCAATCGCCGTCTCGGCTTCGCTCGTCGCTCGCGGCAGCTGGGGTGCGGACGCTTGACGTCCTCGAGGCCGTGGCTGCGACGGAGCAGGAGCAGCAGAAGCAGCAGGGGGAGGAGGTTGCGGCAGCGGCGAAAAGCAGCGGCGGAGACGGCATCGCCAACAGCGGCAACAAGCAGCAGCAGCAGCAGCAGCAACTCCCGCACCCTCTCGCGAGGGCGTCTTCGATCCTCCAAGATCTGCTGACGAGCGGCGCTCTCCCGCTCCCTCGCCTGCCGGCCTCGGCCTTCCCCGCGGCCCTGCGCGTCCTGGCGCGCGGCGACGCCGCAGCAGCAGCCGCCGCCGCCGCTGCTGCTGCGAGAGCCTCGTCGTCGTCTTCCTTCAAGTCCGCCGTCGCCTGCTCCTCCGCCTCCGTCTCCGCCTCCTCCGCCTCCTGCCCCGCCTCCCTGGCTTCCGCGGCCCACCTGTGGGCGCTCGCGGCCGGGTGCCCCTCCCCTCTGGCGCTCGACCCGCCGTTCGCCGAGGCCCCCGACTGGGTCCCCCGCAGGCTCCGCCGCGCCGTCGCGTGGTTGACGCACGCGCCGGGGGCCACGGCGCGCCGGTCGGCGACGGCGGCCGTCGCCAGGGCCGTCGGCGCGGAGGCTTCGGACGTGGCCAGGGCGGCCTCGGAGGCGGCTGCGGTCGCGTCTGCTCGTGCTGGTAACGGCGATGGCGACGGCGACGTTGCAGCAGCGGAGCCAGCAGCAGCGGCAGCAGACCCAGGAGCGGCAGCAGCAGACCCAGGAGCAGCGGCAGCCGACGACGCGACCGCCGCCGCTGCTCCGCTTCCGGCTTCATCGTCACCGCCGCCGCCGCCGCCGTCGTGCCCCGACATCCTCCTGCTCACCGCCGTCGCCTCGCTCAGCAAGAAGCACGTCCCGCTCTGCTCCGCGCTGGCGGCGGCGCTCGACGCAGCGACGGCCTACGACGGCGACGCCCCGGGGGCCGGGGCGAGCCTCAACGTCGAGCGCGCGCTGGGCGCCATCGCCGGCGCCGCGGCGAGCGCCTTGGACGTCGGGGCCGCCGCGGCCGGGGCCCTGGTGGCCGGGATCCACGCGGCCGCCGCGACGGACGCCGTTGCCGCCGCGGCGGAAGCGGCGGCGGTGGACAAGGAGAGAGGGGAGAGGGGAGAGGCGGCGGCGGCAAACGAGCAGCGGCAAGAAGACACCCCTCCTGCTGCTCCCAACGCCGCCGCCGCCGCTCCGCCGCAGCCCCCGACCCGCGCAGCCCTCCGCTCCGCGGCGCGCTCCACGGCCGCCGCGGCCCCTCTGGCCGCAGCGGCCCACCGCCTCGCGTGGTGGCTGCAGGCCGAGGCCCCAGCGCTCGCCCCTGGCGCCGCCGCGCGGCTCGATGCCGCGGCCGGGGGGTTCCGCGCCGCCGCCGGGGCGCTCGCCGACGCCAGGGCCGTGCTGCCCCCGAGCGCCGCGAGCGCAGCCGTTGCGGAGGAGCTCGCCTCGGCGATCAGTGCGACGACGCGCGGGGAGATGGCGCCTCCGCCCCCCGAGGAAGACGACGACGAGGACGGAGAGGGAGATTCCGACGGAGGAGGAGGAGAAGAAGAAGAAGACATCCCCGCCGCGTCTCCTCTCCCCGAGAATCGACCTCCGTATCCTTCTTCTGCTGGTTTTGCCGATGCCAATGTCGACGCTGCCGACGCTGCTGGTAACGCCGATCGGCAGCAGCAGCAGCAGCAGCGAGGGACTGGAACCACCGCTGTTCCCGCTCCCTCCTCGCCGACCATCGCGCGCCGGCTTGCGTCCCGCAAGCGCCGCGACAGGGCCAACGCCAACCCTTTCGTCTCGGCGGCGCTCGCGGAGGTTGACTCCCGCAGGCGCAGGAGGCGCCGCCGACGAGGCAAGGACGGGCAGGAGGACGTCGACGGCAAGAAGAAGAAGAAGAAAAAGAAGGGCAAAGGCGACAAGAAGCAGAAGAAGATCGGTGCTGCTGCTGGTGGAGCTGGTGGTGGTGGGTGTGGAGCGGGCCCGAGCATCGCCGCTCCCGTTCGAGCTCCCGCCGCCGGCGACGACGCCGGCGACGAAGACGACTGCTCCGGAGACGAGAGCGAGACCGGGAGCGACTCTTCCGCTTCCTCCTTTGGCGACGACGGGGACTGGGCCGACCTCGCGGACTTTGTCGTCTGCAAGCCCGGGCGCGACTACTCGGAGCTGTTCGAGCGCGAGTTTCGGTACAGCCGCGACGAGCAGACCCAGAACCAGCAGCAGCAGAGGGCGACAACGAGGCAGCAGCAGAATCGACAGCAGCAGCGCCCGACGCTGGCCAACGCGGCTGTGGCTGCGGCTATTGCCGCGGCTCGAGCGCAGCAGGAGGCCGAGGAGACGCAAGCAGAGGCGGCGGCTCTGCTTGCGCGGGGTTTGAGATGATGAAAAAAGAGAGTTGAGGCAAAGAAGAAAAAAACTCGACCTGTGTATTTTTGAAGATGACCCAAAAGGGAAAACTCTTTCGGACTGGACGAGAGAGAGAAATAGAAAAAACACCGGGGCTATAGCGCGGCCCGCGCCCGAGACAGCCGAAACAAAAGAGGGGAGAAGACGCACGCGCCTTTCTCTTTCTCTCTCTTCTTTTTCTCTTTCTGAGAAGAGGCGAAAGGGAGGGCGGTTTGAGCGGAGCAAAAGAAAAGGGGGAAAAAAAACTCTTCGACGACGAGCGACGTGGCACGAGGCCGAGGCAGCCTCCTCCTTCACTCTTCCTCTTTTGTTTCCATCGAAGTGGCGAAAGAAAAAAGAAACAAAAGACGAAACCAACTGCGACCAAAGACTCACGCCATGGTCTCTTTTGCTCTCAACGCCTCCGCTCGCGGCGTCGCTGCTGCCAACAAAGGTGCGCGCTCAGAGCAGAGAGAGAGAGATAAATGAGAGAAGGCGGCGAACTACAGCGTTGAGAGAGAGACATTGAAGCCGCGCCTTGCCGGCAAGGCGCTGCTGCCTGTTTTGCTTGCCTGCTTGTTTGATTCCATTTTTTTTGCGTTCTCTGCCCTATGTTCCGTCGCACCCGCTGCAGCAGCGCGCAGAATTGGCTGGTCTGAAGCGAACAATGGGGTAGAAGAGAGGAAATGCGCGTCGGAATGCGCTTGATTTGGAGAGCGAGGGAGCCGAGAGTCGGAGGGAAAAAAAAAAGAGCAGCGGCGAAAGAAGAAGAAGCAAACGATCTCAGGGCTCGGTCGATTTTTTCTCTCCCTCTCACGTTCTTTCTTCCCTTTTTTCTTTCTTTCTTTCACTCGAAAACTCGCAACAACAAAAAAAAAAAAAAAAAAAAAAGGGCGGGCCACTGCTCCCACCCCACGCCCGGCGCCGCGTGCCGCAGCCACGGCGGCGGCCCTGCCCCACCGGCGCGCCCCGGACGCAGATGCGTCTCCCTCTTCCTCCTCCGCAGCCGACGATGCCGCGACGGCGCCGCCTCCCCTGCTCGTGGCCTCGCAGCCTTCGCCGTCGCCGCCGCCGTCCTCGTCGCGCCGCGGCGTGCTCACCAGCTCGGGCGTGCTCTCCGCCGCCGTCGCGGCCTCCTCGCTGGCGCAGCTCTCCGCCGCGGCCCCGCGGGCCTCCGCGGGGACCGTCGTCGCCCCCGACTGGGAGCAGGTCCCGCTGCCGCTCGACCCGGGCGTCGTGCTCCTCGACATCGGGTTCACCGGCACCGACCCGGACCACGGCTTCCTGCTCGGCTCGCGCGAGACGCTGCTCGAGACCAAGGACGGCGGCCGCACCTGGGCGGCCCGCACCGTGGGCGCCGCGGCCGACGAGGGCTTCAACTACCGCTTCAACTCGATCTCGTTCAGCGGCGACGAGGGCTGGATCGTCGGCAAGCCCGCCATCCTGCTGCACACCACCGACGGCGGCGCAAACTGGGAGCGCGTCCCGCTCTCGGCCAAGCTCCCGGGCACGCCCGTGCTGATCAAGGCGCTGCCCGGGGCCAAGGCCGGCCAGGCCGAGATGACGACCGACCAGGGCGCGGTCTACGTGACCGACAACGCCGCGTACACCTGGACCGCCGCGGTGCAGGAGACGGTCGACGCGACGCTCAACAGGACCGTGTCGTCGGGCATCAGCGGCGCGTCCTACTACGAGGGCTCGTTCTCCAACGTCGCGCGCTCCGACGTCACGGGCGAGTACGTGGCCGTGTCCTCGAGGGGCAACTTCTACATGACGTGGGCCCCGGGGCAGACCTACTGGCAGCCGCACAACCGGCCGACCGCCAGGCGCATCCAGAACATGGGCTGGGCGCCCGACGGCAAGCGGCTCTGGCTCTCGACGCGCGGCGGCGACGTCTACTTTGGGCAGCCCGCCGAGGACAAGTTCGACCAGGCCAAGCTCGGCTCGCGCGGGTTCGGCATCCTGGACGTCGGGTTCAGGGGGGACGGCTCGGGCGTCGGGTTCGCCTGCGGCGGGTCCGGGTCGCTGTTCCGCACCGACGACGGCGGCGAGTCCTGGAAGCGCGACCGGTCGGCGGACTCGGTCGCTGGCAACCTCTACGCCGTCGAGTTCAACCCCAACGGGTCCGGGTTCATCCTGGGCAACGACGGCATCCTGCTCCGCTACATCAGCGGGTAGGGAGGGAAGGCTTCTTTTCTCTTCTGAGGTTGTGCGCAAGGAAGCGGGGAGGGAGGGGGAAGAGGGGAAGAGGTGGAGATGGGTAGAGGAGGGGGAGATTGGGAGGAGAGGGAAGGAGGTGGAGATGGAGAGAGAGACGAGAGAGAGAGAGAGAGAGAGAGAGAACACGAGAGAAAGAGAGAGGGGCGCGAAAAGACTAACGGCGGTGATGAGGCTTTTTCTATCTGCTTTTGCTTTTGCGTGCGTATCCCCCCCCCCCCCTTATGTGAAAAAGACAGAGAGAGAGAGAGACGAAGAAGTCGAGTGAACACAGGGGAGAGGCGTGGAGAGATAATCTCTTTTTGAGGAGGCAGCGGTCGCGCGGGAAACGAGAGAGGGAGACAGGGAGAGAGGAGGAAGGAGAACGTTTTTCGTCGGGGGGGTTCTCGGGGCGTGGGCGACGGAAAACTCCTTGTTTTTTTTCCTTTTTTTTGTCCTCTTCTGCGACACCCTCCTCCCTGGGCGAGACATGCGAGTTACAAAAGAGGAATGAGAAGAGAGCAGGAAGAAGAAAAAAAGCCAGAAAAGGGGAGAGAAAGTTCAGACCCCGTTCGGTTTGTTCCCCCGCTCTCTTTCTTTCTCTCTTCCGTCCTTCCTAGCAGCAGCAGCAGCAGCAGCAGAGCAGCAGCAGAGGCTTCTTCCACTTTTCCTTGCTCGCTTATTTACTCGCTCGCTCGCTCACTTGCGTACTTACTGGACGGTGATCTTGCCCTGCATGCCGGCGCCCTGGTGCGGCTCGCAGTAGTAGGTGTACTCTCCGGGGGCGGTCAGCTTGACCGAGTACGTCTCCCCGGGCGCGTTGAGGTAGTCCTCGTGCGAGAGCGCCTCGGCGTTGACGCCCGAAGGCACGGCGTCCTCGTCAAAGACGATGTTGTGCGGGAAGCCGGCGTTGTTACGGAAGGTCAGCGTGTCCCCGGCCTTGATGGTGACCGAGGCCGGGTCGAAGACGAGCGCGCCCGAGTCGGCGCCGAGATTGACGGTGGCGTCGGCGTGGGCGGCGAGGGTGAGCGCGAGCCCGGCGACGCCGGCAGCGGCGCCCTTGAGGAGGCTGTTATTTATTTTATTTTTTTGGTGGTGGGGAGAGGAGGGGGGGTCATGATTTGAGAGGAGAGAGGAGATGGCATTCGGGAGAAAAGGAAGAGAGGAAGAGAGGAAGAGAGAGTCGGGAAGGGAAAGAGAGAGAAGAAGGGAGAAGAGAGAGGAAGAGAGAGTCGGGAAGGGAAAGAGAGAGAAGAAGGGAGAAGAGAGAGGAAGGAAGAAGAGAGAGGAAGGAAGAAGAGAGAGGAAGCAGAGAGACAGGTTGGCGACGGGGGAGAGAGCCGCCGCCGAGGCAAAAAAAGAAAGGAAAGCGACGAGGACCGAGCGAAGAAGACGAGACGACGGCGAAACGACGACGACCGGTCGGACCGGTCGCGGCGACGGTCGATCCGCTGTCCAGTCCCCGCACCCTCCAGCGCTCTCGCGAGCCCGTGCGCACGCTCCGAGGCTCGCATCGATCGTCCCCTGTGGCTCCGACGGGAAATCGGATGAAAATTCCGCAAGAATGAGCCCGGCGTGGGGCGTCGCGGGCAGAGGATTTTTTTCCTTGGGCCTTGTCCAGCAAGCAAAAGAAGCAAAAAAGAGGCCAAAAAGAAAAACCGACCCTAAGTTCGGAACTGCTCTCCGCCCACGCAACCCCCCTCCGCGCGGGCTCGCTCGACGAGGTCTACCGCCTCTCCTCCGGCAGCGGACTAGAATGCGAGCCGCCAAGCCCAAAGAGGCAGGCGCAGGATCGAGCGCGGGGGGAGAGGGCTCGGGAGAGCGCGCGGAAGGGGCGGGGAGGAGCTCGATCTCCACGACTAGAGAGAGAGAGAGAAGAAGAAGAAGAAGAAGAAGAAGAAGAAGGAGAAGGAGGAGAAGGAGAAGAAGCAAAATCGTCGTCTCATCTTCGCCCCCCGCGCGCGCATTCGCGATACGTACTTGGTAGGGAACGCAGCCACGGGGACGACGGCAGACGCGCGCGAAGCACGGACGCTGCGGATCGCGACGGGCTTGAAGGCGGCGAGGGAAGCCATGATGAAAGAGGAGAGGCGAAAGGAGAAGGAGGTAGGAGAGTCGGAGACAGCAAGAAGGAAAAAGAGAGTGGGGCCTCAACAGTTCAACCGCGCCTTTTTTCCCCCGACCTCGACCTCGACCTCGACCTCGACCTCCGGAGCTCTCTCTTCTTCTTCTCACGCGCGCGCGCCGCTGCAGAGATCACGCAGATATAACAGCGATCGAACATTTCAATAACGTCGCTGCTTGGGGGGAGACGGAGAGTGAAAAGTGCCGGCCTGTGTCGGTGAGAGCCGCTCTCGAAATGAGACAGGGGGAGGGGGGGGGGACATACTCTCTTGCTCTTTCTTACACGCGAAATTTGAGTCCGTTTCTCCTTTTCTTCCCTATGCAGTCGCAGTCAGAAGAGGAGGGGTCGTTTCATCGCGGTCGATGGCAAAAATCAATAACGTTTCGGATGGGGGAGGATATGGGTGTGGGCGCGGATTCAAAAACAAAAACGATACTAATTTTTGTTTTCCTGGTGTGGTGGTTCTTACTTCTTCTCTGGAAAGAAGAACCTATTTTGCTAGAACAGAATTCGGGGATCGGGTTTTTTATTCGATTATCTAAACATGCCGATTGTCTAGGAATGGGCCAGGGGTGCGCGAAAGCTCCCCTCTTTTTTTTGGAAAGGGAGAGGCTGCTGCATCCTCGACGGGCCTCCCTCTCTCTCTCTCTCTCTCTCTCTCTCTCT